>Ga0180438_10002285_pt1 | contig 31771 bp, 36 predicted proteins | sample SS_ome_12_FD_132455 | JGI IMG/M metagenome (GOLD analysis project Ga0180438, IMG submission 132455) | Hypersaline lake sediment archaeal communities from the Salton Sea, California, USA - SS_3_D_2 metaG | ecosystem: Environmental > Aquatic > Non-marine Saline and Alkaline > Hypersaline >... | reverse complement strand
TAGAAGAGAAATACAGGTATTTGGAGACAGGCATAGGGAGTTGTGCCCCCAGGATTTTCTTTCGCAAGAAGCATTGCGTTGTTTTGAGAAGACCAACCGCAAGATGCAGTAAGATTTATTTATTTTCCATTCCTTTTTTCCTACGGGTGAAAATATGGGAAAGGCTCTTGTTGGGGAAGTTGCACACTTCTTCGGGAAGATAAATGTCGCTGCGCTTAAGCTCAGCGGTGAACTGAAAGTAGGGGATAAAATCTCCATAGAGCATAAAGACGGTTCGGTTATTCTCGAGCAAACCATCGATTCTATGCAGGTGGAGCATGCATCTGTTGGGTCTGCAAAGTCAGGAGACGATGTTGCCATAAAAACCGCAGAAAAAGTCCACTCTGGAAATCTCGTCTATAAAATAACCGAGGAGTAATATTTTTTCAGGATTTTATCCCGTAAATCTTGTTCTATAGTGGTTGGTTCAGAAATAAAACGTTCTAAATTTTCTTGAGATAAAAAGAACTTTTCTTAAAAAGATATGTTCAAACACTGAGTATATATAATATTATAATATATTAATATATAAATATAATCTCAGGATGGTGGGAAGATGGATGAAATAAAAAATGAGGAAATAAACCTTGTGGATGAAGGATTTGAGGAATTGACTCCCAAAAATGAAAGTAAACAGACAGCACAGAGCAAGCCTGCAACACAGAACCAGCCACAGGGGCAGGGGGTAAGGCCTGATTTCAGGATTGTACAACCCGACCGAGATAAAAATGGGAATCTTGTTTATATCAATGTGGGGGGTATGTGGAAAAATATCTCCAAGAGCGGAAACGAATTTTATACTTTAAGAATAGGAAGCCTCAAGCTTCTTGTATTTCCTAATAACAGATGAAAGGTGACAATATGACAAAGAAGATATATAGGGAATTGGAAGACCTCCCTGGAATAGGAGAAACCACTGCCGAAAAATTAAGGGCGGGCGGTTATGGCAGCTTTTCAGCGATAGCAGCATCCACTCCGGAGGAATTATCCGAGGATGTGGGAATGACCGTAGAGGCTGCAAAAAGGGCGATAGCAGCATCAAAGGAAGCGATAGACATAGGAATCGAAACCGCTGATGTTGTTTATGAAAGAAGAAGAAGTGTAAGCAAAATAGCAACCGGTTCAAAAAATTTGGATGAATTGCTCGGGGGCGGTGTTGAAACACAGGCAATCACAGAAGCATATGCAAGATTTTCAAGCGGTAAAACGCAGTTGGCATTCCAGTTATCGGTAAATGTTCAAAAACCCGAGGGGGAAGGCGGTATGGGAGGTAAAGTACTCTATATCGACACAGAACACACATTCAGACCTGACAGGGTCGCACAGATTGCTGAGGCGGCAGGTATGGACCCTGAACAGGTTCTGAAAAATATATACGTTGTCCGTGCCGAGAACAGCGACCACCAGATGCTGGTTGCTGAAAAGGCTGAGGAACTGATAAAGGACAATAATATAAAATTGCTGATTGTTGATTCGCTCACCTCCCACTTCAGAGCCGATTACTCCGGAAGAGGGGCACTCGGAGAAAGACAGCAGAAGCTGAACAGGCATATACACATGCTCCAGAGGCTTGCAGATGCACATAATCTTGCCGTCTATATTACAAACCAGGTTATGGACGACCCTGGAATGCTGTTCGGAGACCCGACAAAGCCGATAGGGGGACACGTGCTCGCACATGCATCAACATACAGGATGTACCTAAGGAAAGGAAAGGATGACAAGAGAATTGCAAGACTTGTTGATTCACCGAACCTTCCCGAAGGCGAGTGTGTTTTCAAAGTAACGCCAAAGGGCCTTACTGATTAGTTATTTTTCTTTTTTTTCACTTCTTTTTTTTTTTGGAAAACATTAAAAAACTAATTTGAAAGATACACACATGCAAGAATACATAGATTTAGCTCTGGGTTATCTGGAACAGTACTCATTCGTAACCGAAAATAAACCGCTTTTTGCGCTTGTTCTGCTGATTGCATCCTTTCTTGTTGCGGCCATAGCAATGGTTTTCATAAAAATAATCATGACTTTGATAACAAAAAGGACAAAAAGCGAGATGGATGATGAATTATTGCATCATTCGCAGACTCCGATATTCAGACTGATAGTGCTCAGTGCATTGCTCATTTCAGTGCAGCTTTTAGAGCTTGAAGGAGGAGTATTGGGCATAACAACAAACATAATCCTAAGCCTGATTTATCTTACATTCATGTTCTATCTGCTGAAGGCATCTGCAGTATTCTATGAGCACGGATTCGGAAAAATAGCCGAGAAAACAAAATCTACAATCGATGATGAAATATTGCCTATAGCAAAGAGAACTACATCTGCAGTCATCTGGATATTCGGCATCATTCTCATACTCGGCATTTGGGGGGTTGATGTTGGGCCGTTCCTTGCAGGATTGGGTATCGCAGGCCTTGCGATTTCATTCGCAGTCCAGGACAGCTTGTCGAATATATTTGGAGGTGTATCGATTATAATGGACAGGGTCTACAAAGTAGGAGACAGGATACAGCTGGATTCTGGCGAAACAGGTGAGGTAATAGATGTCGGGCTCAGAAGCACCCGTGTAAGAACATTTGACAATGAAGTGCTGATAATACCGAACGGAGCTCTTGCAAAGGCAAAAGTAAAGAATTATGTGCAGCCGGATACTTCGCTCAGGGTGGTTGTGAAGTTCGGGGTCGAATATGGTACAAAGCCGGACAAAGTCAAGAAAATCCTGGAGCCGGAGCTTAAGAAAATCAAGGGAATAAGCAAGAGCCCTGCGCCCATCATTGAATTTACGGATATGGGTGAATCATCTTTGAATTGTATTGCCAAATTCTGGGTTCCGGATTACACATTGGCATATGATAAAAAACTTGAAGCGACAGACATCATTTACAATGAATTGAACAAAGCTAAGATTGGAATTCCGTTCCCGACAAGAACAGTTTACATGAAGAAGTAACGCCTTCTTTTCTTTATTTTTATTTTTCAGAGCTCCAGGTTGTCATCATCAGTCAGAAAACCTGCATCTCATCATAAAATGGACCCGTCCGGATTTGAACCGGAGATCTCCACTGTGTGAGAGTGGCGTCATAACCATTGTCCGCTGCTAAAACCCTAGACTACGGGTCCGGTTTTTATCTCCTGGGCATAAATGGGGGCTTCACAAATAAGTATTGTTTTTCCTTGCCCTCAAGCTCGCTGACTATCCGGTTAACGAATAGTGATAGTGGATCTGAAAGAGAAGGTATCCTTTTCTTTAACTCAGCAAATGACTCAAATGGCTTTTCATCCCTTTCCCTCATCAGGGCCTCCATGTTCTTTTTTCCTATACCAGGAAGAAGATCAAGAGTATGAACACGTATTGAAATCGGGCGGGCATTGTTTATGAACTTGATGAAATAAGATTCGCGTTCGGCCACTATTTTCTTTATGACTACTGGAAGAAACTCCCTGGCGCTGTTGGTCAGCTTATCATACGTAATTCTGCCCTTTATATGGTCTACTTCGTTTCTTTCACCCTTGCCTACATAAACCTTCTGGCCAAGAACTATCGAAGAATCAGGTTTTACGCTTGCTTCAAGAAGAGTAAAATACATCTCACCGACTATCTGAACAACTGGTTCTTTCTTAATCTGGGAAGCATGTCCCATGGGGAGGTATTCTATAATCCAAGCGTATTCTTCCACAAAAATCACCCCAGCAGCTTCAGAATATCTGAAAGCTCCTCGTCGCTTAAATCGACCTTGTCCTTCAACATGATTAATTTAAGAGTAGAAAGTGTTTTAGGTTCGATATCGATTATCTTTACTGCGGTTTCCAGAGGTATCTTTTCATTCTTCTTAACGATTTCATCGATTTTTTTCTTTATGGATTTGGAGGTTCCGTTTGCGAATTTCTCTGAGTGTTCGCTGGCCAACGTCTGCTCGTAATTGAGCTCACCGTCTTTCATTCTTTTAGTTATCAATTCCTTTGCCTCTGCAACAGAAACCGGATTTAAAGAAACAATTTTCACAATATCACCTTGACTGAGCTATATGAACAGAGCTCGTTATAATCTGCTTTTTCTTTCCGCCGTCTTTTATCTCAACAACATAGTTGCTTCCGCGAATTTCGATTATTTTACCATGTCTTCCTCTATATCTAGCTGGAGGTCTTGCCTCAACCACGTGAGTCGGACAGAGCAGGACCTTATCCCCGAGTTTAAACTTTCTGGAGACATCAGAAACTGTAAGCTTCTTCGTTTTTTTAGAACGTTTCGTTGACTTGCTAAGGCTTCCCCTGGATCTCTTTACCATCTCATCACTCCCGTCTATACAACGTCTAGAATTAGGATAGCAAGCTTTTTAAAATGGTCTCAACTCATTTTTATTTATAAATGTTTGCATAGGTGATTGTTTTGGTAAAAAAGAAGAAGCCGGATTTTGTTATTACCAACATAGTGGCATCTGCTGCCCTTGGTTTAGAACTGGACCTTTTTCAGCTTGCATCGAAGATAAAAGGAGTGGAATATGAGCCGGAGCAGTTCCCGGGTGCGATATTGAAGTTCGATGACCCAAAGGCATCCCTGCTTTTGTTCAAAAACGGAAAGATCGTCTGTGTTGGATGCAAAAAAAGATCCCTTGTGGAAAAAACGGTTGAAAAAACAAGGAAACTGCTGCTTCCATATGCAAAAAAAATCCTTAGCACAAGAAAGCCGAAGATAGAGATTACGAATATCGTTGCTGCTGCGGAATTAGGCCTGACGCTTGATTTATACAGAATCGCATACAAGCTGGATAATGTCGAATACGAGCCTGAACAGTTCCCGGGTGCGATTTTAAAATTCAAAAAACCCAAAGTTTCATTGCTTCTATTCAAAAACGGAAAGGTAATATGCGCAGGAGCAAAGACCGAAGAAGAGATAAGAAAAGTGCTGAGAATGGCCAAAAAATTGCTAAAACCGTACGCTGAAAAGTGAACTGAATGAAAAGGTTGGTTTATCTTCTAATTATTTTTCTTTTTCTGTTTTTTGGATGTTATGGCCTGCAGACTAGTGATGACTGCACAACCATGACTAATCCTGAAGAGCGAATGGACTGCTACCACCAAGTTGCAATGCTTCGTGCATACATACCTGACCAGGCTGGAGCAAAAGCCGCATGTGAGCAGATATACAATTTCGTAAGCAGCAGTTATGAGGGAACCAGTCTGGAAAGAAAAGCAGAAACCCAAAGAAACCAATGCTATTTTGATATTGCAAAAATACTTGCGGTAAAGGGAGCAGCAAACCCGAACAGCATCTGCCACCAGATAACAGAAAAGCCGGCAAGCGGACTTTTAACGGGAGCTTCAGTTACGAGTGCCATGTGCGATGAACAGGTAAACAGATTGAAAGAACTTAATCCTGAAGCGTACTATGATGCTGACAATGACAATATATGCAGTAGCGTTGTGCTTGCATTTATAATTCCGTTTGGGTTCCTATTCTCCCGGCTGGTCCATAATCTCTAGCGCTTTCTTGACACTCATGCCTTCTCTTATTCCAAGATTCTCAGCCCAGGTAGTAACCCTTCTTATTTTTGCCTTCTTAAAATCGTCAACATCTTTTACTCCTGCAACAAATGCAGCTATGTCTCCGACTTTTTCGGCAGTTTCGCGGTCTATATAGCTGCAGGCAACATACCCGCCTTTTGCTTTTATAACAATCAATGGGAGGTTTCCTATCTTTTGTTTTACTGCTTCATAACTTTTCCCTTCAAAAGTAACTTCAAAACCTAATTCATCCTTTTTTTGGCGCACCATAACCATAACCTCTTTCCCTTCTACGCTGTGCCGCCTTTTTCTTTTTTTCATATATCTTGCGGTGCTTTCCGCAGCTCACGCAATAATGAACTGTTACGAAATCGCTATACATCACATTGTCATCAGTTCTCAAATCAGTAGAATAAGAGCGCCTTCTTGTATCAGAAACGGCTTTGTCACGTGGAACAGATCTTCCGCATCCCGCGCAGGTAATTAATCTTTCTCTCCCTCTTCTCTTTTTACCCATAACATCACTTTATCTCATTTAATTTTCCAATGAGAGTTCCATCGACTCTAAATACTAATGCATGGTTTAATTTAAATAGGTTGTTGTTAAGAATCGGCCCGAGATGCTCTCCTTTCCTAATTGTTGAACCAACCAGAGGATTAAATGCCGGCATAAGAACAAGTTTTGATTTGCTGTTGAAGCTTTCATAATGTTTTTTTATCTCATTTTCATCAGCATCTGCAATCAACCATGCAGGTTCGATATGTTTTTTTCCAAGCTTATCCTTTAATTCCAGTTGGGGATGCTGGTGGGCCGATAAAATATATTTGCACCCCATAACTTTTTGATTCGGCCAGGCATGCCCGTGGACTATTCCGAGATTATGAAATGCAAATCCATCCGGAGGGATTACTGTAAAACCGGACATTTCTATTCCGCCATCATGATTCCCTTTTACGATTATCAATTCAGAAACATGCTCACTAAGTCTTTCAAGTATTTTCTTTGTTGTATCATCAAGAAGCGCTATCCTGTCCTTTACATCTCCGTTTATTATCAGTTTTTCCGCTTTGGTTTCTTGGATAAGCGCCTCTATCTTTTTTTCAATGCGTTCACTGAATGTTTCATCATAAATACCGCGCTCTTTCAGCTTTTGCTCTATTCCGAAATGGGTATCTCCTATAACTAAAGCCTTTTTGTAAAGCACTGCCGGCTCTTTGTAAAGAAAGCGCATGATAGATATGGGCAAACAGAATTAAAATGATTTGATTCAAATAAGATTATGGCTAATTTTCTATTCAGACATGATAATCCCAGAAAATTCCAGTCCGGACTTATGGAGGACATGTACTCTACAATATCAGCAGGCAATAGCATGCTTGCACATGCTCCGACCGGTTCGGGAAAAACAGATGCAGCATTATCAGCAGCATTGACGCACGCGGTTGATACTGATTTGACAGTGTTCTTTCTTACTCCAAAAATATCCCAGCACAAAATAGCGGTTGATGTAGTTAACGGGATAACAAAAAAGCACAATGTTGATATACGGGCGGTCGACCTGGTTGGAAGAAAACATATGTGCCTTTATGACATTTCAGAACTTGATTCCGAGAGCTTCTATTATTTCTGCGAAAATAAAAGAAAAAGAAAATCCTGTGAGTTTTACAACCATGTCCGCAATCTTGATTTTTCATCGGAAAAAAAGCTTGAACGGCTGGTAAAGGAATACGGCCATGGAATGACGCATATGGAAGCCGCGGAATTTGCATTCAAAAACGCTATGTGCCCTTACGAACTTCTTTTAAGAATAGCAGGGCACTCGAATGTCGTGATAGGGGATTATTATCATTTTCTTATACCAACCATCCGAAGCCCGATTCTTATGAAAACTGGAAAAACAATAGAGGATTCCATAGTGATTATCGATGAAGCGCATAACCTGGCAGGTAGGGTGAGGGATTACCTGTCTCTTACGATAACAGACAGGATGCTGAAAAAAGCAGAAAAGGAAATGAGAATATTCGACTTTGATTCGGAAGACATGGCAGAAACATTCGAAGAATGGGCAAATGCATTGCTTGGAACAAAAAAAGAGGTAGTAATAGAAAAGAAAGATTTTCTGGAATTTCTTTCGGTTTTCTCTGAAGAATTTTTACTTAATATTGAAGACACCGGGATATCTTATGTTGAACTGAAAGGAAAGAAAAGTGCCGCACTTAAGCTTTCTTTATTCATATCCGTATGGGAAAATGAAGTTGAAACAGTAAGAATATTGAAGAAATCTGAATATGGAATAAAATTATCCAGCAAAATACTCGACCCTTCCATCATTACCGGAATATTGAATGAAACTTATTCCACCATACTTATGAGCGGCACCATGCTTCCCCTTGAGATGCATAGGGATGTGCTGGGACTTGATAAGGAGAGAACACTCCTGAAATCATATCCCTCCCCGTTTCCTCCGCAGAATCTGTTGAATGTCGTTTCAACAAATACGACTACAAGATATCGTGAAAGAACTCCTGAGAATTACGCTAAAATGGCCAAGGAAATAGAAAATATCATCAAGAAAACACCCGGGGGAACAGCAGTATTCTTCCCATCATACCGGGTAATGGATGAAATCCTGCCACTGCTTGCCATTGAAGATATCCATATACAGGAAACAGGAATGAAACCTTCGGAAGTAAGGGAACTTATTGAAAAATTCAAAGAAGAAAGCGGTGTTTTATGCGGTGTGCAGGGGGGATCCTTGTCTGAAGGAGTTGATTTTTCGGAAGGTGAAATCAAAACAGTTATAGTAGTCGGCGTAGGCCTTGATGAGATGAATTCTGAAATTGAAGCACTGATAAACTTTTATGAAAAGAAATTCGGCATGGGCTGGGAGTATGCTTACCTGTATCCGGGAACCGTTAAGGCGTTGCAGGCTGCTGGTAGGGCAAGAAGAAAGGAATCCGACCGAGTAGTTGTTGTATATCTCGATGAAAGATTCAAGTGGAAGAATTACAACTGGATATTCGACAATAAAAAAAGACTTGTCGTTACAAAATATCCGGAAAGATATGTTTCTGATTTCTGGGAAGCAACATATAAAAATCTCCTGTGAGAATAATCGATTATGACCCGAATCGTTATTTCAGATAATATGGAAAAAGAGGTTGTGGAAGAGCTGAAATCGCTAGGTGAAGTGGTTTTTCTTCCTGAAAATCTAGAGGATGCAGTGAAAGATGCTGATGTATTGATAGTCAGGAGCAAAACAAACGTTACAAAAGAGCTGACTGACAATGCCCCGAATCTTAAAGTCATAGCGAGGGCAGGGGTAGGCCTTGACAATATTGATGTCAAATACGCAGAGGAAAAAGGCATACGGGTAATAAATACGCCCGGGGCATCTGCAAATGCCGTTGCAGAACTGGTGATAGGGCATATGCTGTCTTTATTCAGGAATATAGCCAGAGCAAACAACCAGATGAAAAACAAAATATGGAATAAAAAGGGCTTGACAGGCCTGGAGCTCGAAGGGAAAACACTTGGCATAGTCGGTTATGGAAGAATAGGCTCTATGGTCGGCAGGAAAGCCAATGCCCTTGGAATGAAAATAATATCATACAATCCTCCGCCAAGACATGAAGATGAAATAGTTGAATTCATAGAAGACTTTGATGGATTTTTGAAACAATCAGATGTAATAACCCTGCATGTTCCATTGACAGATACGACCAGAGATATGATAAACAAGGAATCGATAGAAAAAATGAAAGACGGCGCTTACCTGATTAATACCTCAAGAGGAGAAATCATAGAAGAAGATGCATTATACGAAGCCTGCAAATCCGGAAAGATAGCAGGGGCTGCACTTGATGTTTACTGGAAAGAGCCTTATCAAGGAAAACTTCTTGAACTGGATAATGTCTCCTTCACCCCCCACCTGGGAGCAAGCACAAAAGAAGCCCAATTAAGGATAGGAAGGGAACTTATTGAAAAATTAAAGAAGGAGCTGGCAGGATGAAGAAATTAGCATTTCTTCTAATAATTTTTTCATTGCTGCATTCATTCTCAATAATATCCTATGAAACAAATTCTGTCGTTCTCACAAACGGAGACCTGAATGTATATGAAAGGATGGTTTTTGAGCTGGATGAAGTTTATAATGAGGGATACCGGTCCATAAGACAGGAGGATTTTGAATCCCTTGGTTCCATCATGGTGCATTCTGTTCAATTAAATGACAATAATGTCCCTTATGAAAAAATAATGAACGGACAAAATGCGGAGATAGTATGGAAAAAGACGGTGTTGGGGCAAAACATAGTCGAATTGAATTATACGATCAAAAACCGCGTTGAGATTTATGACGACTTTGCCAGAATCTGCTATGAGCACTATGGGGCAAACTGGCCGGTATCTGCCGGGAATTTCGTTTCAAGAATGACGCTCCCGGAAGAAACACGCGGAAGCACCATGCATTTCGAGGTTTATTCCGAAAAGAAAGGGAATGCATACATAGATGACTTGACAATTATAATAGAGATGGATAATGTTCCTCAAGGAAATTATATAGGCGGCTGTTATTTATTTTACAAGGGGGCTGTCAACACAACAAAAACAGTATCGGGTTCTGCATATGACATCCTGCAGGAAGAGAGGGAGTTTTACGGTTCTGAAAGTGTTCTTGAGCCTGAATTCAGTCCCCTTATATGCCTGTCATTTTTTTTCATTATATTCCTGATATTCTTTTTTTCAGCATTGGCAGTTTATACCAAAAACAAAAGGAAAATCAGATACCCTGAAAATATTCTTCCTCCGGAAAAAGAGGAGCCATCCGTTGTTTCGGTTCTTATGAGGAATGAACTGTCAAAAAAAGACATAATGGCGGCAACCATACTCGGGCTTATAAGCAGGGGGATAATCGAAATAACCGAGCTTGAGAAAAAAGGTGAAAAATCAGAAGAGCTGAAAAAAGAAAGAACAATGCTTTTCCTGAAGAAAGAAAATGCAAAACTTGAACATCATGAAAAAACATTGATTGAGATGCTTTTTGAAAATGGAAATGAAGTGGACCTTGACGCAATGGCTGAAGAATTTGAAAAAGTTAAAACAAAAAAGGATGCGCAAAAACTTAAGGTAGTGGCAAAACTCGAGTTGTTCTATAAACAGATAGAAGCCATAATCAGGAGTAATGGGATATATGACCTTATAACAAAGAAAAACGAAAAAATGACTTCGATTCTTATCGTATGCATAATTGCCGTAATGGCATCCTGCCCGTTCTCGGTATTTTTCATGGAGGTGGCAGAAACCCTGTTTGCAGACGGTGATTTCATCTCATTTTCCGTGTTCGTAGGTTCTGCAGTAGGAATCCTGCTTTCTATCGTATATATGTTTGCAGACTACATGAACCCAGAGGCCCCGAAAACTATGAAAGACAAGTTTGCAAAATGGGATGGTTTTATCCGTGCAGTAAAGGCCAGCAGACTGAAAGAGTATCCTCCAGCTTCGGCAATAATATGGGACGATATAATAGTTTATGCGACTGCTTTGGGCCTGACTGACAAGGTAAGAAAGCATCTTTCAGAACTTAAATCATTCAAACTGGAAAAATTTGATAAATTTGACAAGGTCAGATTTGCAACATACCACTTTGCCACTTCGGCAATAGCTGTGAGCAATCTTTCAAAATACGGAAACAGAAGCGGTCCGAGAAGTAGTGGGGGATTTTCCTCGTCTTCATCAGGAGGCTGGAGTGGTGGTGGTGGCGGATTCAGCGGCGGCTCTTCCGGAGGCGGAGGATTCAGATAATCATTCGAATTCCGCTTCAATAGTGTCAGGCTCAAAAGTCACTTCCACAAAGTCCTTCTTGCTTTTTCCTTTCGGGAAAACTATTACATCCCTTGATTTTACAGGAAGACCGAACTCTTCTGCAAGCCTCAGCATCTCATTTTGTGGAATTGTGAACCTTCCGGTAAGATAATAGAAATTTCCTGCACCGCTTTTCTCTTTTACAACATTAAGCCTGTGCGTCTGCCTGACTCCGCTTACTGTAACTTTCGTGATAATATAACCTTTTCTGAGAACTTCATCCTTATTCATACCAACCAACCCCTTTGAAGAATTTTAAGCTGCCATTCCTTTTTATCTTTACTGTTTGCCCTTTTTTGAGTTCTTTTACATAAATACCGTCAATAATGAAAGCACAGCCGCGGTCTGCGCTAACCTTGATAGAACCAGTGCGGATAATGATGGGCTTGAATTTGCGCCTGTAGGGAGCTATGGGCACAGCCTGGATTTTTTTGGAGCCGGGAGGATATTTTTTTCCGCCTGCCGAATAAGAATAACAACTTGACCCTATGGCGGATGAAACTATCAGGCCATCGCCATAAAATGATGATTTCTTTCCATCCACATCTGCAAAAATCTCTACTACGCGGTAGTCTTTCGTATGCACGACCGCATCATTTATTGCGGTTCCTTTCTTTCCGCCAACATAATACTCAAGAATAGGGACTTTATCGGTCTTTTCATTAAGTTTGCCATAAAGCTTCCTTTTCCAGTTATCCCGCCTTAACTGGCAGATGTAGCTGCTTTTGCTTCCTATTCCCAGGATTACCCCTTCAAGCCTTTTCTGGTGATTCGCATAGAAAATTGTTCCATCTCCGCCAATACAAATAGTCACATCAGCTCCCTTTTCCACTATTTCGTGGGTACCCCTAAGCAGTTTTCTTACTTCTGAAGCTGTTTTTCTGGTCCATTCCTTCAGAGGATTGTGGATTACCTTTATCTTCATTCATTCTCCTCAAGCATTGCAAGGTCCCCAAGAGTGACCATTTCCCTTTCCTCCTTCTTTGCTGCAAGAGCGGCCTTTCTTTCTACATTCTTGGCTACCTTCATATCAGAATAAAGTTTCTTTAGACCCTCACGAAGCACGTTAAGGTCCTCTTCTATCTTTTTTATTTCATTCTCGCCATCCTCTATATCCTGGTCGATGTACCGTATTTTCTTCCTGGCTCTTTCAATTTCCCTGACTTCGTCCAGTTTTTTGTCTATTTTTTTTACTTCCTTTACCCATTCCCTCTCAATACGAGGAGTATATGCCTGGGTGGCGATCTTGAATTCCAAAACTCTCTTCTGCTTTCTGTAAGGTTCGACTTTGATATCCTTTGTCTTCTCTAGGAAGGGCTCGAGGGCTTTCTGTTCGTACTTCTTATATCTGAGTCTCCTGTTTATCTTTTTTATTTTTTCAATTAGGACCTCCTTCTTTTTTTCTAGGTCCGTTATTTTGGTTTTTAGCTCGTCCATGTCTTCCATACTCTCACAGAATTGGATTGTAGTTGTGAGAATTGTCTAGTAAAGTATTTAAAAATTTGTTTTTGAGTTTAAAACGCACTTTTACCGAAAAACCAAAGGAGTTTAAAAGCATATTCAAGATAAAAAATACATGAGGGTTCTGAAGTTTTTAGCATTATTGTTGCTAATTTCTATATCTTTTGGAGAATTTGTGCTCGAGGAAGTAACGGTCTATATCCATGACATCCAGCCCGATGGAAGTGCGAAGGTATCCGAAAGCATAAAGCTGTTTTTATATGATGAAGCCAATGAAGAGTATGACAACGGATTTAATAGGAATGACCTTTCTTTCTGGTCAACGATAACAGAAATACAGGATGTCAAACAACATGTAAATCCGGCAAAAGTTGAAATAAGCGATTTTATAGTAAGGCCCCAGCCAAGAAGCAAATGCAATCCGATTCAGGGTACCTGCCACGGGGAGCTTATACTGGAGTACACAGCAAAACCTTCATACAATACAACGCAGGAGGGCGATAAAGTACCTATAGAGGGCACGGGGTTGTTTTCTGTTGAAAAATACAAGCCAAGAACAACGAAATATACTATAGATCCAGAAGCATTATCATTTACCAAAACATCAAAAGGAAGTCTTCTGCTGGAAGAGAATATATATCTTAGAATGGGTCTGCCTCAGGAAACTGTGGTTCTTGATCTTAATCCAAAGCCGGAAGACATCGATGCTGATCTGCCTGCAAGAATAAACGAGCTTGAATGGAACGATATCATACTTGTTAAATTTTCAGTAGTCTTCGAAGTTGAGGAACCCCTGGAAAAGGAGGTTTCGGAATTTTTTTATGATTTGTTCGGTTCAATACAGGAAATTCTTACCGGCGAATACGGCGGAGCGCTTCTCGCGATTATTATAATAATTATCGGTGGATACCTGTACATAACGATTGAAAAAAGAACAAGAGGTAGTTAGAAGATGTATAAGGGGGAAAATGAAATAGTCAGACTGCTTCAAAAAAAGAAAAAAATGACTGTTGACGAAATATCAAAAGAACTCAAGCTTCACCCGGACCTCATAAGGAGGGCAATAGAATCGCTTAGGGACAAGGGATTTGTAAGGGTGAGAACAGAGGAGCAGTCTATTTTCAAACCCACTGCAGAGTACAAGCTTTATGTAACAAAAGGATTTCCAGAATACTCTGTTTATCTAAAGGCAAAAAAAGGATTGAAAATTGACAAATTATCCCCCGGAGAAAAATCCATAGGGATACGCTGGGCAAAAACAAAGGGGTTTATCAAAATAGAAAATGGAAAGCTCATGGTTGTTAAAAAAGAAGATAGGATAAAATCAGAACTGAAAAAACTCGAGGAGGCATTCAAAAAAATAACATCCATAGGAAAATGTGATAATGTTCTTGCGGATGAGCTTTTCAGGAGACACCTGGTGCTTAAAAAAGTAACAAAGAGATATTATATCGAGTACACGGGAAAACCTCCAAAAGAATTAGGTGAGGAAAAATTTAACCTCAACATACGTGGGCCTGATGCATATAGTGGTAAGGCGCACCCTATGACTCATTTTGCATCAAAAGTAAAAGACATTATGACCGAGCTTGGTTTTGAGGAGATGGATGGCAAAATTCTCGAATCGTCATTCTGGAATTTTGATGCCTTGTTCCAGCCGCAGGATCATCCTGCCAGAGAGCTTGCAGATACTTTTTATGTTGATAAAAAATCAAAGCTTCCAGATGACAAAGATCTTGTGGGGAGAGTAAAAAAATCCCATGAAGAAGGATGGGGGTATAAGTGGAAAGAGGAACTCGCTGAAAAAACAGTTTTGAGAACGCATACCACGTGTCTCAGTGCGCGGTATCTGGCTAAGATAAAGGACAAAAAACCAAGAAAATATTTTGCAGTCGGAAGAGTTTTCAGGAATGAGGCCACGGATTACAAACACCTGGCAGAATTTCATCAGATAGAAGGTATTGTTGTCTGGGAAAAAGCGAGTTTCAGGGACCTTCTTGGCGTGCTTAAGGAGATATACAAAAAACTCGGATTTGAAAAAATAAGATTCAGGCCAAGTTATTTTCCCTACACCGAACCTAGCCTTGAAGTAGAGGTGTTTTTTGAAGACAGGAAACAATGGATGGAGCTTGGAGGAGCGGGGATTTTCAGACCTGAGGTGAGCATACCTCTTTGCGGGGTTTACCCGGTACTTGCATGGGGTCTGAGTCTTGAAAGGCCCTTGATGCTTGCTCTTGACTTGAAAGACATAAGGGAATTTTATAAAAATGACCTTGAATTTCTAAGGAGTATAAGGTTGAAACTATGAAACTTAGGGACATATTGATCGGAATAGGCATAATAGCCATAGTTGCCATTCTGGGCATAGGAGCTTTCCTGTTTTTATACGCCCCTCAGGCCGACCAGGCAGATGAGGCAGCGCAGGAAGCATCATTTAATATAATCGAGATAGGAAGGGCCGGAGACCAGGGATATGTTGCCTATGATTTAAGCGGAAAAGGAAGCTTGACGATAGTTTCTTACAGAATAAGGGGATTCAGGGACATTACAATAATAAAGGATGATGACGGCATAGAATCCGACAGGCTGACGGAACTGGCTGAAAAAATCCAGCCGCTTCAGAAATTCGGCTATAATATCAAAATATCAGACAGAAAATTGCTTGGAAAGGGGATATATATCGTTGCAACGGGTGCGATGCCCAATTATGTACTCGATGACCTGCAGAATAATGTAACTGATGCAGTTGTGATATACATTGGAAGAAAAGACCTGGTTCTCCGTTCGGGGGCATTATCGGATGAAAACTGGTATTATTCATTGCTCCCAGAACAGCAGGACAGATTATTGGTATACGACGGTACGTTGGGTTCATATCTTGACAGCGGTGATGAAACAATGGCCAGGTATATCATGGAAAACAGATGGTCTTATGAAGAGTCAGTAACTTACAATATAAGCAAAACAGGAAAAGCAACAAAAACCGTGCCAATGAACAATTCAGAATACATACGCATAATTTATGAGATAGAGAATATAAAAGGAATAACGGATTCCGTAGAACTTGAAAGTTCAGATATCATACTAAAACCAAATCCTGCTGACATATATCCCTGGGAGACTTCGAATCTGGAATATAGGCTCAACCCTACGAATGGAACCGCATACTTTACTGTGAGAAAAAACGGCATGGAACTTACTGCAGAAAGACTTAAGACCGTCCTTAAGAATGATACTGTATTTTTCAAACCTCTCAGCTTCAGTGAGGGAGGAATGTATATACTTGAAGTGAAAGACAACTCCGGAAGCATAGGAAGCGGCATCCTCTATGTCAAGCAAATAGAAATATCATACACAGGAAACGTATGGAATAGGCATATATTCAATGTAACAGTAGATGGGGAGCCGATGGAGGGCGAGGCGATTGCCAGCATAAACAATTCAACAGAAAAAAGAAAGTATCATGTAAGCAATGGTGAACTTAGCATAGGCGCGCTTTTGGAAAAAGGAGACAATGTATTCAATATCGAAATTGAAGGCGAAACATTCCGCATACCTGTGACATATGCTGAAGAGAGTGTATGGGACGTATATATAAAATACGGCATACCCGGCCTGGCGATTGTAATCATCGTATATGTGGTTGCAAGATTAAGCAAGAGGCCTACTTACCTGATAAGGATATCCGAGGGAAGCAGGGAAATCAGAAAAGAAGTCAAAGTAAAAAAGGAAAACATACTTTCTGCAATAGATAAGATAAGAAAGGATACGAAATTAAGGAAGTACCCGATAACGGTAACCGAATTTGAAATTGCAATAAAGAGATATATTACAAATGGGGCGGATATAACTGATGGAAATGTAGAAGAGATCCTAAGGAAACTTACAAAAGAAGCTCTGGTGGAGCACTATGGAGAATATTACCAGCTTGCAGGGGAAGGAAACATAAAGGAAAAGGCCTTGTTGAGGATCATAAGGGAAAACCTGATAGAAAACGGATTGTCGTTTAGGGAATCAGGAAAAAAATTCATGACCAAAGATTTTGAGATAGGATTGTATGGTGAGGATTACGAAAAGAAAGCGATAATAGTGGTTGAGAACGAAGGAGATATAGAAAAGATAATGAAAGTGGTTGATGATAACAGGGCAGTACAGCTTAGGATAAAGGAGGCTAACGGACTCGTAACCTTCATACCAATAAAAAAGATTGGAGAAGTCTTATGAAAAAACTGCTTATTCTTCTGTTTTTCTTTTCATTGATTAATTCTATTTATCCAGATCCCCCTATGGAAAACATAACTATATGGAATAACGGGCGGGGCATCGAACTTAACAATCTGTTTTATGTGAATTTTTCAAACGGGAGTTCTTTTGACCTGCCATGGTATCACCTTATGTATATAAACGGAAGCATGGCTGTGGCCGGAATAAACCCGATGATAGATAATACAACAACCTATGGAAATAGTACAAAAGTCATTGTGGGGAAGGGGCATATTGAAGACCATTTGATAGGAAAGGATAGTCATACCCTGTGCGATAATTCCAGGAGCCCGATGGATTCATTATGTGATTTCGATTATGACGGATGTGCTGAAACCGAAAAGGAATTCCATATCTTCACGGTAATAGGAGTAAATTTTACTTTCAGGGATATAACTGAATATGTGGAAGAGGTTGAAATAGAACATGTACTTGGAAATCCGTACGAGCATTCTCCTACGAACATGATCAGGCTGCCTGAAAACATATCGAAAGCGATTGAAGGCGGCTCAGGGAAGGAAGTGCTTGATGTAAAACTGAGAGGAAATATGACTTTTGTATATGTTATAAATGACAGAAGCAAAAGCGGGATAGATTGCACAAATAATTATCAGATTGTTGAAAAAACCCTTAATTTTAGTGATAATTTTTCATGTTTTGCTTCCGGAGGTGAAAGTATATTTTTTATCGAGAGTCCTGCCACAAATGAGCAATGGTTCAAAAGTAATAAGATAAACATTATCCTGATATCACAGATTCCGGTCTACAAATCAAAGTTTTTCCAGAATGAAGAGGAAGTATCAGACACACATATGTATAATTTCAATATAACCGAGAACTATTTCGGAGTGAAAACCATAGAATCGATACCGGAAGATATAGAATATTTTATCGGTGAAATAAATGCCACAGCTGCCCCATTGGGAAACAAAAACGGTTTTTCCTACTTATACCGGTTCTCGCACAATTATGAAAAGAAGATAGGAGAAAATGAGTTTAACCTGTTCATAGTTGATTTTTTTGGAAGAAACACCAGCATAAAACAAAAAATATACAGCAGGCAGTTATCCCAAGGAGATAAAACTGAAACCGGATCAGAAGCAGAATGGGAAACCACAAGAAAGAGCATAGTTTATGAAAACCAGGAATCGGAATTCGTCGAAATAATTTTCGGAATGCTCGGCATTCTTGTTATTATACTGTTTCTAAGGTTCGTAACCCGCTAGCAGGAAGCTTTTAAAAAACGTAAAGAGAAAAAAGGGCATGGACGAATTGGGTGTTGTTGAAGAACTTCCTGTTCTAAGAAAAAACAGAAGCTCCACAGGAATAAAGGAACTTGACATAATTCTTGAGGGCGGATACAGAAATCCTGGAAATATCCTAATTAGTGGACCGAGCGGAATGGAGAAGACGGCATTTTCATTTCATTTTGCAGATTCCAGCCCTGATGACGGAAATGTATACTTTATCTGCGGGGATTCATCACCGGAAGAAATAATTAAAAAGGCCGAAACAATTGGGGTGAAGCTTAACAGACCGAATATAAAATTCATAGACTGTTATACGATGACTCTTGGAGGGAAAAAAGAAATCCAGTCAACAGAAAAAATAAAAATAATATCCGGCCCGGGAGCACTTAATGACCTTTCCCTTGAATTAAACGAAGCAATAAAGGACAGCACAGGTAAAAAAATGAGGGTCATTTTCCATACGTTATCTACATTTGTTTTATACAACCCGCAGGATTCCATAAGAAAATTTTTGAACGTTATCGCGGGAAGATTGAAAAATGCGGGAGCAACAACCTGTTATATGGTGGATGAAGGAGTGCATGACAAGCAGTTGATGAGCCTTCTTGAGCATGGAATGGATGAAAAATACTACATAACCGAAAAGGACGGGGGGTACTATCTTGAGGTCCCATTGCTTTCCTACGATATTCCGATAAAACTCGGACCTTCCGGAATCAATATAGTTTAGGTGATTATATGGTAAAACTGGCAGAAATAGAGAATATACTCAACAAAATGAAAGAATCCGGAATAGGCGGAGGAGTCATAAAAAAGGACGGTATCCTGATTAAGTCGACGGTAGCACTCGGAGACGTTGCTCCCACAGTCATTGCAAGGGCAGTGAATATTTCGGATGCAATGATGCAGAAGGAAGGAAACAAGCAGAAAGAAGTTGAAGTTAGTTTTGAAGGCCAGACAGTTGTTATGGTTCCGATAGGCGCATATGTATTTTTTGGGATTACGAAAACAAATGAAGAAAAAAAAGAAGTATTGGAATATTCCAGAAAGATAGAGAGTGTGTTATAGGATGTTTGATCTTTCTCCTTATGAGTATGCCGAAGTCAGAATAGAAGACGGTATGTCATTAAGGATTTCTTCAAGGGATGAAACCAACGTATCAGAAGGTCCTTTTTATGGAATATCAGCCAGGGTCCTGAAGAAAGGTTCCTGGGGTTTTGCAAGTTCCAACAGTATAAATACCAACATAGAAGAGCTTCTTCGGAAAGCTGAAAAGCTGGCCGAAATATCCCATGGAAATATAAGCGTAAAAAAGGATGCCGGAGAAAAAAGCAGGGAAAAGAAAGGGCTTGGGTGGGTAGACACCGAAAGCATTCTTAAGAGAATCAAGGAGGCAAAAAAAGAAACTGTTTCGGATAAGGCGATTTCATCGAATATCTCCTTTTCAGCGACCAAAAACAAATGGGAGTTCTATAATTCGTATGGAAAGGAGCTCCAGGAAAATCAGTCTTATTTTTACTTTTCATGTGGTGTAATCGCAAGGGAAAACACAATAACCCAGATGGGGATAAATACCGCTGCAAACAGGAATTCTCCTGATGAGATAAACATGGAAGAAACTGCAGGAATTGCAAGGGAAAATTCTGAAAAACTTCTTAAAGCAAAACCTTCTCCGAAAGGCAGATTTGTCGCGGTGCTTGATCCTGAAATGACAGGAACTTTTGCGCATGAAGTAGTGGGCCATGCCTCCGAGGCAGACTCCATAACAAGCAAAGAATCCACATTCACCAACGAATACGGAAACAAGATTGGAAGCAGCCTGGTGAATATCGTAGACGACCCCACGGCTCCTTATTTCGGAGCATACAGGTATGACGACGAAGGAGTAAGGGGAAAAAAGGTCGAAATCATAAAGCACGGAAAGCTCATGGGATTTATGAATTCCAGGGAAAGCGCACAGGAGCTTAATCATGAATTAAACGGCCATGCAAGGGCCGAGAATTATGAAAACCAGCCGATTGTGAGGATGAGCAATACCTTCTTTGTTTCAGGAAAATCAAAAGTCCAGGAAGTTTTTGATATAAAGAACGGAATTTACGTAAAAGGAAGCCTGGGGGGAAGTGTTGACATATTTTCAGGGGGTTTCATGTTCAAGGCCAAGGAAGGGAACATAATCAAAAATGGAGAGATTGAAGATTTGTTAAGGGATGTAGTCATTACCGGAAGCATAAAGGAAGTCCTAAACAACACGGAGAGCGTTGGGAATGATTTTGCAACAAATCCAGGGATATGCGGGAAGAACGGCCAGAGGGCGCCGGTAGAAGACGGTGGCCCCCACATACGGGTCGGTAATCTAACAATAGGATAATATGGAAATACTGGATTTTCTACTCGGGGTTTTATTCGGAATGATAACTGGATTAATCCCAGGACTACATCCGAATACTATTTGTTCTGTTTTATCCGAGATAAATATACCTGAAGAGATGAAAGCGGCGCTGATAATAGGCATGGTGCCTGCGAATATAGTGGCATCATTCATCCCTGCAATATTTTTTGGAATACCGGAGCATGGAACGGTTATCGCGGCATTGGCTGGCCAGAGGCTTGCGCTTGCAGGAAGGGGCATAACCGCACTTAAGGTGGTTCTTGCTTCCGCAGTGATTGCGGTAATCGCATCTTTTGTAATTTTCATACCGTCGATGGAGATGTTTCCCCTTATCTATGAATCAATAGGAGATTACATAAAATATATCGTCCTGGTTCTGGCTTCGGTCATAATAATAAAGAGCAGAACACCTGTCCTTGCATTATTGGTATTTCTGGCATCCGGAATCCTTGGTTATTTTTCATTAAATTCCGGAATGGCAGATCCGTTTGTTTCGATATTTTCAGGTATGTTTGCCATAAGCGCATTATTGAACATAACAAAATCAAGGATACCGAAGCAGAGAAAAGAGGAGGGAATAAAAAAAGACATCATCGTGTATGCCTTATTGGGTGTTTTCCTTGGAATGGCTGCGGATTTGCTTCCCGGAATAAGCTCCCCATCGCAGGTTGCTTTATTTGCAAGTATTGTTGTTCCCATGAATTCGATGGGGTATATGGCAACCGTAAGTTCGATAGGAGTTTCTGAAGCGATATTCTCACTTTCAACATCAGCATCAATAGATAAATCAAGGATGGGTTCAACTATATGGCTTTCAAAATTTATAGATATTGAAGAAAATGCATTCCTGCTTGCCTCGTTCTTCCTTCTAGGGTCTGTGATAGCAGTAGGGGTTGTTTATCTTTTAAGAAAAAAGATAAGCCTTGTTTCCGTTCTTAATTCAAAACCGATAGCGATAATGCTTATTGCATATTTGGGAATCATCTCATTCCTTCTTAACGGCTGGCTCGGAATACTGGTGCTTCTGATATCAACGGGTCTAGGTCTGGTAACCTTAAGATTAGGTGTGGAAAGAATTCAGATGATGGGTGCCGTGATAGTTCCTACCTTAATGCTTCTTTTCGGTATATTCTTACTTTGAGGCGACTTCTTTTTCAACAATCTCGGTTATTCCATCGGCATCAAGCTTGTATTTCCTAAGAAGCTCTTTTCCGTCCCCTGACTCGCAGAAGCGGTCGTATATGCCGTGTATCTTCATTTTAACAGGATAGTTCTCTGCAAGCATTTCCGCAACAGCACTTCCCATCCCTCCATGAACCTGGTGTTCTTCAACAGAAACAACAAGCCCTGTTTTTTTTGCAGAATTTATTATTGTATGCTTATCCAGCGGCTTTATGGAACAGACATCTATCACTTCTGCCGATATTCCTTTTGCCTTAAGCTTTTCCGCCGCAAGAAGTGATTCATATACCTGAAGGCCGTGGGCAAGAATGGTTACATCGTTTCCTTCCAGATAAACATTCGCTTTTCCTATTTCAAATGGAGCATCTTCAGCGGTAAATGTGGCTGTTTTGTCTCTTGCAGTCCTTATGTAAACCGGACCTTTATGCTCATATGCTGCGTACATTGCTTTTTTTGCCTGGTTGATGTCGCTTGGCGAAAGAACCACTATGTTGGGCAGCGTACGCATGAGGGCTATATCTTCGAGAGCCTGGTGTGAAGCGCCGTCAGGACCTACATTAAGCCCGCTGTGTGATGCATGGATTTTGACGTTGACGTCATTGTAGCAAATCGAAACCCTTATCTGGTCCCAGTTCCTTCCCGGAGAGAAAACGGCATATGCTGATATAACCGCCGTTTTTCCGCAAGCTGCTATGCCTGCGGCAACCCCTGCTAGGTTCTGCTCTGCAACACCCACCTGCACAAAGCGTTTCGGAAATTTCTCGGCAAAATAATGCACACGGGTCGATTCGGTAACATCGGCAGAAAGTGCCCATAGGTCTTCATGCTTTTCGCCCAATTCAGCAAGAGCAAGACCGATACCCTCTCTTGATGCCTTGAATTCTTTCGGATTTTTCAAGTCTTTTATAATCATGCTAATCTTCCTCCATTATCAGGGCCCTTTCCCTTTCAAGCTCTGAAATAGCTGCATCCGCCTGTTCTTTTGCAGGCGGTTTTCCGTGCCATTCGCTTAAGAATTCCATGAATGAAATCGCTTTTCCCGGAACCGTGTGTGCGATTATGACTGTGGGGCGCTCGAATACTGCCTTGCTTTCTTCGCAGGCATCGATAATTTTCTTTATGTTATGGCCGTCAACATCAATAACATTCCATCCGAAGGACCTGAATTTCTCGGCAAGAGGCTCTATGGGCATTACTTCTTCAGTATAACCGTCGATTTGGATGTTGTTCCTGTCTATTATTGCAGTAAGATTTCCCAATTTGTATTTGTTTGCAAGCATAACCGCTTCCCAGGACTGGCCTTCATCAAGCTCGCCGTCCGAAAGCATTGCATAAACGCGCCATCTTCTCTTTTCTGCTTTGGCTACTATTGCCATCCCTACGGCCTGAGAAAGCCCCTGGCCCAGGGGACCGGATGAGTTTTCGATTCCCGGAAGAGTCCCCCTATGTGGGTGGCCCTGCAGCCTTGAACCGAGTTTTCTCAATGTTGCCAGCTCTTCTTTTGGGAAATAACCCGCATTTGCCATTGCGGCATACATAACCGGGCAGACGTGTCCGTTCGATATAACAAACCTGTCACGGCCTTCCCATTCAGGATTTTCAGGATCATGATAAAGAATATTGAAATAAAGAGCCGTAAAAATATCCGCAAGCCCTATGGAACCTGCAGTATGGCCTGATTTTGCCACTAAAAGCATCTGGACGACGTCCTGCCTTATTGTGTTCGCAATAAGCTTAAGCTTCTTTATGCTTGTAATTTTTTTGAACTGCGCCATATTCAACCCCCGATTGATAATAATATATTGTCGATAGCTTCTTTAATATTATCGTGTGAGAAAATGGCACTTGCAGCACCTAGTTTGTTGGCTCCCGCAGCAACCGCCCTTGGAGCAGTATCCACTCCTATCCCCCCATCAACCTCTATATTCGCATCCGGCTTTATTTTTCTCAACTCCTTTATTTTTTCTTCCACGCCGGGGATATACTTTTGTTTTGAAAATCCGGGATTCACGGACATTACAAGAAATTCATCGGTTTCATCAAGATAGGGTTCCAAGGCAGAAAAGGGAGTCGGGGGATTTATGGCTATCCCTATTCTCCTGACGAGCGCCTTCATTTTTTGCCACCTGTCAGGATTAAGCACTTCCACATTAACAAGATGAAGCGAATCGGGAAATCTGCCAAGATAAGGTTCCGGTTCTTCATACATCCAGTGGAATTCGTAATCCAGGGTTTCGACAAGAGAAGGGATTTCATCTGCCTCAAGGGTTTTGTTCGGCACGAATTTGTTGTCCATCATATCTATATGAACCATTGAAACGTATGGCCTTACCTTCTCTATTTTTTCATTGAGGTCTTCCACTGACTTGGAAAGTATCGCAGGAATGATTTCTACCATAAGGTATTATCACAATAAAGTATTTTAACTTTGGCTAGGGTGGACAGAGGCAAATCCATCAAAAAATGAGTTTTAAATAACTGTCGTCTAAATACATATGGATGATTGGTATAGAACTATTTGGAAAGCGATGGAAAAACCCGACTGTTCTTGCCTCGGGAATACTCAGCACAACCCTTCAAAGTCTTGAAAGAGTAGCTGAAGAGGGGGCGGGTGCTGTAACGACAAAATCATTAACGCTTGAACCCAGAAAGGGGCATGCGGGACCGAACATCATAGAAACAGACTGCGGACTTCTCAATGCCATGGGATACCCCAATCCGGGAATAAAACAGGGCCTGGAAGAATTCTCCGCGTGGAAAAGGCAGGAGCCGCTGATTATAAGTATCGCAGGAAAAGATGAAAACGAATTCTCTGAGCTTGCCGATGCAATAAATAAAGCAAAAACAAAATGTTCTGCAATCGAAGCAGTGATATCATGTCCGCATACTCCCGGTTACGGGCTTATGGCAGGGCAAAGCGACCCGGAAACAGTAGGAGAAATAACCGAAGCAATAAAGAAGAAAACAAAAATTCCTGTGATAATAAAGCTTTCACCATCAACACCAGGTGAAGTCGCAGCAGCAAAAGAAGCGGAAAAAGCAGGCGCAGATGCGATAAACATGGGCAACACCATCGGACCGGGAATGAAGATAGATATTGAAAGGAAAATGCCCGCCATAGGATTCGGCTGCGGTGGATTGAGCGGTCCTGCAGTGAAGCCGATTGCATTGCGATGCTTGTATGATATTTATGAAAACGTAAAAATACCTCTAATAGGAACCGGCGGTATCACAACAGGAGAAGATTTGATCGAATACGTTATGGCCGGTGCAACTGCCGCAGGTATAGGAACCGCAGTGCATTATCGTGGATTGAGCTCATTCAGGAGAATAAGCAGTGAAGCTGAAACATGGCTGGAAGAGCACGGATACAGGGATATGAGGGAGATAAGAGGTGCTGCCCATGAGTGAGTATCCTATGATAACCGCGGCAATCAGGAAAACAACCAAAGAAACTGAAAAATCAACTACCTATGAACTTAATTACAAGCTCGATGCAGAGCCGGGGCAATTCATAATGCTGTGGATCCCTGGTGGTGGGGAAAGACCGATGGGCGTCGCGGATAACAACCCGATGACCATAACTGTCGCCCATATCGGGGGATTTACCGCCGACATGCGCAAACTCAAAGAAGGAGACCTGCTTTCTTTCAGAGGTCCGATGGGGCATGGATTCTTTCTCGACAAAAATTTGAAAAACATCCTTCTTGTCGCAGGGGGAACAGGCGTTGTTCCAATCCACCTCCTTGCAAGAAAGGCGAAAGAGCAGGGATATAATATTTATACTGTTCTTGGAGCAAAAACAAAAAAGGAAATCTGTTATTCAAAAAGGTTTGAAGGCTTGTCAGATGAGCTTCTGATAACAACGGATGACGGTTCTGAAGGATTCAAAGGCAACGCTGTCCAGGGAGCTGAAAAAATCCTAAAGAAGCATAAGATAGATGCCGTTTATAGCTGCGGTCCTGAAATAATGATGAAATTTCTCGCAGAATTATGCAAAAAAGAAAAAATACCGTGCCAGCTTTCTCTTGAAAGGTATATGAAGTGCGGTATGGGAATCTGCGGTTCATGCATGATAGGGAACAAGATGGTCTGCAAAGACGGTCCTGTTTTTTCAGGTGAAGAAGCACTTAATTTCAAAGAATTCGGGAAAATGAAAAGAGATGCAAGCGGAAAACAGATAAAACTGTGATTATTGCGCTGCCTGTTCCATCAAATCAGCTATCGTTTCTATCTGTTCCTTGTAATCTCCTGCCGTCTGGTAATAATCCTTGTAGCCGACCCATTCTTCATTTTGGTGGAAATCGTAAATATCATCATCAGTTATTACAATCCAGATGTCTATTGCATAATTACAATCTTCCGGCTCGCAGATATCAGGCATTCCTATGTCTCCTATAGTAAACATATAGCGGCCATCCTGGGGTTCCAATGCGGGTGAACCCCTTAACTTGTAAATATCACTGCTGTTTTTTATCTCTTCATCCGTTATGGCAACTATACAGTGTGAATCATAGCATATCACATACATGTTATCCTCTGTAGTTCCAAGTTCTTTTCCTGCAGCATCGATATAATACCATTCCTGATATATCTGGAAATTGTTTCCTGCACTGCTTGGAACCACTGAGATAAGGGATTTTTCATTTCTTGTTTCCTTTTTAATATAATTGAATACTCCCTTGAAATAAAGAGACCAGTCTTCACAGTCCCCGCCATTATTCCGTATCATGTCTTCAAAAGAAAGCAGATGGTCTCCCTGTTCGCGCTTATAGCCCCAGCCCTCTTCCTCTACCAGGATAAAAGGTATGCAGGCGGCATTTATCTCATCCCCGCTTGTGCACTTGTCAGCAAGATATTTCATCCTGAATGAAAGGTTTTCTATATTCGAATTCAAAGTAAACCAGGCCATCGAATCGGCTATCTGGTTCTGGAATTCATCGAGTTCGGCAGTAAGATTGTCCAGCGCAACTACTGTTTCGGAAATAAAGTCTGTTAGCTGTTTTTTCTGTGAAGTGCATTCTTCGAACAGTTCCGTTTCGTCATCCAGGTCGTCATAGCACTGATTCAACGAATAATTTGTTTTTTCAAGAACAATTTTTGTATCTGCAAGCTCTATTCCCAGAGATTCGGATAACTCCTCTTCTTCTTCAAGGGCGGTTTGTGTTTTTTCAAGAGTATTGTTAAGTTGCATGTTTTCATCTTCAAGGGATTCCGCTTTCTGTTTCCACCCCTGGCCATCAAGATAAAAGTAGAAATTAAACAGTAGGAGAACAAAAGAAAAAATAGCCAATAACATGAAGGGGGAAGTTAATTTCATAACAGTAGTTCTGCATCACATTTTAAAAAAATGAGTAGGATGTCAGCAACAGCGCACTTTTCCGTGCATAACACAGTACTCGCAACGCCGTGAAGGGGCTTAACTTCCGTGTTCGGAATGGGAACGGGTATTTCCCCCCTCCTATGGTCGCTGACAGCTATTATAATGATGTTAGGGGTTTTTAATACTTTTTTTAACACAAAATAGTAGTATATCGAGATAAAAATGTGATTGGATGAAGGCCTTTCTTTTTGATTTTGATGGAGTTGTAGTTGATTCCGAACCCGTGCACTTCAAAACATTCATGGAATTCGTGCATCCTTTGGGGGTAAAAGTGGATGAGGAACGATGGTACAGGGAATTCGCAGGAACCGGCTCCAAGAACATATTTACAGTTCTGCTCGGCGAAGCGGGGATAACCGATGAGAAAACAATAGATGGATATGTTGAAAAAAGAAAGAAAATCTATTGTGAGCTTATAAAAAAAGGGGCTGTCAAAGCAAAGCCGGGAATTAGTGAGGTTCTTGAGTTGGCTGAGAAACGGGGCATAAGGAAAGTAGTGGTTTCCGGAGGACATAGGGAAAACATAATCACCGCGCTATCAGTATTGGGATTGGAGGATAGATTCGAATTTGTCCTTGGAAGCGGGGATTATGACAGAAGAAAGCCATATCCTGATGCTTTTCTGAAGGCTGCAGAAAAATTAGGCGTAGAGCCAAGCAGTTGTATGGTTTTCGAGGATTCAATTTCAGGGTTTACTGCAGCAAAGGATGCAGGAATGAAAATAATTCTGCTCGAATCCCCGGCAGTAAAAAACATAAACAAAGACGAAGTATTGGCCGTAATAAAAGACTTCAGGGGTTTCCCAGAAGAATTATTAAGTGACTAATTTTTCCATCTGGTTTGTTTTTTCAGCTTCTTTGATTTCCATTGCGATTCTTCTTCCGAAGCTTATGCTTTCCCCGAATAGATATTCCGTATAGGGGGTGAATCTTGTCCCGGGAGACCCGGGAATCCGTAGTGATACGTCAAAGCATACAAAGCGCTCCCCTTCTTTTTCCTCCATCGCACCCTGTAAGGCAAAAGGACCTATTATTCCGGGGGGATATTCCTTCTTTGCAGCATCAACAAGCCTTTGGCCCTGTTCAAGCGCCTGCTGTAGCAATGATTCCCTTATCGTACATGCTATATGCCCGGTTTCTATGGTGCTTGGCTGCGTATATTTTAGAAGTTCCAGCTGCTGGTCAGCCGGCAATCTCAGGAAACCGTCAAGATTAGTCTGCCTTCGTGTATCTATTCCCAGAAGTTCCAGTTCATCACTCAACGGAGAATAAAAGAAATTGAAGTTGAAGTGCGCACCAAGTATGTATTCTTCTATTTTTGCTTTTTCAAGTCCTTCTTCAGTAATTTTTCCCTGTTTTAGTAATTCCTCGCTCTTTTCAACATACTCTTCTGAACTTCTTGCAAGGAAGAACGCGCGTTCATAGCTTCTTTTTGCTTCGCTGACCTTTACGATTGAGAGGGTATCGATCTTATCCGGAGATTTTATGATTCTTGGAAAGTTAACCCCTGCTTTTTCCATAAGGTAGTACTGGTCTTTTTCAACATTCCTTTCTTCGGCTTTAAGCAGATATTTGTTTCCGAAAATCGGGACCGAAAAATTATTTTCTATGTTATCATAGCCGACATAAACTGCAAATGACCTGTTCGGTATGAAAACAGAGTTCTTGTCTTTCATTTTTTTCTGGTTTTTTTCCGCTGCCATCTCTTTGAATTTATCAAGAATAAGAACCTCATCTACAACACCTATCTCTTTTTCTCCTCTTTTTCTTGTTTTATAGTATTTTGAATAAGTTGCATCTCTTCCCTTCTGGCAGACGACAAGCGTGTTAAATCCTTCTGCCTTTGCACCCTCGCATACATCCAATGCTGAGTGGCTTCCTATCGTTGTAATAGTATGCTTCATAAAAACACCTTAGGTAGTATTATGAGTGGATATCTTAAAGAAGATTACTAAGGAAATTTTTCTATGAGCGCGTCGATTATTGTCTGCTCATAATCCGGCTGTACCCGCATGGCTGCAGCAACAGTATGTCCCCCTCCCCCGATAACAACATCGGAGAAGTTTTCGGATATTGACGATATTATCTTGGGAAAGTCGAGTCCTTTTTCTACTGCTTCTTTATTTGCCCTTAATATGAGTGTCCCGCCGCTGTAGCCGATCACAATTGTGGGTTTTTCACTGTTTAGTTTTTCAAATACTGCAGTGGTTACTTTGCTTCTGTTTGGGAACTCCCCTTGAGTCACCAGACCGGAGAGGGAAAATAGATATATTTCAAAACCTCCCTTCTCTCTTCGCTTTATTGCCTTTTGTGCTTTTTCAGCTGCGGATTCGATGCTTTCTCTTGCCTGGAGATAGATTGATGAAAATAATTCCTGCTTCATAAGAACTTCCTTGTAAAATACGAGATTATTTCCATATGCAGTGTTGGCAGCAAGATAATCAAGCACCAGTGCGCTTTTCATATCATCCCCATCCGGAAGCATAACTTCGCTTTTGTCTCCCGCACATGCGATCCTTGCATATTTTTCTGCATTTTCACCAAGGAGGCAGGAAATTTCGGAAGCAAGATAGCCCGCAGTATATCTTGACGGCATCTTGATATCAAGAAGCCACGGAGAAATGAAGAGGTGGGGTATTCTCGATGCCTCTTTATCGATAGGGTGGTGGTCTATCACTATTATCTCAGCCCCGCTTGCACGGAGTAGTTCTAATGATTTGGCGCTTTTTTGATTTGAACCGAAATCAAGGAGGATTACAAGGGGCTTCCATTCGTGATAAAGATGGCTGATATCATTAACCACGTCCCTTTGGGAATAGACTGCACTGTTTTGCTGTATTGCCTTTGATTTTATAACATTCCCGAGTGAAAACGCGCCTGCAATTCCATCCGCATCGTTATGAAAACGCAGCAGGACCGAGCGGTGCAGCTCTTTTGCACTTCGCAGCCTTTTTGCAATTTTAAAAAATGGATCCTTCAGGCCCTTCGTAGCATCATTTTCCTTCATGAAAGCTTTCAATTCCACCCGGGATTCTATCATCTCAGTGATTTTTTCATAGACTCCTTCTGTTTTCTTTATTTCACTTGGTTCGACCTGCAATGGGAAAAAACCGGAAACTTTCCCGGAGAGTTCATATTCCTCTCCCTTGATGATGTTCTTGTCAGAATTGAAATTAACCTTATCATCTCCAGTATGCATTGTATGCTCTGCTTTGCCCCGAACGTATCTTGAGGAAATAATTATTCCTGTAAATGATACGTCATCCCCTAATGAAAATTCAGTCATAGTGTCACCGAAACGTCGTCTCCGCTCTTTATCTTCAATACCTTCCTTAGGTTCTTTTCCGAAACCAGCTCTAGTATCTCGTACGGATGGTGTGTTCTTTTTGGAAGTACCGCAATTACCGGAATACTCCTTAGTGTGCATGCTTTAACAAAAAGCTCTCCAAAAGCGCGGCCTTCATGCTTAAAACCAGAAATTGCCGGCGCCCCGTCAAACAACGCGCTCTTTTTCCATACTTCATTGCCATCAAGCCGGATGTTCAGGGTCCCGGGGTAGGGAAGTATCCCAAATTTTTCTTTTATGCCGTTTTTATACCCTGGTAGCGAGAGGTAATATTTTCCATCTCCGACACCATCGGTTAATTTCCCGGTGATTTTGCCTATTTCCTCGAAAGCAACGCGCATTGTGGAATATGTCTCCCTGAGCTCTGAAATTCCCTTTCTTGATATTGCTAATTTGTCTTGAATCCGCGAAACCGCACCTTGATTTATGAGGATATTTAATCTCCTGGATGCGTTTTGCTGGGTCATGTTAAGTGCGGCTCCGATCTCACCAGTGGTTGCCCTGACGGCATTGCTGGCTGCGCCTCTCTTAAGAAGATATAAAAGAACATCGTCCATACAAATAATTTTGTAGGGAAACAGTTAAAAGGTCATTAGGATGGATTCAGAAATAAGGATAGACAGTGCTCCGGACGTCTATAAACCTGCAGAAGACAGCTTTCTGCTTCTAAAACATGCTGTCAGGCTTAAAGGCAAAATACTTGAGATCGGATGCGGAACGGGGATTATATCCATTTATTGCGCTGCAGCCGACCCTGAAAATACAGTGGAGGGGGTAGACATCAACCCGGCAGCAGTCTCACTGGCACAAAAAAATGCAAAGTTAAACAGGATAAAGAATGTAAGATTTCACAGGAGTGATTTATTTTCCAATGTTAAAGGAAAATATGACTGGATTCTCTTCAATACGCCTTATCTCCCAACAAAATCTGATGAAAAGGTCGGGGGGCAATTGAACAGGGCATTTGATGGTGGAATATCCGGAAGAGAGCTTACGGAAAAATTCATAATGGAAGCTCCAGAATATTTGAAAAATGACGGGGGCATCCTTCTTGTTGCAAGCAGCCTGAGCGGAAAGGATGAATTATTGGC
>Ga0180438_10002284_pt1 | contig 31782 bp, 27 predicted proteins | sample SS_ome_12_FD_132455 | JGI IMG/M metagenome (GOLD analysis project Ga0180438, IMG submission 132455) | Hypersaline lake sediment archaeal communities from the Salton Sea, California, USA - SS_3_D_2 metaG | ecosystem: Environmental > Aquatic > Non-marine Saline and Alkaline > Hypersaline >... | reverse complement strand
TTTGCAGAGCGAGCTCTGCCACTACGAATGCATATTTATGTGTTTGTGTGATCACCGGACCGCGCTTTGCATGCGGGACTTCCTAGTTGTTAAGTAGCGTCTAGCGAGGTAGCGTTTAGCGTCCGCTGTCTTTTCAGTTCCTATTCCAAAATTACTTAAATCTTTGATTTAGTCGTAATTTTCAGAATCCCGCGCCTGGTAAGCGGGAGTACCCACAGTTGGAAGTTTTCCCCTTGCATTTACGCCTGAACTGTATACTATTATTGCATGTCCGTTGTTCACTTTCTCGACCTTCGTAAAACTTACAAAGATAACCATTTGCTTATGTTCGAACGTTTCCTGGAAAAGGTTAATGCTCATGCAGTCGTTGAAAATAGATCCGTATGTACCATAAAAATCCATGTTGGAGAGCAGGGGAACTACACCTATGTGAATCCGTTATACGTACAAAAGGTGTGTGATCATGTCCGGCAGGCAAAGGGCAGTCCACTACTCGCCGATACCACAACGTTGTACAACGGAAGAAGGCATCGCGGTGATCTGCATATCGATCTGGCTCGTGAACACGGATTCACTTTTGCACCATTCATTGTGGGGGATGGTCTATTTGGTGACGATTATGTCGAAGTAAACGGTTCAAAGATAGCCAGTCTTTTCACCCGCATCTCATCAATGATTTGTGTCTCTCATTTCAAGGGACATTTGAATTGTGGGTTTGGGGGTGCGATAAAGAATCTTGGTATGGGTTGTGCATCAAAAGGAGGTAAACTCCAGATGCACAGCCATTCTAAACCTTCGATCAACCAGGAGAGGTGCACGTTATGCCTTCGGTGTGTTGACTACTGTATCTTCAACGCGGTGAAAAAGGATCCGAAAAAAGTTGCTATTGATGAAAGATTGTGCACTGGTTGTGGCGGGTGCATGTCCATATGTCCAGAGCGGGCGATCGTTTTTACCTGGGATGCAGCTTCAACAGATCTGCAAAAAAGTATCGCCCGGTACGCTGCAAATAGCGTACACACAGTGAAGGTTTTTTATATCACTTTTCTCATGAACATCACACCAAATTGTGATTGCTTTCACACAAATGAACCCATGATCGCAGAGGATGTCGGTATTCTTGCGTCTGTGGATCCGGTAAGTCTTGATCAGGCATGCTATGATATGATCAAGCAAGCAGTTGATAACTTGCGCCCCGATGTGAATTCCGAGGATCAACTGGCATTTGCTGAGGAATTTGGGTTAGGAGAACGCTCTTATGAAATCAAAGGTGTCTAAAAAAACAGAGAGCAGTAAAGTGACAAAAAGTGAGCGGTTAAGAAGGAAGATCAAACGTCTTGAGACTTTGATACATACCTCAATGATCTTTTCTTCGATCCTTGATCTTGATGATCTGCTGAATATCGTACTCCGTAAAGCAGAGGAGGTTATGGAGGCTGAAACTTCCTCAGTATTCCGGATCGATGAAGAGAGGAATGATCTCTATTTCATTATTGCACGGGGTGAAAAAGGCCAGGCAGCCAAGGAGATACGCGTGCCGATAGGGAAGGGTATTGTCGGCTGGGTGGCGCAACATGGCAAGTCACTTCTGGTTGCGGATGTAACCAAAGATCCGCGGTGGTTTAAAGGGGTGGATAAAAAAACCAAATTCGTAACCCGTTCGATCATGGCTGTACCGCTTGTTGCCAAGGGCAAGATAATTGGCGTTGCTGAGGTGCTCAATAAACGGGGGAACAGGAAGTTCAATAAGACCGATCTTGAGATGTTCGAATCGCTCAGTAATCAGATCGCTGTTGCGATAGAGAATGCGGCTCTTTATCGAGAACTCGACGAATTGTTTCTTGCATCGATCCGTGCGATCGTGGAAGCGGTTGATGCCAAGGATCCCTACACGCGCGGTCATTCAGCCAGGGTGGTCGACTATTCACTGATGGTTGGTGACGCATTAAAATTGAAAAAAGAAGAAATAAAGAAATTAGAGATCTCGGCGATACTGCATGACGTGGGAAAGATCGGTATTCCAGATCGGATACTCGGTAAACCCGGTAAATTGACTTTTGAAGAGTACGCTTACATGAAGCGGCATCCTGTACTCGGCAGTTCGATCATTGAACCGATCGCCGAATTGCGCGGTCTGATACCCAATATCATGCATCACCATGAACGTTATGACGGGAATGGTTACCCACGCGGTTTGAAGGGAGAGAAGATTCCTCTATACGCGCGGATAATATGCGTGGCAGACTCATTTGACGCGATGACAACGGATCGTCCTTACAGGAAACGCAAGAGTCTCAAGAGTGCCATGGGTGAGTTGAAAGATAATAGTGGTACCCAATTTGATAAAAAACTGGTTACTATTTTCGTAAAGCAATATAATAAAACAGTAGAGAATAACAAAAGTGAAAAATAGATTTCTGCTTTCTGTGATCATTGCCGTTGTCGTGGTCATAACTACATTCATTGTTTGTGTATTCCGTCCATTCTGGCGACCGTTTGAGCGACGCGTCTATGATCTTAAATATCAATTAACCCTCGAAGAGATGCGCAACTCTGACATAGTGATAGTTGATATAGATGAGAAAAGCCTGGAGAAACTCGGTCGCTATCAGAACTGGCCGCGTGCGTACTATGCAAAAGTCATCACTTTTCTTGATAATGCCAGGGTGATCGCTTTTGATATCCTTTTTGCTGAACCTGATACTCTGCCGGCATACACGAGGCAATACTATGACCGACCTAGCTTTGATTCCCTGGTTGAATCCTCGATCGAAAACAGTGGCAATGTCGTTCTGGTATCGACCCAGGGTCAGAAACCAGTTTATACTAAACGGGTGAGCATTGGTCTCGGTGATCTGTTCGCAGATTCGGACGGGATCGTACGACGGGGATTCAATGAATTATTCGGGGAACCTACTTTTGCCGCCCAGGTTGCTACAAGTTACGGGATAACCCCGGCTTTGCCATCATTCTTGATCTTTTTCAAAGCCGAGGAATCATATCGGCGCATTTCATTCTCAGATGTTTTTTTAAGGCGTGTCCCCAAGGAATTCTTCAATGATAAGGTCGTCATCATTGGGGGTACGGCCCGAGGTCTATTCGATTTCCATGGGGTGCCTTACGATCGACAATTCCCCGGGGTAGTGCTTCAAGCGATATTAGTAGATAACTTTATCAACAATGATAAAATAACCGAAATTCCGTTGATTTATATTATTATGATTACAATCGTTTTAAGTTGTGTTTTCAGTTACCTGGCTTTAACAAAACCAGCATATGTGTACATAATAATATGTGGTATTATATATGCTCTTCTGATCATCGGGGCGATTTTCATGTTCAGTCTGCAAATGGATATAGGTATAGTGAGACCGACCTATGCACTGGTTTTAACGCTTATTTGCGCATTGATCTACCGTTATCAGTTTGTCGAACGTGAAAAACGAGAATTAAAACACATATTCTCGCGGTATTACTCCCGGGAATTGGTCGAGCAGGTTACCCTCAAACCCCCAAAACTTGGCGGAGAAAAAGTTGATTGTACGATTATCTTTGCTGATATCAGGAATTTCACTCCATTTGCTGAGAAAACCAGTCCTGAAAGTGTTGGTTTGAAATTGAATGCTTTCCTTGATGAGATGGTCAAGTCGATCTTTGAATACCAGGGTAGAGTGGACAAATTCATCGGTGATTGTGTCATGGCTGTATTTGGCAGTCCGGTAGCGGTCAGAAACCATGCGGTAAATGCATGCAGGGCGGCTCTGGATATGGTGGCAAAAGCCGAGAAGATAGGTTTCAAGATCGGGATTGGCATTAACAGTGGTGAAGTGATCAGCGGAAATTTCGGATCACCGATGAGAATGGAGTATACAGTCATTGGCGATGCGGTCAACCTTGCATCCCGGTTAGAGGGTCAGACCAAGGTGTTTAACGCCAGTATCGTATGTGGTGCGGATGTTTATAGCCGGGTAAAAGATCAACCTGACTTAGGGATGGTTTTTGAAGAACTCGGTAAAGTAAAAGTTAAGGGTAAGGAAGAGGAAGTTACGGTATATTCAGTAAAACGCGCGTAAATCAGTCCTTCATTCCATCACGATTTCAGAGTACCCCATAACACAAGATCATGTCCTCAGGATAAGGCTGGAACAAGACCTGCTGGGCAGAAGATATTCCATTGAAACGTGCTTTCCATGTACTTATGATCGATAGCACAGTACTGAGCGGAATCTCTCTGAGATGGTACCGCTGTAAGGAGTCAAGGAAGAATTTTTTCTCTTTTTGCGTTAAATATTTAGAGAAATAACCGAATTCACGGGTGAAGACGTTGATACAGGTTGTGGATCGAGGTGGCTTAAGCAAAGCAGTAAACAGATGTACCTGGTATTGCTCAAAGACCTTTAAAACCGGCATTTTATCACGATTCGCAATTAGAGTGCTGAGTGTCTTCATCTCTTTCTTATTGTACATCATGAAAAGTATTTTATGGATGGTATGGAATGCAACGAGTGCCCCAATTTTTTTCTCGATCGACCGGAATCGTGCAAGGGTAAAGAGTCGCGTCAGGAAATGCTCACGGATCCTGAAATTCCGGATACGCCCTTCATCTTCTATGGGATATTCAGGAAAGCGCTTGATCACTGCACAGCCAAAGAATCCAGCTCCCTTACCCAGCGCAGCGCTTTTCTCCATTTTCGGAAAGAATTTTGTATCTTTGATCCCGCACGAGGGAGAGCGCGATTTGAGCATGAAACCGTCGATCCTGGGTAATCCATTCAGGATCTTTTTTACCCGTTGTTTCATTAACTCGGTGACGTCGCGTTGCGTAGCCGGTTGAACCAAACGGCGGATACCTTTTTTAAGGACGATGCGAACTGGATCACGTGGTATACCCAGTCCTATATCTACTTCAGGACATGCTGTTACATATGTAACATGGGGTTTGAGTTTTTTGATGAAATCATCGTGGATAGTTGCTCCGTTGTACCGGCACTTATCAAAGCCCAGGCACCTGCTGGCATATACCACAGGCTTTACAATTGGTTCCATTATCACCGGTTAAGGGACAGGATTGAGAAGTTGAGTATGGTGGCGAAACTTACCCAGAGCGCATAAGGTACAAGCAGATATGCCCCTGCAGGACTGACCCGGTAAAAAATTCTGATCGTGAGCAGGATCAATACTAAAAGGATAAAGATATCAATAAGACCAAGCAGGGGTGATCGCAGGGCGAAAAAAGCAGCAGACCAGAGGATATTGAAAACCAACTGAATGAGAAATAGTATGATCGCTACACCGACACCTTTTACTGCACCGTATTTGTTCCACACGACAGCAAAAGAAATCCCCATGAGGATGAACAGTAATGTCCAGACCGGACCAAATATCCAGTTCGGCGGTGCGAAAAGGGGTTTTTGCAGCTCGGCATACCAGGTAGAGATACTCTGAGAAGTGAAGACAGAACCGATAAGTCCGGCCCCAAGACAGAGTGCAACGCCCATGATGAGCTTGAGGAGAAAAGGAATTTTCACGCCTGTTATAGTAACGCAAGGAAGCACAAATGTCAATGTTAAATGCCAAAAACACGCTAGACGCTAAGTGTCAGTAGGAACTAGGAAGTAGGAAGTAAGAAGCGTAAAGCGTAAGGCGTAGAGCGAAGGAAAAGAGCGTACTGCGTAGGGCGTAAAGCGTAAAGCGAAAGAAAGAAAAAAGCGTGAACTGAAATCCGAAGCGCGGGATTCTCAAAACGTATTTCTTCATAAATTTGGTATTTGTGATTTCGAATTTGTTTAGGATTTAGGATTTAGAATTTCGTATTTTAGCCCCATAAATCCTTCTTTTCGCCTTCTTAAGTAGTGGCAGAGCTCGCTCTGCAAAAAAAACACCGCAGGATAAACAAACTGTCGAGCAAGCTCGACCACTACAGAAACGCGGCGTGCGGGATACTCAAAACGTATTTCTTCATGAATTTGGTATTTGTGATTTCGAATTGCGGAACAGAGGAGCGTCCAGCGCTTAGCGAAGGAGCGTTTAGCGCCTGTCTTGACAGTACCCGGTCAATGATTAGACTATGATCCATGAGGGATTTATGTTTTATTGTTCTCAAACACATTCACATTGTGCGTTCAGGCTTTGACCATCCCCAAGGTGCTGGGATCCACTGCATCTTAGTCTATTATCAGTTGCATCCAGATATGCTAAGCATATTATGAAAATTGATATCGGAATCTACTATGGTCCGATCGACCTGCTTGTATATTTAGTACGCCAGAAGGAAGTTGATATTTTCGATATCCCTGTTGCCCAGATCGCTGAGGAGTACCTTGATTATATCCGAAAGATCGAACGTGATGATCTGGAAGATGCAGCAGATTTTCTTCTTATGGCGGCAATCCTTATCAGATTAAAAGTCCGGCATATGCTGCCGCGTACTCCAGCAGAGGAAGAAGAGGTACAGCCGATAACCCTCATGCAGATCGTTGAGGAGTACAAGAAATACAAGGAGATCGCCCAGGCCTTCGGGGTTATGGAGGCTGAATCCAGGCTTCAGTATCCGCGCATTGGTAAGGAAGAAGCACCACTCGAAGAGGGTGATCTGGAAAAACTGATCCTTGCTTTTCGGCGCTTGAAACCGCAGGAAGAAAAAAAACTCGTAGTGAAAAGGCAGGGAGTTCCGATCGAACGCATTGTCGATGAGATCAAAGAGATCCTGGAACAGACTGAGAAGATCGATTTCTTAAAATTCCTGCGGGAAAAGAATGACGTAGTGCTGGCCGTGGCGTATTTCTTCGGTATGCTTGAGATCGTAAAAGCCGGGATCGCCCGAGTTGAACAAGAACAGGCATTCGGAGATATTTTTCTCTACCGGGCCACACGGTCAGCTGATCCGGGATTTCTTGCCGAGCCATCTCCAGCGCCCGGGGAGAGCGTATGATCGGGATCGTATTCACTCTCATGCTCTCGGTTCCGGAAGATTCGAACAGCCAGTACCTTCTCGACAAACAGATCGCACACTATTTCGAATCTTGGGAAGTACAGTATGATTCCTTGATCGGGGGATTGCGCACCTCCCAGGGATGTCTTGACCTGTTGAATTGGTACGTGGATCTGGATGTTAAATACGATGTCAGGTTCGGCAAGGTTGTCGGTTTGCGTTACCGCAATCGTACCTATGGAGATTATGGTTTTGATATCCGGGACCATATATTCCAGCCATTCTTCCAGATAAATCCTAACCTGCGATTGCTGCTTTCTATCGCACCCCACTATTACAAAGGGGAGGATGAGCTCGGTATAGGATTTTTCTTTGGGCATGACTATTTGAAGTACCTGGAAGTATTCGTTATGGCTGAGGATTTTGACCGGAATTTCTCCTTGCAGCATGATGAGCCTGGTCCGGATAAGATCACCTACAGGAAGTTCCCGGTAAAATTCATTGGACGGACCGTGTTCAACTGGAAAAGCGGACGCTGCGAAGGCGCGTACAATATTTCTCTGCTTTACCGGCTGCAGTCAACAGAAGGGGATTCCATCTATCCTTTGAATTACACGGAAAGCGGGCGTCATGACTATACTTATCTAAGGTTCTGGCAGGATATTAAGAAATTCCGTTTTGGCGGTCTGGTGGATTTCCAGCGCGAACTTTTTTACCTGCAGGATACGATCTCGGCACTGGATCGCCAGAGTAGCGAGGTGATCATCGAACCTATGTTCGGTTACCGTCTCAGTGAAAGGTGGTTTCCTCATCTGTATCTGTCCTACAATCATAAAACACAGGATGATTATACCCACACATACCTTACAGGCCAGGACAGTATGTTCCATTATGAAAGAGATGTTTATGCTTATCTGATCGATATTGAGTTCTATCCAGGAGGGAACTTCAGCTGGCATATTGGCCTTCAGCAACAATTTTACGTTAATAATCAAGGTCGTGATTTTCGCGATCGGCGTATCAACATTGGACTTGAGTACCGTTATAAGAATGTTTGGTTTTATATTGTCGAAGCGATGGAAGGTGATTTTCCCACTCCAAAATACATGCACAACCATACGTACATACAACTTATGCTAAAATTCTGAAGAATGAAGAGAAAATATTGCAGAGGAGCAGAGGTGCCAAGGAGCAGGGGAGAAACGGAGGAATGGAGTATGGGTGCTTACTGTTTGCTGATTGGTTCATCATGCAAATATTGTTGATCGACAGCGGTGTTATCATCAAGAAACTCGATATCAAACAGGGGAGGTATGTGATCGGGCGTAGTGACGATGCGGACATGATGATCAGCAGCAAAGAGGTTTCACGTCATCATGCAGCAATTGAGTATGATGGTAACAGCTGTTTTATTCAGGACCTGGATAGTACCAACGGAACATTCGTGAATGATCGCCGGGTCAGGAAACACACCCTGCACGCAGGTGACCAGATCACGGTCGGTGATTTTCTGCTCGTACTCGATGACGGCACTGGTGTTGTGTCGTATCCTGAAGCCACGGAAGTGGGGCAGAAGGGAATTGTAACCGGGATCATCGAGGATAAATTCACTTCCTTGCGCAGCAAACTGAAAGATAAAGATCTTGCCGCCGAGTTTCTGAAGATCGAGCAGGTTGTGAAAAAGAGCCGAAAGCAGCTCTCAACTCTTGCTCATGAGGATAAACTGACCGGCTTGTTCAACCGGCAGTATTTTGATAAACATGCGCGCGATGAATTCAAGAAAGCAAAAGCAGGAAAATATCCGTTGTCTATCCTATTCATTGATATCGATCATTTTAAAAATGTGAATGATACCCATGGACATAAAGTCGGCGATGACGCCTTAAGAGCGATAGCGCAGTTGATACTTCTATCCTGCCGCAAGAGTGATATGGTGGCCCGCTATGGCGGCGAGGAGATAATAGTCGTACTGCCATCGACTACTTCAGCGGACGCAGCAGTTCTGGGCAATGACATCAACAGTATTATCGCTATGCAGACACCCGGTATCCTGAAGTTTAAAGTTACTGTCAGTGTCGGTGTTGCTGCCTTTCCCGAGCACGGGGATACGTTCCATCAGATACTGGAATTTGCAGATAAGGCACTCTACGCAGCAAAACGTACTGGACGCGATCGAGTGGTGGTGTACAGTGAAAAAAGAATATAAGTATATAGGAAACTACCGGATCCTCGATGTTATTGGTAAAGGCGGTATGGCGAAAGTCTATACTGCGATCCACTCATCCCTTGACCGGATCGTTGTCGTTAAGGAAATGGGCAAGAACGAGTCACGACGGCGGTTCAAACAAGAGGCAATTCTGTGCGCCGGTTTGGAGCACCGCAATATCGTTCCGATCTACGATTATTTTTCGATCGGCAATGCCTGTTACATAGTGATGCAGTATGTGGACGGTGTGAACCTGGCACACGTGATCGAAAATGCTGCGCCCCTCGAGCCAAAAACATGTGCATTCGTTGCGCGGGAGATATGTTGTGCGATACAGCATGCACATCAGAACGGGATAATTCACCGGGATGTGAAGCCAACGAATATTTTAATATCACGGACCGGTGATGTAAAGATCACGGATTTCGGTGTTGCCCGGGGGCAGGATATGCCGCATCTGACCTCGACCGGACAGGTGATCGGTACCCCATATTATATGTCCCCTGAACAAGCCGAGGGTAAGGATGTCACCGCTCAATCAGATATATACTCCATCGGAATCGTGATGTATGAGATGCTAACCGGCAAAAAACCATTCACCGGAGACAATGCACATGCGATAACCTCAAAGATAATGCGGGGAAAGTATCCTTCACCCTTGTGGAACAGTCCATATCACAGCCTGAGAATTGCATCGATCATCCAGCGTGCAATGAGCAAAGCACTAAGCCGAAGGTATGCACGTGCTGGACAAATGGTGAAGGATCTCAGTCGTTTCCTCGGATTAAAAAGAATCGTTCACGGGGGAGAGGAGCTTGCAGAACTGTTGGGATCGATCGAACAGGAACAGCGGGCTACAACGATCGTGCGCGTGGCGGATAAAAAACAAAAACAGGCAAAAAAGAAAAAACACAAAAAGAAAAAGAAAGGCAGGAATCTGATCGTATTTCTGGTCCTTTTAGCCATCCTTGCATTGTTGGTTTACTACCTTATACAGATCGTTACATAGCGGCAGCTACACAACGTAAAATCAAAATCCTAAACACTACCTTATTTAAATTCTAAATACTAATATCGAAATTCTAAACAAATCCCAATATCTAAATTCCAAGGTTCCAAAACTACATAATAGTAGGAAGCGTAGGGCGTAGAGCGCAGGGCGTAAAGCGTAAGGCGTAAGGCGTAAGGCGAAAGAAAAGACAGTAGACACTACCTCGCTAGACGCTACCTTATTTAAATTCTAAATACTAATATCGAAATTCTAAACAAATCCCAATATCTAAATTCGAATGTTCCAAACACTGCTAACAATATTTATATGGAAGCACAACGTATTGAGAAGTTCATCTAATAGATTCTCAAAACGTATTTCTGCATAGATTTGGTATTTGTGATTTCGAATTTGTTTAGGATTTAGGATTTAGAATTTCGTATTTTAGCCCTATAAATCTTTCTCTTCGCCCTCTTAAGTAGTGGCAGAGCTCGCTCTGCAAAAAAAACACCGCAGGATAAACAAACTGTCGAGCAAGCTCGACCACTACAGAAACGCGGCGCGCGGGATTCTCAAAACGTATTTCTTCATAAATTTGGTATTTGTGATTTCGAATTTGTTTAGGATTTAGAATTTCGTATTTTAGCCCCATAAAGCCCTCTCTTCGCCCTCTTAAGTAGTGGCAGAGCTCGCTCTGCAAAATTACCACATGCTGGAGAACTTGACAGGTTTGTTTTTTCATTTACAATATAATCATGATTACAAAGGAGATGCTGGAAAAATCCGATCTGTTCGGTGATCTCAAGATATTCCAATGGCAGGAATTGACAAAGGTAGCCAGGGAAAAGGAGTTTAAAGCAGGTGATGTTATTTTTAAAGAAGGCGATGCCTCCACTGAACTCTACATGGTTGTCGAGGGTGAAGTGGAGATCACCCTCAAGGTGGCACCACAACTCGCCGATACGCCTGTATATAAAGTCAAACCATTTGATATCTTCGGAGAATTCGCGTTTGTTGATCCCAAACCCCGGTCCGCTTCTGCCTGGTGTTCATCAAAGGCAGTACTCGCGGTGATTACAAAAGGTGATTTTGAGGAATTAACTAAAAAATTCCCGCGTATAGGTTTGAACTTTTATCGGTCCCTGGTGAATCTTCTTAGTGACCGTTTGCGCCGTATGAATGATTATCTTCGCGATACCTTTGTTCGTTGTGCCGGTCTTGAGATCTAACTGAACAATCTATAATTGCCATATGTATTTTGTGTATACTCCACGATATACTGCAGATATTGGTGCACACGTTTTCCCAACGGAAAAATATAATTTAATATACAGAGATCTAAAAAACGATGGCATCCTGCGTGACGACTCGGTTGTTGTGCCAGAAAGACCGAGCAACGACGATCTTCGTAAGATCATAACTGAAGATTATCTTGATGATCTGCTCCATTCACGCATGAGTGCGCGCACATACCCCTCGGAAATGCCGGTACAATCCAACATTATTGAAGCTCAGATATTATGTTGCGGAGGATCCTTCCAGACCACCGAGCATGCAATGAAGTACGGCGGCTGCTATCATATTGGCGGGGGATTCCATCATGCATTTCCGGATCATGCAGAAGGATTCTGTTACCTGAACGATGTTGTGTTTGCCGCCGTAAAAATGTTGGAAAAGGACACCAACCGGATAGCGATCATCGATCTTGATCTTCACCAGGGGAACGGCACGGCGAAGTTTTTTGAAAACGAATACCGGGTATTCACATTCTCGATGCACCAGGAGCGTCTATATCCGAAAAAAGAACGCTCGACCCTTGACATTGGACTTGATATTGGGATTCAGGATGACGAATACCTTGATAAACTCAACAATGCTCTGGAACAGATATACAATGATTTTGAACCATTACTTGTCCTCTACCTTGCAGGAGCGGATCCCTATGTTTTTGACCAACTTGGTAACCTCAGCCTGACCCTGGAAGGTCTACAGAAACGGGATGAAGCAGTGATCCATAGGGCAGTAAAGCGACACATCCCTGTAGCAATTGTCCTTGGTGGAGGTTATGCGGAAGATGTTAATGATACCTCAAAAATACACAGTAATACCGCACGGGTGCTGTACCACGCGCTGCGCGATAAGCGTAAAGCGTAAGGCGTAGGGCGAATCTATCTATTATCGCGAGCGAAACGCCTGCCCCGTTGGTTTTTCGCAATGACTAATGACATTTTTTAAGGTGATTTTACGCAACATGTTAAGGAGGATTTATGATGACCATTATGCTTTTACTTGGCCAGATTCTTGTCTCACAGGGTGATGGAGTGATAAAATTGCAGGAACCTGAATTCACAAACACATCGCTCGAGGAATGTATACAGGGGAGGCGATCGATAAGAAATTTCAAAGACAAAGCCCTTGATCTTGACCAGATTTCTCTTCTTCTATGGGCAGCGCAAGGTGAAACAGACAAAGAGCAGGGATTTCGCAGTGCACCATCAGCCGGCGCAACCTATCCTCTGGAGATCTACCTATGTTCACAAGATGGTGTTTTCCATTACCTGCCAAAAGGCCATGGGATCAAAAGAACCGATACGACCGACGTACGAGGCAAGATAGCAATTGCAGCACTTAATCAAAAATTCATAGGCGCTGCAGGTTGTGTTATCGTTATTACCGCAGTCTTTGAAAGAACCACCTGGCGTTACGGTGAGCGGGGCATTATGTATGTCCATATTGAAGCAGGGCACGTAGCCCAGAATATTCACTTGCAGGCGGTTGCGCTTGATCTTGGCTCTGTTCCGATCGGTGCATTCCATGTAGATAAAGTCGCGGACATTCTAAAACTGGAAGACGAAATACCTCTTTACATCATCCCTGTAGGGTACCGAAAAGACTAGTTATCGGCCTGTCCTGTAGGACGAAGTTCTTACGGGATCTTTACGTAATTTGGTATGCTTTCGCTATACGCGCTACTCTCTACGCATTACGTTCTATCTTGACTTTCTGTCTTTTCCCGCTTACAATCAATATAATCGGAGGGTAATGTAAGGAAAGGAGTACGATGACTATTTTAATGATAGCATTTTTAACGTTTTCATTCGACCCCCAGAACACCCTTGACCTGGTACGGATCGATATTTCACATGCCGGGCAAATAAAGCAAATAGAGCGGATAGGTGTTGTTGTCAATCAGGTACATGATGATCATGTCGTTGCAGAGATTGAGCAGTGGATGTATCCTCAGCTTGAGAATTCAGGTTTCAAGATCACCCTGCTGCAGGAGAACATAACCCAAGTCTACCTGGAAAACAGCCGTGCATGGTCTGATCGGTCAGTATACCTGACCTATACCCAGATATGTGATTCCCTCGCTTCACTGGCCGGTTCCTATTCGATATGCCATCTTGAAACCCTTGGAGTGAGTCATAATGGACGGTTATTATTAGTCATGAAAATATCTGATAATGCCGATGTGGATGAGGATGAACCAGCCCTGCATTTGGAAGCGAACATTCATGGTGATGAAAAGATCGGATGGGGTGTCAACTTTTGTATGATTACTTATCTTGCAGCAAACTATGCGAGCGATACCCTGGTGCAAAGGCTTGTTAACACTCGTGAGATATGGATCGCACCGTTGGTCAATCCGGATGGTTACTATAATAGTTCAAGATATAACGGACGCAGTGTTGATCTAAACCGGAACTGGGGCTGGATGTGGGGGAATGAGTACAACTGTGGTAATGACTATATGAGTGAGAATGAATCGCGCGCATTTGTTGCTCATTTCTGGCGCCATCCTTTTGTGATGTATGCTTCGTATCATGCAGGGACAAAATACATATCCGAGCCCTGGTCATACACTTCATATATGGCACCACCGGAGCAAAATTTGATCCGGCATCTATCTCAGGGGTATGCATCATTCACCGGTTATCCTTACGGTCAGGGATCGATCGGTATGTATCCGATAAATGGTGCGACAAAGGATTATGATTATGGTTGCGGGGGTGAAATCGGTTGGTCGATCGAGGTCTGTTATTATAAAACTCCACCTCCTGAATCGATCGATGTTATTTTCGACCGGGATCGTCCGGCCATGATGTGGTTAATGCACAAGGCTGGCCAGGGTATACAGGGCATGGTCACTGATTCAGTGACTGGAGATCCGCTCCGGGCTGTGATCTATGTAGGTAATACAGATTGGCAGAGTTATTCATGTCCGGTAAACGGGGATTTCCACCGGTTCTATCTTCCGGGTACTTATAACGTGTCGGTTATGGCGCCCGGATATGAGGCAAAGACGATTAATAATGTGACTGTTCCCTCCAGCGGTGATTCATCAGTGCATGTCGATGTCAAACTGGTCGCTAATACGAATCTTCCGATCTATGCAACGCATGTTATGGGAACACGTTACGTAACCACTTCATCGAACATGACCTATCCGGTAAAAGCGATCGGACCTCATGACGGGGATGCATATCAGCTGGACGGCAACAAATGGATCGTACTCGGTTTCGATTTTCCGATCCGCAATGCATCAGGAGTTGATTTCACGGTATTCCGATCATCCGGCTCGGGAACAGCAAACGTTTATGTGAGTAATGACTGGTGGGGCACATGGCAGTCAGTTGGTGTTGCGAACAGTGCGATCACGGAATTCGATATCGCGTCCGCGGGCATGGATTCGGTCCGTTATGTCCGCTTGTTTGCTGGCAGTCAGTTCATGCTCGATGCGATCGAAGCAATGCAGGTGATCCCGGGCACACAAGAAAATTTGTCGGCATCCGTTAAATCGGGTCCGTTCCAGGTTTATCCAACGATAACTCATGCAGGTAATATGTTGAACATAAACAGCCGATTTACTCAGCCAATACCGGTAACAGTGTACAATGTGATCGGTCAGGAATTATTCCATTATCGAATACCGACTGGATCTTCCCAATTGTCATTATCGCGTCTATCAGCTGGTGTGTACTACCTGAAGAATGATGATCATGGTATTTCGCAGCGGATCATCGTGGTGAGGTAAACATGCCGAAACGTCATGATATACAAAAAGAACACTGTGCTCTGCTGGTCATTGATATGCAAAAATATTTTTGCGATCAGATGAGTGATGCGTGTGTTCCTGATGCAGGTATGCTCATGAAAAAGGTACAGCAGCTGATCAAAAGTTTTCGAACACATAAGTTACCAGTTTTCTTCACGCGCCACATCGATGATACGGAAAAAGGCAGTTTAATGTTCGAATGGTGGAGCGAAAATATCCTTGCTGATGATCCACACAGCGCATTGAGTGATGAGCTGATCATTGCCAGCGATATCGTTATTACAAAGCACCAGTATGATGCATTTCTTTATACTGATCTCGTTGAACAATTACAGAAGCGGGAGATCAAACAGGTTGTGATATGCGGAGTTTTGACCAATCTGTGTTGTGAATCCACCGCGCGCTCAGCATTCATGCGCGGTTTCCATGTATTTTTCCTCGATGACGGCACGCGTACATATACTGAAGATATGCATAAAGCTTCTCTCTTAAACCTCTCGTACGGATTCGCCACGATAGTAAACACGCAGGACGTGCTCAGAGCATTAGGGAGATAAAGAACGTAATGCGTAGAAAACTACGTATTGCGATCATCGGAGCCGGACCAGCAGGGATCGCGGCGGCAATACAGCTCAAGCGTTCTGGTATTGATCCCATTGTTTTTGAAGAATACAGGATCGGCGGTTTACTTAAAAATGCGCACCGGATCGAGAATTATCCGGGTTTCCCCAAAGGAGTATCCGGAGATACCCTGGTTCAAAACTTAAAGGATCATGTTTCGGCATGGAGTATTGCGATCGAAAAACAGCATGTAAAAAGAATTGAAAGATCGAAAGATCGCTATATAATACATGCCCGAAGGATCTATCGCGCAGATATCGTGATAGTAGCATCCGGGACAAAACCGGTGCTCCCGAATACCGATCATGAATCGTTCCCGGGCCGGGTCTTTTTTGAGATCGATGCAATAAAAAAGACAAGGAATAAGAATATTATTATCGTTGGCGGGGGCGATGCGGCGTATGACTATGCGTTGCATTTAGGACACTCCAATAAGATACTGATCGTGAATCGCCGGAATCATACCAGGGCTTTGCCCTTGCTTGTCAGGCGGGTACGTAATGTGCGCAGTATTAAAGTTATAAATAACGCAACAATCAGGACTATTGGTATGAGTGACAATGAGCTTCAGGTAGTTATTGCTCAGAGGAACCAAAAGAGAGTTATTGAATGTGATTATATTGTGTATGCGATTGGTCGGATACCCTCGTGTGATTATCTCTCTGAGCGGTTGATGAGGAAATTTCCCGACGGCGACAGAACACTGTATTTTATCGGCGATGTGAAAAATGGCGCAATAAGACAGGTCGCAATCGCCGTGGGGGACGGGGTAAAAGCAGCGATGGAGATCGTTGCACGCTACCTCGCTAAACGCTAGACGCTACCCTCAGTTCATCCCCTCTCCCGTGACGGGAGAGGGTCAGGGTGAGGGTGTTTAAAATGGTGAAAGAATGAAAGGAGCAAAAGGAGAATGTATAGAATGGAGGGCCTGACCCCGAGGCGTTCTTTTGGTCGGGATGATCTAGCGCGCGTGCATATCGTGGACATAGGGGATGGGCGTTTGGTTGAGTGTGTCGAGAGTTTGCAACCGCCGCATGAGCGTGAGGAAAAATGGGTGCTTCTGGTTTCAACCTCATGCGGGTGCCCGGTGCAATGCAGGATGTGTGATGCAGGACTTGATTTCCAGGGACATTTGACTGCTGAGCAGATCCTGGCTCAGATCGACTTCCTGGTAAGAAAGCGATATCCTGAGTGCAAGGTGCCGGCCAGAAAATTTAAGATCCAGTTCGCACGCATGGGTGAACCGGCCTTTAACAATGCAGTTCTCGATGTGCTCGAACGTTTACCTGAAAAGTATCAAGCACCAGGACTCATGGCGTGCATCTCCACTATCGCACCACGGGCCTCAGGAGAATTCCTGGGCAGGCTTGTCGATATAAAAGATCGGTTCTATTCCAATGGGCGATTCCAAATGCAGTTTTCCGTGCACTCAAGCGATGAAAAAGAGCGCGATGATCTTATGCCGATCCCAAAATATACCTTGAAAGATATCCGCGAGTTTGGCGATCGTTTTTTCAAGCCCGGCGACCGAAAAATAACCCTCAATTTCGCCCTGGCGCAGCGATCGCCATTCGATGTGGAAACTTTGATCAAGAGTTTTACGCCCGAGCGCTTTATGTTCAAGATCACACCGCTAAATCCCACCTACAACGTACAGCGCTCAGGGCTTAGATCTTACATCGATGCCAACGCACCGGGGAAACGCTACGATACTCTGGATGCGCTTCAAACACACGGGTTTGACGTGCTGGTAAGCATTGGCGAGAATGAAGAAAACCTTATCGGAAGCAATTGCGGACAGTACGCATTGCGTCATTTAAGTGAAATAAAAAAGCTGAAAGACAGTTATCTGTATGTGAATGAGAGCAATGAGATAGTTAAGAAGTAAAAGTGAAGTTTTCTTTGGCAAAAAGTTCCAGACATGCCTGTACTACCTGTGCGTCATACAACGTGTCTTTATTATTGCGTATCTCCTCGAGGGCTTTCTCGAGACCTGGTGCTGGACGGTACGGGCGATCCGAGAGCATCGCTTCGACAACGTCGGCTACTGCAAGGACTTTTGACTCCACGAGAATGTCTTTGTTTCTAAGACCATTTGGGTAACCCGTACCATCAATGCGCTCGTGATGCTGGTGTACAATCTGAGTAATAAGCCATGGGAATTTGATGGTTTTCAGGATCTCGTAACCTGCCTCCGGATGAGTTTCAATGATTTTCTTTTCATCATCAGTTAATCGCTGCTGTTTGTTTAAAATATCTTCTGGAACACCTGTTTTACCTATATCGTGGATCAAGGCAGCCAATTTGATTGCTTTCTGTTGTTCGGCGGAAAGTCCCATCTTTTCTGCAATTGATGTCGCAAGAGAGGAAACCCTTTTTTGGTGCCCGGCTGAATAGGGATCCCGCATTTCTACGATCGATGCAAGTGTATTAATCGTCTCCTCAAACACATAAAGGAATTTATTGAAACTGTTTTTTAGTTCAATCTCGACATATTTTCTTTCAATCGCATACTTGATTGATCGTATGATCATGGAGTCGGTGACATGATCTTTTATAATACAATCCTGTGCACCATCACGAATTGTCCTTACTGCAAGGTCGTCATTTGTCGCGAGTGCTATCACTGGAATATTTGGAGCTATTGCATTTATATTTTGTATTATACTGATTTCTCTATTTTCAGATTGTGTGAGATCCAGTAGTACAACATCGATATCACCTGTATTTATTTGCTTGTAACCTTCATCCAGGGATCGTGCAAGGTGTACTCTAAAGTCCGAGTTTTGTTCATGCTTGATCAATGCTTCAATACGTTTGCTTGCAGGTAGATCACTACTGATTATAAGTACGATAATAGAAGATGTTGATAAATGATCACGTATGTCGGTTACGCTAAAGTCAGGTATTGGAGTTCTTAAATCAATACGTTGATGACTGTGTATTTCGTTTTTTTGTTTGTACATCAGATCGTCTGCTTTTTTAAGCAGATCATCCATTGTATCCGGAAATTTTGGATCATAGTAGGTAGCTCCAATACTTAAAGAAAGATTGATATCCGTTTTGTGACTTTTATTGTATGCTGAAAGGTTATTGCGTAGTCGTTGCATAAGTTGTTCAATACTATCTTTACGCGCTTCTACTGCACATATAGCGAATTCATCCCCACCTATACGAGCAATAATATCTGATTTTCGAAATGTTTTTCTGCAAATCAATGCGATCGTTTTTAAAGAAAGGTCACCTTCGTGATGGCCTAGAGTATCGTTTATCCATTTCATTCTGTCTAGATCGGCGAAAAGGAGATAGAATCCTTTTTTTGACCGATCAGCTAATTCAAGTTGCTGTTTGACAAGTATAAGAAATCCCCGGCGGTTATATAAGCCAGTTAAAGAGTCAAGCATGGATAGGTCATGGAGTTGTTTTTCACGTTTCTTCTGCGCAGTAATTTCGTGGATGAAGATACGCGTTAGACTGTGTTCAACCAAAAAGCTGATCTTTTGCTCGTAAACTTTCGCATTGCATGCGATTTCACGGGTAATTACCTGGTCAGGATTCTGCGCAAATTGTTCGATGATCCATTTGAAATCCTTGAGTATGGGGTGTTTCATTCCCTGTTCCGTAAACTGGGGGAATTGTTGACAAGCAGACGGATTTGCATAAGTGATGTTGCCATCAAGTGAGGTTTCAATAACCGGATTGGGATTATGTTCTGGCAATGATGCCAATTTATGGACGTTTTTCTCCATTAATCTTTTATCAACTGCCGCGCTGATTGCCTGAGTGATATTGTTCAATAAACTGCGTTCCTCTTTTTGAAAAGGTCCTTCGTCTATTTCCGGCTGTTTTTTCAGATAATACACTTCGACAAGACCATTTTCTTCCCCCTGTGTTATTAGAGGACAAACTTGTTTCCAGGCGGTCTCTTTGAAAGGCAATGTTTTGAATTCACGGTTATTATAGACGATCTTTGCACGGGTGATCTCAGGATATTGATATCCCGTGGGCAGGATTAACACAGTATCCTGGAGTATATCCTCGATCGATGAACGTGTATGGATCGAATTTATTATCCCATACATACAGGTCAGTTCCTTTATACGTTCGCCCATATCATGAAGGAGTTGTTCACGGACACTATCTGCCTTTTTTCTTTCAGAAATGTCACGTGCAATACCCAGTACACATGTTTCTCCTTTTATGTTTATAGGGTATGTCTTGATTTCGATCGGGACATGTGAACCATCTTTTCTTTGTATGGTAAATTCATCCGGTCCAGTTGCCTGCGCCATGGCATTCTTGGCCAATAGTATTGCGGCTTTTGTAATTGCGTCGGGGAAAGCAAATTCAATTTCAGGAAATTATTGCCGATCAATTCACTTCGATGATAACCGGTCAGTTTTTCCGCCGCAGCATTACCGTCGATAAAGTTACCCTTAAGATTGTTCAAGTAATATGCGTCGGGTGCATATTCAAAGAGTATATACAACCGTTCTTCGCTGTCCTGGAGCATTTTTTTGAAGGTATGCTTGGAATGTGCGATTTCGATATTTATATAAAGTTCATTTTCGTCAAATGGTTTTGCAATGACCGCATGTGGGGCAACTGCTTGAGCACACGCAAGCGTATTGTCATCAGTATAAGCGGTAAGGAAGATCAATGGAATATCCTGCCTTTCAAGTATCTGCTTGGCCGCATCGATTCCATCTGCGTTCCCTCTAAGCATGATATCGAAAAGCAGAAGATCCGGTTTCTTCTTTTTTGCTAAAGCAATGGCTTTTTTAGCTGTTCTTGCGATCCCGACGACTTCGTATCCACGTTTATCAAGCGCCAGTTCGATATCCTTAGCTACGATGGTTTCGTCCTCGGCAATGAGGATTTTTACCTTTTTATGAGGTTTTATGGGCTGCAGTTTTATCAAGCGTTCACAATTCATTTTCGAAGGAGAATCCACTTTTTTCAAACAAACTGATACAGACGTCCACGATCTCAGGATCATAAAGTTGTCCACGGTTCGTCTTTATCTCAGCCAGTGCTTTATCAAGACCTGGTGCAGGACGGTAGGGGCGATGTGAGGTCATTGCTTCGACAACATCCGCAACCGCGATGATCTTTGCTTCGAGAAGAATCTTAGCACCTTTCAATCCATTCGGATAGCCCGAACCATCGAGCCGTTCATGGTGCTGTAGTACAAGATCTGCGATCGGCCAGGGAAATTCGATATCCTTCAGTATGTCGTACGCATGCTGCACATGGGTTTTTACAATACGGTATTCTGCATCGGTAAGCCGTCCAGGCTTGGTAAGTATTTCTACCGGGACACTTATTTTCCCAATGTCATGCAACAGTCCGGCAAAACGCAAGCCCTTTTTATGTTCAAGGGGAATCCCAAGTTCTTCAGCGATTGCACATGAGAGATTTGTTACCTTCAATTGATGACTCTTAGTGAATGGGTCACGCTTGCCAACAGTTGAGGAGAGTGCCTTCACCGCGCCCTCAAGTGTTCTCTCAAGTTTTTTGTAACTGTTCTTGATCTCCTGTTGTGCCATTATCCGCTTGGTGATATCAGTACATACGCCGATCCATTTGTAAGGACGATTATTACGGTCCAGTAAGGGCAATCCTTTATCATTCCAGTGCAGGTACGTGCCATTTTTATGTCTCACGCGGTAGATATACTTGATTGGGTGTGTCGATGTTCTATGAAGCTCGATTGAGCTTCGTAGTTTGGGTTTATCCTGCGGGTGGATCAGATCAAGCCATGCATCAATATTCCCTGATATCTTTCCTTTTTTATATCCCAGTAATCCATCAATATTGCCAAACCATTCCAAATGATTGGTGGTAACATCCCATTCATAAATAAGATCGTATGCTAATTTACTCACTACTTTAAATCTCCTTATATTTTCACTCAGAGCTTCTTCCGTACATTTAAGCGACGTTAAGTTTATTACAAAAGCGATCCTGTTTGCCGAGGGACCTGGCAGGGAAGCAGCGCCTTGAAGGATTGGTATTCGGCTGCCATTTTTGCATATGTATTTTTTCTCGTAAGGTACACAGACTCCAGTTTCCATAATCTCATTTAACGCTTTATCGTCGAGTGCCTTGAATTCGGGCGGGGTCATATCCCACCACTGTATTTTTCCTTTCACTACTTCTTCTTTCGTATAACCTACCATTGTCAAAAAAGCATCGTTTGCATCGGTAATATAGCCCTTTGCGTTCCAGAACATCATGCCGAGCATGGGGGACTCGAAAATACTCTTAAACCGGGCCTGGCTCTGCTGGAGTGCCTTGGAGGTTTGTCGGCTTTTTATGATTTTTTTATTCTTACTTCTTTTTCTTTTCATACGGTCTCCCGGTATCAGTTAACATTGTTGTTATGAATGAAGTCATATCCCTTTTTTTCAAAGAGCGCTTTACATACACGAACAGCATCATGATCATAAAGGTCGTCTACATTATTTGAAACTTCCTTAAGAGCCGTGCTAAGATCATACGCTGGCCGATAGGGACGATGTGAGGTCATCGCCTCGACAACATCGGCCACGGACAAAATTTTTGCTTCTAGTAATATATCCTTATTCTTTAGGCCAAATGGATACCCTGAGCCGTTCAATCTTTCGTGATGTTGAAGAACAGTTGCAGCTACTGGCCAGGGAAATTCGATGTTTTTCAGAATATCATATCCTATTTGTGGATGAGTCTGAACAATCTCAAACTCGGCATCTGTTAGAGCGCTAGGTTTGCTCAGGATCTCAGCTGGAACATGGATCTTTCCGATATCGTGAACCAGGGAAACGAGCTTTATCCCCTCAATTTTTTCTTCACTGAGCTGGAGTTGCTCTGCAATTCCACACGCAAGTTTACTCACATTCTTCTGGTGTCCGGCGGTATATGGATCCCGCATTTCAACCGCATACGCTAAAGCGTTCACCGTGGAAACAAGACTTTCATGTAGTTTTAATAAACCTACCCGTAACTGCTTTTCTGTTGTGTGTTTGTAAAGGGCAATCTCCAACGATGTTTGCAGGTCCCGGTCATCGAAAGGCTTGATGAGATAACCGTGGGGTTCAGTTTTCTTCGCCCGTTCAAGGATCTCCGTATCAGCAAATGCCGTTACATACACGATCGGTACATCATATAATTCCCGGATCGCAATTGCCGTATCGATACCATCTTTATTTCTATCTAATTTTATATCCATCAGGATAATATCAGGCTCTAATGAAATGGTCTTGGTAATCGCAGCACGGCTTGTAAGTGCTATACCACATACTTCATAACCAATGTTCTTGAGTGATTCCTCGATATCCTTTGCTATGATATTTTCATTCTCTACAATGAGTATTCGCGCTTTCATAGATTATGTTTCCTCCACTCGAAGGCATTGTGATCTCCGTGCTCGCGCCATCAGTTCAGCAAGTGGAAGTGGGGCTTGTGGATCATAAAATGCCGTGCCGATCTGCAGTGTGATTCTCAAATCAGGTTCCGAACATTTGTTGTGTTCCTGTAAATTTTCATTGAGACGGTGAGTCAGGATAGAGTCACATGTACTATTTGATTCCAGGGCAAGTATCGCAAATTCGTCCTTAGCAAATTTTGAGATTATATCAGAACGGCGGAATGTTTGCCTGAGGATGTTGGCAGCATCAATTAAGACGCGTTTGACACCGCGCTGACCAACCGCGTCATCTATGCCTGCGAGATTATTCAGCCTGGCAAACACGAAGGTCAATCCGCGCTTGGATCGGGCAGCCAATTTCTGGTAATGCTGCAATAGCACGAGAAATGATGATCGATTGTATAACCCGGTTGTTTCATCTAATAGTTCCATTGAACTCAATTCGGCAGTTATGTTCTGCTGTTCGATCGCATATTTTATCGAACATTTTATCTGAGCAGAGGTATATTGTTGTTTTATTAGATAATCCTTAGCTCCAAGTTGTGTTGCACGAACTGCTTCCGGTTCCTCGTCGGGTGTTACGGTCACAATTATCGCAACATCTGGGTGATGCGAATAAAGTGTGGTGAAGGAATCCACCCCCAGTGAGTCAGGAAGGTTAAGATCGAGGAAAACCATGTCGTATTTTTCCGAGGAGCACATTTCAAGACAAGTATCAAGCCGATGGCATGTCGCCACCTCGATGCGGGTAGGTATCGCCTCTGTTAGCAGGGCTGTAAGATTATTCAAATCCGCTTCGTCCTGTGCAACGACCAGCACCTTGTTTACCTCAGACATCTTAAAGAAACGCTCGTGTATATTTTTACTATCGAGGTCTACTTCTCGCATCTCTTAATACCTTATATCACGCAGACCAACCGGTTTTTAATGACGCACTTTATCAGATCGACCGTATTGTTGGTGCCGAGTTTACGCATGATATTTAATCGGTGGTGTTCAACGGTACGAATGCTGATTTCAAGGATTCCCGCGATTTTTTTATTGGAGTAGCCCTCAACGATCAACGAGAGCACTTCCCTTTCACGAGGGGTGATTTTTTTAAGAGATTTATTCTTTGTTGGCACTGTCTTCTGCATTTGGTTCACTATGAATTGCCGTATCACATCATTAGATAATAAGGGAGAGATATAGAATTGTTCGTTGCTTATCGTCTCCAGTGCTTTCATGAGTTCAGTGTCAGCATCCTCTTTAAGCACGTATCCGTCTGCTCCGGAAACAAGACTTCTATAGACCAATTCATCATTCTTGTGCATTGTCACTATGAGAATCTTCGTCTTATTATCGAACTTTCTAATTTTTTTAATGATATGAATACCTTTTGCATTAGCCAATGATAGATCAAGGACAAGGATGTGTGGTTTTAGGCGTTTTATATTTGAAAGCACTTCATGACCATCACCGGTTTCTCCCACGACGGTAAAGGCTTTGTTTTCTTCGATAATACGCCGCAAACCATCTCGCACAAGTGTATGATCATCGACCAGAAATACGGTTCGCTTTTTCATTATTCTCCTTACACATATAAGCTTAATGAAAATAGCGTTACGCGCAAACATAGGAGCTACGTGTGTTCATCTACGTAGAATTACGTAGATGATTGTTGGAATACTGCAAAATAGATGGATATCACTAGGTAAAGTGTTGAGATCTTACTCTGATGTTATACTTAGGTTTAGCTAATCAGGGACTAATGACCTATATCTGAGATATATGTTTTAGCGGAAATACTGCTTTTACCGTGGTCCCTTTGCCCGGTTTACTTTTTATCGATAGTGTGCCCCCGATCAGGTGCGCACGTTCCTGCATGGTCAACAGTCCATAATGCTGTGTTGCTTTTTGGGATTTACGTGTTTTGCTAGAAAAACCAACGCCATTGTCGGTTATATTCACACATAGTTTGTCATTCTGCTGAAAGAGTTTGATCTGTATATTGCTGGATTCTGCATGCTTTTGTGCATTCAGTAATGCTTCCTGTATGATGCGCAATATGTTTATTTTAACAAATTTGTCGAATTCAGGGATAGTACAGTTACACTCAAATTCCACCCTGGTACCAACAGCAGAATAACGCCTGGCAATTATATTCTTTATAGCAGGAATAAGACCGATCTTTATATCCCGCAAAGGTTCAATGTCACTGATCAGTGCTCGTCCGTGCTCAATAGAGGATTTTATCATCTCGATCAATTGGGAATTCCGGGCTTGAGTGTTCTTGTTCAGCATTGAAAGGTCGAGTTTTTGAAGAAAGTACAAGATCGCGACCAGTCCCTACAGGAGTTCGTCGTGTATTTCCGATGCCAGAAACAGGCGTTCTTCCTCCTGGGCGCGGATGATCTTTCTGGTTAAAGTTTGACTCCGCTGCTGCTCATCTGCTAATGCCTGTTCGATTTTCTTCCTTCCCGTGATATCGCGAATGATGCTGAGAAATCCCGCTCTTCCAGCATGGTCTTTTGTGAAGGTTGCACTTGCTTCGACGAAAATCGTGGTTCCGTCTTTTGAATGGAATTCGAGTTCGATTAAATCTTGCGTTGATTTTTCCGCCACCATTCTGGCAAAAAGAGTGGTGAGCCGTGCCAGTTGTGCCTTGTCCATTATTTTGAGATGGATAAAATTTTTGCCAATTATCTCCCGCGGTTCAAACCCAAAAACAGTTTTGACCTTTGCATTGACATCCTGAATAATGCCCTTTAGATCAACGAATGCAATTATATCGTTCACGTTTTCAAAGATATTGCGAAACCGTTTCTCGTTTTGTTGTAATATCTTTTGGGTAGATACTCTATGAAGGGCTATTTCAATGGTCGCCCGCAGTTCAGCATCGATGATCGGCTTCATTATATAACCGTAAGGATTGGTGACCTTTGCTCTTTGAAGAGTTTTTTTATCCGCGTATGCGGTAAGGTACACAATTGGTACCATTGATAATCGTTGAATTACCTGGGTCGCCTGGATACCATCCATAGCACCTTTCAACCGTATGTCCATAAGTATGAGATCAATGTTCCCTTTCTTTACAGCAGTGATCGCTGCTTTGCCGGTTGTTACCGCAACGACATGATATCCGAGTGATGTAAGTCTATTATGGATGTCTTTTGCTACAATCATTTCGTCTTCCACAACAAGTATTCTTGCTGATGTGGGTTCTATCATCTTCTGCATACAAATCTGAATTCTATTGAATATGACGTTCCGTTTTCTCGGTCAATAGTGATCTTGCCGTTGAGCTGTTCTACCAGCGCATGTACAAGCTGTAATCCAAGGGTTTTGGCCGAACCTATCGTGATATCGTCGGGTAGCCCGATGCCGTTATCAAATACGGTTAACTGCATAAAATTATTTTTCTTTGTCATTTTGATCCCGATTTTGGGCTTTTGGCGGGGGGAATCTTTAAAAGCATACTTAAGAGCATTTGATAGCAGTTCATTTATGATCAGTCCGCATGGTATCGCTACGTCGATGTTTAATTTGATATCCTTAACATCAAATGACAATTCCATCGCTTCTGGTTTTATCCCATATGTTTGAAATAAATGTTGTATTAAACTTTCCAGGTATGTACTGATTTCAACATCGGAGATGTTTTTTGCCTGATATAATTTCTCATGCACCAGCACCATTGAACGGATCCGGTTCTGGCTTTCCTTGAAGAGTCCTTTATAGTATTCATCCTTAATTTGTGCAACCTGTAAATTGAGCAGACTCGAGATGATCTGTAAATTATTTTTTACACGGTGGTGTATCTCTCGAAGCAGAGCTTCTTTTTCCAGTAATGATTTATATATAGATTTATCTGCTTCAATGCGATCAGCAAGATCGGATCTGCTTTTTATAAATAATTGTGAATTGAGGACGGCTATTGAGACTTGTCGAGATATCGATATCAGGAGATCCTTGTCGTCCGGTGAAAGCACCCGGGGAATTTTAGAGCCCACCACCAGAAGTCCAATTATCCGTTTCTTGGTGTATAGTGCAATGTTATGGAAACTATTTATGTTAAGTTTTTCTTTCTTCAACGCCCTCATAAATCCCGGCAATTTCCTCAGGTTTGTCAGCACAAATGCAGACGAGAAGAAGTATTGACCGTTATTTAGTATCTTGCGGATTTTTTTCAAGGTATTATTATCGACTGAAATCTCAGAAACTGCCCGTGCATAGTCTTCTGATACACCTTGATGAACAGCAAGTCTTATTTTCTTTTCTTCCGGATCAGCAAGATAGATCCCCCCGATGTCCAGGTTCATGATCTTGAGGATCTCCTTCAAAGTAGAAGTTAGGATCGTATCAAGGTCAAGTGATTGGCTGATGACTGCATTTATTTTATTGAGCACGGCAAGCTGGTAATTTCGCTGCTCGATCTTTGCCTGTGTTTTCTTGCGTTGAGATATATCCCGGATAATGACCAGAGCAGCCGGGGAGTCTTCAAAATTTACGATCGTGGCATTGATCTCGACGGGTAAATAGGTGCCGTCACGTTTTTTTATCCCTATTTCATAGATGCTGGGGACGTTTTCTCTCCGTAATCGCGCGGTGAATCGTTGTGCAACCAGTTGCTGGTACTCCGGTACGATGAAATCCATGATATTTTTGCCGATGAAATCGCGTTCAGGAATACCTGTCATATCGCATGCCCTCTTATTGACGAACTTTATTATACCATTCTCATGCACAACGATCGCATCCATACTTTTTTCTACAAGAGTAGAATACTTCTCTTCGCTCTCCTTGAGAGCTTTTTGGATTTGTTTTTGTTCAGTAATATCCTCGACCGCAGCAATTGTACTGTGATATTTGCCTTGGTTGTCACGCAGCACCGATGTTTTCATTCTGGTGAAAACGCGTTTCCTTTCTTTATGCAGAAACTCAAACTCGAAGGCAAAATTTCTGGAAATCCCCTGCCTGCGCAGCGCCATTCTGTTTAATGCAAATGCCCTGCCTTTGTCATCCATAAACGCGAAGATTGACCGGCCCATCATTTCATTTCTGGAATATCCAAGGATTTTTGCCATCCGATCATTTACATATGTTGTTATCCCATTATGGTCCATTACCCATATACCTTCGTTTAAATTTTCTACGACTGAACGGTATTTCTGTTCACTGCGAACCAGGGATTCATTTAATTGCTTCTGACGACTGATATCACGAGTAATGGCCTGAAAACCGATGGTTCTTTTATTTTTCTTCAAAACACTTACCCGGACTTCACCCCAATAAACTGTGCCATTTTTATGGATCCATTGAAACTCAAAAGGTTTAGGTATTTTCCCCAAAAGCAGCGATTTGAAAATCCTGAGATAATCCGGAATGTCTTTTGCTCTAGCCGTAGGTAATTTTGAGATATGTATCCCGATGATCTCTTTTTTCGTATACCCTGTGATTTTGCTGAAAAAGTTGTTGATATCAGTGATATTGCCTTTCAGATCAACGGTAATTATGCCATCTGGTGCGACATTAAAAATACCTCTGAATTTTTCCTCGGAATACTGTAATTCCATCTCAGCCTTTTTGACTTCACTGATGTCGCGGTTCACCGCCACCGCGCCAATAGGATTTCCTTGAGCATCTTTCATCATGACTACTGAAACCTGGACATAGATAGGTTCACCCTTTTTTGTCGATTGGATTACCTCACCCTTCCAGTATCCTTTCTGCAAAAATTGTTTGATCACAAGGCTTTTTTTATTGTTTGGATATTTTAATTTCGTAACAGCAGCGACTTTTTTACCTTCAACTTCGTAGAATTTCCAGCCATACATCTTTTCTGCGCCATAGTTCCAGGTTCGTATATTGAAGTTAAGATCAGTCGATATAATTGCATCTGATACATGTTTGAGCATATCTGCCTGGTAATGGAGCTTCATCTCTGCTTGTTTTTTCAATGTTATGTCCCGTATGATTCCAATTGTACCAAGAAATTTCTTTGTTTTCCCCGGGGTCGGAGGGCGATAATAACCGGTAGCGCTGATGTCACCAAGTGCGATAACTTCTGCATATATTACTTTTCTCTTTCCCCTTTTACCTTTATGTAATAACCGTATTTCAAGACCTCTTGTTTTTCGTCGACCGGTCCGTCGCTCATCAAACAACTTTGGAGCATGTTGTACACCGGTAACTTTGCCCCGGTATTTTGGCAACACATATTTTCTCGCAAAACGCTTAACATCATCCGGGTGTACAATAGTGCTGAAGTGCTTACCGATAAGGTCCTTCGGTTTATAGCCTAGAGTATCAACGAGATCGTTTAAAAAAGTGAATATACCCTTGGGATCGATCCGGTAAACGATATCAGGCAGGGCCTGAAGTACACGTAAAAATGTTTCATCACCCGCTGGGACAGATATTTTTGTATTTGTTTTCCGATCCACTGCAGGAGACCTACGGCGTTTCTGTATTAGCTTTTTTCTTTCTTTCATTTGTCAGGTTAATTCCAGGAATCCGGTTTTGATCGCATATTTTATAAGGTCCGAGGTGTTTTTCAGTTTCAATTTTTGCATTATGCGCAACCTGTGGTGCTCGACGGTGCGGACGCTGATACCCAGGATTGTCGCTGTTTTTTTATTTGAATTACCTTCGGCCAGAAGTGTTAGCACCTCTCGTTCCCGGTTGGTCAACTCACGAAATACTGTATTTTGCCGCTTGCCGGTTCGTTTGTTATGCCCTTTTATTAACTTTTCAATAAGTTCGTTTGAAAAAGAACGGGAAACATAGAATTGTCCTTCAAGGACTGTTTTGATCGCTTCCATGAGTTCTGCATCAGCATCGTCCTTTAACATATATCCATGGGCGCCATTTAATAAACATTCACAGACATATTCTTCGTTTTTATGCATGGTTACCACAAGTATTTTAATCTTTTTACTGACGCGCCGTATCTTTGCTATGGCTTCTATCCCGCGGAGGTTCGGCATAGAGATATCAAGCAGCAGCAGATCAGGCTTTTGGCTTCGAATTTCACGTGCCAATTGTAAACCATCTCCTGTTTCACCGCAGACAATGTAGTCTGGATTTTCTTCGACAATGCGCCTTAATCCATTACGTACAAGCTTGTGGTCGTCAGCCAGAAAAACGGAAATCATATTACCTCCGTGTATTATATTAAGTATCGCCAAACGCCCAAAATTTTACAACCGGGTGTAGTACGCATACCATAATAGGTAGAACTACCTATACTATACCAGTATGTTCTTTTTGTCAATGATTGGGGGTTGATCTCAGCGGGCAATTTTTAAAATAATGAGTCTATCGGAGAGGTTTGAACTTACAACTAATAACGAATGTTGTTCCGGTGCGGGTATTTAGTGAAATCTCGCCATTGAGCTGCTGGACAAGCGCGTTGACAATTTCCAGACCGAACGTATCTGCGCGTTGTATATCAATTTTTTCTGAAATTCGGATACCGTTATCAGAAACACTGAGTTTGAGTTCATTTTCTTTTATCTGAAAATGTATTTTTATAAGCGGTTTCTTTGATCCATCCATGTTCGGGAAAGCATGTTTGATACTGTTTGAAACGAGTTCATTTACGATCAGACCGCAAGGTATTGCTGTATCTATATGTATTGGCAGGCTATCAATACGGATTTCACTGACGATCTGTTCAGGTGTGATCGCATAGGTGTTAAATATGTGTTTGACAAGTTTCTTTAAATACCTCTTCGGGTCTACATGCGTCACCATACCAGATGTATACAGGGTTTCATGGATCAGCATCATTGCTTTAATGCGATTCTGGCTATCAATGAGCACTTGTTTGTATTTATTGCTTCTTACACGGTTTTGTTGGAGATTAAGAAGACTTGAGACGATCTGAAGATTATTTTTAACTCGATGGTGTATCTCTTTGAGCAGGAGATTCTTTTCCTCGAGCAGTTGCCGCATTTCCTGTTCGCGTTTCACCAAAGAGGTGACATCCGTGATCGTATGTATGGCAGAATTGGGTGGACCTCCATTACTTACATAAGGACTCATGGTGATATCAAGCCAGGTAGTCTGATCCGGTATTTGCAGTAAAAACCGCTCTGTTTCATTGTTCCGCAGCACTCTTTCTAAAGGGCAGATTTCCGGTGGGAAGGAAGTATGGTGAAAAATGTCGTGGCAGGGTTGGGAAATCAATTTTTCGCGCGGGAGGCGACAAAAAGTACACAATGCTTCGTTACAGTAGATTATTTTATAGGCACTATCAACGACCATTATAGGATGGTGCAAAGCATTAAGGATAGCCGGATCTGTATCAAAACATATGTTTTTAGCATCAGCCGATCGTTTACGACGTTTGTGCATATTTTTTTATATACTCTCCCTATACAAAAGTAAAATACTTATACTTTGCTACCTTCTCACACTAATTATATTAAGCAATATTCGTTTGTCAATATGAAACGCATGGTGGTACTGTCAATAACTGTGTGTAAATTTGATTAGAAGATTGCATAATGATGATCCTCCCATTTTTTATTGTATTTAGCAAATAAAGCATACAGGATACGATTACAACTTTCAGTATTAGCAA
>Ga0180438_10002282_pt1 | contig 31807 bp, 28 predicted proteins | sample SS_ome_12_FD_132455 | JGI IMG/M metagenome (GOLD analysis project Ga0180438, IMG submission 132455) | Hypersaline lake sediment archaeal communities from the Salton Sea, California, USA - SS_3_D_2 metaG | ecosystem: Environmental > Aquatic > Non-marine Saline and Alkaline > Hypersaline >... | reverse complement strand
ATTGAATCAGTCGATCATTCATATTATCCTCCTTTTAATCTTACTGCTTATTAAGCAGTAAGATTATATCGCAAAAAAAAAGGAATGTCAAGTTTTGATCATAAATTTGTCTCAGACCCTTTTTATTAATACCGTGCAAAAACGTGCAAAAAAACTTTTCCACTGTCGGTACTCTTTTCAGCCGGGTAGGTGGCATCTTGGGTTTGGGGTGCCACCCCCTTTTAAGAGATGGAGGTGGGGGTGTGTTTTGTGTTTTGAGTTGCGTGTTATGTTATTGTACGCTGCACGCTGCGAGTTTAGAGCTTATTGATTTAAAAAATACGGAACGAGTTGACACAATACCATATTAATATATAATATATATACGAGGTGTAGTTTATAAAAAAAACATACCAAAATGAAAATGATAAAACGGTTCTTTGAACTGCAGGAAAAGGTACTCAGTTACCAAAGCGATGCCAACACTGAGTTATTGAAAAGAGCATATTCAGTGGCTGCAAAGGCCCATCTCCACCAGAAACGAGCCACCAAAGAACCTTATATTATCCATCCCTTGAAAGTAGCCGCAACATTGGCAGAGATGAAACTGGATGATATATCCATTGCCGCAGGCCTGCTGCACGATGTGGTGGAGGACAGCGATTATACCCAAGAGGATATTACCAAACTTTTTGGCGAGGAAATCAGTGATATTGTATGGGGAGTCACAAAAATTTCTAAAATTTCTGATTATGACGCAGAAAACGCCAGAGCTGAAACCTTAAAAAAAATGATCCTGGCCATGACCGATGACGTCAGAGTCATTCTGATAAAATTAGCCGATCGCTATCATAATATCCTGACACTGGATGCTTTAGATGAAGAGAGGCGAAAACGAATTGCCAAAGAGACCCTGGAGATTTATGCACCTATTGCCCACCGGTTGGGGATGGGAAAGATGAGAACGGAACTGGAGAATATCTCTTTTAAATACGCCTACCCAGAGGAATATGAAAAGATAGCCAAAGATGTGAGTGCCAAGCAAGAGTGGGCCATTGAGAAACTGGAAGGCATAAAAAAAGAACTGGAAGGGATATTAAAGCAGTACAATATAAAAGGAGACATCCATTACAGGATCAAAGAAGAGATATCCATTTACCTTAAACTGCAGCGGCAGAATATCGGTGTGGACCGGGTGTATGATTTGTTGGCATTACGCATTATCACTGATTCAGTGGAGAATTGTTACGCGCTGATGGGAGAAATTCACCAGAGATGGACGTTCATTCCTACGCGGTGGCGGGATTTTATTGCCCATCCAAAAAGTAATGGTTATCAATCCATTCATACCACAGTATTGACCAAAGAAGGCGATAAGTTCGAGATTCAAATCCGAACCCACGAAATGCACCAGGTGGCAGAAGAAGGAATTGCCGCACACTGGAGATACAAGGAAGGTATCTCATTTCTTGATGATGACCCCCGACTGCAGTGGTTCAGGGATATGATAGAGGCTCATAAAGAAAATCCCAATCCAAGGGAGTTTCTTTCCATGGTGAAGGGAGACCTGACAACAAAAGAAGTGTATGTGTTTACACCCAAAGGAAAAGTCATCAGCTTGAAAAAGGGTGCCACCCCCATTGATTTTGCTTATGCTATTCATTCAGAAATTGGTGAGCACTGTAAAATGGCCATTGTAAATGAGAGCCTTGTGCCCCTCAAAACGCAATTAAATTCCGGAGACATAGTAGAAATAATAACCTCAAGAGACGCTCATCCCAGTATCGACTGGCTGAAACACGTGTCTACTAACCGGGCAAAAAAAAAGATATTGAATTATATTCAAAAGCAAGAATATATCCAGTACCAGGAAAAAGGGAAGCGAATGTGGAACCGAATTCTACGGGATTACAAAAAAAGGAATAAGCTGCACCTGACGGATAAGGAAATTGAAGGACGTGTTCAAAAGGTTATATGCACGGATATGGAGTCGTTTTTCAGGTCCATTGGCAGCAGCCATAAAATTCTTGATAAAGGAACTTTAAAAAAGCTTTTCCCTGAAGTCAGTGCGAAGGATATTGAACCAGAAAAAAAACCGGTAAAACGGATTTCCCAGCTCTACAGGCTGGTGAATGTAGAGGGGTACCAGGATATTGATGTGATGTTTGCCAAGTGCTGCAACCCCATTAAAGGAGATAAAATTGCTGGATACGTGACCAAAAACCGGGGGTTGGTGATTCATAAAGAAAGCTGTATCAATTTAAAACATGTGATGCCCACCAGAAGGAAACAGGTATTCTGGAATGAGGATGAGAAAGATTATTCTTACGAGGTGCGATACGACCTGGTTGTTCTCGATAAACCAGGGATACTGAGCGCTATTTCCACTATTATTGCCAATTACGATTCCAACATCCGAAAAATTGAAAATGAAAAAATCAGCCAGCAAATGAATAAACTGAAAATTACGTTTGAAGTAAAAGATACGGACCAATTAAGCAAAATACAAAAAGATTTCAAAAAGGTAAAAGATGTCTACCAGATAATCAGAAAGAGGGTATAAGTTCTTCAAAACTTTTTTCTTAATTCTCTTAATTTCTTCTCTACTTTGGAGAAGACGCAGCCGCAGTAATTTTGATGTTTTATCCCCAGTTCCTGTGCCATTTTTTTCCCGATATTGTAACCGTTTTGCTTCTTAAAATTTTCAGGTAAAAACTCGATACCAAATTCTCTGGCCAATTTCTCCCCCTCTTGATTGATCTGCATTGTTACTTTGTAAGGGCTGATGGAAAGGGTAGTGGCCACAATATCAAAGCCGTTACTTTTTGCATATTCAAAGGTTTTTTTCAGTCTCATATAGAGGCATATGGTGCAGCGTTTGCCTTTTTCCGGTTCTTTTTCATACCCTTTCACCTGCTGGAACCAATGATTCATATCGTATTCACTATAAACCACATTCCAATTTTTTGTTTTTGCCGCCTGTTCCAGTTCTATTTTTCTGAATTCATATTCCTTTAAGGGCTGGATATTGGGATTGTAGAAGAATCCCGTCACTTCGTAATCCTTCTTTAATTTTTCAAAGACATAGACAACGCAAGGTCCGCAGCAAATATGCAGCAGCAATTTTTTCCTGCCCATGATATAACCCCTTACCTCTTACCTCTTTACCTCTCTACCTCTCTAATTGTACTTCTTTTCAATAATAAATGTCACTGGCCCATTGTTGACAGACTCAATTACCATCATGGCTCCGAAAACGCCTTTCTCTACTTTTGTTTCGCGGGAAAGAATGTCATTGAATTTATTGTACAGTTCCTCTGCTTTGGCAGGTTCTTCGGCATTGATGAAATCCGGGCGTCGGCCTTTTTTAATATAGGACGCCAGGGTAAACTGGGAGATGGAAAGGATGGCACCCCCCACATCTTTGATACAAAGATTCATCTTATATTCCTCATCGGGAAAAATTCTTAAATTGAGAATCTTTTCTGCCATAAAAGCGATCTCTTTTTCCGTATCGCCTTTTTCAATACCTACATAGGCCAGGATCCCCTTGCCTATTTTACCCACAATGGTTCCTTCCACTTCGACACTGGCTCGATTGACTCGTTGAATAACTACGCGCATAATAACTCCTCTCAGGGAACAGGTAGTGCCAGTCGGAACAGGCGATGCCAGTTCCCTACCGATTTTGGAACATTCATATCTTGCCTTCTGTATTTATGATTATCCAGGAACGCTCTCACTTTCCCATCGAACCGTTGGTTGCCCTTAAGTCCTCGGGCATAAACCGTGTCAACGGAATCAATCCCAATGGCGAAGAAGAGCATCAATGAAATGATGACAACGTTTACAAAGAATCTTTTTTTCAAGGACTGCCTCATTAAAATTGCTAATTGTTAGTGGTCAACAATGAAATTTAGCTTCGGTTTATATATACGCAATAACTCCCTTTTTGGATATTTTCCCATGGGATTCTCATACACTCTTGTTAATAAAAGCGGGGAGTTAAAATCAATCGCCAGGTCCTCCTTTTCTGCGGCTTTCGTATCGGTCTCTTCCTTTTTAGAACTTTGGGACGATGATGCAGCATCTTTTGGCCGCAGATCGATAAAATACACGTTTAAAAAAACCAGATAACCGGGCGAAACCTTACCTGAATACACCGTGATGTTATCCGGCCTTAAATAATCATCACTCCAGGGAATATGATTGATAAAATTCAGGGCGCTTCGCAAATTCCCGGAAAAACGAAAAAAAATTCTCTGATGATTCAGATCCTTCAACAGCAGCCCCGAAGAGGGGGGTGCTAATCTTACAAGGGCGGAATTTAATAACTGCTCCAAACTTCTTTTATCGGTTAACAAGGGTGTGGCATTTAATTCCAATTCTCTGGAATCAAATGTCATTCCCAGGTTAAAAATGCCATCTGCACGGCCGCGCTTTTTTAGATAGTCAAACACCCGACCAAACAAAGCTATAAAATCCTCTTTATTCTTTATCTCCGGGATTTTGCTCCTTAACGCTTCATCCGCCCCTTTGAAAATTGCCCGCTCTCTCTCATCGGAAAAAGAAATTTCCGTTTCTATGTCTAAAAAATTTTCTGTTTTGAGTTTTATATCTTTCAATTCCCGTTTCTGACGATTAATCTTCTCCACAGCGGGGACAAAATAGAACAAGACATAGGCAAAAACGAAAAAAATCAAAAAGAAGATACCAAATATCCTTATAAATATCTTTTTCTTTTTCATTCCAGTTCAATCTCCCCGCTGATAGTAAAAAACAATACTGCCCGGTTCCAATTCTTCCCTCGGGAATTTACGGGTCTCTTCAAATCCCTGGCAGCAGTGGCCTTTTCAGTTCCTTTAAAATCAGCCTTACGGGTGGAATAGGTTATTTGAACCATATCTTCAAACGCTTTTAGATTTTGAAAAAATCGAAAAAATCGTGCTTGAACCCTGAAGTCGTTATCGGCAATGACCCTGCCGTTAAGGACAAAGGAAAAATCCTGACCCCGGGGTTTCATCTCCAGCTTCTCCAACTCCATCCCCTCTGCATTGATTAGACTTAATCGCCTGACAAAATTTGATGTACCATAGGAATACCGGAGGCGAATTTCTGCAAAAAATCTCTTTTTAAAATAATCCACTCTCTGCCGTTTGGTGTGATCAATGGCTGCTGCGTTTTTACTCAAAAACAAATAGGTCTTTTTTACCTCCTTTATATCTTGCTGATAGGAGTTTTTTACTCCTTCAAACCAGATGGTACTGCCTATCAAAATAACAGCAATAACAGCAGCAGATATGCGTAGTCCCATGAACCGGGGGGGAGTTTTTTCTTTCATAAAAAGACTATAACACAGCGAATAAGGAAAGGCAAGTTTTTTAAGGGGTAGAGGGGTAAAGGGGTAGAGAGGTAAAGAAGAAGTAAGTACAAGGGGTCGGAAAGATGGCGCGCAGCGCCTCTACCTCTTAACTCTTACCGCATTTCTCCTCAATCTATCTTATAAATCTTAATACTTCCGCCAGAGGTTCTGAGGTACAATTCCGGACCACCGCCATTGATTTTGGCCTGTAATTTTCGTCTGCTTAGTTCGCCTTTTATAGTAACTGTTACCGGGAAATCAGTGCGCACTCTGCCGCCAGAGGTTTTGGCATCCAAATCCATTTTTATATCCTCAGCCAGGTGGGCAGAAATAGAGCCACCAGAGGTTTTCAAGCTGCAATCACCTTTGGGCTGTTTTGAAATGTACGCTGAAATCGAGCCGCCTGAGGTGGAGGCATTGATAGTGCCCATTACTTCTTTGACGTTAATGCTGCCGCCGGAGGTAATGGCTTTGACTTCACCCTCCACTTTGCCGATGCGGATACTACCACCAGAGGTTTTTACATCTGCATCGCCCGCGCACCCTTCCAGTGTAATACTGCCGCCAGAGGTTCTTCCCCACACCGGGCCCTTGACCATATCGAATTTCAAACTACCGCCAGAGGTTTTTGCTTTTACTTCTCCCTCGATTTCACTAATGGAAATGCTTCCACCACTGGTTTTCAGATTTAGATCATACTTTTCAGGAACCGTAACAATAAAACGAACACTTATTCTCTGCCAGCGAAAGAGTTTTCTGTCATAGTCTGACTTAATGGTGACATTGCTTCCAGAGTGGTCAAAGTCAACTTTGTAATCGTCGAAAATCTCCTGGGCTTTTGATTCGCTTGATGTTCTGGCTTTTCGGATGACTTTTACTTTTACTGTTTCTCCTTTTTCCGTATCCACTTCAATGGAGCCGCCTTCCACATCCATTGTCAACGTGCCGCCTTCTGATACATTGAATGAACGGGTCATCACATCCTCGATTCCACCCATTGAAAATGAGTTTGTACAGGAAACGAAAAACAAAGTTAAGACAAAGATAGCTGTCACATTAAAAAATTTTTTAAAAGAGTTTTTATTCATGGTATTCTCCCTAAAACGAGAGCCCACAGAATACTTCTCCGCAGAGTGGCACCGCTGCGAAGCATGAAAGACACAGAAAAAATAGCATGGTGCAACGGGGGGACATTTTTTTCTGTGCCCATCCATACAAATCTGAGGCTAACTTTTTTATTTTTTTCATAAAACGTTTTACATTATTCCTTTTCAGATTAGGTTTTACTTTTATATTTTATAACGTAATAAGATTGAAAAAAGTTCTATTTTTTTAGGAAACTTACCTTTCTGGTTGCTTCATTTTTTATTTGTCTGACACCTACTTTCCTTCTTTACATCTTGATACGCGGTAGTAAGTCAAAGTTAATTTTTAATGTAAATCGCCTAAAATCATTCCGTGCTGCGGATCCGTGGGTTGAAAATGTAGATATTGTCAACGTCGAGGAAGGTCTCGATCCGAACCAATTCAAAACCTGCTTCATTTGCCTCTTTTATCATGGTTTCTTTTGGGGAACTGTGTCCCGATGCCCCCCCTTTTGCCGGGTCGGCCTCGATAATTACCATGTGACCGCCCGATTTCAGGGCAGGGATAATGTTTTTTAACAGCGGCACTTGTTTTGCTACGTGGTGATAGGTATTGATGAGGTAAACCATATCCAGTTTCCCTTTGGGAAGAAGGGGGTCTGTCTCGGTTCCCAGTATAGTTTCAATATTGGTAATACCGTCTCGCTTGCAGCGGAAATTTAGGTATTCCAGTTTTTCGGAAAGGATATCATTGGCATAGATTTTCCCTGTTGGTCCGACTCTTTCGGCGAATTTAACCGCATAGCGTCCCCTTCCGGCCCCAACCTCCCCGATTATCATGCCTGGTTTAACACCGATGGCATCCATAACTTTGTCCGGTGGCTGACGTTTGTTCAGGCGCTCTTCCCAGGCATCTGGGTTTTGGGCTTGCAGCAGGGGTGGGAATAAACCGGAGAAGATCAGTGCTATCAACAAAAACAATCCAATAACCTTCATGACTCAAATCCTCCTTCTTTCATGTTTTTTCATAGTAATATAATGATACGCATTACAGAGGGTGATAGTTTATTATTTTCTCGTTCTATTATTACCCTTAAAAAATTCAAAATTAAACCGTTACTCCATCACTCAATGGTGCTTGTAACGCTTTTTTAACACAACGGCCTGAACATGGTTTCTCCACTCCAGCTTCAGGATGTGGTCACCCGCAGAGATGAAGACATTTTCTGCAGCCAAAACATCCATTCCATATCTTTTATTTCTACCTCTTTTATTGATACTGCTCTCTTTTAACTCCCAGTTGATGGGTTGATTATCCAGGTAAAGGATTAAATTTCTTTTTATCGATTCCAGTAAATGGATATCATAGTACCCGGATTCATCGAGGTGAAAGTTGAATTCCATGAAAATTTTTTTCAACGATTTTTTGGCTTCCAGAGGCGGCTGCAGTCGCCATATGATAAAATCATCTGATGTTTCCACATGGGGACTATCTGAAATAGCCGGTCGGTAAGGAGAAGAGAGAAAGGCATAATTGGCATACAAGGAATAAATATCCAGTTTGGGTGCACCGTCTTCCATGAGAGTGAGGTTCAAAGGTGCTGCTTTAGCAAAGATTAAACGGTCATCAGTAATTTTCCGGCTTCTTTGAAGCTTCATTCGTTTGTAAAAAAGAGCAGGTAAAGAGACCAAAAGTCTTAAATATCCCCTGATATAAGCCAAAACCATGGAAACATTTTTGTGTTTAAGGTAAAATAAAATACACCTAATATCTTCATAAATGTAATTTGAAAGAAACCGTTTCATGGTTCGGAGATTCAAGTTCTTAAGTGTAAAATAGAGTCGATTCCCAACAATATGGCGGGCTTTAAAGGCCTGGCTCTTTAGGCTCATGGAGGCCCCGAATTTATGATAAATTTCAGCTTTGGGCGCGGTTATAATGGGATATCCATACACCTGGGCCCGATAACTCCAGTCCATATCTTCATAATAAAATTTGTAATGGCGGTCCAGCGGCCCAATCTCTTTAATGACTACAGCGTTCAGTAGTACGGCACCGAAACAGGCGGAAAAGGACTCGTTAAAATCATCAAACTGGCCAAAATCGACATGACCGATGAAATTATCAGAACCCCAGGCGGTGGGATAGAGGGAATTGCCAATGGCATTGATAAAAGAAGGATTGTTGAAAAATTTCATTTTGGGAGCAATGGCAGACCATTTTTGTGTACTGGTGAGAGCGACTTTCACCATTCCATAAAGGGCCTTTTCTTCAAGTACAATGTCATTGTTCAATACCAGGATAAAATCGCCCGCTGCTTCCTTGATACCGGTATTTACGGCTGCGGCAAAGCCGATGTTTTTATTTAATTCCTTCAACCGGCATCCCGGATGGTACGTCTTTATCCATTGGCAGGAGTTGTCGGTGGAATGGTTGTCCACCACAATAACTTCCTGGTGTTTATAGGTTTGCTGCTTTAACGATTCCAGGAGCTCCGGGAGATGTTGTTCCCCGTTATAATTGACAATGACAATAGAAACCAATGGATTTTCTTCGAGTGGCTGTAGAGGTACACGGGGGCTTGTTTCCCCCTTTAGTACACCCACCCGTGTAAATACCTTTAAAAGGGTATCCAACAGTCTGGTGGAGACCAACTGTTTTTGGTTTATCTCATCAAAGGTATGTTTATTTATGGATTGCAGCACTTTATTTACGGTCTCATCCAGGATAATTTTGCCACCTTTGGAATTTTCCAGGAAGAATTCCATCCGTTCTTTATCCCGACTGGTTTTCAGATGCCAATCGTCTGTCCTGTAATACCTACCTGGCACCGTTCATCACCTCCTGGTAAAATTCATAATATTGTTTTCCCACCACTTCCCGGGAATAGTTTTTTATTAATTTTTGATACCCTTTTTTCCCCATGATCTTTCTCAACTCGGGATCAGCGATTAATTCAACCACTGCCTCAGCCAATTCCCTGGAATTTTTATAGTCTACTAGCAGTCCGGTTTCATACTCCTCGATCAGGTTCATGGTGGACGGGATACGGCAGGCGATTACTGGTTTCTTGCGTTTCCAGGCTTCCAGGATGGTGATGCCAAAGGATTCAAAACCAGAGGGCGTTGTAAAGATATCGCATTCGGATAGGATTTCGGATTTCAATTGTTCGTCGATATTGTCCATGAAAAATATCCGTTTTTCCCCTTTCTTTTTATTTTTATTCGTGTCGATATTGGTTTGATCATCAATAAAGGCAGAGAGTTCTTTAATGGCATCGGTAAAGGGAGACATACCGCCGGCAATGATTAACCGTGCCTTGGGGAAACGGTGCCACACCAGGGGCATTGCCAGGAGGAGGGCTTCAATTCCCTTATGCAGACCATGCTGCCCCACAAAGGCAATGATGGGATCGCTTTCGGCGATTCCCAGTAACTTCCTCAGCATCTGTTGGCCCGGGGGCGTGGGTTCGGTGTCTATCTCTATGCCAACCCCAGTAACACATATCTTTTTCTCATCAATGCCCCACTGGTGAATCAGGTATTCTTTTTCATGTTGCGTCAACGCAATATAACCATCGGCTCTTTTGATGTTCTTAATGATCCTGGGATTGGTAAAACCATGTTTATCAGTAATATGGATGCATCCGATGAGTACCACGGGTGTTTTCCTCCGGTTTTTGAAGACATAATTGGTGTGATTTAGAGGAAAAGGCGCAGCCACGATAATATCTGCAGAGGATTTTTTGATGGCTTTTTTCATCTGTGGAGAAATGGGGCCGTAAAAGAGCATCCGAACGCGGCCGTTGCCCCACACCCGCAGGCGGTATAAAATATATTGAAGCACATATAAAACGTTTCCCCACCGGTTTCTAACAGGAAAACGTCTGATTTTAACGCCGTTTAACGTCTCTTCTGTCTTATCCTCTGGTATAGAGGGGGCATGGGGTGTAGTAAACAGGGAGGTATTATAAGCAAAGGTGGTATAAACAGTCACATCTTCCTTTGCTTTATTGGCCAGGTACTCGGAGACCTGCTGCATTAGGAACTCGGACCCGCCAATGGCAGGCCAATAGGCATGCACGACATGTAGGATCTTCATTTTTTTATCTTTTCAAAAGAGGCAACCGCTGCCAGTTGATAATACAACTTAATGCCAGAAAGATTAAAAAACTGGCCGAACTCCTTTAATATTACATAAGGAAAATATTTCTTTAAAAATCGCTCCAGCATGTTTTTGGTGAAAAAATTAACGTGGGTTGATTCGAGAAAATGATGCATGACCACATTGTACTCCACGCACTCTACCAACGGTGATATATTGGGGACAGACACCACAAGATTTTTCCGGGTGACTCGAACGATTTCCGATAGAGCGGTATATGGGTCTTCCAGGTGTTCCAATACTTCCAATAAGATTACTGTATCAAAGCTTTTTCCCGGGAATTCCAGTTTTTCTGCCCGCATGCAAAGTGCATCGACATGTTTCCTGGCCTCTTCGACGTATTTTTCATTGGCCTCGATGCCAGTATAACGATACCCTTTTTTGAGCAATTCCTTTCCATAGACACCGTGACCACAACCAATATCAAGGATGGTTTCACCCGCATACGTATCGATTAAGACCAACATCTCGGAAGAGGGAACAGTGATTGGTGGACCCGGGGAATAGAGATCCACCCGATGAAGCATTGAGACTTTCTCATCCTCATGAAATTTAAAAAAGTCGGTATAGATTTTTTTCAATTCAGGATTTCTTATGATGCGTTCCTTTTGCCTCAGTCGATGCCATGCTTTATTCAGCAGTCCCAATAATTCAATTATTTTTTCTTTTAAATTTTTTAGTTGTAGTCCCAAAAGAGTCTCCTATTGGGGATTTTTTATTTCTTTCACTTTAAATGTTCCGATGGTTTCACCATCTGAAATCGCTGCCCGGATGCCCCGTCGTTCCATCGCGTCCTGCAGTGCCTGTTTGGATTTCTCAAAGGCTTGTTTTTTGGCATCCACAACAAAAGCAGCGGAACCAGGAATCATGCGCCAGTGGTACAATACTTTGGGTATATGAAATATCTTATCGGTCCATTCGGTGAGGCGTAATAATAGATCGTAATCCTGGCTGCCCTCAAATCCCTTACGAAATCCACCGACTTTTGAGATCAGGTCCTTTTGGCACACCACCAGGTGACACAAATAGTTATACGTTAAGAATAGTTCAGGGTCCCAGTCCGGTTTGCAAACCGGTCGAAGCCGCTGACCATTCGCGGTCAATTTGTCCTCATCAGTATATATGATCCCTGCCTCCGGGTGCTTATTTAATAACCTGACCACCTCGTAGAGGCTGTCCCGACTTAATTCATCGTCATGGTCCATAAGGGCAACGTACAAACCAGTGGCCAAGGAGAGGGCTTCATTGGACGCACCGGATATACCGAGATTCTTCTCTAAAAATTTAACGTTTACCCGTTCATCACGGTTCTGCCACCGATTCAAAATTTCTTTAATATGCGGCTTTGGCGACGCATCATCAGCGATGCATAACTCCCATTTTTCATATACCTGGTTGAAAACCGATTCAATGGCTTTCTCCAACCATTTGCGTTCTATATTGTAAACCGGCATAACCACACTGATTGTCGGTTTGAAGGAATAGAATTCAATCTCCTTTTTTTTCGCCTCAATATCGGCATCCGTCAGAGCGTTTTCCTTAACCCATTTTTTATATTCTAAATCGTCCTTACTAAAGTCAGAGATACCAAACCATTTCTCTTTTATGCCATTCCTCAAGATTCTTACCCACTGAACCATGTGCCTTAAAATTCTCACCTTCTCACCCTCTTCATCCTAACCTTGAAAGTACCGGGCTGCAACCCTTCAGTAACGATACCATCAATACCTCTCCTGCATAGGGTTTCTTTCAGCAGTTGCTTTGATTTTTCCAACGCCTCAGTTCTGAAATCCACTTTTGACGCTGACGAATCAGGAATGGTTCGCCAGTGATACAGTACTTTGGGAATATGAAAGACCCGATCGCTTTTTTCCGTAACCCGCAAATAGAGATCATAGTCCTGGCTCCAGTTAAATTCAGGTCGGAATCCGCCGACCTCATCGATTAACTTTTTTCGGCACACTGTCAGGTGATTGATATAATTGTAGGTTAAGAATAATTCAGGGGACCAATCGGTCTTAAAAACAGGTTTTTTTCGCTCCCCCTCCAGTGTCAATTTATCTTCATCAGTATAGATCACATCAGCATCGGGGCGGTCATTTAAAAGCACTGCCACTTCAAACAAACTCAACGGATGCAGTTCATCATCGGAATCCATAAAAGCGATATATTCACCGGCAGCCATTGCCAATGCTTCATTCGAGGCTCTGGCAATTCCCTGGTTGCGCTTGAGATGTTTAACTTTTATCCGTTTGTCCATCTTATTAAAATTTTCAAGGGTCTCCCATACCTGGCCTTCGGTGGACCCATCATTGACAAGACACAATTCCCAGTACTCATAGACCTGGTTCAACACAGACTCAATCGCTTTCTCCAGCCACAGACGTTCTGTATTATACACAGGGACCACAATACTAATGATGGGTTTGTACGTAAGGTCCTGGCTCTTTTTTTTGAATTCTGCTGTTTCCTGTTCTGAGGGGATATTTTTTTTAATCCAACGTTCATAGGCCCGGCTGCTGATGGATAAGAATGGATGTCTCCTGGTGCCTGTTAACACCCGCAGGAGCTGCAGTATTTTAGCAAGAAAAAGACGGAGTAACGTCATTTTGTGTTTTTGTTTTCCTGACATTGTTTCAATATCAGTTGGAGGATGCATGTTTATGTTTCCATTTTCGGGGAATACTGATCAATCCGAAACGATCCGTCACATTTTCATCTTCCACCACATGGAATTTCCAATTTAGTTCCCAATGGTCCAGTGGATTGATCCCGGCAGAGTCATAAACCGCTGCTGAAAAAAAGTATTTCCCTGGCATTAAGGGCAAAGAAGGAATTTTATATTCTACATACCCTTTCCCTTTGACGACACCCGTTTTAAATTTGTCGAACCTGGTATTGGGGCCGGTAATATGAACCGCATTGTCACTGTAAATCGCGATCCCAAACATCGGGTTATCGACTTCCTGGTGGGCCTGGTAATGAATCTGGGCCCGAAACGTCTTCCCTGTCTTTAGAATGGTTGTTTCTTCCCCTGATTCATCCAGAAAAATCACCTTTTTAATCTCAACTTCACGGGAACCCCATCGGTTTTTGTTGTCAATCAGATCAAACGCCCCCTCCTTTTCCTTTAGTAGGAATTCGCTCCTTCCGATCAATAGTCGATGGTACTCGGATATCACCGCCATAGGTTTCCCTTCTTTCACCAGTTGGCCGTTATGCAGCAAGAAGACCCAGTCGCACAGTTGTTCCACTGTTCGAAGGTCGTGGGAGACAAAGACAATGGTTTTCCCCTCTTTCTTAAAGTCATTTATTTTTTCGATACACTTCTTTTGAAAGACCTCATCTCCCACAGCCAGCACTTCGTCCACCAGGAGGATATCGGGATTGATGTTAATGGCCACTGAAAATCCCAATCGCACATACATGCCGGAGGAGTATGTTTTTACCGGGTTGTCGATAAATTCTTCCAGCCCGGAGAATTCCACGATATCTTTAAATTTTTCATTAACTTCTGCCCTGGAGAACCCCAGGATAGAGGCGTTGATATAGACATTCTCCCTCCCGGTGAGATCGGGGTGAAAACCAGAACCCAATTCGATTAAGGTGGAGATTTTCCCAAGGGTTTCGATAGCTCCTTCGTCAGGGTATAGAATTTTTGAAATCAATTTTAACAGGGTGCTTTTGCCAGAACCATTTCGACCAATAATACCCACGGTTTGACCCTTTTCAATGTTAATATCAATATTTTTCAATGCCCAGAATTCGGAAAGAAGCTTTGACCGTTTGCCTTTCAAAAGATTTAAAAAGAGATATTTCAGGTTGGATTCTTTATTGCGATAGACTTTAAATTTCTTTGAAATATTTTTAATTTCTATGGCATTCATCTTCATCGTTAAATCTCTTCAGCAAAACGTCTCTGTTTCTTTTGAAAGATAACTGTTCCCAGCAGGAAGACCAGGATGCCCAGGGAAATCACAGCAGCAATATTCAGGATTCCTGGCATATTGTTTCTTAGAATAACATCACGATAGGCAGTTACAAAAGGGGTAAAGGGATTTATGTAGGCCCAATTGCGAAATTGTTCAGAAATTAAACTAAGGGGCCAGATAATAGGGGTCACCCAGAACCACAATTGCATAAGAACTTCCAGGAAGTGTTTGATATCCCGGTAATAAACATTCAAAGCTGCAAATATCAAGGTCAATCCCAGTACAAAGAGGGTCTGAAAGAAGATAATAACCACCAGGAAAAGGAAGGGGAAGCCCGGGTAAATGTCAAAAAACACCAAAGCAGGGATCAACACCACGAAAGTGAGTAAGAAATGGAAGAGGTTGACCAGTACTACAGAGAGGGGGAGCACCTCCCTGGGGAAATATACTTTTTTTACCAGGTTGCTGTTATCGGTAATGGAGATGGCCCCCATGGAAAGGGCAGAGCTTAAAAAAGACCACGGCATCAATGCGCTGAAAAGGAAGACAGGAAAGTTGGGGACCTTGAGTTTAATGACAAATTTAAAGGCCACGGTATAGACCACTAGCATCAGCAGCGGATTCAGCAGCGACCATAAAAAACCCAGCGTAGACCCCTTGTATTTGACTTTCAGGTCTCTCAGCACCAGGTTGTAAATCAGGTATTTAAATTCCCATATACCTTTTACTTTTTTAATCATTCAATATCCGACTCGCTCGAATGGTTTTAATACAGATGAAAGTTTACCATAAAAAGCAGAAAAAGGAAAGTAAAGTAGAGGTAGAGATAGAGAGGTAGAGGGGTAGAGAGGTAAGGAGAAAAGAGACTCAGGGGGCGGTGGCGTTCAGAAGCCTCTTTATAAAATAGTAGAAAATGAAATTTATCGTTAAAAGTGTTAAAAGGAAGCCGATAACGATCCAGAAACGACTGAGCCAGAGGGGTGGAATTTTTTCGATTACCCTCCCTTTCTGCTGCCAGAGGGTGGAAATGTAATAGACGCGAAAGGTCATGTCTCCCGGTTTTTGTTTAGCCTTTATATAGAGATTACCATAGGGATAGATATCCTTCCGAAAAATCCATACGGCCAGTCTTTCTTTTTTATCCTTCGGAAAATGCTTTAATTGTAAGGTGTAATTCCCGCCTGGTACCTTACCCGCGTCAATAGCAAATGTATAGAACTTGTTATCCTCTACAATATTTGCAGGGTATTTTTTCAGAAAAAGGCATCGGTTATCTTTAAAAATTCCCAGTTGGAGGATGCCGCCTTTGGGTTTCACCTTATAGTTGGCCAGTAATATATCGATGCGAGAAAGGGGGCCGGGTGTGCGGAAGCTCTGGCTTACCTCAACGGTTCGATTGTCTTTACCGTACAGCGGCTGTGGAAATTCATTCATGTACCTGGAATAATCCAGCACCTGGAAATTCTTTATAAAAAACAGGTAAATCTGCAAAAAAACAAACAGTGCCAGGAGAAAAATGTTTAATGTTTTTTTTAGCTTCATGATAATAAAAAAGAGGGCCACAGAATGCTACTCTGCGGAGTGGCTCCGCTACGAAGCACGAGTACACAGAAAGACACAGAAATTATGTTTTTTTTCACTATTACTCCAGTTTTATTTCTCTTTTGCATTTTTATGGTGCACCTTTTATTTAGTACAACAATTTTAAAAATATCCGTGTCAGCAGGCGTTTTAGTTTTCGTTTGATTTTTTTTATAAACGTCGAGGAATGGGATACCAGTTCCCGCGATTCCCCTTCGCCCAACCGTTTTTTAATCACATAAACATTGCAGTCTACATAGGAATGGGAATGAACAAATTCAGGTGATAAGGTTTGATTTTGCTCATCCCGGTGGATTTTTAAGACAAAATGCTGTTCCGGAGGCAAAACGTTTAAGCCGTCACAGTAATCAGCTACATCTTCCAGGTCCATTCCTTTTTCCAGGATGCCGTATTTATGCATCGCCTCTTTTGAGACGTCGGCGAATTCATGCGTACCGCCCGGCTCTGCCAGGACAATGTTTCCCTGGTCTTTTAAAGCCCGGAAAAAGTGACCCATGGCTTTTTTGCGATTGGGTATATGGTGAAACGCATCATAGCAGAGCACTGCATTCAGCATATGGTCTTTGATGGGCAGGTTTTCAATGTCCCCAAGCACCAGGTGAGGACGTTTTTCTCCCATTCGTTTCATGCCAATATCCATATAGGTTCGGCAGATATCCACGCCAATGGAATGAATGCCCATTTTTTTCAGCCATTCCGTTGTCCATGCATAACCCACACCAATATCCAGCACCACATCCCCCTGCTTTAACTCCAGCAAAGGCAAAACATTGCCCAGCCGCCGGATCAGGTGCATGGTAAACTCCGGGTTGCCAGGATTAAAGGGCGACGAGAACCCAGGGCCAAAAAAATCATCATCCGTTACTTTGCTTTTTATCGACATCTCTGATTTCTTGTAATGAATGCCCTCATCTTCCACATCCACAGCCGACCCCTGGCTGGCAAATGTTTGCGATTTATCCAGCAGTTCTTTAAAAATATCCTCAGACAATTTTTGTTTCAGAGTTTTAAAGAACTCTAAATCCCGTTCCCAGTCTCTCAGAAGGTCTGGCAGCAGTTCGGGAATAAAGTCGCGAATAGGGAACCAATGGCCGCATTTTTCGCAGTTCAGCACTCCCTCCTTAATTTCCACTGAATCGTCTCTTTCTTTCTCCTCTTGAGGAGGGATCATACAGGTTAAATCACCGCCGCAGCACGAACAATTGATATAGTCTAGCAATGAATATCTCATTAATGCACCAAATATTACTCTAAAATATACACTTTACACGTTAATCAAGAATTTTGCAAGCCCTGGTTTGATAAAAATTAGCCACGGATGAACACGGACAAGCTGAAAAGTAAAAAAACATTTTATTTACCTGACACTCTTTTGCACAATTATTTTGAAAAAAACAAAAAATAGAAAAATCTGTTTAATTTAAATGAAAGATATTGTATACTAATGATGCATTTAATTTAAAATGTGAAAAATAAAAGGAATAAGAAATGAGCGGCACCTACAAGCTACCTGAAGAGTGGTTCAAACAAGCGGAATATGATATGGGGACCGCTGAATCGATGCTACACACAGGAAGATACATTTATACAGTTTTTATGTGCCATTTGTCAATTGAAAAAGCATTAAAGGGTGTATATGCCTACAAATTAGAAAAGGATCCTGACAAAACTCACAACCTAAACTATATCTGTGAAATGATGAATCTTGAAATACCAGAAGAATACCAGAATTTTATAGACAATCTGAATAATTTGAGTGTACCGACCCGTTATCCGGACGAACTTGATAAACTTTTAAAGGATTTCAAAAAGGATGTAACCCAAGAAATTTTTAACCAAGCAAAGGAGTTATTATCATGGCTAAAAGAGGAAATAATATAACTTTAAGCATCAATGAGGTCTTAAAACCTTTGCTCGAAAAAAGAGGAATCGATGTTTCTAAAATCGTTCTTTTCGGATCATATGCTGGTCAAGTTGAAAATGAGGGCAGTGATATTGATCTTATTATTGTGTCACGCGATTTTAGGAATAAAAGTCTTTTTGAACGAATTAAATTGACAACTGGTATCGGTAGAACACTAGTAAAAACTTTTAAAAAGCCATTTGACTTATTGTTTTATTCCGATCTTGAGTGGGATCAATCGCGTTCTATTGTCATTAACGCAGCCAAACATAAAGGAAAAATCCTTCATGGGTAACTTTCCATTGCTGGGGAGAACTAAAATTTTTTCTGCCTACTTTTTGCCCCTATTACGTTATCAAATTACTTCTCTTTTTTTAATTGAATCAGTTCTTTCACTGTTTCATCCAATAGGCGATTAAAGGTCTCAGGATCTTCAAGCATATTAAAATGGCCAACATGTGACATCAGCTTCACTTTAAAGAAATGAAAATGTCGCCGACCCACTTCAATGTTGGTAAGGGGAAGCCTATCTGAATTAATGCAATGGGTGGGTACTCGAACAGATTTGAGAGTTGAGAGCAAATCATTACTTAAATATGCTTCCAAAGTGGCCACTCCAATTTTAGGTGATGCAGAAGACATGTCATCTGCAATTTTTTTAACCAATTCAGGATCGCTGTGAGGAGTAAACATAAAATTTCTAACAACATTTTTGGTATCTTTTGAAAAGTCTGCACGCACAGGGGCCATAATCAGTTTGATATGTTCCGGGGAGTATTTCAGTTCGACATTGTGAAAGGTATCAACCCCAGCCAGGCCGATTACCTTTTTTGGCATCAACCCAGCAGCCTCGGCAATTACCGCACCTCCCATTGAATGCCCGATGAGTATGACTTTCTTAAGACCCAGCTTCTTGACAACAGCGGCCACATCTTCCCCGAACGCTTTCATTGCCCAGGTTTCACGATTGGTTCCCGAATCGCCGTGTCCGGCAAGGTCAATGGTTACTACCCGGTAATTCAGAACAAAGTAGGGAACCTGCTTTCTCCAATAACTCCGATCACAGCACCATCCATGAATAAAAACAAGAGCGATATCTCCTTTTCCCTGGTCCTGAAAAGCGATAGACACCCCATCTTTGGAGGCTGCTGAACTAAAAGCAGAAGATTCAATGTCCGGATAGAGATTAAAGGGATTAAAGGCCAGGAAGAAAGCTGCAAATATTATCAATCCAACCTTTTTTAAATGGGCTGAGTATAACTTAAATTGTTTCATTGGATTGTTCCTCCATAAATTATAGATATTTCCACGCTAAAAAAAAGCACCTCCACTATAGACAAAATTTTCTTAAAGATTGTAATAATAGAATAAAATCTATATATTTTCAATTTAAAAATAAAATGGCATCTTGTCGGTTCCATTCATTTTCTCTTGTTTTGCTAAAAAAATGAGGCAAAATATTGCATAATTGATTGAATCGCATGAATTGAAACTAAATTAAAAGAACTGGTTATAGAATTACCTGAAGTATATAATCAATTTAAACAAGAGATAGATCAATTTATTAAAAGTTTAAAACCCCAATTTGAGAAATAATCCTTCTGTGTTTTCTGTGTGCTCGTGCTCCGTAGCGAAGCTACTTCGCAGAGTAGCATTCTGTGGGCTCTATTTTCATAGTATAGAGAGAAAGTTCATTCACTAAACCTTGCGGATGAATACATCGTCGTCTTTGATATCTGCCCGGACCGTGCCACCATTGGCCAATGCGCCAAATAGCACTTCGTCAACAAAAAAGTTTTTTATCTTTTCTTCAACCATCCGTGCCACTTCACGGGCACCGAAAAGGTCTGAATAACTCTTTTTAGCCAGCCATTCGTAACATTTTCGCGTGACCTTCAGTTTAATATTCTTCTCATCCAGTATTTTTTGAAATTCATCCACATTCTTCTTGACAATCTGTAATACAATGGCTTCATTCAGACCATTAAAGGTGACAACACCGTCCAATCGGTTCCTGAATTCCGGTGAGAAGTGTTTTTCCAGAGCTGTTTTTATGGAGCTTTCGCGTGAGCCTCTGGCGCCGCCAAACCCGATGCGCGTTTTTCCCAGGTCCCGGGCGCCTGCATTAGAAGTCATAATAATAATCACATTCCTGAAATCGGCCTTTTTGCCTGTATTATCTGTTAAGGTGGCATAATCCATAATCTGCAAAAGGGTATTAAAAATATCAGCATGCGCTTTTTCGATCTCATCCAGCAGCAGCACTGCATGAGGGGTTTTCCTGATGGCTTCTGTCAGTTGGCCGCCTTGTTCAAATCCCACATAACCCGGAGGTGAACCGATCAACCGTGCCACCGTGTGCTTTTCCTGGTACTCACTCATATCAAAGCGGTGGAGCGTAATGCCCAGGATGTTGGCCAGTTGGCGTGTTAATTCGGTTTTACCCACGCCAGTCGGTCCCACGAACAATAGAGAGGCGACTGGTTTATCCGGATCCCGGAATCCTGCCCGTGACCGCTTAATAGCTTCTGCAACGCGGTGGACGGCCTCATCCTGACCAAAAATCTGCTTCATTAATTCCACATCCAGAAACTTTAATTTAGACGTTTCTGTTTCAGAAACTGTTTTTTCAGGAATCCTGGCAATTTTAGACACCACCTTCTCTATCCGCTGCTGATCAATAATGATCCGGGGCGCCTCATCATCCACTCGCTTCATCCGTTCCATTGCACCCACTTCATCCATCACATCGATGGCCTTGTCTGGAAGGTACCTGTCATTGATGTATTTAAAGGATAAGTCCACCGCAGATTTCAAAGCCTCATCGGTGTAGGTGATACCATGAAAGTCTTCGTATCTCTCCTTTAAACCCTTTAAAATATCCAGGGTCTCTTCGGTGGTGGTTTCCGGGATATCGATTTTTTGAAACCTTCGGGAAAGGGCGCGGTCTTTTTCAAAATATTTTTTGTAGTCTTCGTATGTGGTAGAACCGATACATTGGATTCGACCGGTGGAGAGTACGGGTTTAAGGATATTAGAGGCATCCATGGACCCACCAGAGACAGCACCGGCCCCTACCACGTTATGGATTTCATCGATGAATAGAATGGCTTTCTCTTCTTCCAGCAATTCATTTAAGACCCGTTTCATTCGATCTTCAAAATCGCCCCTGAACTTCGTACCTGCAAGCAGTCCACCCATGTCCAACATAAAGATTTTGGTGCCCTTCAACGCATGGGGGACCTTATCTTCTGCGATGAGCCGTGCCAACCCTTCAGTGATAGCCGTCTTTCCAACTCCCGGCTCACCCACATGAACCGGGTTGTTTTTCAACCTGCGACACAGTACCTGGACAGTGCGTTCAATAATATCTTCCCTTCCAATAATGGGGTCTATTTCACCGTTGGCTGCTCTGGCAGTTAATTCAGTGGTGAAAAGTTCAAGGTATTTTTTTTTCTTTTTTTTGGTATCTTTGGAAGGAACTTCTGTTTCGGTTGGTTCTTCTCCTTTCTCTTCTTCATCAATATCGTTTTCACTTCCCTGCTCCCTGAATGCAGGGTCTGGGAGTACGGATATGCCGTGGGAGATATACTCCAGTATACGGAGCCGGGAGATACCCTCTTTAGTCAGGAACGAGACAGCAAAAGACTCTCGCTCATAAAAGAGCGCCGCATACACATCGCCGATCTCCAATACATCTTTGCCAGCGGAAGCCACATGCAGCATGGCATGCTCAATCACATTCTGAAAGCCTTCGGATTCTACTGGCTCTTTTCCCTTTACCACCGGGATATATTCCCCTATAAAGAAATCTTCCAGGTCCTTTTTTAGTTGATCGATATCACCGCCACAGTTGATAATGATATCGCTTCCGGCGTCGAAAAACAGGGACGCGTAAAGAACATGCTCCGGAGTAATATACTCATGGGCTCTTACCTTTGCTTCTGTGAAAGCAGCGGTTAGTATATTGTTAAGTTCCTCGTTTACTCTCATTCTTATCATAATTAAATCTCTTCATATCCACATCTTAGCGGAAACTCATTCAGTTTGGCTTGCCTGTGAACCTGATTTACTTTGGTAATTGCAATATCATAGGTATATACACCGCAAATACCGGTTCCTATTTTATGAACATCCAACATAATTTTGGTGGCTTCTGCAGCCGGTTTATTAAATATAGCTATCAATATCTCTACTACAAACTCCATTGAGGTATAATCATCATTGAAGAGGATCACACGGTACATTTTCGGTTTTTTTAGTTTTGTCCTGGAAACCGACCGAACATCGCTTCTTATTAATTCATCGATTTCAGGCCCCTTGCCCATGCGGACCTCCTCTATTTAAGAATCTATTATATCATTTCATTAAGAGAAAGTCAAAATTTTTTCATTTTTAGGATTATTTTTTTTCTGTTTAATGTTCATTTCAAAGATGGTACAAAAACAGGATTCTTATTCCTTATTATTCTGTTTTTCCAGTTCCAAAAGAGCCCGAATTTCAGTCAACGCTGCCTCAATGGCCTGCTCCACAGCAGGAATCCTCATCAATTCAATCAGCTCTGCATACTTTTCATACATGGGGGCTTTTGTTTCAGCCCGGGGCTTCTTTATAAACATATGGCCTGTTTTGGTCAACAACCAATTAATATTTAATCCATATTTTTCATAAAAATAATGTAAGTAGGTGATTCCTGGATATTCTGCTCCATTTTCTATATTTAATATTTTACTCTCTGAAACATTAAGTTCTGATGCGAGTTTACGCACTGTTTTCTGAATGGCTCTCCGAAACAACATAAATCGAAACCCCACCTCTTTCTTAACCGACATATTGTTTTTTGACATATTATTATCTATTTTATTCATTTATTCTATTTTAATAAAATAAAACAAGTATGTCAAGTCCTGGAAAGTAATTTTTCAAAATTTTTTTAAATTTGCCGCAAAACAGCCATATACGTGGGAATATGATTGCAAATATAGGAATAAAGCGAGAAGATTTATGCGTTTCCCAGGGCTTCTCTCACCCGTTCGGGTGTGATGGGAGTGGAATAAAAGCGGATGCCAATGGCATTATATACTGCGTTGGCAATAGCGCCGATGGTGGGTATCACCGGCATTTCCCCGCAGCCCCTGGGAGTTCCCTCTGGGTTATGTTTATTGAGAAAAGTGATTTCAATTGGCGGGGTATCGGAGAACCTGGGGATTCGGTATTCACTTAAATATTCTGTCTCTATACTATGACCGTTTAATAAAACTTCCTCACTTAGAGCATACCCAATTCCCCAGATGATCCCTCCGCGGATACCTACCGTGGCTGTCCTACGGTTAATAACCGTACCGATGTCAAAGGCCGCGCAGATTTGCTTCATTTTTATCTGGCCGCTGGCCCGATCCACAGCAACCTTAGCTGCCACTGCGCCAAACTGGCTCCCTCCGTGATGGACGATAGCCAGACCAATGCCCTCATCGACATCTAATGGATGGTTATCATACCTGATCATTTCAGCGCAGGCATCGATCAGTTCAACATAGATAGGAAATTGGGCGTTTCTACGCCGGAATTCAAGGGGGTCCATACCCACCTTATGAGCCACCATATCCACATGGCTTTCAGTGGCAAAACACGTCTGCACATAGCTTGTCCCACGCATAGCGGGACGACCAAAAATCCACTCCGCACCATATACCCTGGTCAATACATTTGGAATATCATAGGTAAACTTTGTGCCCTCTCCAGTATCCTGGAAGACATCGACCTTGCGGGCGATCATCTTCCCATCGGCATTGACCCCGGTGGTTAAGTCGATAATACAAGCCGCTTTGAAATGTCCTCTTAACTGGAATTGGTCCTTGCGACTATAGATTAGTTTTACCGGTACACCTGCAATTTTGGCGAGTTGAGCTGCCTCCCGGGTCACGGGATTCCCAATCTTACCGCCAAAGGCACCGCCAGCTGGCATCGCAATCACCCGAATTTCTGATTCGGGTTTGTTAAGATATGTGGCGATAACCTCCCTTGCTAAGTGTGGATACTGGCTGCTAACCCACACAGTAATCTTCCCATTCACATCCTCTGGAGTGGCCACCGCAGTATCGGTCTCAATCTGTGCATGGGTCGCGTACTGCGTTTTATAGGTTTCTGTGAGGACAAGGTTACTGGATGCCAAACCCGCATCAACGTTTCCCTCCTCTTCTTTTTTCTCTTCCAGCACTGCACCTGCGCGAGCCTCTTCCTCAACCCGTAGTTCTTTTGAGCGCGTCGGCACAGACCATGACGATTTTACCAGATCAATCGCTTTTACCACATCGCTGTAGCGCTCGCCGATTGCCGCAACCCGACCAGCCACTGCTTTCACCCATTTCACTCCAGGTAAGGCTCGTGCTGCATCCATCTCAGCAGAGAGAAGCCTGGTCAGGGTTGGATGATAGGGTGGGCCTTTCCATCCTGCATAAAGCATCCCTGGTTCATGCAGGTCACCAACATACTTCAAACTGCCGGTAACGATCAATTCTCCATTGACATTGGGAATTCTAAGATCGATATATTGTTTTTCCATTGGGGTAGCTGCTGGATCAAGGTTTATTTTCACAATTTTGCCGCCACCTAATTCAGAAGCGCTTATCAGCGTGTGGGGCTCTCCTTTTAACCCAACACCCCCAGCCTTAAACTCCAGTTCTTCGGACGGTATTCCGAGCAGTAGAGCTGCTCGTTTCACCAGGTCAGTCCGGATTTTTTCGCATGCCAGCCAGAATCCCCAGGCTACAACCCTGGTTGCACAACTGCCAACAGTCGGGCCATCATCGGGGCAAAGATCGGTGTCGCCCTGGATAATCGTTAACTTTTCTGGTGGTATTTCAAGACCCTGGGTGACGGTAGCAGTGATAACGGTCTTCAATCCCTGGCCCAGTTCTGTACGGCCGGTGAATACACTGACTTTTCCATCCGGACTAAATGCAATCCAATCCATATAATCGACATCTGGAAGTTCGGCTACACATTGGGGAAGATCATCGTCAACCGGTATAGGCTCAAAGGGCTCTGTTTTTGCGCTGGCTTCAGGAGTAAAACGAAAAGCATATAAGAGACCCGTGCCTCCCAGGGAAACGAGGAACTGACGACGCGTTATACTCATTTCAGGTGCCTCCTTTGTGATGTGTTAACAACCGATTCGATCGCTTCAATAATATTCGGATAGGATGCACAGCGGCAGAGGTTGTAATCCATTGCTTCGATTATCTCTTCCCGCGTAGGGTGGGGATTCTTTGCCAGCAGAGCCGTTGCAGTAATAATCATTCCCGGGGTACAGAAACCACAGCAGAATGCCGTATGGTCAATGAACGCTTGCTGGATCGGGGAAAGGTTTCCCACTGTGCCGATTCCCTCGATGGTGACAATCTCGTGACCTGCGGCAACATAGGCGACAGGAACCCTGCAGGAACGGCGTGCCACACCATCTATCAGCACAGAGCAGGCACCGCAAACCCCATTACCGCAGCCAAATTTAGTACCGGTAAGCTCGAAATCGTCCCGAAGGACCCAGAGGAGAGGCTCATCAAGCTCGACAATTGCCTCCCTTCTCACACCATTGACATTCAGTATGACATCCTTCTTAGCCAAAGCAGCCCTCCTCGATACAAGGTGTTATTTCTATAACTTTTTATATCATAAATAAATAAATGTTTCAACCTCTTTATCATTTTCATATATTCAAATGAAATGCAAATGTTCACCCGACCTTTTCGGATAAGGTCTAGCTAGAGCCTATCCGCAAAGGTGGAGGATCAGGCGGAACAGGCGGTGCCAGTTCCCTACACTGGCGATATTACTGCGTCTTGATTTCAACTCAATGAGTTTTCGGATAAGGTCTGGCTGCGTTTTTCCAATGACTACGCATAGGAAAACAGCCATATACGTGGGAATATGATTGCAAATATAGGAATAAAGCGGGAAGATTTATGCGTTTCCCAGGGCTTCTCTTACCCGTTCGGGTGTGATGGGTGTGGAATAAAAGCGGATGCCAATGGCATTATATACTGCGTTGGCAATAGCACCAATTGTTGGTACCACCGGCATCTCTCCGCAGCCCCTGGGAGTACCGTCTGGGTTATGTTGATTGAGAAAGGTGATTTCAATTGGCGGTATATCGGAGAACCTGGGAATTCGGTATTCACTTAAATATTCTGTTTCTGGACTATGGCCGTTCAGTTTGATCTCTTCGCTGAGTGCGTATCCAAGTCCCATAATGATCCCTCCGCAGATGCCTACTGATGCTGTCCTACGGTTAACAACCGTACCGATGTCATAGGCCCCGCAGATCTGCTTCACTTTTATTTTGCCGGAAACACGATCCACAGCGACTTTTGCTGCTACAGCACCGAATTCGGCCCCACCATGCATTACAATAGCCACTCCAATACCCTCATCAACATCCAACGGGTTGACTCCATATCCAATCATTTCAGCACACGTATCGATTAAGCTTTCAAAAATCGGAAATTGGACATTTTTACGGCGGAACTCAAGCGGATCCATATTTAGTTTGCTGGCAACCATATCGATATGACTCTCTGTCGCAAAACAAGTTTGAACATAGCTGGTTCCACGCATAGCGGGAAAACCGAAAATCAACTTCGTATTATAAACACTGGTCAGTACATTTGGAATATCATAGGTAAATTTAGTGCCATCTCCAGCATCCTGGTAGATATCGACCTTGCGAGCTTGCATTTTACCGTCAGCGTTGACCCCGGTGGTCAGGTCGATGATACAGGCAGTTTTAAAAAGCGATCTCAACTGGAATTGATCCTTACGACTGTAAATCAATTTCACCGGTACGTGAACGAGGCTGGGCAACATCGCTGCCTGCCAGTTGACGGCACTTGCGATCTTGCCTCCAAAGCCACCCCCCACTGGCATCGCGATCACACGAATGCTTGACTCAGGTTTTTTTAGATACTCGGCTATACGTCTCCTTGATAAGTACGGAAACTGATCGCTGACCCATACTGTAACTTTACCATCTGGGTCCTCAGGACTGGCAATAGCTGTATCAGTCTCAATTTGAGCATGACATGCATATTGAGTTTTATAAGTCTCCGAGATGGTTAATTCACTTGCTGCCAGAGCGGCATTAACATCTCCATGCTCCTCTTTTAATTCTACAAGCTTCGCACCTGCACGAATTTCCTCCTCAACCAGCAATTGTTTTGACCGAGATGGTGTAGACCATTCTGCTTTTACTTTAGCAAGCCCTTTAAGTACATCGCTATAACGCTTTCCAATTACAGCAACTCGACCCAAAACCACATCTACCTTCTCAACTCCTGGCAAGTTTTGCGCTTCATCTATATCAGCAGATAGAAGCCTGGTCAAGTTCTGGTGATAGGGCTGACAAAGCAACCCTGCATACAGTAACCCTGGCATCTGCAAATCGCCAACATATTTCAAATTGCCAGTAACGATCATTTCTCCATTGACGTTGGGGATCTCAAGGTCGACATATTGCTTTCCTGTTGAGGCAATTTTTGAATCAATATTTAATATTACAGTTTCGCCGCGACCTAGCTCATAAGCGCTTATCAGCATGCGATTTTCTCCTTTTCGTCCAACTCCCCCGGATTTGAACTCAAGTTCTCGCGGCGGCATGCCAAGCGATCGGGCTGCCCGCTCAACCAGGTCACTGCGGATTTCTAAGCAGGCCACCCAGAATCCCCAGCCCACTTGCCTGGTTGCAGCACTGCCGTAAGTTGGACCGTCATCAGGGCAAATATCCGTGTCACCCTGGAAAATTGTCAAATCTTCTTGTGATATTTCGAGTCCCTGGGTGACAAAAGCAGTGATAACGGTTCTCAATCCCTGCCCCAGTTCTGTACGGCCGGTGAATACACTGACTTTCCCGCCCGGACCAAACGCAATCCAGTCTTTATAATCGATATCCGGATATTCGGCTACACACTGGGGAAGCTCATCCTCCAAGGGTATAGTTCCAAAGGAGCCCGTTTTTGCACTGGCTTCAGGGGCAAAACGGAAAGTATATAAGAGACCTGTGCCTCCCAGGGATGCAAGGAACTGACGACGTGTCATACTCATTTCTGGTTCCCCCCTTTTGATGCGTTAACAACCGATTCGATCGCTTCAATAATATTCGGATAGGATGCACAGCGGCAGAGGTTGTAATCCATTGCTTCAATTATCTCCTCCCGCGTAGGGTTGGGATTCATTGCCAGCAGCGCCGTTGCAGTAATAATCATTCCCGGTGTACAGAAACCACAGCAAAATGCCGTATGATCAATAAACGCTTGCTGGAGCGGTGAAAGGTTTCCCATAGTGCCGATTCCCTCAATGGTGACAATCTCCTGACCTGAGGCAACATAGGCGACAGGAACCCTGCAAGAACGGTGTGCCACCCCATCTATCAAAACAGAGCAGGCGCCGCAGACCCCTGTGCCGCAGCCAAATTTAGTTCCAGTAAGTCCGAGATCATCGCGTAGAACCCAAAGAAGAGGCTCCTCAAGTTCGACTGTTACTTGCCTTCCCTCACTATTGACATTCAGTATGACATTCTTTTTAGCCAAAGTCGTCCTCCTTGTCACAAAGCGTTATTCCCATGATTTTTTATACCATAAATATACAAATTTTTCAATAACTTCCTACCCATTTATCTTTTCCCTGTAGGATGGCACGAATAACAGGCCTGGGTATTGTAGATGTATCCACCAACATTTTTATGAGCGTTATCCATCTCATTTTGACTATGTTCATGACAATCGATACAGGAAAATTCAAAGTAACTGGTTGTCCTGTGACAATCGGAACAGAAGGCGTTTTGATGGGGCCCTGAAAAAATGGGAAAGGTGTGATTAAAAACAGCCTGCGACCAGGTCAGGGCTTCACTGAGGTGACAGACCTCACAATCGGTGTGAAATCCTGCCTCCCTGTGATCAGGGTCGTTTGTATTATTGTAGTCATCCAAATGGCAGTTTACACAATCACCTGAAATATTATAACCTTGTGAATGGCATACATTACAATCCAATCCCCTATGTGCTCCTTTAAGAGGCCAGATCCGGTCATGATCTATTTTTGCCCCATACCAATCCAATGCACTATTCCCATGGCATATCTCACAATCGGTGGAATACCCAGCCTCTATGTGGTTGGGGTTGTTGGTATTATTATATTGAACCAGGTGGCAGGCAACACAATCTGTAGGTGTTCCTACATATAGATTGTTTTGATGACAACTGGAACAGGCTGCTGTTTTGTGCATTCCAAGAAGGGGAAAAATTGTATGGGAGAATTTGGCTCCCTCCCAGGCAACCATATTGTGACATATTTTACAATCCTCCGGGAATTGTTCAAGCACATGATTGGGCACATCCACTCTCTCATATTCTTTTCTATGGCAATCGATGCAATCCCGTCTCTGGCTGGAAAAAGCTCTACCCTTATGACAGTAGAAACAGTCAATCGTCTTATGAAGTCCTTCAAGGAGGTATCCTGTATCCTGTTCATGGCTCCATGAACCGGGCTTGATCTTTTTCCAGTCAAAGGGGGTATGGCACTCTTCACAGTGTACTCCCAACTGTAATTGGTAACGGTCATCTTGTTTCCTATACCAATGGCAGGCCTCACAATCGGTTGGTGTACCCTTCATAACACCGTTTAGGTGACATTCCGAACACGACACAGTCCTGTGTTTCCCTATCAAAGGGAAATTGGTTTTGTCATGAGTGACAGCATTCCAGCGTTTTTGTTGACTCTTTAACCCAACCCCGCATAGGAGGAGTAAAAGAAAAAACAAAACAATACTCCCGATTTTGAATATTTTTTTTCTATTACAACGTTTCATCGTTTCAACCAGGTACCTTTAATCGTTTAATCATTTTTCTATTTATATTTATTTCTTGTAAATCACCCGGACGAAAAATTGGTGATCATTCATTTCTTTTTGATATGAAAATGCATAGTCCAGTGATATAGCAAGGGCACGGCTCAATATCAAGAAAAAGTTTGTAGATAGGGTTTGCCGGTCAGGCAGGTGAAAAACCTGGGGTGTTCCCTCTCCAGTGATACGGACGCCATTGTAATAGTTGGCAAAACTGAGACTGCAAGAAAGTTTCCCAAAATACCTGGAAGCGGAGATATAGTAAGAGTCAGATTCGGAAGAATCTCCGCGGTTCATATTGAAGTTTCCGTATATGGAAACTCTCGTTTTCAAGAAGTTGGTCATTGAAAGGCCAAATCGAGTGGTATGATTTTTGATTTCCCTATCTATCCGTTCACTTTCCCGTCTTGCAGCAAATATCCGTACACTCTTTACAGGCTTAAAGCTGAGACGTACCCCATACGTTTCATTGTAGTAATACCTCTCTATCTCACTGTTCTGAATCGTGGGATCCTGTGACTGTTCCAATAGAAATCGGTGATAATCCAGGCCCCGACCGGAACTAAAATTGGCAGTAACATCAAAATACCTGGTGAGATTAATCCTGGCGTTTAAAAATAACCGGGACAAACGATCTTCACTTTTGATTCTTTTATTTAATTCATACTCCACGTTTCCATAAAATACAAAAAGTCGTTGAATGGGGAGTAATAAACTTGAATAGAGAAACTGCCGCTCGGTTTTACTATTAAACCCGACGTGGTTAAAACTCACCGAGAATTGTCTGGCACCCGATCCGATGTATCGGATAAAAAATCCATATTTGTTATAATCAGTATCCCACCTGGTATTATAGATATCTGGTTCAAGCCCTGCATACCCTCCGAGGGAGAGGTATTTACTCAGTTTGTAACCAATGACACCACCGGTCAATTCACCAATGCCGGCTGTATCGTAGAGGTTCATCTGCCCCAGGGAGAGAAAAAGCCTGCGTTTCAACTTATTATAGGAGATGTGGGCATCGTAAATAATCAACTGGTTTTTACCTTTATCACCAAGGGTGTAACGATTCCGAATATCGAGAAATACGGTCCAACCATCGCCTGGTTTATTCAAAAAAGTCAATTTTAATCGACTGCTTAATCGATTGTAAAGGTCACTGTCTTCGCTTTTCAGCCCCATCCAATCCTGGTAAAAGGCGCCGCGAAAAAAAAACGATCTGGCTGTATCCCCTGAAATGCCTATGCAGCAGAACAGAACACACAAAAAAAGGAACCATTTCTTCATTTTTACCATTTTTCTAGTACTTACCATGTATCCACTCTCCAATCTTTTGTGGTGTGACAATCAATACAGTTGGGATGATACCCATTATGGATATCGTTGTGGCAGGCGGAACACCGATTATCTTTAAGGAAAAAGGTTTTTGAATATTTCCGGGGCGGCGCATTGGCAGAAGTATGGCATTTTTCACAATCCGTTACTTTCCGATGCGAACCGGTGAGTAAATAACCGGTTTCCGAGTGGTCAAATTCTTCTATATCCCATTGAATCAACTGAACAGTTTCGCCGTTATGTTCCTGGTGACAGGCAGCACATTCTTCCCCCTTCTCTTTATGATACCCTTTTCCTGCGCTTATCCTCAAGGCCAGTTCTTTATGGCAGCCCAGGCATTTTGAAGGAGCTATTTCTTTTTTCACTGTATGGCATTTAATGCAATTCTTCTCCCCCTCCAATTTCCCATGAACCTTGCTGAGCTTCCCGGGCGATTCCTGCGACTGCAATTCCTGATAATGATAAGGGATAAGAGAGGAAGCAAACAGGAAACAAAGACCAAATAATAAATAAATGAATATTTTCTTCTTATATCTTATTTTTTTCATTTT
>Ga0180438_10002281_pt1 | contig 31809 bp, 29 predicted proteins | sample SS_ome_12_FD_132455 | JGI IMG/M metagenome (GOLD analysis project Ga0180438, IMG submission 132455) | Hypersaline lake sediment archaeal communities from the Salton Sea, California, USA - SS_3_D_2 metaG | ecosystem: Environmental > Aquatic > Non-marine Saline and Alkaline > Hypersaline >... | reverse complement strand
TCGTCATCTTTGGTGCAGGAGCTGCACCTACCCTAGCCGCAGTAGGCACCTCGTTAGCGATTAGTGCAGCAGCTTATGGAGCTTATAGGGGAGTTGAGTACATGGTGAACTCAGGTATAACTAAATCAGCAGCCTTGAATGCTGCAACGGGGTTTGTGGCAGGAGCGGCCAGTAGCGTGAACTCATGGATACAAAGAGGAGGTTATCCCGGTGGGCCCTTTGATGTTGGGAGTTACTATCGGCCGCACAATTATAATTCCATGCAAAGAAGTAAAAAAGGAAGTGTTGATGAGAGTCTTCCTAAGGATCCTTTTAACGATCCAAATTTAGAAGATGTGAGTCATCCTAAGGGTAAAGAAAATGGTCATCATAGGTTTAAAGACAAACGAACAGGCGAGATTATCGAATATGATAAGGGAAAACCGGGGGAAACAGGTCACAAAGGGAGCGATCATTACCATCGGCCAAACCCAAATGAAACAGGCAAGGGAGACTACTACTTAGATTCTAATGGAAATCCTGTTCCAAAAGGAAGTGAAGAGTCACATTTATATCCTCCAGATCAGGTTTGGTGGGATCAATAGTAAAAAAAGGAAAATCAGAATGAATAATATTTCTAAGTATGCTGGTCTCTTTCATGATGGTTCAATTATAGAGGTTGATCATTTTAATAATGCAGTGACTCTTTCTATGGAAAGCGCTGAAGTTGACGTAGAGGATACAGAGAGAGATATTACCCTTTCTAAGGATGACAGAATCAGAGGCAAACTGCATATTGAGAATGTTCATTGTATTAAGGTTGATAAAAAAGAGATTCAGGGATTGCTAGAAAAGAGATATGATGAGGGCGGGATTTTTGATTTTGAAATTAAAGAAAAATATGTCAGGTTATTAATAGACTGGATTAATTATTCTCCTAAGCCAAAAGTGAATGAATTTTCAGTTATAGAAATAGAAGCTGAAAAAATCTGGTGGGAGAACATCCCAGACTTGGAGTCACAATTTTGATGAATAATTCCCAGAACAAGGTCAACTTCGAGCCAACCCTAGTCTACGACCCATGTGACAACCTCGTCTCCATCAGCGAAAACAAAAAAATCCAGACCTATGCCTACGATCCCCTAGATCAACTCATGAAAGAAAGAAAACCCACCTCCAAAGCCGACTACGCCTACGACTCCAACTACAACCGCCTAGAGAAAAACCAAAACCCTACCCCGTCAACTTCTTAAGGGGTCTTCCGGGTCTCTTCAACTTTTTGTCCAACAGGAACTGACTCATTCGAAGGCCAATTTGTCCTACATTTGGCTCATTGAGCATGGAGAGGTGGTTTCCTGGGACAACATTGATTTCTAAAGAGGGAATCAAGCCTTTCCATGTTTTTCCAACGGAGATGGCAGAGTTGCGGAAGTAGCGCTCTTTGGCCTCGAAGAAGAGTACATTGCCGGAGTAGGGTTTGGGCTCATACTTTGTGAGAGCAGCTGTATATTTTTGGATCTGTGAGAAGGTCTTATCTTGGCTTCCTTGAGGGAGGTGATCAAGACCCATCGTCTGAAGAAGGCTATCTCGCTTTTCCTTGTCTGTCAGAGAAGAAGATGCAGACTTCCCTGCAAAAAGCTCGGTAAGAAGGGAAATCATATCCAAAGTGTGGGTTCCTTTCTGGGAGGGGTGGCTTGGACAAACAATGTCAGCCATAGTCAGGTGGTCGACTGATTCACCTGCCTGCTTGAGTTGTTGAGCCATCTCGTATGCAATGAGCCCACCAAAGGAAGCTCCAAAAAGAGAGTAAGGGCCAACTGGCTGGATCTTGCGTATTGCTTCAATATACATGGATGCGATGGCTTCAATCGTCTCGGGGCTTTCTGAACTGTCAAGGGATTGGATCCCATAAACTGAGTGGTCCGTCGAGATAAGATCGGCAAGTGACTTGTAGCCTAGAACACTTCCGCCAATTGGGTGAACAAAAAAGAGTGGTTTTTGTCCATCGATTTTTCTAAGAGGGACAATGAGCTCTTCGAGCTCATGCCCATGCGATTTTGAAGAAATGAGCTTGGCAAGTTTTCGGATTGTGTTGGCTTCTAAGAGGTTATGGACTTTAAGGGGAGCATCGAACATGGAGTCGATTTTGGAAACGAGTTGAACAGCTAGCAAAGAGTCTCCGCCGAGGTCGAAGAAAGAGTCATCTATGCCAATCGAGCTAGAGCCTAGGTACTCTTTCCATATTTGAGTTAACTCTTCCTCAACGTTGCCTTTTTGCAAATCCTTCTTAGCCTGAGACTTTTTCGGACGAGTATTTTCCTCTACTCTCTCCTCACCCATAGGGTCAATCCAGTAGCGCTCCCTTTGGAAGGGATAGGTAGGAAGGGGGACGCGACATCTCTTTTCACTCTTGTAGAACTGACTCCAGTCAATAGGAGCTCCACACTTCCAGGCTTCTCCTACAGAGCGATAAATGAGCGCCTCATCTTTTTGCTTAGGGTGAGGTAAAGAAGTGATAATCGAGGAGTTTTGGTCAGGCCTTAAATGACCTCTTACAAAATTAGCGAGAGTAGGCCCGGGTCCAATCTCGATGAATAGAGGGTTTGGGTTTTCGAGTAGCGTTTCAATCCCTTTCGAAAAATGAACCGTTTCCCGCATATGCTGCACCCAGTAGCTTGTTGAGGTAGCCTCTTCGGGAGTGATCCAAGTCCCAGAAAGATTCGAGATATAGGGTATCTGAGGGGGAGAGAAACGGATGTTTTTCAGCGCTGATTCAAACTCCAAAGAGATGCTATCGATTGATTTTGAGTGGAAGGCTAGAGAAGTTCTCAGTTTCTTAGGTTCAAGGCCTGCATTTTTAAGCTCTTGCTCAATTTCAGAGATCTTTTCCTCTGGGCCAGACAAAACTGTTTGCTTGGGGTGGTTCACCGCCGCGACGCTTACCTCTGTCTTAACCAGCTGTTGTAGCTCCTCAAGTGGAGAGGGAACTGCGAGCATAGATCCGGGCTGCATCTTCTCCATCAGCGTTCCTCGGATCGTGAGGATTTCAACTGCATCTTCGAAAGAGAAGACACCTGCGATGCAAGCCGCGGCATACTCACCAAGGCTATGGCCGATCATGGCCATCGGCTTTAGTCCCCAATCCATCCATAGTTTAGCAAGGGCATACTCAAGAACAAAAATCGCTGCTTGTGTGATCGAAGTCTGATTGAGCGTTTTCGCCATCTCATCGAGCTTTTCTGCTTCAGGGTAAAGGACAGACTTCAAATCAATACCAAGACGAGGTTTAAAAAGAGAGGCTCCATAGTCTATCCACTTTCTAAATAAACGCTCTGTTTTATAGAGATCTTTGGCCATATTGACATACTGAGATCCCTGACCAGTAAAGAGAAAAATGACTTGGGGAGAGCTGTCCTCTACCCTTTTTTCGCATTGGTCTTCAGTAACATTAACAAGACCTTCAATGGCTTCTTCGGGATTGGAGCAGGGGATTGAAAGGCGATGCTTAAAGGACTCCCTTCCAACAGCCAGAGTATATGCGACATCTTCAAGAGAGAGATTTGTATGCTCTTTGAGGTGGGCCTTTAGATTGCCGACCATATCGAAAAGAGCTGTTTCCGTTTTTGCTGAAAGAGTAAGAACAGAGCAGCTTTTTAGCGATGGAATAGAAACTTGTTCTGGCGCCTCTTCCATAACGAGGTGGGCATTGGTTCCACCCATCCCGAATGAACTCACCCCAGCTCTGCGAGGAGTGCTCTCCCACTTCTTAAGCTTCGTATTTACAGAGAAAGGAGTTTTTTCAAAGTGGATGTTAGGATTCGGGGACTCAAAGTGTAAGGAGGGAGGCAGTTGTTGATGGTGAAGCGCGCAAGTCGTCTTGATTAGACCGGCGACTCCAGCGGCCTCGATCAAATGGCCAATATTTCCTTTCACTGATCCAATAGAGCATGTTCCTTCCTTGGATCCAAACGCTTGAGAAAGAGCTTTAATTTCAATAGGATCTCCAAGTTTTGTGCCTGTTCCATGTGCTTCCACGTATGAAATGTCTTTTGGATCAACCTCTGCCATTTCAAGCGCATCTTGAATGGCTTTTGTCTGACCTTGAACACTTGGAGCGGAAAAACCAACCTTGTCACTTCCATCGTTATTGATCCCAAATCCTCGGATCACTCCGTAGATATGATCCCCATCTTTTTGGGCATCTTCAAAGCGCTTTAGAAGAACTATGCCCGCTCCATTCGAAGGGACAGTCCCTTCGGCCTTTGCATCAAAAGGTCTACATGCTCCGTCGGGAGAGAAGATCATCCCTTCCTGGTAGACATAGCCTTCATTTTGAGATGCAGAGATAGAAACCCCTCCTGCAAGAGCCATATCGCATTGGTAGGTGAGAAGCTGGTTACATGCAGTGCAAATAGCTACAAGTGAAGTAGAACACGCAGTTTGGATGTTAAGTGATGGGCCTTTCAGGTTGAGCTTGTAGGAGACACGAGTCGTGAGGAAGTCCTTTTCATTTCCTAAATGAATAAGATAGTCACCAAACTTCTTCTGAAGCTCCTTATTTGGATAGATGTTTTCCAGAAAATAAGAATTGATCCCGCATCCACCATAGACACCGATCGCACCAGGAAAAGACTTAGGGCAATAGCCACCCTTTTCTAAAGCTTCCCATGCGCATTCAAGAAAAATCCGATGTTGGGGGTCAGTGATTTCAGCTTCAGCTTTACTAAACCCAAAGAAGTTTGCATCAAAAAGCTCAATGTTCTCGATGACTCCTTTTGAACCCACATAATTAGGCTCTTCCGTTGCATCGGGGAAAGAAGAGATGGATCCAACACCAGCCGTTAAGTTCTCCCAGAACTCTTCTACAGAGTTTGCGCCGGGAAACCGGCCAGACATGCCAATGATCGCAATCCCATTTTCGATGATAGAATCGTCTTCCATAGCTTTATCCTCGCTTTTTTCTAAGCTTTTGAAAGACAGCTTTCTTTTTTTTCGCTGAGCTAAGAGGCTTTTCTATAGAAGTTGGAGATTGCTTTTGCAGATATTGGGTGAATTGGTCAATCGAAGGGTATTGAAATAGGTCGGTTAGGGGGACATCTCGTCCAAATGTCTTTGAGATCGATTCTTGAAGCTCTATAACTGAGAGGGAATCACCTCCTACATCAAAAAAGTTGTCTTTTGGGGAAATACTATCATGATCCAGGATCTTTTTCCAAATAGAAAGAAGAGCCCCTTCAATATCAGAGGGGTCAACGGCCTTGCCGCTACAGGTTGTTTGAGTGCACTTGGAGCGAAGGGCTTTTCTATCGATCTTCCCATTGTGTGTAAGTGGAAATTGATCAAGGCGGAGAAATTTCGATGGAACCATGTAGTCAGGGATATCATTTGAAAGATGTTTGAGTAGGTCTCTACTAGAAGCGTTTCCTTGATAAAAGCAAACTAGCTTTTTTAAGCCATTTAGTTCTTGATCAACGATTACACCATCAATCACGTCAGGGTGATTGGTCAAGGCAGATTCGACTTCTCCTAGCTCAATCCGATATCCTCGAATTTTAACTTGATTATCGATCCGGCCGAGGAATTCGATTTCCCCATTTTCCAAGTAGCGGCCATAGTCTCCCGTGCGAAAGACTCTCGTTTTTTTGCCTTCAATGTTAATTTCTAGAAACTTTTGTTTGGTGAGCTCGGGATTATTTAGATATCCTCTTGCAACACCTACTCCGGAGATGAAGAGTATTCCTTTTTTTCCTTGAGGAACGGGAACAAAATTCTCATCCAGGATATGCACTTGCATGTTGTCAATGGGCTTGCCAATTGTAACCTGTGGAGCTCTTCCCTTAATAGGATCATAGACTTTTGCAACCGTCGTACAAATTGCGCACTCAGTGGGACCATACTCATTGTTCAGCGCTGCTTGGGGAGCTTTTTCCTCATGCAGCTTAACCAAGCTAGGTGGCAGCACCTCTCCTCCAAGGACAACTTGTTTAAGAGAGGGGAGGCTCTTCGCTTTCTGGAGAATGCTAGAGTAAAATGAGGGAACGGTGAGCAAGAAGTCAATCGAATGTTCTTCGAGATATTGAATGGTTGTTTCGACATTCTTTTCAACATGAGGCTCGGGGATATATAGGGTTCCTCCAGAGAGAAGAGTATGTAGGATGATCATCAGACTCATGTCAAAGCCTAAAGCGCCGAAGAGAGGGACTTTGCTGCCCTTGGGGTAAAAACTCTTTCTACCAAGAACCGTGTTCAAGATACTTTGATGTTCAATACTCGCAAGCTTTGGAGGCCCCGAAGTGCCTGAGGTGAAGATTCCATACGCTGAGGTTGCTTCATCTGATTTGTTTATTAGGCTTTCGTTCCTATTAGGAGTAATAAAAATGGAACTTCCTTGGAAATCAATGCTGTCCAACTCAATGTTATTCTGCTTTAATGTGTAGACAGAGTCTAAAGAATCAAAAGCTGCCTTTAATCGGTTTTTAGGAGAACTAGGATCTAATAGTAGATATCCACCTTTAACTTTCCATGTAGCAAGAATTGCAACAACAATGTCCTGTTTTTTCTTTGTATAGAGCCCAATCAGATCTCCCTTGGCAGGGTGGTATTTTTGTAGTTCTTCTGCAAGGAGATCCGATTTTTGATCAAGTTCGGCATATGTTAAAAAGGAATTTGAATTTAATATGGCAATTTTTTCTGAATATTTTTTTGCTAGGTTGCAAAAAAGTTCAATAAAACCAGCTTTTATAATCTTCAATTTGTGCCTATTATCATAGTCAAGGCTGGTTTCAGAAGTGTCTTGGCTTGAGTTTATTGAATCTATCATACGGTACCCAAGAAGCCAAAAAGGTTAAAAATGAGAAGCTTACTATATATATAGCCGGCAGCCTTGAGATATTATAAAATATTGCTGCAATTGCTGCAAATAAAAAGGATACAGTATCTGTTGATTCTAATAGACCAAACATTTTTCCTTGTTCATGGGGCTTTCTTTCGTTTGCAAGAGTAGAAAACAAACTCGGGGCTAGAAATACAGTTCCCATATTGTAGAAGAAATAGCAGAATAACATTAAATATCTAGAATCATTTAATAATGGAAATAGTATAAAAAAGGGAATTACTGAAAAAATACAAGTTTTATATCCAATAGAGATCATTTTTTTATCAGTTAGCTTGTTTAATTTTTTCAGTAAGTAAATCCCTATGAGGTATCCTAGGACCATGGATGTTGTAAGGTTATAAAACTTATCAATTTGTAGATCAACATCAAGCATATGAATGCTGTAAAGAGAAATTTCCCAAAGAAGAAAAGTAGTAAGAGCTTTTCTAGTCCTTTTATGACTAAGTTCATTTATAATCATAGAAATTTCTTCTTTTACAAGGTTAAAGTCATGCTTTAGCATTTCTAACCGACTTCTACTACTATGTTGATGAGGAGAAGGTCCTTCTTTATCTCGTATGTCTTTGAAGCTCTTTGCACAAATAATAATTAATATAATGAATATTAATATCAGCATAATGACTAGTTTGTCAAAACGGAATAATTTTTCAAGAAGGATAAGAGCTAAATAACCAGAAGCCATTGCAGCTGTACACATTCCAAATGAAAAGCGAACGTTAGAGCTTTGAGTATCAGAAACACCTGCTAGAGAAAGAGGTAAAGTATTTCCAAGGCCTCCTTTAGCAAAAATCATTAGAACAAAAATAAATCCTGAAATGAAAAGGTTTATTTCAAAAATGAAAGCAAAAATAAGGCTTAGGCAAGAGCATGAGAGTGATACAACAAGGCTTTTCTTACGACAATAGAAATCTGAGAAACCAGCTTGAATAGGAGAAGCGATCATTTGCAGAAGGAGCAAAGAAACGTATAAGATGATTTTCTTTGCAGCGGCTTGTTCAGAAAAAATGGTAAATAAATAGTTATTACAGATCTCATCAGCCATAAGGAAAGAAAACAACATCGGGATGTAAGTTTTAGGAGCTTGAGAAGGTTTCCTATGTTCCAAGTAATATCACCTATTTATTTTTCCAAGTGTTTTTATTTCTAAGGGCTTCGATAAAAGTGGTGTATCGAGCTACACATCTCCGTGATTGCATGATATCCTACTTGCCGGTTAAAATAAAAAAAAATTTAAGAAGGTCTTTAGAAAAATCGGTTTTAAATATTGTCAAGATTGCAATGTCTATTCCTGACAGTCAAACTCTCAATATAATTTTTTTTGTTAGGAGAAAAAATGTCTGAATGGAAAGGAAAAGAATATAAATCATTCTCGTCAGCGCAAAAGGGGAGGGCCTTGCAGGTGCTCGAGGAGGTTTCTTTTGATGGAGATGAGATAGTCCTTGATATTGGCTGTGGGAGCGGTGATGTAACACGAGAAATTGCGAGTCGAGTTCCAAATGGAAAAGCTATTGGAATTGATATATCGCACAATATGATCGAAGAGGCTTTAAAGGATATTTCAGAAGAGGAAAACCTTTCTTTCTATGAAATGGGCGCAGAAGATTTCTCTTTTTCTGAGAAATTTGATCTCGTAACAAGTTTCAATGCTCTGCATTGGGTAGATGACCACAAAGCAGTGCTGGTGAGAGTTCAAGACCAACTTAAAGATGGAGGTAAGTTTCTATTTCTTATGGCTTCTGGGAAACCCAATCCTGTTATTGATGATATTATGCAAAAAGATCAATGGAAGCATCATATTGGAGAGGTAGATAAGTTACATGCAAGAATGAAAAACGTGGATTATTCTATACTAATCGATGAAGTTGGGCTTATTAATGAAGGGGTAGAAATTATTTATCCATCTTATCGATTTGAAAACTTCGAAAAGTTACAGCAGCATTTCATGACATGGCTTCCTTTTGCTACGGATCTTTCTGAAGAGGAGTGCAACCAATTGGCTGGGGAATTGGCCGAGAATGTGAAAGCCCATAACAAGGATGAACAAGGCATTGGGTATGCAATTTCTATGCTTCTTGTTAAAGGCAGGAAAAGGTCTATTGACTGATAAGAGCTCTAACGGCCATGTTAGGAGGCGGTAGTTAGAAAAAGCTCGATATTGATTTTTGAGGATGCAATATCGAGCTGATGGTGATCGGGTTATTCTGAATGGCTATACACCAGCCGTCCAAACCAGTCACATCTGTTATTTATGCATCTTCCTCGAGAGTTAGTAGGTCTATGGCAGTAGGGACAGTTCCCCATTGAAACTAGGTATTGTGTTCCCGAAGAAGGTTGAAATGGAAGGAAACAACCAAATGCATCTGAGTGAAGCATTGGAATGGGCAAATAATCTTCCCCGTTTACATCAACAAAAATACCTTCATTTGTGACGAACACGTTCTCTGCTTTAACATAGATTTTATCGTCTGTGATCTTGTCGACACAATATTCTCTGTTTTCAAATAGGGAGTCAATGGAATGTTCTTTAGGATGACTTTGTTCTGCTTGCAAAAAACTACTCTGTATCAATAGGATTGCAATAAATGCTTGGATTATCTTCATGAAAGCTCCTTTTTGTAAGGCTGTTTCGATTGCCATTGTTATATTTGCTGGTCTATTTTTATGCAAAGAATACGGTCCTTCACGTGAGGCAGATGTCCAACATTTTGCTCTCTCATCAGAAGAACGCGTTCAACTGGAGAAGTTTTTCCGCTATTTTCTTTTTAACGAATCATGCGTGTATACTCTGTTTGGTTCAAAACCAATTACGTCCATTGATTACATTCATAAAGAAATTGACTACCATCAATACACACCTGAAGAGATAGAAGAATTCCAATACTTGATTTTAAACCAAGGTAACCACGCTCACTGGGAGTTGTATAAGAATTTTGCTTTGAAGAACAAAAAAAAATGCTTTTTGGTGTCGGAGAAAAACTATATCTATGACTTCTATGAATTGTGGAAGGTTTGGGAAAAAATAGAGTCCCGCTTTCCCCTTTCTGATAAATTTCTCTTAGTTAGAAAGGAGCGCCGTGTTCTACCCTGGGATAGAGACCAGGTTGATGAAGCTTTCGATATCTACTTCATCAATACCCAGTCAGCAGCTCGGGTCATGCAGGAAAACTACGAAGCTTTCAAGCAGGTTTCAGGCAGGGATTTTGATCCGGTAAGCCTTGTTCTCGAAATTAAAGATAGTGGATCTGAATTTTGGGGCAAGATGTGTGGTAGAGAGGGGGTTAAGTATTGTCATCTTTGGGGATTGCTTTATGGCTTTGGAGAAACCAATTCTTGCTCTTACCTTCGAAGGTGTTCTCATTTTAAGGAAAGTCCTGAAAGTCAGCAAGAAGCTGTAGAGAACTTGAAATCAAAGCCGAGCTATACCTTGCTGGTACCAACAGAGCCACATGCTTTTACCACTCATAAATTCTCCATCCCAGCTTTTGCTTCGTTTTCCAAAAACGACCCAATGATCGCTCGGTATAAAAAGGAGAGGTCGGAGATAAGAAAAATCTATTGGGGCAAGGATTTTGTGGATGTAACCCTTTCCTACTTAACTCAGCCTACTCCAGTAAACGAGTCGGCTGATTGAATGATGTAAATCTGGGTAACTTTTTTGATATTAAAAAGACGCGAATTTTTAGGAACTTAGGGTATGCAGAGAATTTTTCAACAACACCCTAGGAAGGAGAAGTCGCTCTGTAGTATTGGAAGGGATATGAGCAGAGGGGGGCCCATATGGACCAATTCTATCAAGCAGCCATAGTCAACCATGAATTCATTCTTCTCATAAAATGAGAAAAGCTCATCGAAATCGATTACATAAATCAGGTCGAATTTATTCTTGTGATGAATGTCTGCTACTGTCTTAGCGCATTGCCAGGTAATTTGGATGTTTGAAAAATTTTCTCTGAAAAACCTCCGCAGATTTCCAAAGCTTTCGTTAGTTCCATGGATATCAACGAGTGTGATTTCAAAAGAAGAAAAATCTTCCAGAATTAATCTTCCTAGAAAGATTGCTTCTTGAAGAAGGCCGCCGCTTCCAATGCTCATTAAGCGAATGGTTTGGTCCCTATTTTGGAATTGGCTTTTCAGCGTTTTGATCATTTCGTTTTCAAATCTTGATCTTCGATCATTTATCAGCCGATCATAAGCTCCTGTATTCAAGCAGGCACACTCTGATACTCCTAAAGGTGGGGATTCTGTTGTTGGAAAGAGGGAATCATGAATACAAAATTTTCTGGGATTTTCTAACATTGAGAGAAAAAACTCTCGCAATAACCCTCTTATTTTGCGTTCATTCCATTATCGTTGAATATCTTGAGGATGTGAAGAGAAGTTGTAGTATTGATGCTTCGGATCAATTGGGTCTGGCTGTGATCTTATGCCTCTTCCTTCTGTCCACTCAGCTATTAGGGCATTCATAGTGGGGTTTGGATAGACATACGTGAATGAAAAATCTCCCCATTTGATCGATTCGCGAGTATAGAGCTTTTCGTTTTGCTGGTCTTCTGGGAGACTGAGGAGTTCTAGGATCTCGTGGGGACACTGGTTTTCATCAATTTCACTTGCAACAAGTGAGCCTGCCAATAGGATAAGAAAAAGGGGAATCAATAATCGCATGACTGTCTCCTAAGTAAGTGGGCTCATCGTATGGAGCGAGTGCGTTTTTTCGTAAAGATTTTTTCTTGATGTAAAGGCAATTTTTCATTAGCGTTTTTTGTATCTCAACATTTTTGAGGAAAGAAAATGCGCTTTGTCCATCTTTTTTTGCTTTTGCCTTCTCTTCTGCTTGGTTCAGCTGAATCATTCTTCGAAGATGAAGACCCCAACTTCTATCACAATGTTCATGTTATCTCTGGGCATCTCCAATTTGTTTTCGAAGATGCCAATTTGAAAAGTCCAGTGCCTTACACGGTTCGCAGGAGTTACACCAGCTCGGGATTCCTAGAGCGGGCAAGGAACAATATCGACTTGGTTCTTCCATTGTTGAGAAAAAGTAAGTGGATGCTTCAGGGGGGGTGGACCTTTCTGCCTGAGGCAAACTTTCTAATCCGTCCAAGTTACAGGTGTCTTCGGAAGGATAAGGGGCAACTCGTTGATGAGGGGAGGTCTATTTGCTGTGAAGTGACTCTCAAGGACAAGTCGGGAAATAATCTTCTGTATACTTGCACGAAGCATGATAAGTCTGGGGTCGTTTTGCAACCGCTGGTGGAGAATAATCCTTCGATGAGGTGTGTGGACCCACGAAAGGATCTTAGGAACAGCTATCTCAAATTGCACGATACTAAGAGTGCTACGTTGTTTCTTCCCGATGGGGGTGAGCGTCATTTCACTGGAAAGCTAGCAAAAAATATGGTGATGGGATGGTGGGTCCTAGAAAAGGAGATCTTGCCGAGTAAACACCAGATTGTCTTTACGTATAGTGGTGAGGAGAGAAAGCCTAAGACGATTGAAGTGAAAAACCCCAAAGGGGACAAGGTCTTTGCCTCTATCACGTTTAATGAAGCCCAGTTTGAATCTGAGAATAGGCTGCAGGCACATACTTCTGATGGAGCAAGTTTTAGCTATGCTCTTCGCCAGATTAAAAAACGAGACTATCTTGTTATCACTGAAACTTCTTTGAGACCCAAAGAAGCAATGTGGTATCAACCCGGGCGAAAAGGGACTGGGGCACGTTTTGAGTCTTTTAAATTGGGTGGACGTGAAAAGCTCCAAGTTACCTATTTTGAGCCTCCAAATAAAAAGCAGGCTAGTAAATGGGCAGATGATCCAAAGAAGGTTCCTTTCTGGGCCGATCGGATCCGCACTCTATCCCTCCCCGATCCAAAAACAGGTGAATTAAGTCAGTTCGCAACGTTTTCATACGAGGAAAACCGTACGATAGTAGAAGATTATGAGGGGGTGACGACTGATTATTTTCATGATGGGAAGAATCTTACCCGTGTTGTCTATTATGATAGCAAAAAAAATATGCACTCGAGTGTCACTTTTGGCTGGAAAGACGGGCGGCTGGCTAAGAAAACTCTATATGATAGTGGGCAAGTTCCCATTTATAGTCGTAGCTTTTCTTATGATGGTAGTGGGAATCTCCTATGTGAGAAACTTATAGATCACCAGAAGAATACGACGCCTCTTGTGAAGCGTTTTACCTATTATCCTGAAACTCATCTGGTAAAGACCGAAGAAGAGGAAGGAGGCTTAAGCTATGAGTATACGTATTTGCCAGGCACAGACCTTGTGACAGAAAAAATTACTTGCTTTGAAGAAAGTGTCTTGCTTAGGGAATTGACCGACTATGATAAGGACAATCTTCCCATCAGGAAAGTGGTTGATGATGGATCTAGTTTTGGAGTTACGCAAAAGCAAATAGAAGAACACGAAAGAGATCCTCATACTGGCCTCATCCTAGAAACGAGAAAAAAGTATCTCGACATAGGAAGTGGAAGGGAGGTCGTTTTGTCGACCCATCGATTCGCTTACTCTAAAGAAAAGAACCCCGTTGAAGAAAAAGTGATCTTTGGAAAGGGAGGGCCATCCTATGTTCTCAAGTTTGAGTATGATGAAAGAGGCAGATTGATTAAAAAAACTACGCCTTCTGGGAGGATGGAAACATTCTGCTATGACGAGGAGGGGAGGCCTCTAGAAATCAAAGAGGTTGGTAGGCAGAAGAAACAATTTGAATACGATGAGCTTGGTCAGGCGATTGTTTGTACGGAGGGGGACAAAACGTCAAGGAGCACCTATGACAGAAAGGGGAGACTCATCGAGCAAGTCGACCGTTTAGGGCAAAAAACTCTGCAAAAGTTCGATGAGTTTGGACACTGTACCGAAACAGTTTTTCCTCAAGCTCTCGATGAAAATGGGATTCCTTATTTTCCCGCAATTATAAATACATATGATCTGATGGGGAACCTGACTTCTTATACCAATCCAAAAGGGGAAACCAAGCAAATAAGCTATACTATCTTGAGAAAGGCGCTAACAGAGGTTGATCCAGAAGGAGTAGAGACTTCCCATACGTACAACTCAAATGGAACTTTAGCTTCGACTCTTTACGTGAATGGAACTAAGGCTGTTTATGAGTACGACCCCTTTCAAAGGTTGATTTCTAAGAAGGTGATCTTTGGAGAAGAGGTTCTTTCAGAGGAGAACTGGAAATACAGCTCGTTTCACTTACTTAGCTATACTGATCCAAGGGGGCTGACTACCCTCTATGAATACAATGGGGCTGGGCAAAAGGTGAAAGAGATCGCTGGGGATCGAGTCACTACATTCTCTTATGACCCAATGGGCAATTTAGAAAGGGTGACCAGTGGGGGATTTTCGAAGATTCAGAATTATAACCTTGAAGGAGAACTGATTGTCGCATGGGAAGAGGGGGATGGGAAACAAGAAAATTGGATGCAATTTTTCTATGACGATGAAGGTAGGAAAATAAAGGCGATCCGGCGCACTTCTCAAGGGGAGGCAGAGGACCAGTTTTTCTATGATGAAAAGGGAAGGCTCATTCTTCATATCGATCCACTAAAACACACGACAGAGTTTATCTATCAAGAGATTGAAAATAGCCTTGGGCAGCTGATCACTCAAAAAACTATGATTGATCCATTGGGTCTGTCTGAAATAGAGACATACGATGCAAATGGGCGGATTGTGCTTATTGAGAAAAAAGATTCGGATCAAAAAACCATCTCCAAAGAGGAGTTTTTTTACGACAGAGCGGGAAACAAGGCCAAGCGTGTAGCAACAATATTCAAAGACCATGCTGAGATTCGGAAACACACGACAGTTTGGGATTATGATCAGCGAGGACAGGTAATTCGTGAGATAGAGGAAGATGAGAAAGAGACGCTCTATTCCTACGATAAGATGGGCCATCTTGTTACAAAAACCCTCCCTTCAAAAATAGTGCTTACCCACAAGTACGATCCTCTAGGGCGCTTGCTTGCAGTACAAAGCTCTGACCAGACCCTTCATTATAGCTATCTCTATGGTAAGGGGGCTGAAGTGGTTGAAGCAACCGATCGGATCCATGGGCTTCATTGGGAACGCTCCCATAATGAGTTTGGACAACTTATTTCGGAGAAGCGCCCCAATGGGAGTATGCTTTTTTGGGAATATGATGATCGGGGAAGGACCACACAATTTACCCTGCCTGACACATCTTTTATTTCCTACGATTACGGAGATCTCCATTTAGAAAAAGTAAGTCGCTATTCTCCAATAGGAAATTTCATTTATGGCCATACTTACACAGAGTTTGATGAAAATGGACATGTGGCAAAAGAAGAGTTGATCGAGGGGCTTGGAGAGGTGATGACCAGCCACGATCTTCTCGAGCGCCCGAAGACTCAATCCACTCCATGGCACACCTCATCTGTTAGATATGGGCCTTCGGGACTTGTCACATCCTACTCAAATGCTTTTTTCAAAACGAAAGAATTTGCTTACGACTCCCTCAACCAACTGATTCAAGAGGGAGATAAGAGCTTTTCATTTGATTCTCTTGGCAACCCAACAAAAGCAAAGGTGAACCATCTCAACCAAGTAATGGTCAAGCAAGATACGCACTTTACCTATGATCCTAACGGAAATCCGATCAAAGCAGTGCGGCCAGGTGATCAAGTTTGCTATACATACGACCCTTTTGATCGCCTCTCTACCATCACTCAACCTGAAAAAAACCGCATTCATTTCATCTACGACCCATTCAATCGGCTTTACTGCAAAGTGAAATATGAACCAGAGGCCACCTATTTTTATGACCCTTCCTTTTGGAGTCGAGATACACACTACTATCTCTACGATAAGGCAACGGAGATAGGGTCTGTGACCTATGAAGACAAAATCATAGATCTCAAAGTTGTAGGGCTTGGGATCCTTGGAGAGATAGGCGGCACAATTGCGATAGAGATCAAAGGGGAGTACTACGTTCCCTTTCATGACTTTTGTGGCAATGTGAACCTCCTTATCTCATCTCATGGAAAGATCATTGAAAAAATCGAGATGGATGCCTTTGGGAAAGCTCTTAACGCTCCTTCAATCAACCCGTGGCGCTTTAGCTCAAAAAGATCCGAAGAGAACCTGGTGTTCTTTGGGAGTAGATTTTATTCACCGTTTCTAGAGCGATTTCTTACCCCAGATCCTGCTGGTTCCATCGATAGCCCTAATCTCTATTTGTTTGTCTATAACAGCCCTCTGAACCGGCTTGATCTATTTGGGCTCAGTGCTACTGATATTTCTGCTTATGACCTTCGCTTGGAGGTGCCGTTTTCTCAGATTCAATCAAACCTAGTTTGCTTCAATTGCAATGCCTATATCAATGGAGTTCAAAGTGACTGGCTTATCTATTCTACCCAGCTTCACAAGATCCAGTTTACGCCTGAGGAGATAGAAAAAGGGGTGGTCAACATCCGTGATCACTTCACTGAACTAGTTCCTAAGGAGGGGATGATGATCGGACTTTCATCTTTTCAGAATGGTGTCAATAATCCCTTTCCCGAGTTTAAAAACTCATTTGTGTCCACAATGGAGCAGATTCCAGGGGATACTCTAGGCATTGGGATCTATTCACCTACGAAAGGAGTAGTATCCGATATAGGAAATGCTCTTCTAGAAAGAGCCGGTATCCAGACGCCTGAGGTTTGTAGAACGCGCCAGGCCTTTCTGGCCATTTGTGAAAGCTTAAACAAAGTCAACCCTGAAGCCTTATGGCTCCATATTGGTCATAGCCGAGGTGGAGGCATTGGATACCGTGCAGCGGATGGAATGACTCCAGAAGAGCAAGAGCTTATGAGAAATACCGTCATTTGGCTCGGTGTGGCTCCCTCCCACCCGATGGCCAATGAATTGGTGTTCTCGAATTACAATTTCTACTCCAAGCATGATGGAGTGACAGGGCTGCTTGGTTTATCGACAAAATTAGATGCACAGCTTGCTTCTGTGGTCTGCTTTGATTGGAACTTAAAGGGGTATGGACCTTGGACTCGAAAACTTGGAGGATTTAAAAACTATTCATATAATATAGAATTTGTGCCATCTTGTACATCATGGAAAGATCGAACAATGGGGTTGTTCGATCATGCTTTCCTAGGGGATACCTACTTTACTGAAGCAACACAGCAGTTCAGAAAACTAGATAAAAAATATGGGTTTTATGGTTCTGAGGGTTTACGTTAAGCGGTTTATTATTTTTATTGTTTTGTTTTTACATGGTTATCTCCATTCATCTCCGAATTATGTTAAGTATACTAATCAGATTACGTCTCAGTTTATTAAAGAGATGAGAAGAGAATATAATCTTTTTTGCTCCGGAACTGGGGGAGGTATGCCATATGATGTAAGAGAAGTTGCTGTTATCTTTGTTTCACATCAAGAGGTATCTATAGAAGAAGCCCGAGAAATGTTAGTTCATTGCACTGAAGCACTCCGATCAAAAATCAATACTCATGAAAAAATCCGGCCTTTTTTAAGAGAGTATCCTTTCCCGGCAGAAAGAGTGGAGATCACTATTTCATTTCGAGATGAGAAAAACCAATACTATGGGAAAGAAGGAGTTGATTTTGTCTTCCAAGTGAATGGAAAGATTCATTATGAAAAATTTCAGAGAGGGCGAGAGACCTTCAAAGGAATTGCCGAAGAACCCTACGAGGAAGCTCTAAAGATTGTGCGAGGGAAAGAAAGCAGCCGGCTTTGAGCTATTTCTCATTTTAAGATTGATCATTTTGGTGGACTTGCGGCGATCTTCGGTGTATGGAGTGGGATAAGTATTCCAACATGGAGGTAATTATGCTTGGACCTTTACTTACTCCCGTTATTTCACTTGTTGCAGGGATTCTAGTTTTGATTTTCCCCACAATCCTCAACTACATCGTCGCAATCTATCTCATCATTATCGGCTTAGTTGGAATCCTCGGACGCATCGGCTCATAGAGTATGGTTGCACCCGGTCTGCTTCATCTTGTCAAAAAAAGCATTCTCTAGATCGATGTCTAGATTCTTCGTAAATTGGATTAGATAACACAGAATGTCCGCCATCTCCTCTTTCTTTTTTCATAGGTCTCCTCATCTTCAAAGCCCTTGCGCAGGTGTCCCCATCCGTCCATTGAAAAAGCTCTACCAGCTCTGCCAATTCAACGGAAAGCGCGATAGATAGGTCCTTCCGATTAGGAAACTTTTACCATCCACGCTTTGAGATGAATTGGTTCAGGTAGCTTTGGATCTTCGATACTTGAATGTCTTTTCGAAAGGAAATAGGCTGAACTTTACAAGATGAATAGGCTCTCTTGTCAAGAATTGTCTTTTCTTAGATGATGGATAATCTTTTATTTCATCTGATGGAGATGCCAATGACTCACCTAGCACGAATCTTGACTATGGGTGCTTTTGCGTGCAGTGCAACTTGCTTTCCTTGCGATGAGCCTTCCTGGGATGAGCTCGTTAATCTGAAATATGAGGTGTGGCATCACGGTGATTCTCACAAAGCGCTACAAGGCGCTCAAGATGCTTTCTTAAGCCAATATCAAGAAATCAGCTCGAAGGCTTTTGAAATTTTTCAGGAGCTTGTTCAAAAGGGGCTCGGGGCTGAGGAGGCGCTCGTAGCTGCACAGAGCTGGAAGAACGATAGGTCCGAACAGGTGCAATGCTACTCTCTTGCTCTTTTCAATATCCTTCTCGAGATCGGACACCAGGCGCAGTGGGTTGCTACTGAGGCCAATGAACTAAGAGCAAGGGGCCTCGATATCTCAGATCTAGAAGAAGATATCGAAAATTTCAGAGGGTAGAGGATTCTTGATGTGAAAGAAGGTACTGTTGTTTTTCCCAATCAACTTTTTGAAGATCACCCCGGGCTTGCAAAAGATAGGGTCACCTTTTTTGTCGAGGATCCTGCATTTTTCCAAGAGAAGTTTCATAAGCAAAAGCTAGTTCTTCATCGAGCTTCTATGAAACGATATGCGAAAAAAGTCAGGGGTTCTGTCTACATCGAATTCCGCGATGCAAAAAATTTGTTCAAGATAATTAAAAACGCAGGTGTTCAAAAGCTTATTGTTGTTGATCCTGTTGATTTAGAGCTTGAGAAGCGCATAAAAAAGGAAGCAAAGCTTGCTAAGATTGCTATCGATTGGATCGAGTCTCCAAACTTTGTAACGACGAGGGAAGAGTTTTCTGATTTCTTTGATACTAAGAAGCGCTATTTTCAGACGGATTTCTATATTTGGCAACGCAAACGGCTTGATATTCTATTAGTTGGAAACAAGCCAAAGGGGGGGAAGTGGTCTTATGATTCGGAAAATCGCAAAAAGCTCCCTAAAAATGTCGTCCCACCAGACGAGGCGGTGTTTAGAGAAGATCTAGTTGTAAAAGAGGCCAAGCGCTACGTTGAGCGGAATTTTAAAAATCATTACGGTGAAGTTGACTCTTTTAACTATCCCACATCTCGTTCTCAGGCAAAGAGACTTCTTACTCACTTTTTAGAAAAATGTTTTAAGGGTTTTGGGCCATATGAAGATGCGATTTCTTCTCGATCAGACGCAGTCTTCCATTCCAAGCTAAGTGCCCCTTTAAACGTAGGTTTGATCTCCCCCCATGAGATTGTTCAGGCTGCAATTGAATTTGGGGTCTCAAGTGAAGTTCCTCTAGCTTCTATTGAAGGATTCATTCGACAAATCATTGGCTGGAGAGAATTTTTTCGAGCGGTATATGTTTTAGAGGCAAAAGGGTTAAGAAAAGAGAATTTCTTTGGTTTTAAGCGAAAGCTGAATAAAAAGTGGTACGAAGGGTCGCTTGGAATCCCTCCTGTAGACGATGTGATTCGTAAGTTGCTCCGCTTGGGATATTGTCATCATATTGAGCGGCTGATGGTGATTGGGAACTTTATGCTTCTATGTGAAATCGAGCCTAAGCAGGTTTTTGATTGGTTTATGGAGCTTTTTATTGATAGCTATGATTGGGTGATGCTTCCTAATGTCTACGCAATGAGTCAGTTCTCAGACGGAGGTAAAATGGTCACCAAACCCTACATTTCTGGCTCCAATTACATTTTGAAAATGAGCGATTATCCCAAGGGAGAATGGTGTCCTATTTGGGATGGACTCTATTGGCGCTTTTTGGACAAACATAAAAAAGAGCTTTCAGCAAACCCACGGATGACGATGGTCTATAGTCTTCTTAAAAAAATGGATCGGAAAAAAAGAGAAGAGCACATCCGAGTTGCTGATCGATTCTTAAATAATCTTGGTAAATAATGATCATTTTATTCGTTCATTTCATTGCAACTTTGTTCATGGTGGGCTTAATTTGGTTTGTCCAAATTGTTCACTATCCATTGTTTCTAGTGGTTGGAAAGGGGGAAAGGCGAAATTACTGTTTGCTTCATACTAAAAAAACCTCGATCGTGGTCCTTCCTCCAATGTTAATTGAATTAGCCACAGGAATCTTTTTATGGATCAATGAGCCTGGGTTTTTGGTTTGGATACTTAATATTATATTCCTTGTGATCATCTGGCTTTCTACTTTTTTGTTTCAAGTTCCTGAGCATCGTAGGCTGATTAAATCAGGAGAAGACCAAGCGGTTAGGCGTCTTGTTTTCACCAATTGGATACGAACTTTTTTTTGGACAGCACGTGCTGTTTTGCTAAGTTTGTTTTTAGTCTCGTTGTTGTTTTTTTGACCCTTTCTTGGGTTTTGTCTATGGTGAGGGTATGGGTATGACTTGCTTAGCAATTGGTCTTGGTGCTGCCCTCGGTGCTTTCTTGCGCTGGGGGCTTTCCATGGCGCTCAATCCTATGTTCCCCACAATCCCTTTAGGGACTCTGGCCGCTAATGTGATTGGTGGTTTTCTGATCGGTCTGTTCATGGCACTCAGCCAGGGGCATGGCTACTTCCCCGATTGGGTTCGAATGGGGGTAACAACAGGACTCTTGGGTGGATTAACGACTTTTTCAACATTCTCTGCTGAAACAGTCCATCTGATCTCTCACCAAGAGTACATGTATGCAAGCCTCTTGGTAGTTGGCCATGTGGGTGGTGCCCTTATTGCAACGGGGCTCGGTTTGTACGTGGGTAAGCTCTTTGTCTCTTCGGTGGTCTCATGAATCAAGGTGTGTGTTTAAAAGTTTATGTCCATGAGCTCCAAAAGCACCACGGGATCTCTTTATTTGAATGGCTTCTGGAAAAAGGGAAGGAGTTGGGGCTCGAAGGGGGCTCGGCGATTCGCTCGATTGCCGGTTTTGGCCGCCATGGCCATATGCATGCCGAACACTTTTTTGAACTTGGCTCCAATGTGCCCGTTGAAGTGACTTTTATCTTAAAAAAAGAAAAGCTGGAAGGGTTTCTTGTTGTCCTTGAAGAGGAAGGGCTCGATCTTTTCTACTCGGTTTTTGACATCCACTTTGGGTCCTCGAAAAAAAATCCCTCTTGAGGGAATTTCTCTAAGCGTTTATCATGACTTCTTTCGCGGAAGTGGCGGAACTGGTAGACGCGCTACCTTGAGGTGGTAGTGAAGGAAACTTCTTGGGGGTTCGAGTCCCCCCTTTCGCATCAAATTCTTTAATCCATTTTTTCCTGAAACAGATTTGTGATTTTTTCTTGTAGCTCTGAAGAGACAGGTGTTTCTTTGAGGGCTTTGAGTGTGCGTGCATCCGCCAGCGTGGTTAGGGTAGTCCACTCACAGGGTGTGAAGCGGTGTCCCCTGGAGGGGAGGTGGGCTGCGCAGTAGGGCTCTCCAATATGGAGGTGGGTCGGCGGATTTGGACACTGGGAGCAGTGGGGAGTGAGCGCAAGGTGCCCCTCGTGCTTGAGGAGCTTGAGCAGGAAGCTCGCTGTGAGGGGAGAGGGATCTTTGAATTGAACCAGCTTCTGAAGGTAGGTGAGGATGAGTGCATAGAGCTTAGGAGCGGGCTTGCCCGGAAGTTGCGAGGAAATCAGGGCTTGAGACATGGAGATTGCTGCCTGGATGTGCTTGAGGTTGGAGCGCAGGGCTAAGTTGGTGTTGAGGGGAGTACCATCCTTGAACCGGTAGAGGTCGGTCCGCCCGATTGAATAGTGGTACTCTGCATGGGTGAAGGGGGAGGTGAGAGTGAGCAAATGGCTTTGCTTTCGATTGATTCCCTTCACAATCAGGCTGATGATCCCTTTATGCTTGGCGAACAGGGTGATGATCTTCTGCCGATCCCTAAACTCGAGGCTTTTTAGGACCAACCCTTCGTCCTTTTCGTCTTGGCTCATTGTTCTAAATGGGATTGTATGGTAATCTCGTCCTCCAGGCACCGATAGCTCAATTGGATAGAGTACCCGGCTTCGAACCGGGTGGTTACAGGTTCGAGTCCTGTTCGGTGCAAATGCTTTCTATTTTTTATCACACTCAAGACTCTTTTGCCGAGGAAATTTTCTCAAAACTGGGAAAGGGGCGCATTCATGCGCGTGCCCTCTATTCCCATTTCATGAAGAAAGGGTCGCTTGAGGGGTTTGCTGTCGAAAAACAGGCGCGCGAGCTCAAGGATTTGATCTTAGATCAGGTCGACTTCTCGATTCCATCTCACCGCGTCTCTTTCAATGAGGAGGGTACGGTCAAGTTTTTGCTTGAGTTTGAGCGGGGGCTGGAGTCGGAATCGGTCTTCATCCCCATGAAATCAAAGTCCACCCTTTGTGTCTCTTCTCAGATTGGTTGCAAGATGGGCTGCACTTTTTGTGAGACGGGAAGAATGGGGCTCATTCGCTCGCTAACCAGAGACGAGATTGTCGCGCAGGCGTTTATTGCCGTTCACCTTTTGAAAAAAAAGGTGGATAACATTGTCTTCATGGGGATGGGTGAGCCACTTGATAATTTCGACGAGGTGATGGGCGCTATCGATATCTTGACAGATGATGGGGGCCTGGGGTTTGGCCCCTCAAGAATCTCGGTTTCGACAAGCGGTCTCGTTGACAAAATCGATCTTTTTGCTGAAAGAGCTGATCCGGCTCTGAATTTAGCAGTCTCGGTCAATGCTCCCAACGACGAGGTGCGCCAAAAGGTGATGCCGGTCAATCGAAAATGGGACATGGCTGCCCTGAAGGGAGCGATGAAGCGGTTTTGCTCTCATCCAAGAAGGCAAATTTTTATTGAATATGTGTTGATGGAAGGGGTGAATGACTCTCTTGAATGCGCGGATCAGCTGGCGGAGTACTTGCGTGGGCTTAAAGTGAAGGTGAATCTTATCCCCTATAACCCTCAAACAAGAGACCGGTTTGCCCCTCCAAAGCAAGAGGTGATAGAGGCTTTCTTAGAGCGGATGCAGGAGCATGGGTATTTGACTTTCTTGCGCCAGACCAAGGGGCAGAAGATCAAAGCTGCCTGTGGCCAACTTGGAAATTTAGCTCTTCGTAAGAGGCTATGGACGGAAACAAAAAAACTGGTTACAATGGAGAATCAACGAAAGGGAGACTGACCGTCATGGTAGATAAAGACAAGTTTGCGGAAGAAGAAGCGCTCGGATATAACATTTATATTGTCGCAAAAAACTTTCAACTGACTGAGCCAATGCGTCAACATGTCTGGGATAAGCTCGTCAAGATCGAGCGGTTCCATAACCACATCATGGATGTTCATGTCACCCTCGAGATCCAAAAAGTAGAACACACCTGCGTCATCACTTGCCACTTCAACCACTTCAAGGTGAAAGTGGAAGCGCGCAGCACCGATATGTATGCATCAATTGATCGCTCGATTCAAAAGCTGCAACGTCTTTTCCGGAAGTGGAAGGGCAAAATCCAAGATTATCACAATAAGCCCACCCATATGGTCGATATGTCGGTGAATGTCTACCATCGCCCTCCTCAAGATGAGACAGAAGAGGTGAATGAGGAGATTGAGGCTGAAAATCTCAAAGAGTGGGCCCCAGGCAAGGTCCTTACTACTGAAACTCGCATGCTCAAAGAGCTCACGATCGATGATGCCATCATGAAAATGGAACTCTCTGGAGATCAGTTTATGCTCTTCCGGGATATTTCTGGCTCAGACAAGAAGCTTATGTTGATCTACCGACGAAAAGACCAGCACTATGGAGTGATCGAAGCTGAAAACTAATCTCTTCGACCCTTTTCGAAAGTCGAGCGTAGCTGCTACCCCAGAAGAAAAGGTGCGCCAAACGCTGCTTGTAAAACTTCAAAGGCTTGGTTTCCCCAAACAGCTCATCGTCGTTGAAAAACAACTCTCTCTCCTTCCCCACTTGTCGGATCTTCCTTTTCTTCCCAATCGGCGACTCGATATTGTCTGCTACGCTAAAGGGATACACCCTGAGCATGAACTTTTTCCTCTTCTACTAATCGAATGCAAAAAAGGAAACGAAGAGGCCGAGGCGCAGGTGATGGGGTACAATCACTTCGTTGGCGCCCCTTATGTTGCCATCGCCCGTGAAGGTGAGGAGATCGTCATCTACCCTCAAAGGTGCAACTTTATTCCTACCTACTGTCAACTCATGGAGCAACTATGTCACTAGCCACCTTGCCAGACTGTCAGGTCCTTTGCACGTTCGGCTCGCCTGAGCCCGATCTATACGAAGCTTTGATCGATTGGCTCGATGAAAAACAAGAGCGTACTCTTTTGGTTCTCGATGAGAAAAAAGAGATGGCTCGTATCGATGACCGGGTATATTGGTGCCAACTTGGGAATGAAGAAGAGGTGGCGAAGAAGCTAGTTTTTCTATCGGTGGGCTATTTGCCACATCCTGGAAATAGCGAGAAGTCTGAAGAAGAGATGGCCGCCTCGTTTGCCAAGCTCTCCTACCTGATCGAAAAAAATCAGCTGATCGCATCAGACTTTCAAAATCAGGGGCTGACTCAGCTGGACAATTTCTTCAAAAACGCTTCTTTTGCAGGCCAATCTGTCGAGGGCACTGACCTTTTTGGGAAATTTCAAGGGGTGCCTGCTCTCATCTGTGGGGCTGGACCCTCTCTTGAAATCGATGCAGAGCAAGTTGCCGCTCTTAAAGATCATGCTCTTTTGTTTGCGGGAGGGACAGCGCTGAGCAGTCTAGCAATGATGGGCATCACTCCTCATTTTGCAGGTGCGATCGATCCGCATTCTCCGCAAGAGCGCCATTTTCTTCATAAGGCCCACCACCTCCCTATTTTCTATCAAAACCGAACCAACCCAGATCGTTTAAAGGAGTGGGAAGGAAAAGGGGTCTGGATCCCCGGTGGTTTGAACGACCTTTTTGAAAAAGTGCATTTTGATGGAGGGTGGAATGTGTCCACTTTCCTTGCAGCAATTGCCTATGAGATGGGATGTAACCCAATCATCTTAGTTGGAGTGGACCTCGCCCAATCTAAGGACAAGAGCTACGCTTCGGATTTGCCAAGGACTGAAGGAGGGGATCTTGTACAGGTTCCGGGGACAGAGTTCTACTCGCGCACCGACTGGTTATTCGCTAGAGACTGGCTGACTGAGCATGCTCGATCTCGACCTGATCGGCAGTGGATCCAAACGTCAAAGGGAGGGCTTGATATTGGGGGATTTGAGCGAAAAGATCTCGAAGAGATCAAGCTTCCAAAGATAAAGCACCTCGAGCGTCAAATCAATGACGCACTTGAAAAGTGTCGACCAAAAGGGAAGGGAGCCTATTCAAAAGAAGAGCTCATTCCTAGCTATTGCAGGGTAGAAGAGTTGTGCAACCAGCTGCTCGAACTAAGCGAACAGATTTTTCCAGACCCGCCTCACAAGAAGGGAGAATACACCATCTTACAGGTGGAGATGGAGGCCGAGGTTGTGTATCGCAAGCATCTTCTTCCTATTTGGAACATTTGGGAGCCGATCTTAGCAAGGCAGATCCCTAAAGATGTCCCTCCTGGATATGGGATTGAGCTCAACCGCCTACTTTTTATAAAGGAGATATGTCATGCAGCAAGAGCGCTATGAACTGATTGAAGACCAGTTTTGGTTGATCGATGAAGAGCTCGGAATTGATCTGAGTTCGACGGTGGACGACAAAGAGGTTCAAAGCTACCAGGAAGGATTTCCCCGCTCCATCTGCTATCGTAAAAAAGGTGAGCTTCATGGTCCCTCCACCTATTATTCAAAGACATCCCAGCTTCTTTCAGTGACCTGGTACTATTTAGGTGAAAAAGTGGGAAAAGTCCTGCGCCATTATCCCAATGGGTCCCTCTATAGCGTAGAGAGATTTGTAGATGGGGAGCGTCACTTAAGGCAAGACTATTATTATTTGGATCAGACCCTCAAAGCCTCGACAGGTTACCAGTTTGGAAAGCTCGATGGGGTGACCAGACTTTTCTGGCCTGATGGGAAGCTTAAAAGAGAAGCCTACTTTAAAGAGGGACAGTTACAAGGGGAAGAGAAGTTTTTTGATGAGGAGGGTCGGTCCATTGGAAAAATGGCAGCAGCGCTATCCTAATATTCCTTTCTTTCTTTCGTTTTTCCCTAAAGAGGAGGTAGAGCTTTTAAAAGATTCATGCGAGCTAGATGGATGGATTACGACTCAGAATCTCGACGAGCTCGAGGTGATCTATTTGGTGGGCTTGATCGGGCACTCTCTTCCAGAGCCTCTTATTGAGTGGCTCAAAATCAAGAAAGAGAGGGCTCTTGTTTTCATTGAAGATAAACTGGGAGCGTTTGCTAGCTTTAATGAAGACGAGCTAATAGAAAACCCCCAAATCCACTTCCACTACGCCAAGCAAGACCCGGTCGAGGAGCTCTCTACACTATTTCCGGTGGATCGTATTGGCGTCTTTGTGCCAAAACAGAGGAGCTTTGATCCACTTCAACTAGAGCGTAGATCGGCAGCTGCCTCTGCGCTATACTCGGATGTACTCTATAGCCACCTCCTTGTCAAAAATGCCTTGAAAAACGTGAAGCGATTGCCTGAGTCGTTTCTGGCAAACAAGTGGAAAGGAGCTTTTGCTGGTGTGCCAGCGATTCTATGCGGCGCAGGTCCGTCGCTTGCGAAGGCAATGCCCCTTTTGAAGAAAGTAAAAGATCGCGCGCTTATTGTAGCAGGAGGATCAGCCATCACAGCGCTCACCCGAAATGGGATTGAGCCCCATCTCTCGGTCGCCTTTGACCCCAACCAAGAAGAGGTGGATCGTCTCGTTCAGTCCCGCTTTTTTGCTGGACCTTTTCTCTATGGTTTGCGCCTCCATAGCGATGTGTTTGCAACCGTGGGTGGACCTTTCGGCTATCTCAAGTCGGACACAGGAGGGTGGGTTGAAGGTTACTTTGAACGGGAGCTTGGATTGACAGGAGAGGCGATTGGACCCGATCTTGGCGGAGAAGCCTTTTCAGTGACTACCTTAGCTATGAGCTACCTCACTGCACTGGGGTGCAGCTCGATCCTTTTCGCTGGTGTTGACCTTGCCTACTCAGGAGGGGAGCGGTATGCGCCGGGGGTAGAGGCCGAGCCTCTTGTAAAAGGAGATCCGAAAGCCCTTGAAAAACCACTTGTTCGCCATGACATCCATGGCAAAGAGGTGGAGACCCTTCTTAAGTGGGTGATGGAGTCAGATGCGATTGCAGCGTATGCAAAAAATCATCCAGAAACCCGTTTTCTCAATGTGTCAGAAGGGGGGATCGGGTTTGAGGGGATCGAGAATCAATCCCTTGAAGCAGCGCTTTCTGAAGTTGGTGTGAAAGGGATAGACCTGTGTGGAAAAATGCATCAACTAGTCTTGGAATCAAAACTCAATGTCGATGAGGTTAAACTTTCTGAGATGTTGACCTTATTAGGGGAGTCTTTAGAAAGATGCGATGTCCTATGTGATAAAATCTCCCAGGAGCTCAAAGAGCGCCCTGAAGGGGGGAGGCTAGTTCTTTTTGAAGGTGATTTCCGAGAAGAAGAGGCCTATCTATGTTTTCTTGAGGGGATTGATATTGCCCTCGAGCGCATTCTGCATCGCTATTTTCCCCACATCGACCCTAAGGTAGCCAAGCGGCAGCGAGAAATAGCCAAATATCTAGAGCTTAAAGAACAGATTCAAAGAATTGAAAAGTGTTTTTGTGTCACTTCAAATAAATAGCAAGTTTGTTGCGCAGTGTGCGGATACTGATCCCTAGCGCTTTGGCCGCTTTGGTTTTGTTATTTCCGTGCTCTTTAAGAATTTCGAGAATGTGCTTTTTTTCCACTTCTTTTAGAGTCAGTCCCTTAAATTTTTTTGCTTTTTTTGAGGACTCGGGCTCAATTGCAAGATCTTCAGGCAAGATCATTTCCCCTTTACTAATGACAAGAGCTCTCTCTATTACATTGGAAAGCTCACGGATATTCCCCGGCCATGCATAGCTAAGAAGCTTCTTCTTTCCCTGTTCACTTAGAATTTTTTGCCCCTTTTCAAACCTTTGCAAAAAGTGGCTTGCGAGGGGAAGAATGTCTTCCTTTCGCTCACGCAGAGGGGGGAGATAAATAGGGATGACATTGAGTCGATAATAGAGATCTTTCCGAAATAAGTTCTCTTCGATAGCCTCATCGATCTTCCGATTTGAAGTGGAGACGAAACGTACATCAACTTTGATGGAGTGATTGCCACCGACCCGCTCAAACTCTTGTTCTTGGACCGCGCGCAGCAATTTTGATTGAACAGAGAGGGGAATCTCAGAAATCTCATCTAGAAGAAGCGTGCCCTCATTGGCAAGCTCAAACCGACCCATGCGTTGTTTGATCGCTCCTGTAAATGCACCCTTTTCGTGCCCGAAAAACTCCGATTCAAGCAGAGGTTCGGGGATGGCAGCGCAGTTGACCTTGACAAAAGGCTTACTCTTACGTGACGACAAATGGTGGATTGCCTGGGCAATGACCTCTTTCCCAGTTCCCGATTCCCCATTGATAAAAACACTTGCGCTGCTTGAAGCAATCTGGGGAAGCTCAGCGGCTAGCTTCTTCATATAGGGGCTATGAGCAACTAGATCGAAATCCGATTTTTTAGGAATGGATAGTTTTTTTATTTTCATATTTTGACGTCTTCAAGCAAAGTTGCTTGCGGAAATACCCCTTTGCTTCGTAAGCTTTTTATACATCGTATACTTCTCCATAACGGAAGAGAAATGGCAATGTCAAGCAGACTCCAAATATTTGTTGCACTCTTTTTCCTTGCTGGATGCTCAGGGTTAGAAGAGTCAGAAAAAGAGAAACTTCGCCAGAGAAATGCAGTAGGAGAACGGATCCACCGATCAAAGCATGAGTATCATTTTCTCATTCCTCCTCCTCAAAAAAGAGTGCGAGAGCTCTACCCTTGGGAAGAGACACTGATTGGAAACCAAGTAAAAATCACCAAAGAGTTTTTCAAATGCAAGGGTAGCTCAAACAGCCCCCCTATTTCCCAACTAGTGAATGGGAAAATGGAGCATCTTATCGATTGTGGTGGGATGGATGAGCATAGCCTTCCTTATAGAGACGGAAAAGAGTTCATATACACAGGGCTCATCGAATTGCTCAACTACATCCAGCAGAAGACTGAAAAGAAGGTAGTGATTACCTGTGGATATCGATGTCCTGTTCATAACACCTATGCCGACGGAACAAAGTTCAATCAAACCTCAAAACACATGGTGGGTGCTGAGGTAGATTTCTATGTCAAAGGGCTCGAGTGGACACCCGAAAAAGTAGTTGAATTGCTGATGGGATACTATGAGGAAAACTCACAGTTTTGTGGAAACTCAAAATTTTGTGAATTTCAACGCTACGAAAAGGAGACGGATGTCTCCACCCTTCCTTGGTATAATAAAGAAATCTTTATAAAGTTATTTCAAAAAGACGAAGGGCGGGATCGAGATAACAACCATCGATACCCCTATATCTGTATCCAGCTCAAATGGGATCGAGAAACCAACAAGCCAGTCACCTATAGCTGGCGTAAGGCCTTCAATGGTTACCTAAGGTACTGAGGGGGTGCTTGGAAATTGCTTTGAAGCCAGGAATTTTATGATTTTTAGCCCCAATATTTGGCGGAGAATCAAGCTGAATAGCTACATTCACCGAAATTTGAGCCAGATACTATGGTAAAAAAGGGAAAATTCCCCGTCCAAATGAATTTTCAAACACACTTTGGGATCCATTGAATAAAACTCCTCATTAGAGATAGAATATTTTCTTGTGCCGATGTGGCGGAATGGTAGACGCGGCAGATTCAAAATCTGCTCTTAGCAATAGGGTGTTGGTTCGAGTCCAATCATCGGCAATTTCTGGAGTACCTTCGTGAAATGGATTGAAAGATTCGACCTTTTTCTTCTCGACTGTGATGGACTTCTCGTAGATACAGAGAGGCTCCATTACAAAGCCTATCAGACGGTATGCGCTAGATATAGCTGTGATTTGCCGTGGGATTTTAAAGAATATCTCGGGTATGCCCATCAAAGCTCAGAGGGCATACGCAAAGCTGTCTATTCTTGTTTTCCCGATCTAGCTCAGCTTCAATGGGATGAGCTTTACCGCGAAAAGAAAAAGATCTACTTAGAGATTCTTATGCTAGAGCCTCCTTCTCTGATGCCAGGGGTGGAGACCTTTCTCAATGAGCTGGCTCTAGGAAGAAAAAAGCGGTGTGTGGTCACCCACTCGCCTAAAGAGCAGATTGAGTCGATCAAACATGCCCTTCCCATACTCAAGACGGTTCCGGTATGGATCACCCGAGAAGACTATGAGGCTCCTAAGCCAGCGCCAGATGGCTATTTTAAGGCGATCGAGATTTTGGCTGACCCAGGGGATCAAATCATTGGATTTGAGGACAGCTTTAAGGGGCTTTCTGCCCTGCAGAAGACCCAAGCCCTTCCTGTCTTGGTCTGCGATCCAGATCATCCTCAGCTCAAAGGGCAAGACCTCTCATCAGCACGTCACTTCACCTCTTTTAGTAAAATTCCACCAAATTTTAAGCCTGTTCCTTAATCTTTTGTAACTCTCTATTTTTTAAAAGATTTAAATTTTATTTTTTTTATTGTATATTTAATCTTTGTTAACTACAATATGTTTTAATAGTATAATTTGATTTTATTTTTTATTATTGAAACTAGTATTATTTCAGTTTCAATGCAAGCATTTGGGAGTATTTTTGCAAGCGCAACTCCAATGTCCATTTTTGTAGGATTTGGTGCTGTAGCACTCACAGCCTTTATACTTAAGCTACTTAGCTCCAAGGAAGAAGAGCTTCCTTCTTTAGAAGAAGCAGTCTTTAGCGGAAACATGGTCGGGGTAGCCCATGCTGTTGAGTAAAGAATAGGTGAAATAGAACGCGTGACAGGGCATAATAAGGACGTTTCTTTGTTTGTTGGAGAATACGAGCTAGGCCTGACAAAATATGTGAATGGTCTGCCAAACACCAAGGATGCGATGCTCCATCGCAATGGCTATTTGGAGGAGCAGCCGGTTCATTTGGAAAGGTAGTTTGAAAACCCGAGGCGGTTGGATATAGTCAGCTTCCTGTAATCGACATTGGTGCAGCTAGCGCATACGATCTAAGGACTGATGACCTTCGGCCACATCCTAGAGTACGAGGAATGATGCAGAATGGACATCCTTTTGTTGCAACGGTTGTGACTCATCGAGATGTGGGGTATGGAGTTATGGTAATATCTCCAGATCTCATCACTAGGGGGATTGCGTATTCGAAAACTAACTATGCCCCATTTGAAAATCACTCTCCAAAGGTTGGAGAAGTGTATCACTTAGTGGATGAGTAGTCCTTAAAGGTTTAATAATGCTCTTTTAAGAGGAGAATTTTATGAGTATATCAAGTTTGGCAACGCCTATTGTCCTAGCAGGATGCTTTGCTGGAGCAAAGTTCATTTATAATCAATATGAATCGACCCTGTTGAATAAATCAGGCAACTGACTAACCGTTCCCTTTTTACTCTTCTCGTATCATCCAACTTTTCTCAACATTTCGTTCATCATCAACCCTTTTAGGTGGCCTTCAACCTTCTGAGT
>Ga0180438_10002279_pt1 | contig 31849 bp, 52 predicted proteins | sample SS_ome_12_FD_132455 | JGI IMG/M metagenome (GOLD analysis project Ga0180438, IMG submission 132455) | Hypersaline lake sediment archaeal communities from the Salton Sea, California, USA - SS_3_D_2 metaG | ecosystem: Environmental > Aquatic > Non-marine Saline and Alkaline > Hypersaline >... | reverse complement strand
AGTTATGGTAATACCTATACTTACACCGCAAGCGCACAAGGTGTTGCTGACATGACAATGACATTAAACAACGCAAGTGTAAATTACAGGTCAATGAGTTCAACCGATGATAATTTTAAGGTCGCATCAAAATCATTAATCGATGATGACAAGGACAAAGAAGACCTTCCTGAAGACTTAGATGAAGGTTCAATCACTTTAGGAAATACAACTGGAAACTTTACGACAGATAATACTGTCACCTTAGACAATAGTTAAGAATTTTTTTCTGTTTTTTGTATCAATTTCCGTTTTTTTGGGGGAGCTTTTTAGCTCCCCTTTTTCGTTAAATCGGTGACTGTAAAAACGTTAAATTCTTAATTAAAAATAAGGTAAATTTTTCTCTAAAATTTCTGTTCTTTTTTGATTTAAGTCTTGTATTTATCGTAACCAAACCATATATTTGCAATCCATAAAATTATAAAAAATCATAAAATTACATGACGGAAATTTCAGGAAAAACCTACACAAAACAAGAAGTTGAAAAAGCAACATTAAAATACTTTAAAGGAGATAAATTAGCAACAGACGTTTGGATACGAAAATACTGCCTCAAGGACGAAAATAACTACTACGAACTCACACCCGATGACATGCATTGGCGAATCGCTAAAGAACTTGCGAGAATCGAAGCCAAATACCCGAATGCACTTAACGAAGAACAGATTTTCAACACATTAAAGAACTTCAAGAGAATTGTTCCGCAGGGTTCTCCGATGTCGGGAATCGGTAATGATTTTCAGGTCGTGTCATTATCCAATTGTTTCGTTATTGGTGACGATTCCAGTGATAGTTATGGTGGAATCTTTAAGGTTGACCAAGAACAGGTTCAATTAATGAAACGTAGAGGCGGTGTTGGACATGATTTGTCTCACATCCGACCCAAAGGAAGTTCGGTTAAGAACTCCGCAATTACCAGTACAGGTATCGTACCTTTCATGGAACGTTATTCCAATAGCACCAAAGAAGTTGCACAAGACGGCAGAAGGGGCGCATTGATGTTAAGTGTTAATGTAAAACATCCAGACAGCGAAGACTTTATTGATGCCAAAATGACCGAGGGTAAGGTTACGGGTGCTAATGTCAGCGTGAAACTCACTGATGAGTTCATGGAAGCAGCACTCGAAAACAAACAATTCTTTCAGCAATATCCAATTACTGGTGACAACCCCAAAATGACAAAAGAAGTGGATGCATCCAAAATCTGGAAAAAGGTTATCCATAATGCTTGGAAATCAGCCGAACCCGGTATCTTATTCTGGGACAAGATTCAGTCCGAAAGCATTCCAGATTGTTATCCAGAACATGGATTTAAAACGGTTAGTACAAATCCCTGTGGCGAAATCCCACTTTGTCCTTTTGATAGTTGTAGATTATTAGCCGTCAATTTATTTGGATATGTCACTAACCCCTATAATGCTGATGCCAGATTCCATTGGGAACTGTTCAAACAAGACGTGATGATTGCCATGCGTTACATGGATGACATTATTGATTTGGAGATTGAAAAAATTGATGCGATAATCGCCAAAATCAAATCCGACCCCGAAGACGAATTCGTTAAGGCGGTTGAACTCAATCTCTGGGAAAAGATTAAAGAAAAAACTGAACAAGGTCGTAGAACAGGACTTGGAGTTACTGCTGAAGGCGATATGTTGGCTTCTCTTGGATTTATTTATGGAACCGATGAAGCAACTGACTTCAGCGAGAAAGTCCACGAAACGCTTAAATTAGCAGCTTATCGGTCAAGTGTGACTATGGCTCAAGAACGTGGTGCGTTTCCTGTGTATGATGCAAATAATGAAGTAAGGAATCCATTCATTGCGAGAATAGCAAAAGCCGACCCCGAACTATATGCTGACATGGTTACGTATGGGCGTAGAAATATTGCGCTTCTCACAATAGCACCAACAGGTACGGTTAGCTTAATGACACAAACTACTTCTGGTTGTGAACCAGTCTTCCTACCTGTTTATATGCGTAGACGCAAAATTAACCCACAAGAAAAAGATGTTCGCATCGATTTCGTTGATGAAGAAGGTATTGCTTGGATGGAATATCCTGTTTTTCACCATAATTTCGAATTGTGGTTAACAATCAATGGTTATGATATTGAGATTGTTAAAACCATGAATAAAGAACAGGTTGATGAAATCGTGAAAAAGTCACCATATTATAAAGCAACAAGTAATGATGTGGATTGGGTGAAGAAAGTAGAGATGCAGGGTAGATTGCAACGACATGTTGACCACAGCATATCAGTAACTGTCAATCTCCCCGAAAACATTAACGAAGAAACCGTTGCTAAAGTCTATGAAACTGGTTGGCGTGCTGGTTGTAAGGGCATTACTGTTTACCGTGAAGGTAGTCGTAGTGGTGTGTTGGTTTCTCAGAAGGAAAAGAAAGAGGAAGTGCTACCAGAAGAAATTCATGCACCAAAACGTCCGAAACGATTAAAGGGTGAAATTCATAGATTCCAAAATAATTTAGAAAAATGGATTGCTGTTGTTGGAATTAAAGACGATAGACCATATGAGATTTTTACTGGTAAATATGAAAATGGTTTGAGTGAACTTCCAACAAGTCTTAAAGAATGTGAAGTCGTGAAAAATATCGTGGAAATTGACGGGAAACGTACCAAACGTTATGATATTGAATATGTTGATAGTAAAGGCGAAAAACATGTTCATGAAGGTCTAAGTCATTCATTCAACCCCGAATACTGGAACTATGCCAAATTTATTTCAGGTGTGTTGCGTCATAGAATGCCACTGGTATATGTTCATCAACTTATTGATTCATTGACTTTCGGTGAAGACCATATCAACACATGGAAAAATGGTATTGGTCGTGTCGTTAAAAGATATATAAAAGACGGTGAAAAGGGTAGTGGGACTTGCCCTAATTGCGGTAGTGAACATCTTGAATATAAGGAAGGTTGCTTGACTTGCATGAGTTGTGGAAACAGTAAATGCGGATAAAATAATTTTCTGAGTATTTATACGAAAGTTCTTTGATAAACCGAAAAATTGTAATATATTTGCTTTCTAAATCAGTTGAAAATGATTATACAGGAAAGCAAATTAATTGATGAAGTATATGTAGATGGTTATTATTTAACCATGAAGGATTTAGAACGACTCGTCAGGGATTTCCAAGCGGACTGCCATGACGGGTTTGTTAGTAATGACAGTGCATATATTGAACAGTGGCTTAAAAACCATGACCGTATTGTAAGAAAAGACTGAAAATTTGTAACATTTCTGTATTAATTTCGTATATAAAATGTTAGATTGAAAAATAAATAACTGTAAATAAACTGTAATGTAATGAAAAAAAATGTAAAATTAAGCGAGAACTATTTTCTCACAACCCAAGAGATTAATAGTGAGGCAACAGTAGAGGTTGCCAAAAAAACAAATCACATCTTCGTAGTCGATGTTTCTTACTCGATGTACCAAGACCTCCCACTAATCAAGACACAACTAAAGAACAAGCTCTCCAACATTATGAGGGAAGGCGATACTATTTCCATTGTATGGTTCTCTGGTAGCCGTGACTGTGGAATTCTCAAAGAAGAAGTTGAAGTAAAATCCCTAAAAACCTTAACAGACCTACATGATGCCATTGATAGGTGGCTGCGTCCCGTTGGTTGCACAGCGTTTGCTCAACCACTGGAACTCGTTCATGAAATCATCGGCAGAATATCTGGTAATCGTCCAGATTCGGTATTCTCAATGATTTTCCTTACCGATGGTTGGAACAACGACTGTCCTTGGAATCAGGTAACCGCAGCACTTGCCACACTTGAAAACGAGTTGGCAGCAGCTACTTTCGTTGAGTATGGTTACTATGCGGATTCACGCAGAGTTACCGAAATGGCTGCACAAATTGGTGGAGAGAAAATATCCACCAGTGGATTCGATGAATTCGAACCAGTCTTTGACGCAAAGATGTCTGGTGAAATCATGGGTGGTAAGAAAACCGTTGTTGATATCAGTGATTCTTATCTCTATGACTTCGCATTCAGCGTAGGTAAAGATGGAAGCGTATTGCTTTATAATATCAAAGACGGACAGATTCTGGTTAGCCAGAACGTGAAAGAAGTTTATTTCTTCTCACCACATGCCGTAGGTACTCCCGATAACGGCACAGACACCGCACTTTACGCAGCAATTTACGTACTTTCAGATAAACTTCTGAATGACGATGCTGAAAAAGTATTCTACGCACTCGGTGACCAAGACCATTACCAGATGCTGGTAAATGCTTTTGGTAAGCAGAAACTCGGTGCTTTCAAAACCGCAATCAAAGAATGTATTGGAGACGTATCGAAGCGTTACCCAACCACCAATGGTAAGGTACAGATTAAGCCAGTTGCCGATGATGCATACTGTCTCATGAACCTTATTGAAGACCTCGGAAATATCGAAGGTTGCCTGTTCTTCCCCAATCACGACTCTTTTGTCTATAATAGGATTGGAAGAAAGAAAATCAGTTCAGCAACAGTTCTGACCGAAGCCGATAAGAAGAAACTCGCTGAAGCCACAACTGCCGAAGAACTCAAAGAACTCGCAGCAGAGGTTACTGAAAGCAAGGTCGATGTGAAGTTCAAGAACGCCAATCCTGAAAGGGGTTATCCTCTGACTGATTTGGTTTGGAACGAAAGTCGTGCTAATCTCAGTGTAAGAATTTATATCGAAGGTGAAGCAATTCTTCCTGAAAATAAATTTAATATCGACAAAGTGGCTTCTTTCAAATACAATACATTTACTCTTATCAGGGATGGTATTGTTAATGTGAAGAAACTTCCAGTATCATTTTCACCAGAATTACATAACATCTTGGTACAAAATGGTGTTGGTTTTACGATGGATGGGGAAACTTGTGTTATCGACCTCACCAGCATCCCAATTGTCAACAGAGGTATGGTAAAATCTGTTTCAGCAACAGAACTTGCCAAGCAACAATGGGAACTCAAGAAGTTACAGGGTGACAAGAAGGTCTATGACTTCTATAAAAAGCAGTTGTTCCCAAAAATCAGCAAAAGTTTTGCTGAATTACTTGGTGACGAGGCTGCTGCATGGCTCAAGGAAGTGGGAATTACCGACTACAATGGGTTCAGTCCGAAAGTTGTTAGTGCCCAAACACAGGATTTCTACATGTCGGTTGTTCTCGACACCAAAATCAAAGGACTCAGTGGTCTTCCAAAAGTAGATGTCGTTGTTGAGAAGATAAAGAATGGCACTCCATTAAAACTCAATGAGTGGGTAATGAGTGATGCAATCAAGAAATATCAGGCTCAACTGGATTCCGATATGTATAAGACCCTTAATGAAGAACAACAGAAAGGTGTTCTTAAAACATATCTGGAAACCAAATCAGGTATCCTTAATAAGCAAAGGAGAAAGATTCTGCAAGAAATTGCACAGATTAAGTTCTCATTGATTCTCAGCAAGAAGTGGTTCACGGAATTCAAGAGTTTTGACGAAAATCAACTCTCGTTGAACATTGATGGACATGATTTGGACTTTACTTTCGCCTTGGCTGAAAAAGAAGAGAAAATTTAAATAGTTAAGTTTCAATATCTTAGAACCCCAGAGAGAAATTTCTGGGGTTTTTTTATTAAAATACTTTGGATTTATTGTAACATTTTATACCTTTGCTTCGTATTTAGAAGAAACGTATAGTATAATATTAATAAAAATGAAAACTCTTGTAGGATATATTACCAGTTCGGGAACGACAATTAGTCGCAATGGGAATGGTATATTCTGTTCAGATTTTGGCAGAAATATTGCGGACGAGGGTTTTGGAGTTAAAGATGTCTTTGGTTAGGCGTAGTTAACCAACACAAACAGAACCCGACATCCGAAAAGATAGTCGGGTTTTTGTTTTTAGTTCTTTACATATGCCGATGTAGCTCAGTGGTAGAGCACTTGTGTGGTATTCAAGAGGTCATGAGTTCAATTCTCATCCTCGGCTCAAATTATTAGGCTGTAGCCTTATAATGTATGATTATTAGGTTGTAGCCTAATAATTACGCTCTTTGACATGCTGGTTGGTAATCGAATAAAACTACCTGCTCGTGGTGATTGCTGCACAATCTCTGGATTGACTGAAAGTTTTATATGCACATGTGGTCGAGTGGTCAAAGGCAACGGTCTGCAAAACCGTACAATCGTGGGTTCGAATCCCACCATGTGCTCAAAACGATGGTGGACGTAATCTATCGTCACTCCTATGGAGAGATTGCAGGTATTGACCCCTGCCCATCGTTTCACATTGTCCTGTAGCTCAGTTGGTTAGAGCACCAGCCTGATAAGTTGGGGGTCGCTGGTTCAAATCCAGTCAGGACAACACGGCAAACCTCGGCTATCTCGGTTTCAATGGGTACTTTTGGAGATAGCAACATGGAGAGGTGTCAGAGTGGTCTATTGTGCTGGTCTTGAAAACCAGTGGGTGTCAAAGCTCCGGGGGTTCGAATCCCTCCCTCTCCGCAAATGATTTGAACTGCAATTCAAGTCGTTTCTCACGCCCATCGAAGTCATGTGTTGCAGCACTTGATTGAAATGGAATAAGCGTGCGAGTCTCAGGTGGTATAGTACACTGCCCTCAAGGTTCTGTCGGAATGCAATTGTACCCGTGGTTGGCAACACGGAAATCATTTCATTCTCCGAGACCTATAAAATGTCTGCCGAAATGTAGACGAGGATGCGTGAGTGAGAGGCTCACACTGAGACATATGTACGAGTAGCTTTAATTGGATAGAGCGGTTGCCTGTTAAGCAAAGGGTTGTGGGTTCGAGTCCCGCCTCGTGCGCAAAGGCGTAATAGGAGTCGCAAGACATGGGTCGCAACCATGCATACGTGACCGACCTCGCCTTATTTGGATTGGTAGCTCAGTGGTAGAGCACTGGTGTGAAGTCCCAGAGGTCGAGAGTTCAATTCTCTCCCATTCCACAAATGGTAGGTCGAATCGCACGAGAGCAGATTCGGGTAACGAGCCTTATACACGGGGCAACCTACCGCCACGGTGCGGTAGCTCAGTTGGTAGAGCACCAGACTGAAAATCTGGGTGTCGGCAGTTCGATTCTGCCCCGTACCACTCCACCCATAGGTCACTCGAATGTAAGACCTCCTGTAACTTGCAGGTGAATCCAAGAGGTTCATAAAAAATTCGAGGGCATGCAGGTATAGCACAAGGGTAGTGCTCCAGCCTTCCAAGCTGGAGATGTGGGTTCGAGTCCCATTACCTGCTCCATGCTTGAATAACTCAGTTGGCAGAGTACTTGGCGAGGGTGTCTTCGGATACCCAGACCGAGAAGTCGGTGGTTCGAATCCATCTTCAAGCACGAAGGGTCTGAGGGAGTCCCGTAGTAAAAGGTATAAATAACCTGTCCCTCTCCATGCCTTCTTCGCATAGAGGTCGATTGCACTGGATTTGTAACCCAGTTTCTTCGGAACACGTCAGTTCGAATCTGACAGAAGGCTCAGATTTTCAGACCCAAGGTATTTATTTGTAACAGTGCTCTCCACGCCTCTGAAGTTCAAGCGCATCTGGATTGCCCCTTGGAACTACCACCCGTGTCTCTACGGGTGGTTTTTAATGACCCGTAGCTCAGTTGGTAGAGCGGTTCGCTCATAACGAAATGGTCGCAGGTTCAATCCCTGTCGGGTCAACAATGTTTGTGATTTCACTATTTTTGACTATATTTGTGAAAAATAGATATCATGGAAATACACGCAGAAATCAGAACAAAGGTTCATGTCGAACCAATTCAGGTCATCAACAAGTTAATCGAAGAAGAAATCGGTTGGCGAGGTTGGGTTGTCGAAAGAGACGGTAAATATTATAGGGGTTATGAACGCAGCATGGGTTCACACTCCAGTGATGAAGAAGTCGAAGTAGATAAAGAAACCTATGATTATGTCAAGGCACTTCATTTGGTTTCAAACCGATTAGGTGACAAAGAATAAATTCCTCCGTAGCTCAGTTGGTCAGAGCGACAGACTGTTAATCTGTGGGTCGTAGGTTCAAATCCTACCGGGGGAGCAAATATTTATTTTTTTATTCGTAAATTAATATTATCTTTACCGTATGATAATTAATAATAAAAAAAATGAATAAAAATTTCTTATTTGTGGGCGAAGAACGTAGTCCTACTGCAATTGAAAAGGGATGGACTTGGAAAGACAGGAGACTTGCAGCAGCACATCTTTCAAAAGCAACTGATGCACTTGGAATCCCTTGGGATGAATGCATGTTCCTAAACGTTTTTGAGGACGATATAAAGCACATCAGAGCATTTGATGGTATTGTAGTTGCGATGGGTAGAAAGGTCGAGAAAGAGCTTAAAAAGCACGGAATACCACACGAATACATTCACCATCCCGCAGCACGTGGAAAAATCAGAATCATTGAAAATTATAAACAACATGTTCGTGAACAACTCGAAGAAGTATTGGCGTGAAAAGATACAAGTACGACTTTTATGGTCTCTTGTTTTTATCATTATTTTCACATCACTCACAATTTTGGTCTGGACATTTATTTAATCGTATTTATAGAAAACGATTAATTATGAAAATACCGAGAATTTTAGTAGTTCCGATTTGGGTTGCAATGGTTGCAGCACTTGCCACCTTAGTGGGTTTCATAGCTCATTGGTTAGGCGCATATAATCCCACAGCATGGGGTGCTTTCACCTTGTTTGGAATAATGGGTGGATTTATCCTATACATTGGATTTCGCCAACTTTATTGGCTTCTCACAGGAAAAGGTGATTATGAAGGTGGTGGTTTACCCAAACTCTGGAAGAAAATATTCAAAAAATGAAAATCGTTATAAAGAAGGGTAGACATTATCCTTGGTTGATTCCAATTGGATTGCCAATCTGGGTTAAAAAAAACGAAGGGACGTTCAAGACCGCTAAGTTCATGTTCACGGATTCCTGTATGTTTGATTTACATGACGAAGACCAATGGGATGTTAATAAACTCTTTGGTTTCAGCATCGGTCACCATCACAGAACTTCATTTAGATTTGGGTGGAGACCCAAACTCGAAACCCAGACAATTGAAATCGTTGCTTACGAATATCATGATGGATTCAGGTTTAAGACGATGCCGATTTGTGAAGTCGAACTGAATAAAGTCTATAAATTCAGAGTCGGTTATCTTCCACATGCTGATAGAAGCTATTATAATGTAAGCGACACTAAAACAGGTAATTTAATTAAAAACAGATTTATTGTTGATTTCAAGAATGAAGTGAGATTAGCAAAGAAATCAGGGTTGGGGTACACCCTTGGAGTGTATTTTGGTGGAAATGAAAAAGCACCCCACGACATAACTATATACAAAAAGCGAGTATAATGCCAGAAGAAAAAATATTACTTGGAGTCTATGACCCAGATGCAACAAATGATGTTGCATATTATTACGTTGACGAATATGACCTAACAGTCACATATACATCAAATAAAGGAATCGGAGACGCAATTGGTCGTACCCTTGTAACCTACATGATTTACGATGACCCCGACCTTATCGATGGCATTGCCAACCAATGGCAAAAAAGTCCTGAACATAACAACAAACTGGTTGGAAGCAGACACCCAGACTACGTGGAGAAAGAAGATAAAAAATGGTATGAACTCGGAGCAAGAATGAGTCGAGACCATTACATCAACACTCTTATCGCCCTGAAAATCTGGGAGAAACGAACAGGTAAAAGACATCCGAAACTCGTAGAAATTGTTAAAGCCACGCCTTTCGGAATCAGAAAGATGGCAAGATGGACACTTGGTTTGATTCTCTGGAGCAAATCATTAAACGATAATAAGTTTGCATTATGGTTATATCTTATCATCGACATAATTACAACCACTTTACTATATAGACCATTAAGATGGCTTGCTGATAAAATATGTGGTTGGGAAACCGAGATGGAACAAGATGACTGGATGGAGATTCAGTTTGAAATCGAAAAGACACAATTACAATTTCAACCCAAATGGAAACAGAGGATTGATAAAATTGTGTTACCATCATATGCTCTGGGTTTATCTGCAAAACAAAGTTACGTTCTACCAGATACGTTTCCAAGGCTAAAGAAACTCTCACAAAAAGGTCTTCTGAAGATGGTTGGAAACACCAACTACGTACAACAAATGTGGTTAGGTAAGAAAGACATTCCAAGGGATAAGGTCGAATCTTTTAAGCACATGAGGGGTGGAAGATGGAGTGGTTATCTGAATAATCGCAACGACAGGGATATGAAAGTGTTCACAGACGATAGATATACCGTTAATCTACAAGATGTTGACTTGGTTAGACACCTTTATAACGAAACTCAGTTAAATTAATTTAATTTTATTGAAACCTTTTTAAAATTTTTCCGTATATTGTAGTAGGGTAAAACTTTTTTGAGAAAACAGTACACTTTTTACTGACTCAGACGTTTTATTAGTATGCCGATGTAGCTCAGTTGGTCAGAGCAGTTGATTTGTAATCAACAGGTCGTGGGTTCGACTCCCTCCATCGGCTCAAACTAAACTACTGCCTATGGATTCAAGAAATCGTTCTATTATTCGTATTTATAATAAAGTACGTGTAATATGAAGAAGCCAACTAAACTCCAAAAAATTATTCAGGAAGAACTTCAGAAGATTGAAGTCGATAAACACGCAGCAGACCGAGTAAGAGCCAGATTAGATAGAATGGCAAGAGACGGTGACATCACCAAGCAAGAGGAAGCCGAGATTAGAAGGAACTTGGAAAACGTCATGAGTTACAACTTTGATAACAAGGACTACGCAATATTCTTAGGTAGCTTTGTGCCAAACCCTAATTCACCATCATATACCGATAAGAATCAGTATGACCCAGACATTCCATTCTATCAGATATTTTCCAATGACGGTGTGTTTGCGAAAGACTCAACTGGTGATGAAATGTGGGGAATTGTAAGAGATGGTGCTTTGAAAACCGTAATGTTGAGAAAAAGTGTGCAACGCAGGTCTGCAAATAAAGCAAGGAATGATGATGGCGGTCTGGGTGTTGATATGCCGATATTCAATTTTGACGAATTTATGCAGAAAAGGGAGCAACAAAGACTTCAACAACAACAGGCAGCAGCCAGAAAAGAAGAGGAACTGAAGAAGCTAAAACAGATTAATGGTGTCTGGTGGAAGGTCGATGATGAAAAAGAAATTGTCCATCAGAAGAATAAACCAGATAATTTTGTTAAATTTGACGATATTATCACATACCCGAATTGGGATGATGAAACCAAAGAAGACATTATTGGTCGAATGAACTAATATTAATTAAAAATAACAGTCATGAGTTTACAATCAAAAATCAGAGAAGACATGGTAAATGCCATGAAGAACAAAGACAGGAACACCGTTGACTTCCTTAGAGTAGTTGCTGGTGAATTCGGTAGGGAAATGAATAACGGCATTGAACTACAAGACGACCAAGTAATTACCATTCTCAAGAGAATGAAGAAAGATGCAATTACAATGGGAAACGATTCTGAGGTTGTGATTCTTGACAAATATCTACCACAGATGCTTGGAGAACTCCAAATCAAAACCATAGTTGGTGGAATCATTCAGAAAAACGGTCTTACTGGAATGGAGAGCATCGGTAGGGTGATGGGAACACTCAAGACCCACCCAATGGCAGCACAAATTGACAATAAAATTGCGAGTCAGGTTGCCAGAGAGTTGCTTAGTCAGTAATTTTCATTACATTTGTATTATTAACGCTCCTTCGAGTAGCAATATTCGTTTAACTTGGTATCACTATCAAGTAGGAGCACCATGCTCCCGTAGCTCAACTGGATAGAGCACCACTCTTCTAAAGTGGGGGTTATGCGTTCGAGTCGCATCGGGAGTACAATGAAGCACACAATACGTAAAATGCAGAATAAGATAGAGTATTATGACTACGATAAGAAGAAACATATTAGTTATAATGCCTATGCGTTCATTGATAAAATGGGACATTGTATTATTATTGTGGCTGGAGAAAGGCGCAGAGACCTAATGATTGAGTATTTATCCTAAAAAGCTATGTGTAAACCAAAAGTAAAGGTGATGACAAATTTCCTCGAATTTTTTTTAGGGAAAAATATTGTGGGGATAACTCTCTGTCCCTTCGGCATTTATGTTAAATTATCATATTTAACAAGAGAAAAAACAATTAACCATGAAAAAATTCATTGGAAACAACAACTTGAAATGATGATTACTGGAGCAATTATGTCAATTATTACTGGTGTTGTTCTGATGTCATTAGGAATATTTGCGTGGTGGATGTTAACATTACTTGTTTTTCCACTATTATTTTTCTACCTTTGGTACGTTATTGAGTGGTTCTTGAGAATTTTTATTAATGGAAATAAGGCATATATTTCACTTTCTTTTGAGAGAGAAGCATATGACAACGATGATAATCTTAATTATTTAAAAACAAGAAAACCATATTCTTGGTTAAAATATATGAAAAAAACAGCGTAATGCTTCCATAGTTCAAGGGACAGAATAGAGGTTTCCTAAACCTTTGATACAGGTTCGAGTCCTGTTGGAAGTACAAAAACATGCACCTGTAGCTCAATTGGATTAGAGCACTTCGCTACGAACGAAGAGGTTGGGGGTTCGAGTCCCTTCAGGTGTTCTAAAGAAAGGCGTTATGAAAACACGTATATTAAAAAAAGTGAATCAAAGAGTGCGCATTATTGAAAAAAACGGAATGTACGAACTTCAAACCAGAACAACAACAGGTTTCGGTAATAAATTTGGAGAGTGGCACATTGAAAATAGTTTTTCTAAACTTAATAAAGCGTTAAAAAGAAAAGAAATACACATAGTAATGGTAATCATGAGAGAATTGGGTCACCGTAGAGAATTTGTAAAACGCAGAACCGATAGAAAAAAAAGATTAGGAATAATATGATAATAAAAAAGGAACGAGTTGTTGTAGAATATGCTGACACTCTTGGAGAACTCCAAGTCGAGGGTATGAAATGGCATCACGACCATGCATGGTTTCATTACTTCGGTAAAACGAAAAATGTTCCCGAACACCTACAGGAATTCATAACCGAAGATAAAAAATATGTTCTTCTCGCTGAAGAAGAAGAACCACCTAAACAAAAATAGTATGAAAAATAGAATAGAAGTGTTCGACTCGTCTTAGTTAGCTGATTGCTAATTGAGATTATGGATAAGAAAAAAGCGAAATCCAAAAAACCACCCATGAAATATTGGTTGGTTGAACTCACCCTTACGAGTGGCAGAGTTCGAACATTTTACGTGAAAGCAAGGTATCAATATGAGGCATATAAAAGTGCTGATTATTATGCAAGTCTTGCCAGTAACAAACAATTATTTGATTTGGCAACTGAAAAATTTAAGATGTTGCCATAAGAAAAGAGGTTCGGTAATATTACTCTTTAAAATAACTTTACCGCAAGTGGTTGTTTGGCGGTTTCAACCGTAATAGAGAAACTGTTATTTAAGGACATATGGTATTATTGTCAGTGCGTCTGAAAGGAATCCGTTTAATACCTAAGTGTCCTTTATGCGGGAATAGCTCAGTGGTAGAGCGGGACCTTGCCAAGGTTCAGGTCGTGGGTTCGAATCCCATTTCCCGCTCAAACACAATAATCATGGCATATACATCAGAAAAAAAAGAAGAACAGTTGATGTTGGATTGCTATCGTGAACTCTTTGCGAAGTCTAATCCGAAAGGTGATTTCGATAAGCTAATGGCTGAAGCCACAATAAATAAACGTGGTGAAAAAGAAATCCCATTTGACGACTACGAAATTGATGATGGTCTCCTGAGAGAAATCATCGATAAGTACGCAAAACAAGTTCATCCCAAGTGGAAACGCTTGAGGTTTAGAAATACTATATTTCTCGGTTGTAGTCCAAGAAGTATTAATGTATCGTGAGTATACCAAGACGGTCTATCCCCTCACGAATTAAAAATGGTTCAGAGGATTCATCGCTGCTTCGGCAGAGGAACTTCAGGACACCATTGCTAAAGGCAGGAGATAACCAGCGAAAGCTGTTAGATGGACACCAAATGGGAAAAAGGGTTAATAGTACCGTCCATAAACCAGTAACCCTGAAAGACCCGAAGTTATCGCCTGTACTGCCGAGGGTGCAAGCCAAACAGACTTAGTGGGAAAGCAACACAGTGATAGTCGGGTTGGTGCATAGATAAATGATGAGATAAAACAGAATTCTGGGTACGCTCAAACCATTTTTATTTAAAAACTGTAACCTTTTTATTTCTTTTTCGTATAATCAACTGTAACCAAAACATACTACAATTATGATGCGAAAAGAATTTGTTGCTATTTGTGTTAAACACAACATCAAATACGACATCGACCCCAAAACAATGGATTTTCACGGCACTATCAGTATTGAAGCACCCAAAGGCAAAGTCTTTGCTGAAACCGAATGTCATTATCATGACTACGATGTTTGTGAGAACATGATGGTTAAAGGTTATGATGCCGTGGTCGAATATTACATTGGTGCAGGTCTCATTGATTGTCCTGACCCTGATTGTGATTGTCATGACGAACCTGACCGTCCCGCAGTCGTTCCAGAAACTCCGAAACCCGTGCTTCATAAAAGCACACATCCTGAAGTCATTGAGGAAAAGGTGGTTTGGAGCGAAACTGGTGTTAAGAATGGTGTTGAATATAAACATGCACAACGCTTCATCTTTAATGATGGTGGTCGAGAAGCTGCTGGTTATAAGGGTAGTACTGGTGACTGCGTAACCCGTTCAATTGCGATTGTCACAGACAAACCCTATAAAGAGGTTTATGACGCAATCAATGTCTTGAGTGAAAACGAACGAACTGGTAAGAGAAAGAAAAAGAAAAGTAATGCCAGAACAGGAGTATTCAAAGGTACGTCAAGAAAATATTTACTGTCCTTGGGGTATGAATGGATTCCCACAATGCAAATCGGACAAGGTTGTAAGGTTCATTTGAGGTCAGATGAACTTCCTGCTGGTCGATTAATCGTGAAAGTAAGTAAACACATGACCACAATGATTGATGGTGTAATTAACGATACATATGATTGTTCCAGAGAGGGTACACGATGTGTCTACGGATATTTCCGTAAAAAAATTGCGGATTAAATATTTTTTAATATATTTACAACATGAAATATATTGAAGTCAAAACCTGTTCAGATTGTCCTGATTATAGTCATACTGGTGCATTTACCAAAGGTGGTGCAAAACCCTGTTGTGACCATCCCGAAACCGTGAGGTTAAAGGGTAATGATTGTTTTAAGAGGGTCATTCCATACGGAACAGATTATGAAGGGATGCGTTCAGCAAGAGTCCCAAAGGGAATACCGTCATGGTGTCCATTACCAGATAAATGAAAAACATGAAAACCGAACTTTGGGAAATATTAGTACCTGCAAGTAATAACAAGGATTTGAACTTCACTTATGAACACCATAAGGAATGGGATGCTTTTGTGAAGAACCTAACTGGTGGCGTAACCATCATGAAAACAGCCAAGGGTCAGTGGATAAGTCCTGATGGTAAATTGTATATCGATAGGATGATTCCTTGTAGGATTGTTTGTACTGAAGACCAGATTTCAGAGATTATTGATTTTACGATTGAACACTATAGTCAGGAAGCAATTCTGGCATATAGAATAAGTACTAATGTCATTTTAAGACATAAATAGGAGAGTTGGCAGAGTGGTCTAATGCGCAGGTTTGCTAAACCTGTGTACGTGTAAGCGTACCGAGGGTTCGAATCCCTCACTCTCCGCAAAGATTTCTGAGTATTTATCCATATGAAATGGGAATACGATAGACAACGAATTGAGTTTAATAAAGTAATGGATTTACTTGACAAACTCAATGCACTCGGAGCAGATGGTTGGGAAATCATTAGCTACGAAGAAAAGAAGCCAGAGAAATTTGGTGATAATTATGAAAGTATTATTATTGTAAAACGATTAAAACCAGCATGTCATGAATAATCCGAGAAAAGCCGTCACAATATATGATGAATGGGACGCAACAACGTTTCTCAAACCATGCAGTGATGAATACAGGAATCAGTTGATTGTTGTTTATGAAGACGCACATGGTGAATTAACGATGAAACCAACTCCCATTGAAGAAATCAAGAAAAGATACGGTGGTTCTGAGGAAGAGTTTCAAGAAATGCTAAATCAATTAGGCGTATGATTGCTAAGAAAACCAAACTCAGAGACGCACTTATTTTAGAACCACCTGTTTTTAGAGACAAACGTGGTTACTTCAGTGAAACATTCAATTCTCAGAAACTCGATAAGATTATCGGACATTTTGACATAGCTCAAATAAATAAGTCAAAATCCAAACATGGTGTATTACGAGGTTTACATTTCCAGAAACCACCATATAATCAAGCAAAAATCGTTGAAGTATTAAGAGGCATTATTATTGACGTAATTGTTGATATTAGAACTGATTCTCAGACATTTGGACAGTATCAGTCCTTTGTTCTCGATGACCTTGACATGCATCAACTGTATGTGCCCAGAGGTTTCGCACATGGGTTCGTTGTGGTTTCAAGTACTGCTGTCATTCAATATAAAGTTGATAATACCTACGCTCCTGATTACGATACTGGCATCAGATTTGATGACAAAGACCTGAACATCGACTGGGAAATCCAATCACCTGTCATTAGTGACAAAGACAAGAAATTGTTATCATTTACTGAACAAACTTTTTATCGTAAATCAGAATATTGGAGATAAAGTGTAACATTTTCTAATTTGATTCGTATAAGATAATATGAAAAAAGAAAAAGACATATCCTTACAAGAAATCTTCATGGCGAAAGCAGGAAAGGCGGGTTGGGATAAAACATTCATGGGCACTATTCGAAGAACTAAAGATGTTGTCTATGGCAAAGTTAAGGTCAACAACAAGATAATCCAAGCCAGTGCCAAAGACCAATGGGAACTTGGAGAAAAGTTGGATGAACTCGTGCTTATCGCACTTCATGGCGAAAACCTTTTTCAAAAATCTGGTACTGGAATATCACTGAATTAATGGAAAAATCTACGTTAATAAAAGACTTTGTTTTATTAAAACGAACATATCCTGTTTCCCAAATCAACAGAGTTTGTGATGGATATCTTTATATTTTAGATAATACAACAGCCGAAGAACGTAAAGAATGGAAGATAAATGCCAGAGAACTTCAAAGAGAGATTAAAAAGGGTGAGAGATACATTTATGAAGTAGGTAAAGAAAGTTATAGAATATTTAATACCAAGTGTATTTGTTTTAGTAACTTCGCAATAATAAGAAAACATATATTCGGATTTGATGACGAATAACGTACTTTGAAGAACCGATTGGGACGAGCAAATGTTCCACTATCCTTGCGAAGCCGAGCCGAATAAACGGACTAAGAGTGAAAGGAAGAACTTCGTGGACTGAGGCAAATGGGAAACAAGACCCCCGCTCTGTCGAAAGACCTCTGGTGAGCGGGGATTACGGGCGTATAGCTCAGTTGGTCAGAGCAATGGACTCTAAATCCGTGCGCACGGGTTCGAACCCCGTTACGCCCTCAAAAACAAATGATTATGAAAAAAATAATTGTATTAGTTGTTATTTTAATCGCAATGATTTCCTGTAAGAAAATCGATGAAGGTAAAGTCGTGGAAAAATGGCACGAACCCGCCACAAACACCCTGATGTTAATACCCCAAAAGATTGGTGATATCACTATTACGCAACAATATTGGGTGTATGATGATGAGGATTTCTGTGTTAAAATCGAAGGTCTTAATCAAAAGGGTAAAATCAAAAAGAAAACTCTTTATCTTGATAAAAAAACGTGGGAAACCGTAGATGTCGGTCAGAACATAATCATCAATGATAAAAACTGGACAAAAGATGAAGACGAAAAAACAAAAGCAGAGGAATAATAGAAAAAGTCTTGATATTTTGTAACATTTTATTATCTTTGTCGTATATATAAGTATAAGAGTAAAAGACGAATATTAATAACAATTAAATTAAACAAAATGAAAGAGCAGTAGGTTAAATTAGTAACAGTAACCCGAAAAGACCTCTCAGCAGGTTATCAAATGGCGCAAACCGTTCATAGTAGCAACAGGTTCGCCTATCATCACCCCGAACTTCATCGGGAATGGATTGAAAAATCCGAATACGTTGTCAACCTTTCTATCGACAACGAAGAAAAACTCCAGAGATTATATTACAAGTTATTGGACAATGGTGCTGTTGTTGTGGCTTTTCATGAGCCAGACATCGACAACCAGTTGACCAGTATTTGCTATTATGGTACTCCAGAGTTAAGAAAAATAACTTCAAATTTAAAACTTGCATTAAGTGAAATTAGTGGGATTCATAGTAGAACAGAAGAACGTGTTTCATCTCGGTAAGAAGAGAGAGTATCACGAGTGGGTACGATTTAGTAGTAAGTTGTATCGGACAAAAGAAATCGCTGAACAAGCATATAGGAATAGTCCCTATGGTGGTGGAAGCAGTGGTTATAATATGGAAGGCAGAATCGTCCCTGTCTATATTAAGGACGAAGAATTATTACAAATCATAAAAAAATAGTAATCATGAAAGACAAGTAGATAAACATCCGACCACCATAATAGTGTGATACTCACCAGATTCGTGATTTGCGAATCGAGAATTTGACATCACAGATTGTGACCTCAAGTTTTAATTATCGCATATTGCGATATGCAATAATAAATAAAAACAATTATAATTTAATACACATTATTATGGAAACAATAGAAAAAATCGATATCGCAAAAATGAAAGTTGATATCAAAGCAATGGTAGAAAAACAAAAATTCTACAAAAATCAAAGAAGAACAGAAAAATTAGTTGGTAAAAGAGAGATGTCTCCGAGTGAGGCGACCTATAGACACCAAACCAATAGGGAAGACCTTCGTGCGATGTACGCTGCATATGGTCAGGCAAGAGGTAAGAGTTTCTCAGAAATCGAAAACCGTTATCCTGAAGAAGAACATCCACTTCACGCCTATCAAGGCACTATTGATAGACTCTTGAAAAAGTATACTATCAAAGTGAAAGCTGAAACGCTGGAAACCGAATAAATTGTAATTAAAATGGGGAGTATGCGAATATTCCCCATTTTTTCTTGCATTTCTGGTTAAGAATGATTAGTTTTACGCAAAATAATTTTATTCTAATCATATGATAAATGCAAGAGAATGATAAATTGAATCCCGAAGAACTACAAGCACCAAAGTTAGCAACACTACCAACTCTTCCAGAGACCGAAGAACTCGAAAAAAAATCACCAGAGGAACTTGAGGCACTTAGTGCCGACCTTCAAGAACAACTTGGTAAATTAGAAGACGAAGACCTCGATGTTAAGAATTACCTCAAGGTATCTCCAACATTTTATATCAAAGCCGTTGAAAACGAAGATGAAGAAGATGAGACAGAACTATTTCAGATTCTGAATCCCGAAACACAAACCGTTGAGACCAGAGAATTGACTGATGATGAGAAAAAAGAACTTTTCGTTCAGCAACTCAAACACAGCCGAAAGGTTTTCAACCCACTTAGCCATCCAACCAAAACCGTTGGAACGAGTGTTGTCGTGAGTTCAATTGGTAGAGAACGTCAGATTAAAGAAAAAGAACTTCAGACAAATGTTACCGTAAATCAATTCAACAAGAAATATAAACAAAAACGTAAGCGTAAAAATAAATTGGCGAAAGCCAGTCGTAAAGCAAATAGGTAACATCATGAGCGGTACAACAACAAATAATAAGTTCTATATTCCTGTTAATGATATTTCTATTGAAGAAGCACTTGAGATAGCCAAGAAATACAGGAAAGACTCTGATGGGGTAATTAGATTGAAATCAGAACCAAAACCAAAGAAATAATGGGTTTCTACATGAATGAGTCAGAGAAGAAACAGGCAATTTGGGAACAATTGACGTTATTGCAACCAGTAATTGAAGACATAGACGCTATCGTGGTTGACCACGGATACGTTGAATTAGAACCCCTTGTCAAGAAACTTCACGATATTTATGGGAAACTCGATATCCGTAATAATATGGGTATAATAAAATAGATAATCATGGCAACACCAGAAGAAATTAAACAACACGCAGATAAATTCAAAGACGGTAGTTGGAGAAACTACAGTTACGAAGAACTCGCTCAATGGGTGAATCTCTTAACTAAGAGAGCAGGACATCGAAACGATTTCAATAAGATGGAAAAAGACCTCGAAGACGCTAATAACTATTTAGCTATGCTGAAAAGTAAATTCGAGGAAGATGCTCAGAGAATTTACACAAGTTTTGAAAGGGAAGAATAATGGCAGCAACAGGTAGCACAGAAGCGCATTACGTGCATGTCGTACCGAACAGTCATAGATGGCATTGTTTGGGTAGTCTGATTCGAACCATTGAATTTGATGTGGAATACCACAAACCTGAGAACAAGAAAGCACGTAAAAAGCGAGAAAAAGAAGAAAAAAAGGCTGGAACAATTGTTATTGATTGCTACAAACCCCTGACAATGGAATATCTGTTAACGGGTTTGAAGAATGCTCACGATGACGGTTACAGATTAGTAAAAGTAAAACCAAAGAAAAAAAAGAAGAAACATGGAAAAACAAGAAGTTTATAACAGAGTCGATGGCGAACTTGAATACCAGCAACAGCGTTGGGTGGTTCGCAGAGAAGCAAACGGAACACCTGACGAGAGTAAGCCACCAGCAGAATGGCTGAATTACATTCAAGAACACGTTAATCAAGCCAATAAAGCAGTATATAATCTCGATGACGAAGAAGCAATGGCTCAAATCAGAAAGATTGCTGGACTTGCAGTTAGGGCACTTACCATTCATGGTTGTCCTGAAAGGGTTATTCCTGAAAACGAAATGAACGAAGAGTAATGGATACCACTCCGAAGAAAAGGGGTAGACCCAAAGGTAGTAAAGACACTAAGCCTCGAAAGAAGCGAAAAGAGGTAAAATATCTCAAGAAAGAGCCAAAGGATGGGTTTATTAGGCTTAGAATAGATAAAAAGACTCGACAACAACTCGAATATATTTGTGAGAATAGCGATAATGGTAGAGGTGGTAAAATGAAAATGTCGGAAATGATTAGGTCGTTAATTGACGGTCAACATTTCTTTCAACACCCAGAGAGAGGATATAATTGGGATGTTGTTGATGAAGAAGGAAATCCAGAAAGAATATGAACGTAAATTTAGATAATACATATTGGGACCGACTCAGGGGTTATGTTACTGAACTCCGGGTCGATGCCCGTTGGGTACTTACCATTCATGGTTGTCCTGAAAGGGTTATTCCTGAAAACGAAATGAATGAAGAATAAAATTAAATCAGAAACTGTCAAAGATTTCATGATTAAGCCAGCGAAGAAACCGTATAATTTCAATAGTAGAAGTTTTAGACGTTCCGAAAAACGAATGTTAAGACATCTCGATGGATATTCGACAGGTGGTTTGTTGTGGAAACTATTTAGACCCAGATATAATAGTTTCTTCTGGAAAGGCACGCATAATGGCGTGTTCGGACCGGGTGGTCACACCCATTGGGAATTTCGAACTGGAAGTCTGGCTCTGGTGATAGCATTGATTTGTTTAGTGTTAATTATTGTTATAGGATTATGGATATTGATTTAAATAATACGTATTGGGACAGACTCAGGGGGTTCGTAACAGAACACCGAGTCGATGCACGGTGGGTTCTGAGAGAAAATGAAAGCGAAAGACCTTTGGGTTCACTGAGGATTGTGAGTCATCCTGATTTACCCCCGGGGCATTTACGTGCCCTCTTCATCTTCATGACATCAATGAGGGAAAAGACTAAAGAGGAAAAACTTCAAACCATTGAGGATTATCAAATGAAACTCGAAGAACTGGAAGTATATTCGGTTCATGATGAAATAAAAACCGAGACTCAGAAGTTTGAAGCACCATATAAGGAACTCGAACAAATGTTTGATGTAAAAGTATTTGAATAATGGATAATATATTTAAAGAGTACGTTCAAGACAACGAATTATATGTAGATGAATATAATTGGGGCAAGATTCGTGATAATTATACGCAGGAGCATATAATTCAACAAATATCAGATGCCATTGTTGAATTCAAAATCAAACTTCCTTATCGAGAAATCAGTTACGATGATATGGTTGATGATTATATGAAGCTCAAAAAGTTGAAGTTTAAAAAGATGAGTGCAATCGGTGCATGGGGAAGTAAGTTTGACTATAAATATAGTTATAACGACCACTATGTTGAAAACACGAATATCGGTAACAAAGCCAGCGATTATTTCCATCAAGAACAACGTTGGAAATGTGATGCCACTGGTTACCCAAGTCCTCAGAAAACATGGGAGACTGAGAGATTCCGTCTGACGCTGTTTAAAGCCTTATTTAGCCTCAAAGTCACGGAGATTAACCCAACAGTCCTTCGTAACTTGATATCGCTTAGAAAGTACATTGCTGCACAATTCAGACCAAGTGCTGCCAGATATATATACGACTATTTCCAAGCCGAAACCGTATTGGATTTCAGTATGGGTTGGGGTGATAGGATACTTGGTGCACATGTCAGTGATTACGTGAAAAAATATGTTGGGTTCGACCCAAACTTCAGTTTAATTGCTGGATATGTTGAGCAGATTAAAACCTATCAGCAACTCGGCACTCCAATGAAATTCAAACTTGTTCCTCAGTGTGCAGAAAACCCACAAATAAGTTTAGAAGATGAATTCGATTTAGTGTTCACCTCACCACCATATTTCGACAAAGAAAAGTACGACCAAAGTGAATTACAATCATATAAGAAGTACAAGGGTTTTGATAGTTGGATGCAAGACTTTTTATTTAAAGCCATTGAACTCAGAACCGAAAACTTGAAATCTGGTGGACATCTGGTTATTAATATCAGTGACATCTATACGAGAAAGAAACGATTTGAAATCTGTGATGGAATGAATGATTATATCGCCAGCACTGGTCAATTCGAATATAAGGGTGCTATGGGACTTAGAATGCCAAAGAGACCCATGAGTAAATCGTCTAAAACCAACGTCAACATATATGGAGAACCAATTTGGGTTTGGAAGAAAAAATGATATTAGAGGATTGGATGTATATAACAGATGAAGACATCGACAAATTAATCGATGGTGAACACTATTGGATTGCTTACGAATTTCCTCAAGATGAGGATGAGACTTGGGAAATAGGAAAATACAATAAGAAATACAATCAATTTGATTTGTGTAATAGAATAACAATCACACCAAAATACATTATCGAGGTTCAAAAAGTAGAACCACCACATTAAAATAACTTAATTAAAAACAGAGAAATGGAAAGAAAATACAAATTATTGGTTATTGGTCACATGCGACACGGGAAAGATACTGTTGCTGAGATGATTGAAGAAAACACTGGAATGTCTTTTAAGAGTTCATCCGAGATGGCAGCAGAGATTTTTATTTATGAAGAATTGAAAGATAAATATGGTTATACATCATTTATGGAATGCTTCGAAGATAGAATGAATCATCGTGCAGAATGGCATGACCTGATAAAAAACTATAATTATCCAGATAAAGCGAAACTCGCAAAAGAAATTCTGAAGCACAACGATATGTATGTTGGTATGCGCAGTCAAGCCGAAATCGATAAATGTATTGAAGACGATGTATTCGATATGATTATCGGTGTCTTTGACCCCAACAAGCCTCTGGAACCCAAAGACTCGTTTGATATCGACCTATTTACTTCAAGCGATATCATAATCCCCACTGGAGATTTGGAGACAGTTAGAGGAAAAGTCAAAAAATTATGTGACTATCTTTTGAATGAAAAAATTGTTACTGCACAACTATAAAATCATTGATATGAATACAGTTAACATAGGACTGGATATAGATGGTGTTCTTGCTGACTTCACGAGGGGATGGAATAAAGTATATCCTGACGTACCAGCAATGCCTGATAGGTATAATTATGACCCGTTAATGGGTCAGAGATTCAAGGCAATGAAAGAAGCGAGAACTCTTAATGATTTCTTTCTGGGTCTCAACCCCCTTATTCACCCTAAGAATTTACCATTTAAACCCAAGGGTTATGTTACTGCCAGACCTGTCGATACGGCAGTAACTGAATTCTGGCTTAAACAAAATGGGTTTCCCAGAGCCAAAGTCATTACTGTGCCGTGGGGCGTGAGTAAGGTTGATGCAATGCACGAGGCTGGTATTGAAACATTTATTGATGACTTTTATGATAACTTCAAGGAATTAAACGATGCTGGTATTACTACGTACTTATATACAGCACCTTGGAATGTCGAGCATGATGTTGGTGAATTTAGACTTAACTCATTGAAAGACATTCTGTTACTCCAACATTAAATTGGTTCATTTTTTGCAATTATTCCTGACTAAATGGTCGAAACCGACTATTTATATTGGAAGAATAATATTAAGACAAAAGACAAGTAGATGGGAAATATCATAAACGATATAGTTGACGAAATAGAAATTAAGCCTAACAAAAATAAATTGATATTGAAATGGGTTATCAGTATCGCTGGCAGTTTGATTGGTTTAGCATTTGTATTGGGTCAGTTCAAGTCTTCATTCTTTAATAGAATGGATGGGTTTGAGGAAGCACTGAATAAAAATACGGCAAGCATCGAGAGAATGGAAACCAAGATGGATAAGAATTTCGTTGAGGTCAACACGAGAATCGATAATGGCTATGATGATGGCATGGAAATCCTTCAAGACTATCAGGAATTCAATAAGAAACAATTGATACTGGTTTTGGATTACGGTCAAACTAATAAGGAGTTATTGAAAGAAATGCTTGAAATCAATATGCAGGAAAAAGTAAGAAGTGTTGAAAATCAAATCGAACAATCCAAGAATCAAGAAATTGTGCCACCCAATAGAGGTGACCCAGAGTTTGTTGCAATTGAAGAAGAACAAGGTAGAGACCTTTCAATAGTTGCCACACCGTTAAGGGATAAACCATTCATGAATGAAATATATTTTATTGAAGTCGAGACTCAAGACACGACATTTAGTATAACAGGGGCAACACAAAAATATGTTAATAGTATCAATAAAAATAAATATGAATTAGGGGCAGTAATCGAGAGCGATAAATATCAAGGTCGATACGACTTCTCATACCGCAAAAAAAAATAATCACATGGGCATATATCCAAAACAATATAACGAGGAAGATTTCTTAAAATTCCTCGAAAAAAATAAGGTTACTGAAACAATTATTACTAAATTTGCAGAGTTACCGAAAACTGTTGAACAAAGCGGTAACACATATAAGTTAGATATTAATCTGACATGGTATAGTGATGGCAATACTCATTATGAGTTCGAATTGAATTATTATTCAGAGGAACTCGTTGAGTATCTTTTTAGTTCTAAAGTATTTAATGATGTTGGAGTCAGTATCAATTATTTACTATGTGAATTAATTGTGAACGGCTACATCGCTGAAGAAAAAGAATGTAAGTCATGAAAATCTGTATAATATCAGATACTCACACCAAACACAAATATATTGGTCTCAAGAACTTTGAAGCCGATGTACTTATACATTGTGGTGATATCACTGGCAATGGTGGTATTGGTGCGATTACTGATTTCTTGACTTGGTTCAACGAGCAGAAACAATTCAAGTACAAAATATTCATTGCTGGTAATCATGATTGGTTATTCCAGAGAAACAATAGTCTGGCAAGACAAATTGTTGAAGATGTTGGTAGGGGTGACATCATTTATTTAGAGAACGAAGAAAAGGTGATTGAGAATGTCAAGTTTTACGGCACACCAGTTCAACCACCTTTCATGAATTGGGCATTCAACGTTAATGAACCCAAACTCAGTGAATACTGGAAGATTATTCCTGATAATATCGATGTGTTGATTACACATAGTCCACCTTATATGATTGGTGATTACGTGCCACATTCAATGCAACACGAAGGCAGTCCAAGTCTTTATCGTGAAGTCACCGATAGAATTAAACCTAAAGTCCATTGTTTCGGACATATTCATGAGGGTTATGGTATTGTTGATATGGGCGACATAAAATTCATAAACGCCAGTTGTCTCGATGGAAGTTACATGGCGGTCAATGACCCCATAATTATTGAAATCTAAAAGCCAGAAATTTCTGGCTTTTTTTTGTATTTATATTTAATGAAGTCAATCCATAAGATAATCCGAGAAGAAGTAAGGTCATTTCTTAAAGAAAATGACGAAAAGATGTATGAGTTATATGAAGCACGTGACCGCATCAAAGAAGAAATCTTTCAGGACTTCCTTTACCAAAACAATCAAGACTTCTCAAAGAACATCACTTGGCAAGTCATTCCATTTACCAGATTAAAAAAGATTTGGGAAGACTTCATGAAAATGGGAAATGTAAGAGATGTCAAGGGTCTGGATGGCATTGAAAGAATTACAATCAGAAACGCACTGAGAATCGATGTGATTACAGAACTCGCTGGTCATACGGCTTATGGAAACAGTGAAGAAGACATTGAAGAAAATATCGGGTATTGGGTTGACCAACAAATAAACTGCATACTTCCACAACAATCAGTCGATACGAGTCAATTGGAGATTCCGTATGAAAATCCTGCTGCTGGTCACGTTAAAAAAGAACCAGTTGAAACCGAAGAATGTCAAACCGAAATCCATCCATTTGCTAAACAAGTCATCGATGAGAAATTCAATGCAGCAAATATGGATAGAGAAGATGCCAGAGGTATGTTAATGGATGCAATGCAATGGAAATTCTTCGAGGATTATCTCACTGACCCCAAATCAGGTCATCTTTATATAAGCGATTATGGGTTGCCAGCAATTATGACTCAAGCCAGTAAACTCTATATGGAAGACAATCCAGTGCAAAAAATTGTTTTAATTGATAGCATATTAAATGTGGTGCATCAACGCAGCGATTTAGCATCATGGTTTGTTCAAGGCGGGTCAGCAGCACTCAGTGACTTAAGTGGTTATGAAATACCTGACGAAGATTCTGGGGGGTATGATACGAAAAGTGCAATATCGGGGCGATACAACATGAGTGACTACAGTTAAAATTTTTCCGCTAAAACCGACTTTTCGGAAAATATTTTCTATTTATGGTAAAAATTATAATATCATAAATATATAACTATATGAATATCAATGAATTATTTGAAACAATTCAAGATGAGTTCCTTCCTGAAGAATTAAACGGTGAATTCTTATTACATGGAAACGTCATAATTTGGTCATATAATCTCACAGAAGATAGCGAAGAATTACTTTATTTGGATGAAGACGAAGAAAATGGTTTTAATTTTGAAGCCAGCAGTTCCGAAGAACTACTTCAGGAAGCACAGCAAGAAGATTTAGAAAAAGTACAGCAGTTTCTTGACACCATAGAGGAAACAGATAATTGGACATTTTCGGACTATGAGGTTGTAGATGACGTAATTGTTTTTAAAATTTTCTAAAAAAATAGTAACATTCTCGATTTGTTTTCGTATAATTGTAAAAAAGAAAGCAAATGGGAGGAAAAGCACTAAATAAATACGGTATAACTACCGAACGAAAAAACACTGAAGAATTCCTACGTATTGGCAAGGAGATTCAGGAACATATTCAATTCGATTTCGACTTTCCAGTTGAGACCGAAGTTGTTACCTGTTACCATACCAAGCCAGACCACGGAGATTTGGATTTGTTGATTAAGATTGATGAGAAATTCCATAACGCAGGAATCGACTTGAAACAATATATTGAAGTAGCGTTTGCCCCACGAGCCATTCACAACAATGGAGGCGTGTATTCATTCGACTACCAAAATTTCCAAATCGATTTCATTCCAGTTAAGGAGAGCAAATGGGAAACAGCAAAGGTTTATTATTCTTATGACCCACTCGGAAACATCATGGGTAAGACGTTTCACAAGTTCGGATTGTCTTATGGATGGGACGGGTTGTTCTATAAGTTTAGGAACTTTAATGGTAGACTGGCGCAAAACATTTTATTGACTAACGATGCTGAAAGAATTTTTGAGTTCGGTAGTTACGACTATCAACGATACCTTCAGGGGTTCGAAACTCTGGAAGACATTTTGAAGTTTGCAATTGACTGCAAATACTTCGATACTGAAATCTTTCAGATGGATAATCTCAAAAGCATCGATAAAAAGAGAAATCGTAAGCGTGGCAGTTATCATGTATTCCTGAAATACTTGAAGGACAACAACATCAATGTCAGATATGATTTCCATAAAGACAAGGAATTGTATTTGCCAATGATTGACGAAGCCTTTCCTGAAGCAGACCTCATGGGTCAACTTTATGAGTTGAGAATGAAAGACCGAGAGAATAAGATTTTGTCACAACGATTTAATGGTGACCTTGTAATGTCTTGGCTTCCCGACTTGAAAGGCAAAGAACTTGGAGAAGCGATGAGTAACTTCAAAAAGTCTTTCGATAGTGAAGAAGATTATAGGAAGTTCGTTCTTACAGCGTGTTACAGCGCAATCGAGAACAGATTTATGAATACATATAATGGCAGATTTAAGCAAAAACAGAGAACGCAATAACATATTAAAACTCGGCAGCAAAAATCTCAATGCAGAAAATTGGGAGGTTTACCATCCCGATGGAACTCATATGTTCACATGTGGCGAGAAAAAGGCTACTTGGTATCTCGAAAGAGACCTTGCAAAGCGAACTGCTGACGGCAAAATTATGTTAACGTTCGAACCCAAAGGAAATGGTTTTGAAGCCAACGAAGTCTTTGGGAAATCAGTAAGGGAAGCGATATGTGTTGTTACTGGCGAACCAGATGGTTTGCAACGACACCATATCGTTCCTTATTGCTATCGTACCTACTTCCCTGAAAAATACAAATCAAAGAATCATCATGACGTGGTTTTAATTAACCATGAACGTCATAGTGAATATGAACAGAAAGCGACCAAATATAAGGACGTGATTGCCAGAATGTTTGATGTGAAAACAATCACGGAATTCAATATGGAATACACTTTTAAATTACGTGAAATCGGAAGAAGTAATGCGATTCTATTAAGTACAATTCATTCCTTATTTAAAACGTATGGGAAAATAACTCAGGAAGTAAAACTCCAGAAACTCCAACAAATTGCCGACATCACTGAATTACCATTTGAAACGGTTTGTGGATTCAGCTACATTCAACTCTATAAGTTCTATCTCATTCTTAAGGATGAGCATGCTGAAGAACAATATCAATTCAAACAAACTCATCGTCAGGAATACGACCACGGCTATCATGTGGTACAAAAACTTGATACCGAAGAAAAAATGGTTGAGTTCGTGAAACTCTGGAGAACACATTTCATTGAAACCATGAAACCCAAGTTCATGCCAAATGGTTGGTCAATTGATTTCAGGATTAAAACTAATATATAAAATACTTGCATTTCTGAGTATTTATTCCTAATATTGCAAGGATAAACATAACATAAAATGAAATTATACAAAGCATTAAAACTTAGAAAGAATTTGGTTGGTGAAATCACCAAACTGAAGCAACAAATTAAAGACAAGAACTCATATCTTGAGGGTTCTAAAAACGGGGAGAAGTTCAGTGTTGAGAACGCATATAAAGAACTCATGCAAAAAATCGAAGAACTTACCAGTTTGAAATTCGTCATTAACGAAGCCAATCGTGAGATTCAAGCACAAATCTATCTACTTGGTGAGTATAAAGCACTCATTACGTTCTTAAATGAAATGCCAGTGGCTGAAGGCTCAGAAATGAGCGGGTATAGTGACACCATAAAAACCTACGTGGTTCAATTCGATGAAGAAAAGCGTAATGGACTCGTAAAGAAATTCCAAGCCATTGTCGATGCAATTCAAGAAGAACTCGATGAATATAATTTTAGTACCGAGATTCCTTGGGGTGATATGACTGAAGAAGAACTGGATGCACTGGAAGCACAGGTCGCTCAAAAAGAAGAAGAGAGTAAGGAATAATTGCATTGGGGGTGTGTGTTCGAGTATTTTAGAAATGCGTGTTAACTTATGGTACAGAAAATGATAGAGATTTGAATGTTCAAGATTCCTGTTATTCATGGACTAAAGGGTCAAGAGTAAAGAGTTAAGCCTCATTTACCTCACAATTTTCTTTAAGAAAGACGCACACTTCTTTTATTATAAAAATATGAAGGACTTAAAACCGCAATTTGATTTCGATGATGTTCTCATCGTCCCTAAAGTAAAAACACATATTTCCAGCCGATACAAAGGTATTATTTTGCCAAGGTCGTTGCCGTTATTTACTGCACCAATGGATACTGTTGTTGATACCGAGAACATGTTTACTTTCATCGAGAACGGTATTGGTGTCACGCTTCCCAGAACGGTAAAGCGTGAGGATTACCATTTAGTGCCAAGAGGGGTTTTTGTGAGCATGGGATTCGAAGACCTTGACTTTGAGTTGAAAACAAGTTTAAGAAATTTACCCACAGAATTATCTGTTGTTATCGATGTTGCCAATGGTCATATGCAAAAAGTATTCGATTATTGTCGAGAAATAAAAAGACTGAGACCCGATATCATTCTAATGGTTGGAAACATCGGGAATCCCGAAACCTATGAGTTTTACGCCAAAGGAAATTGCGTTGATTACATCAGAGTTGGTATTGGAAACGGTGGTGGTTGTCTCACAACAAAGCAAAGTGGTGTTGGATATCCAATGGCATCATTAATTCATGAAACTCGTGGTGTGAAAGAGAGACTTCGTGTGTCGTCAACCAAGATAAAAAAATTACCAGCAATTGTTGCTGATGGCGGTATGAAAGACTATTCCGACATCATCAAAGCATTGGGTCTTGGTGCGGACTATGTGATGATTGGTAGCATTTTCAATAAGTGCTTAGAAAGCTGTGCACAGAACTACTTATACGGAATAAAGATTAATAAGCGACTTGCGAGACATTTCTTTAAGAAAGGTCGTCCCGTAAAGAAATACTTCAGAGGTATGAGTACCAAAGGCGCACAAAAAGCTATGGGAAAGACCAGTTTTAAGACTTCTGAAGGCGTTACGAGGTTCAGGAAAGTAGAATATCGTCTTGATGGTTGGGTGGAGAATTTCGAGCATTATTTAAGAAATGCAATGAGTTACAGCAACGCCCAAGACCTCGATGATTTTATTGGGTCAGTAGAGTTTTGCCAAATCACAACAAAAGCATATGACAGATTTAATAAATAGGGTTGATGATTGGATTAAAACAGACGTTAATGCTGTTCAAGCTATCGTCAATAAATATGCGTCTGTCTTAGAAGGAACACTCCCAGAAAAAAATATTCCATATCTCGCAGTTGTTATCAATACCTGTGTTGATTATTTAGGTGGTAGCTATGGTGCAGTTAGTGCTGACTGGAAAGCATGGTCGGTGCTTTTAATAAAAAAAATATTCGAAGAAGGTAAGCTGAAAAAAGAAGCCGACATTCCAGTAATCATTGATGAGTTCTTAGAGTATCAGGATAAAGAGTATCAAAAATACTGTGATGACATAATTTCAGTTAATGATTATGAAAGAGATAGGGGATTTATGTATAGGTTCTTCTGGAAAAAAACGAATAAAAAAATCGGTAGCCGTTAGACTACCGATTCGT
>Ga0180438_10002278_pt1 | contig 31870 bp, 26 predicted proteins | sample SS_ome_12_FD_132455 | JGI IMG/M metagenome (GOLD analysis project Ga0180438, IMG submission 132455) | Hypersaline lake sediment archaeal communities from the Salton Sea, California, USA - SS_3_D_2 metaG | ecosystem: Environmental > Aquatic > Non-marine Saline and Alkaline > Hypersaline >... | reverse complement strand
TTGGAACGCTCACCTCGCTGTTCCTGACAGATAAACCAAAACGCACCATTGACGAGGTATATGAATTCTGCGAATCAGTGGAACTTCCAACAACACTTTCGGATATAGGGCTTGGGGATGTGAGTGATGAAGCGCTTAGGAACATTGCGGAGAATGCATGCAAGAACGAAGATATACACTGTGAGCCCATTCCCGTGACTCCTGATTCTGTCTTCTTTGCACTAAAAGCAATGGACTCCGAAGGTCGGAATCGAAAGCAAAGAGAGAGAATACTCCCTTCATGAGATTTTCGGGTATGATTCAATCATGATTGCTATAGAGATAATTGCTTGCGGTATTTACTACCTCACTTAAATGGGCCCGCATATTTTCAGTGGCTTTCTCTGCATCGTGTTTCTTTATGGCATTAAATATGTTTCTGTGATGTATATTTGCATCTTTCGGTTGACCGGGTATTTGTACCATCTCTTGCACAATCTTTGATATCAACCCCTGTATTGATTTTAAGAATGCAACAAGCACCGGATTCTTCGCCGCTTCTGCGATCGCAATGTGAAATTCAACATCAAATTCATCATAAAGTTCAGGTTGTGTTTCATTTTTTTCCATCTGCAGAAGAAGATTTGATAATTTATCTATTTCATGATCCTCAGCCTGCTTCGCAGCCATTCCTGCTGTTTCACATTCAATGATTTTTCTCGCTTCCATGACATTGAAGAAGTCCTGTCTCTGTAATGTGATCAAGCCTTTGAAACTATTGAGAAAATGGTCCATATCGAGATTCTCGCTTACATAGGTCCCCTTTCCCTGCACAATGGTGATAATACCCATACTCTGGAGCTGTTTCAGTCCTTCGCGTATTGAACTGATGCCAACCATGAGTTTTTCGCTGAGCTCTTTAATGGGAGGGAGTCTGTCACCAGGCTTAAACTGTTGGCTTTTAATAGTATTTAAAATTGCATTCATTACTTCTTTCGATAGATTTGCCTTTCCTATTGGTTCCATAGGATCCTCTTTCTTATACAGCTAGAAAATGACTTACTTATCATTTTTATAAATGCTCAATATACGATATAAAGTAGTTTTTCTGTAAATTATTATATTAAATATTCAAATATTGTCAATTTTTATTTTTATTTATTTTATACTCGAAAAAAATATTTCTATTTTATGGTTTAAATTAAGATTGAAGCAAATTAATTGTGAATTAAAAACATACTCATGAAAAAGTATTGACTTTTCCATGGTTATTTGTAAGAATAATTTTATCATATATCATATATCTTACAATATATATTTTTATGAAATTAAATATAATTATTTCCTGAGTGATGATAAACAAAATCCATAGAGAGGAGTCATTCGTATGGGAGAACAGAAGGGTAACGAAAAACAGGATAAAGGCTGGCATCATCCCTGGGGAACCGTTTATCTTAATGGGAAATACGTTCCGGGAGAACAGGCTGTTGTCTCGGTGCTCGACATAGGATTCGTCAAGGGGGATGCAATATTTGATGTCTGTCGGACTGTACGGCATAAAGCGTATAAACTCGATGAGCACGTGGAGCGGTTTTATAAAAACCTGCGTTATGCAAGGCTTGACCCCGGTTTGACTCCAGAAGAGCTGAAGCAGGTATGTGTCAATGTGCTAGAAAAAAGCATACACCTTCTCAAAGAGAATGACGAGTACTGGATCTTCATGAGGGTAACTCGGGGAAGTAATCCCTATTTTCCGCTCAACTATGTAAAAGGTGCAAAACCCACGGTGGTCGTTTACTGCGTTCCCATTGAGTTCAGAAACTTCGCCAAACAGTACAAACAAGGGCGGAGATTCATCACTGTCTCGATACGGGCGCTGCCGTCTGAATGTCTGGAACCACGTCTCAAGTGTGGATCAAGAATGCACTTCATGCTCGCAGTCGCTGAGGCTCAGGAGAAAGACCCTGAGGCCTATCCGCTCCTGCTCGACATCAACGGGAACGTTGCTGAGCCATGGGGTGCAAACATCTTCATCATCAGTAAGGGTAAGCTCATGACTCCGGGCAAGCAGCTTGTTCTCGAAGGAGTTACCCGGGATACGGTCCTGGAAATCGCCTGGGAGCTCAAAATTCCAGTTATCGAGAGTAATTTTATCAAACTCTACGATTTATACACCGCAGATGAGGCCTTTGTTACTACCACCAGTTACAAGATTCTTCCGGTACAGAGCGTCGATTGGGTGAAGATAGGCACAAGGGTACCAGGACTGATTACCGAAAAGCTCACAGAGGCGATGAGCAAGAAGGTTGGGATCGATATTGTTGAACAAGCGATGAGCCATCTGACCAAAGAGGAGCGACGGGAACTCTGATTGCATTTCATCAATGCATGAAGCACCGTCCTTCATTATTGTATTTAATCTCGCTCCATGATACGTTGTGAGATTGCAGGGAATAAGAAGAATGAGGTGGCTTTAATTTTTAAAGGTTCTATTCACTCTATAAAAAAGATCACCTGTTACGAGGATATGCGAGGAGGAGGTTTGTGAAGGAAAGTCGAATAAAGGTAATTGTATACGGGCTTGGACCTATTGGTATTTCTACTGCAAAGATCCTTGCTCAGCGAAAGGGAATCGAAATCCTTGGTGCAGTCGAAATCGCAGAAGATAAGGTGGGAAAGGATCTGAGCGATTTGATCGGAATAAGCAAGGAGAAGGGTATTCCCGTATCAAAAAACCTTGGGGAAGCGAAAAAATATGGGACAGCAGATGTAGTGGTGCATACGACAGCTTCTTTCCTAGAAAAAGTGTTTCCCCAGTTGGAAGAGGTAATCTCGGGCGGAATGAATTGTGTGTCCTCCACGGAAGAGCTGTTCTTTCCAATTCGCGGGGCTCCGGAAATGACCAGAAAAATTGACGAACTGGCGAAGAAGCACGGGGTGACTGTGGTTGGAACCGGGGTCAACCCCGGATTTGTGATGGATACGCTCCCTCTCTTTCTTACAGGAGTATGTGAAAGGGTCGATGAGGTGCATATACAGAGAAGAGTCGACGCATCAAAGCGGAGGCTTCCGCTGCAGCAGAAGGTAGGAGCCACGCTTGATGCAGAAGAGTTTTACAAACGGGTTGAGGCGGGGACATTCGGCCATATTGGTTTACGTGAGTCTTTGCAGTATCTTGCAGTAAATCTTGGCTTTGAACTGGACGGCATCGAGGAAAAGGTTGATCCAGTCATAAGTGAGAAAGATATTTCCACAGAATATTTTCTCGTCAGGAAGGGACAAGTTGCCGGCATCAAGCACATTGCAAGAGGCTTTGTGAACGGCAAATCTGTGCTGTCCCTTGATCTACGAATGTATGTGGGAGCAGAAAAATCCTTTGACAGGATTACAATCGGTGGGAACCCTTCATTGGAAATCGAGATAAAAAAGGGTACCCCAGGGGACATAGCCACGGCTTCAATTCTTGCTAATTCTGTGACTCTTGCCATGCATGCCGATCCGGGGTTGATCAATACAAAGTGTCCCCTGTGGCCGCATTACGAGAAATTATAGATTGCACTGTGAAGTAAAAACTGCTTAGGCAGTTTGTAGGGCAATGTAATGTGTGGATGGTCGAAAGCAGGTGTGGAGCGAGTGATCCACACTGTATGTGCTGAGCAGATTTTATTCTCAATAATATCATTCAATGGAGGAAGAGACAATGAAGCTTACTTTGCAATCGTTAAGTTCCAAAGCATTTACGGAATTTGGTCATGTGTGCGTTGTACCTCCTACCGACAAACCTGAGCATAGCTGTGATGAGTTTGATTGGTGGCCGGACAGAATTCTTTTCGATTCAATTACGGGTAAGTATGGAGCCGGTTTCGCAAAGATAAAGAGATCTCCTTTTCGTCAGAAATGTTCTGAACGCCATATGAAGACACCAGAATTTCTCCTTCCTGTGAATGGCGATATGATCTTGATCCTCGGACCTCCGGAGTACCCAAATGAGCCATCTCGATTGCCCGATTTTTCGCGCTTTGCCGCGTTCAAGATAAAAGCAGGTGAAGCAGTTTTATTGAAGCCTGGCGTCTGGCATTATGCGGGGATGCCGTTTGAGGATGAGATCTATATGTACTGCATCTACGCTTCAGGAACCGGAGAGAACGATCTTGCACTGGTCGATTTCCCCAATGGGACGGTACTCGAGGTCGACATTTAATAAGGCATATTGACAACCACATTTTTTTTATTATTGCGTTTGGATTTGATAATTTCAGTAAAGGAGTTGAATATGGTCATGTCTGAATTGCAGCGAATCGATGAATACAGAAATGTTCCACAGATTTCCTTTGGGTTTGGGGCGTTAAAAAACCTGTCGGATTTTGCAGATAAGTTATCAAAGAATAAAAAAATCATGCTTGTCACAGATGAAAACATTGAAAAAATTGGAATCATCAAAGAACCATACAATGCACTTGTTGATTCCTCTTTTTCGGTGGATGTTTATACTGCCCATGCGAAAGAACCTGATATTGGAATGGTCAAAACCTATATTGATGCAGTCCGAAAGAATAAATATGGGCTCGTCGTTGGCATCGGTGGCGGTTCGGTTATGGATCTTGCAAAGATAGTTGGGGTCATGCAGGAGAATCCGGGGGAAATAGAAGAGTATGTCTGTCCGAATAACAAGCAGTTGATAGGATCAGTTCCTAAGATATTGGTACCTACCACATCTGGGACAGGGAGTGAGTGTTCTAACACTGCTGTTGTCATTATTGCACAGAGTCATGAATATATCGATGCAATGAAAACATGGATAACTGGAGATGCAGTATTGGCGGATGCAGCAATAGTAGACCCAACTCTGACGATTCAGCTCCCACCGGAAAAGACCGCTTCCAGCGGAATGGATGCTTTAAGCCATGTCGCTGAATCAGTGCTTTCTCTACAGGCGAATCCATTTTCAGATGCAATTGCTCTGAAAGCAATCGAGTTGATATCAAAAAATTTAAAGAGAGCCTATAGCAACGGTGAAGATAAAGAAGCCCGGTGGAACATGTCTTTGTCTGCTTCTATTGGAGGAATGGTAATAAGTTATCCATGGATTGCAGGTCCTGCACTTCTTGGACACGTGGCATCTGAAGGGATATCCGCAAAATTATCGATATCTCATGGTATGGCCTGTGGTGTTCTCCTGCCATATGTGTACTGGTATAATTTTCAAAATGATTACGCTGTATTGAAATTGTCAAAAATTGCAGAAGCCATGGGAGTCGATACCTCCGGTATAAATGCAAAAGAATCAGCAAAACAGGCGATTTTAAGAACCTTCGATCTGCTTGAGGATGTTGGATTAACGACCGATCTGAGTCAATTTGCAATTGGTGAAAAAGAAATCCGCTCAATTTCGAATTATATATTGCAGAGATCGGAAGAAATGTATTCCATGTCATTGTATAACCCCAAAAAAGCAACGTTACAGAATATCATTGAATTTTTTGAAAAGACACTTGAAGGGAGAAAATCCATAGAAAAAACCCTTAAATAGAAGAATTGAAAGCTCCCTTATATAGAGAGAATCAGTGGAGTACAACGTTTTATATATAATCTATATGTCCATTCCCGAAACCGTTAGAATTTTCTCGATTGCGCGTTCGATATAGCGCCTTCCTTAATCAAAGACCGATAAAGTAATAAAAAAGCGTATTCAAAGTATAACAAATTCCATATTTTAAAGTATCACTTGACAACTCCTTCCGTATAGTTATAATATGGCAACGTTATCATTTATAACTACAATATCAACAAAATAAATGTAAAATCTTGAGAACATTATCAAAAAAACAGGGGAGGATTTCGTTATGCAACTTTCACTGCTTACCAATGAACAGATAGAGAAAATACACAGCTCCTCCATAAGGATACTGGAAACATTAGGTGTTGTAATGCCTCACGAAGAAGTGGTCGATCTATTTGCGGAAGCCGGAGCTGCAGTGGACCGAGAAAAGCATCTCGTGAAGATACCGGAGAAGCTTGTTCATGGATGTCTTGAGCGCTGCAGTAAGCAGTTTATCCTCTACGGGAGAGACAGGCAGAAAAAGGCGGAGTTTGGATATGGGAAGAGAAATTATCAGGCAATCGGAGGAAACCCTTACTGGATAGAAGACGACCTGGTACGCCGCTTCTCAACCATTGAGGACGTTCGAGTATCCGCCAGAATTGGTGATTCACTGCCAAGACTGAACATTGTGGGTGCCATGTCAGATGCAAACGATGTTCCGGAAGAGTATCGCTACCTCATGATAGCTGTTGAACTATTAAAAAATACTACAAAACCGATAATGTTCTTTTTCAACAACAGGGAAACTACCCAATATATCATGAAATTATTTGAAATTATCGCAGGGAGTAGGGATGAGGTGATCAATTATCCCTATGCGTATTTTCTCTTCGAACCGATAAGCCCTCTGCGGTTTCCTGTCGATGGAGTGGACCTGCTTTTTGAGGCCTGTCCTTTCAATATTCCTGTTGCCGTCGCACCGCTCGCATTAATGGGAGCAACAGCCCCTGGAACTGTTATAGGGACAATCGTGCAGCAGAATGCAGAGATTCTCGCAGGCATATGCTGTGTCCAGTTGATAAAAGCGGGAGTTCCGATCTGCTACGGGGGGATACCCCATGCGATGGATATGAGCACCACTTCTATGATTGCAGCTGGTCCGGAACAGTCTCTTATGACGGTTGCAATGACCCAGCTGGGAAAATACTATAATCTGCCGGTCTATGTAGACGTGGGCATAAGTGACAGCAAGATCCAGGATGCCCAGGCCGGCATGGAGGCTGGGATTACGCTCGCCTGTGGTGCGATGGCTGGAGCAGATATATTCGGGAGCTTCGGGAGCAGTGGCGAAGACCAGGGCACTTCTCTATTGATGCTGATGATACAGCACGAGCTCATTGGATTTATTGAAAGAATGATGAAAGGAATCGAAATAAGTGACGAGAAGATCGGAATAGAGATCATTGAAAAGGCGAGGAAAGAAGGTACCTTTCTTGCAGAAGACCATACCTTGAAACATTTTCGTGAAGAGCTCTGGTTTCCTGAACTTTCAGATAAAAATTTCTGGGAGAAGTGGGTTCTGGGGGGAAAGAAAGACATGCGCACACGCTGCAAGGAAAAAAAGGATGACATACTGAAACAGCACATCCCATCTCCGCTTGATACTGAAACGACGAGAGAGATCGATGCACTGGTGAGAGATGCGAAAAAGCATCTGATGAAAAAAAAGATATAAGATTATCCGACACATCCATGTCGATAACGCATTTAACCCTGCGTGCGCACTGCAGGTAATCTAATTGCTCGTTGTCTCATTCATTCACGCTTCTATCAGTCAGCACTTATTCTTCGAGATTCAGGAATGGCTGTTTATCTAGATATTGTATGAATCCTCATGGTGATATTTATGAACAGTACTATTTCTCTTGAGTCGTCTTTTGATTCGCACTCTATGGGTGATATTCCATCATTTCTCAATTAGTCGAGTGTCTCTTGTATTCCATTCGCGATCCTTTCAACTGAAGGCATACATTCTCTTTCGAGGGAATACGCCATTGGAGGCGGGATATCATAACTCGATATAATACGCACAGGTGCCTTTAATTTCTTAAAACAGTTTTTGCTGATTTCGTGTGAAATGTAGCAGGAGAAACTCCCTGTATAAGGAGACTGGGTTACCACCACAGCTCTCCCTGTCTTATTTACCGAGGCAGCTATTGTTGATATGTCGAGCGGAATGAGCGTCCTTGGATCGACGACCTCGACCTGAATTCCATCCTGTCTCCCAAGAATATCGGCAGCTTCAAGAGCACGGCTCACCATATGTGAATATGCAACAACTGTAATATCCTTTCCTTCCCTTGCTATATTCGCCTTGCCGAAAGGGATGAGGTACTCTTCCTCTGGGACGACTGCTTTTTCCAGGTAGACCCACTGGTGCTCGATAAAAATAACAGGATTATCATCACGTATCGCTGTTTTTAAAAGACCCTTTGTGTCGTATGCATTCGAGGGTGTGACTACTTTCAAGCCTGGAAATTGCGTTACAACTGATTCAAGGCTCTGTGAGTGCTGTCCGGCATATCCTTTTCCCCCCCCAATCGTTGTTCTTATTGTCAGGGGAATATTATATTGGCCACCGAACATGAATCGGGCTTTGGCAGCTTGATTTCCAACCTGGTCCATGGCCTGTAAAATAAAATCGATAAACATGATTTCTATGACGGGACGCAATCCAACCATTGCTGCCCCAACCCCTGTTCCCACAATTGCTGATTCTGAAATCGCGGTGTTGAAAACCCTCGCTTTTCCAAAGATATCATATATACCTAGCGTTGCACTGAACGCACCACCATGCTCGGCCACGTCTTCACCCCAGAGACAGACTCTCTTGTCTCGCATCATCTCCTCAATGAGTGCTTCAGTGACTGCATGTCGGCCCAGCAATTTTCCTTCACTGTCCCTCGGGTATTTTTTGGGTTTCTTCATGAAATTTACTGTTTTATATTCATCTCCTGCATCATTTGAGTTTGTATTGGAATACAATCCGAAATACATATTTTTCGGATCAGGGTCAGTACCACGCGCGGCCATGACAGTTAAACCTTTTAATTTTTTCCTCGTTTCCGACCATATTCTTTTCATGTCATCTTCTTTGAGGATCTTGTTTGTGTTCAACTCATTTTCAAACCAGTGTATTGGGTCGCACCCCTTCCATGCGTTCATTTCCTCCCTTGTTCGATATGCAACTCCTTTATCTCTAAAGTTATGTCCATAATATCTGTAGGTGAGTGTTTCTAAAAGCACGGGGCCTTCCCCTTTCAGGCAAAGCGCTCGTGCTCGTTTGACTGCTTCCCGGATACTGAGGATATTCATCCCGCATACCGTTTCAGCATGCATGGATGATTCATTGTACGCAGATCCTCTCTTTGCAAGAATTTCTATGCCTGTGACTTCTCCTCTCTGCTGTCCTGTATACCCGTATTGATTATTCTCTATAAAATAAATGACCGGGAGACCCTTCTCGAATTGCGCCATTGTTGCGAAATTCATTGCTTCATGGGATATGCCATTATTCATTGCTCCATCGCCAACGCAGCTCAACACGGTTCTCTTCAACCCCTGGTGTGCGATTGCAAATGCCGCTCCCGTCGCGATACCAAAACTCCCACCGACAATTGCATTTGCACCCAGGTTACCGACTGAAAAATCAGCAATGTGCATGCCCCCGCCTCTTCCCCTGCAGTATCCCTCTTCCTTTCCCAGTAATTCTGCAATGGTTCGATACAGGTGATAATCGATTGCAGCCTCCAGAAGAGTATCATATATATTTGTGTCAAAATGATTGGATTCCGCAGTGCTGATGAATTTTCGAATTTCATCTTCATTCATCTGGTAGAGGGCAAATAATCCCTTACTGATGCAATGACCGTGTCCCCTGTGAGTGCTTGTGATATAGTCATTTTTTGACAAGACTGACATGGCACCAACAGCTGTTGCTTCCTGACCGACGCTGAGATGTGCTGTACCCCTGAATTCAAACCCTTCGACAGGAATAAAGCGTTTAACATCGAGATCACGGATGATCTCTTCGAATGATCTTTGTAGAACCATCGCACGGTATACTCTAAGAGATTCGTCAATAGAAATTATACCATTCTCAAGTTCTTCTTTTAGAGTCGGCATATATCTGTAGAGGGGTATTTCGCCATAAAATTTCCTGTTTTTTACCTTTTGGTGTGGAATTACATTGAGACATTTCATAATTTATTTCCTTCTATATTGAGATAATGAACAGCATAACTATCTTAATATAATTCTATTCTATATCAGAACCCCTGCTCGTGATAAAGATATTTCCGAGCCACCTCTTCTACATGTAATAGATGCTCTTTCATGTGCTTGTACGCAATATTCGGTTCATGGGCTTTGATTGCCTGAAATATGTTTTCATGATATACATTCGCCTCCTCAGGTAGACCGGGAATGGCTGAGATTTCTTTTACTATACTCACAAGTCCTTGTATTGATTCAAGGAGCATTACCAGAACTGGGTTACCGGAACATTTTGCGATTTCAACATGGAACGCGACGTCATGTTTTTCATATTCGTCAGGCTGTTTTGCAGTATCCTTAAGATTTATTAATATTTTTGATAAGCGCTCTATATTATCTTCACCCGCTCTTTCTGCTGCGAATCTTACAGTTTCATGTTCAATAATCTTCCTTACCTCCATTATATTAAAAAAGTCCCTCTTTTGTATCGTTACAATCTCTTTTATGTTGGCGAGAAAAACGTCTAAGCTAATATTTTCTGATAAATAGGTCCCCTTCCCCTGAACGCTTTTGATGATCCCCATAGTTTGTAATTGTTTCAGACCTTCTCTTATCGAACTTATTCCCACCTTTAAAACATTCGCTAATTCTATCATTGGAGGCAGACGATCACCTGGTTTGAGATTACCTACTTTGATTGAATTTAAAATAGATTTGGAAACCGCAAGAGATAAATTTTGTTTTTTTATAGGCTTCATTTTTAAATTTTACTGTTTGAAATACATTTCCACTGAGTAAGAAATTATCTGGTCTGCTATTTAAGAGCACAGAAAATAAATAATATTCTCATATATCATATAAGATATATGATGTCTTATTTATTATAAAGCATAAATTGAGTAAGAGGTCAAGATATTTTTAGTAGTCATAGAAATTTTCTTTTGAAAGATATTGACAGAATTATAAAATAATGATAAAAAAAATATGATGTTAGATATCATATATCTTAGAATTTAAAAATTTATATTTCTTACAAAAAAGAGGTTGAAAAAATAGTGGCTGATAAAAAAAAATTAATAAATGAAATCTGTAATTCATTGATCAACATCGATGAAGATATTTTTAAAAACAATGTTAAGAAAGCTTTGGATCTGCATATCGATCCTGCTGTAATTATTGATGAAGGGATAATTAGAGCATTGCGCACTGTTGGTGAAAAGTTTGAATCAGGAGAATTTTTTCTGGCGGATCTTGTTGGTGCAGCAGAACCAGCGCAAAAAGTGATGAAAGAGCTCCTTGAACCCGAGCTGAAGAAAAAAAGTGATAGAACAAAAAGTAAAGGGAAAATTGTATTAGGTACTGTGCAGGGTGATATTCATAGCATAGGAAAAAATATCGTTGCAGCGATGTTATTTGCAGCCGGATTCGAAGTTATAAATCTGGGAGAGAATGTACCAGCCAAGGTTTTTGTAAACAAAGCAAAAGAGATTAAGGCAGATATCGTTGCGGCCAGTGCATTATTGACCACCACGCTCCCGGGTCAGAGACAGATCGTTGAGACGCTACAGGCTGAAGGTTTGAGGTCTCAGGCGAAAACGATGTTTGGAGGAGCTCCCTGCACCGCAGAGTGGGTAGAAGAGATTGGCGGAGACGGGTACGCAGAGAATGCAATAGAAGCGGTGAGAGTTGCTCATAGATTGTTAGGATTAAAAGAAAAAGGAATGGAGAAATAATATGTATGATCTATTAAGCAGTGAAGATATCAATACAATTAATTCGGCCACCATTGAGGTATTGGAAAAAACAGGTGTTCTCGTAGAAAGTGATGATATTCTGAATCTGTTGAAAAAAGCAGGGGCACAAGTCAATTTAGAAAAGAAAATAGTACGGTTTCCTGAATCTCTTATAAACGAAAGTCTTCAAAAGGCCCCAAGTAGTTTTACCCTCTACTCACGGAAAGGAGAACAGTACGTAGTGGGGGGGGAGACTCCTGTTATCTCTTCCGGAGCTGGCGCTACATGGATGTTGGATCTCGAAACTGGTGAGCCTCGACCTGCCACGAGGAAGGATGTTGAGGAGACGAGTAGACTGACCGATGCACTGGAACACTTTGATGTCTGTATGGCAACAGCTATTCCTCAGGATGTAACATCCACAGTAGTTGATGTGATGGCTGCTGAAGCAATGATGATAAATACAAGCAAGCCATACTTTTTAGCTCCAGGAGATGGGAAACAGGCTCGATATATCATTGAGATGGCTGCGGTCATATCAGGTGGAATGGATGAACTTGTAAAGAAGCCGGTTCTCCTCGGTGTAGCTTCACCGAATTCGCCCTTACGTCTTGCCAGTCACGATCTTGATGTGGTAGAAGAGTTTGCAAAACATAAAATCCCAATAACCATACTCAACTGTACTATTTCCGGGGCAACCTCACCAGTGACTCTCGCTGGAACTCTGGTGATCAGTTTGGCTGAAATACTCTCAATGACTGTTGTAGCAGAACTGATAAACCCCGGAACTCCGGTTATGTTAGGGATGTGCCCTGCGTGCATAGATATGAGGACAGCAAATGCAACTTTCGGGGATCCAGAGAATGCACTGGTATCTGTAGCAAACGCACAATTGTTAAAGCACTATAATTTACCTTCGTGGACCTGCGCATCTGAAGTGGATGCAATTATTCCTGATACGCAGGCAGGATATGAAACCGCTTGGAAAACTCTCTTGCCCCTCATGGCAGGAACAGATATGATCAGTGGGACTGGTCATTTAGGGGCCGCAACAGGCGGGAGCTTTGAGAAGCTCATAATAGATAACGAGATTATTGGTGCGATAAAACGAATACTGAAAGGTATAAATGTGAATGAATCAACTATAGCACTCGATGTTATAGATGCTGTGGGTCCAGGAGGACACTTTCTCGCTCAAAAGCACACTCGAGAGCATTTGAAGAATGAGCGGTGGTTTTCAAAGATTTCATATAAATCAAATGTCGAACAGTGGAAAAAAGAAAGGATTGATGTCTGGAAAAAGGCAAGAAAAGAAGCTGTAGAGATCCTGCGTATACATCAACCTGAGCCCTTAGATAATGAAAAGGCACAAAAGATCAAGAAAATCGTTGAAGAAGCAGAAAGAACCTTATCCGGCCCATCTGGAACATAAAATTGAAATTGGATAATCCATTAATTATCTTATTATCAATATTTATCGATTTACTGATAAATAAAATCATTCCTGTACTCTTTCTGTGATGTTCTTTATAACAAAAACATGCGTGTTTTCTTTTATCAATTATAATTGAGAGATAATAAGTTGCCAAAGTTTACTTCCATAGATCCGCGGCATTAAATAAAGGAATGATATGGAAGGGGATGAGAGCCTTCAGGAAGCCCTCATCTACGAACTTGATCCAGAGAAAATTATTAATGAGAGAAGAAAAAAACATTAAATCAGCTCTGAAATGTATAAAATAATACGAGATTGAAAAGGCTTGACATAGTATGAAGAGTTTATGCGCCAGTTGGCGAGCAGGGAAGGATTGGGTGACTTGTTTGCTGAAGATTTAATTCGTGTTATGGATGAGTTGGAGTTCAAGCTTCCCCAAGAGCTCATTAGTCTAGGACGGGAGCTGGAATTCAATTTTGGGTTCCCTGCTCACCGTGAAGGACGTATTTGGGACGGAGAGCCGCTGCCATTTTGGGTGATATCTGCCATGATGCACATCAGAGAAAGTCGCGATCCAACCATCGGTTCACATTTAAGCTCACTTTTGCTGGCAGAGCTACTTCTTGCAGATGAAAAATTGGCTCGCACCCAGTTTCGCGTAATATCAAAAAAAGTATGGAGTAATCTTGATGCACTCGATCCCACCTTTGAAGGGAAAGCTCCTGTAGCGATTTGGAGCCAGGATCAGCATATGCTTCTTGACTCTTATCCGATGTGTGATTTCGTTTTTCCTCAATGAATAAGACCGTTTCGTAACCGTGAGGAATGGCAAAAAACAGATGATATTTTGGGTGATTTTGATATCGATCTACGATTGTTCAGTGCAATTACAGGGAAAAAGATGAATAGAGGCAGATGAATAAAATCGCAGCGCGTGCCTTTACTCTTGAGAGGATGATGCTTGCGAGAGCGGGAAGGTCACGAAAAATGGAAGAGCGCCTGGCATCGCATTTCTATCTCCCCTGTCGCAGCGACGGAACATCTATTGATAGAGCTGGTTTTATGGAAATTATGGATGAGTATTATGTTGCAAGAGGATGGGATTTAGAGTTCGGATAGCCTCAGGCGGAGCTGCTCAAATCTCTCAATCTCGATGAGATAATTCCCGAGCTGAAGGATATGCAATCTAAAATTACGTTGATGACATAATAAGGCTGTAAATCAAAACTTATAAATCAATTTTATGAGGAGGATACGATGTTAAACCCAGAGAAGATGCCACCCAAACCCCCGGAGCTGTACATCTATGTGAATGGCGAGTGGCTGCTCAACAGTCAGGCCAGGATTTCGGTCATGGATCACGGTCTTCTGTATGGAGACGGGTGCTTTGATGCATGGATGGGGATGAGCGGGTTCATCTACCAGCTCGACCCGCACCTGGATCGTCTTTACCGCTCAGTGCATACCCTCCAACTCGACCTGCGCATGTCGAAGGAAGAGATGCGTGAGAGGATCATCGAATCTGTCAATAAGAATTCCCTCGTTGACTTCTATATCAAGACTGTTGTAACTCGGGGGATAAGCCCGCACCCTGTGATTGACCCGGCGAAATGCGAGCAGGCGAGTGTCATCATCTACGCCCGGCCGAAGATACAAACCGAAGTCACCGATGAGATTAAGGCAAGGGGTGTTCGGATCAAGGTTCTGTCGATCCGTCGTGTGCCTCGCTATAGTCTGGAGCCTAAGGTCAAGAGCCTGAACTATCTCAACATAGTGATGGGCAAACTGGAGGCGAGGGCATGTGGGTTTGACGAGGCCGTGATGCTTGATAATGAAGGTTATATCTGTGAGTGTCCTGGTTTCAATATTGAGGCTATAAGCGGCAACATACTCATGGCGCCAAAGAACGATATCCTGATGGGCATCACACGCGATACAGTGATCCAGATGTGCCGCGATGAAGGCATGGAGATTGATGAGGGTTTATTTACAGTGTATGACTTTGTAAATGCGGATGAAGTATTTTTGACCAACAGCGTTTCAGGTATTGCTCCAGTTACTCAAATTGATGGCTGGAAGATTGGAACAGGAAAGCCTGGGCCATACGGGCTAAAATTCCAGGAAGTCTATCTAAACTGGTTGAAAACCGGTGTGAACGGCACTCAGTGTTTCCCTGAAGCCTGGGAAGATTAGAATCCACTCAAAGATTATGAGAGATAAAAAAGCCTTGATATAATTTGTGTTATGATTGCATAAAATATATAGGATATCTTATATCTTATTTTTATTTGGGAATGGAGGTGTGTTTATAATTTATTTTGGCAATGTTCACTATAAAAATTTTATCGTAAGGGGACAAAGTCAGCTTCTTTTTCGGCCCCCGTTTGTTTTCCCAGAAGTGACTCAGCTTCTTCCCAAGGTGAGAGCGAAAAAGAGCTTGAAAAAAATCATCAACAAAGGTAAAAAGAATAGTAAGTTCTTTATTACTCATATACAACCTCTTTGGATACGGTTAAGCTCAAACTCTTTTTATCATATCCTCAGGAGGTTGTAAATTTATATAAACACAAAAACTCGAAATTTATTCTAAGTAATAATAAAGCTTATAATTTCCTAATGAAAGGGGATACAAGGTGAGTATAAAGGTATATTACGATGAAGATGCCGATCTATCGTATATGAAAGGCGAGGTTGTTGCAATCCTTGGCTATGGGAATCAGGGCCGGGCCCAGGCGTTAAACCTCAGAGACAGTGGTGTTAAAATCATAATCGGGAATATTAAAGATTCTTACTATGATCAGGCGGTCAAGGATGGATTTGAGGTGTATTCAATAGGTGAAGCGTCGAAGCGTGGAACATTGCTGTGCATGATGATCCCCGACGAGATTCAAAAGGACGTATATGAGACAGAAATAAAACCGCACGTCACAAAAGGGAAGATGCTTATTTTTATCAGCGGATATTCCATTCGTTTCGGATTCATCACACCATCGAAGGATGTTGATGTTGTGGATGTGTTTCCCACAACGTATGGAGAGCATGTGAGACAACGATATTTAAAAAATGAAAAAGCAGGTGGATTTATGGCAGTAGGGCAGGATGCTACAGGGAAGGCAAAACAAAGAGCACTCTCGTTCGCCAAGGCATCAGGGTTCACAGGTGGTGGGGTTTTTGAGATGACATTTGCCCAGGAAATCGAGATCAACCTCATGCTCGAGCAGATATTATATCCGGCGTGGATGAGGGTAATAGTCCTCACATTTGAGCTGATGGTTGAAGCTGGATATCCTCCTGAGGTAGTGCTTCATGAGCTGTATATGGGCAAAGATCCTGCAGCGGTCTTTACTTCATTCTCTGATGTAGGATTATTTAAATGCATGAAGATGTGGTCGACAACGGCGCAATACGGCACTCTGACAAGAATGCCTCGGATAATAAGAGATGATATCAGGGAAATCATGAAAGAGCATCTTCGTGAGATACAGTCAGGAGCCTTTGCGCGTGAGTGGGATGAGGAGGAGGCCAAAGGCTACCCTGAATTTAAAAAGCTTCAAGAGGAAAGTTTGAAACACCCAATTAATGAAGTTGAAGAGAGACTCCGGAAGCTCGTTCGAAAATAGGGTCCTGAGTAATAGAGAGAGATATTCATGAAATGCTAAAATCAACCAACTCTAAAGATTTCTTCTCGTGAATACGTTCATTGGGCGTATAGTTTTCAGTATGCGATTTACAGTAGCAATTATTGAATCATTGATTTAAGACCTTAAAAAATCGAATTGATCTTCATCGAGATGAATAACTTTGTTCGTATCTGCTGAATCAATCGCAGAAAACATAAGACGCATTGTCTTTAAATTATCTTCTCCTGTTGTTTCTGGAGGATTACCAGTTCTTAATGCGTTTAGTAGATGTTTATTGCATGCAATAATGCTATGGATCATTGCAGCCCCATTTATCTTTTCATCTTCCGGACTGACCCAAGAATAATGTGGAGATAATGTGTTACAGTCCTTTACTATTGATTCTTGATCTGTTTCTATATGGAGATTGCTATTTGTATCTAGTTCGATCACACCTTTTGTACCTTCTATATAAATTGTTGTATTGCATCGATTGGTTATTTCACAGTGGCATATCACGTCATTAATTCTTAAAATTGCAGAAACCACATCTTCTCCTCCAACATACTCAACCGTCTTATAGGTCTGACAATAGATACTGTGAGGTTCACCAAAGAAAAATCGAGCTAAATCAAAGAGGTGACTTCCAATATCAGTCAATGCATAATGATCTAATGTCTTTAGAAAAGGTTGTTCATCAAAATTAAAATTATCATATCCAAAATTATAAAGCTGTATATTAGCTCGAAAAGGTTTGCCAATGTGGCCTGCTTTGAGAGCTTCTTTGACTGACTGCATGGGAGGTTGCCACCGGAAGTTCTCGTGAATGAAAAATGGGATACCAGCTTTTTTGCATGATAAAACCATCGACCTGCAGGTACTATAATCTTCAGCCATAGGCTTTTGGCATATCACTGGAACTTTGTACTTGGCTGCAAGGAAAACAAAAGGCGCATGTGCTGGCACTTGTGCAATGATGTCAATGAAATCTAGATCCTCTTGTTTAAGCATTTCTTCAGGATCGCTGTAGATTTTTGCTATGTTATATTTCTTGGCAATTTTTTCTGCCTTTGAAACTGTTCTATTATATACAGCAACAATATCTACACCTCCAACTTCTAACCATGCTGGTATTTGAAGGTTTGACCAATACCCTGTACCCAGTACAGCAAATTGTAGATTTTTCACTAACCCCTCCATAATTTAATTTTTCAACTTATGCTGTAATCCCGTAGCTGTATCGTTCTATACAATGCACCGAAGATTATTCTGAAGTTCTTGTGCTGACACATGCACTTTCTTCAATCGTTTCACTTGTTCACGGGTGCACTCAATTGCACTGTGGGTCAGAAAAGCATACGCGAAACAGACCAGGTGCAGGTGTGTAACTTCTGTCGTGCTCGATGGGTATCCTGAGGGTCAATTTTACCGTTCTCCGAAACAGCTCTCTCATCCATTCTCCTGCCTTGAGTTTGGTAGGATGCAGAGGAAATTATTGAACAGGGTGCGATGGGGAGCAGAATCAGAATCAAGGTACCCAGACTTTGACATTTCCCCCCTTTTATTCTATTAAAATCAGTCGATTTGAGTGAATAATTTGAACTTTAGTTGAACAAAATATTTATGAGGCAATAGTATTTTTTTACTTTAATATTAGTCTTTCAACACAAGTGCAACGGAAACGATAATTTTTATAATGCAAGCGCATGACGGCGCTTGGAAACCTCGGCCAGCAAGGTAAACCACCCCATCATGAAGGCGTTTCTGAAAAGCTGGACAGGTCCATAATCCGCATACTCTTCTCTTTTCAGGCCATCATCCAGATAGGCCTTTCGAAAAACTTCAAATTTATCACAGAGCTCATCGATCACCGATTGCGGTATCTCAGCATCGATTCGGGATACCACAGGTCCGTCTTGTTGAATGAGCGCATCAGCATCCTTCCAGTTAATCGTGATGTGAACATCGCCCCCTACCATTTCGGTAAAATGATACAAGGCTCGAGCACCGCCACCAAGCATCGTTGTCTTATACCCTTTTTCTTTGATCAGGCGGTATTCCTTTCGAGCAACCGTACATCCGGCCTGCGCTAACATTTCAGGGGCGATCTTAATTCCTGTACGCGAGGTGAATTTCTTGAGATAATCATCAAAGATCCCGGTTATATGGGTAACAAAAAAGGGAGGGTAATTTCCTGATCTTTTTGCAGCATTTTCATACATCTCGCACATGTCGACAGTCTGAGAAATAGAAAATACTTCGGTTGCACAGATAGGAATGTTCTCTTCTACGCACTGCTCAATCGCCTGCATTCCACCATCTATCACAGGGATTTTAACCATATAATTTGGGGACAAGGTTTGGTTACGATGCACTGCCTTCATGACAGCCTTGGTATCCTCGTCTTTCCGAGGATCATCCTGCATGGTGACAAATCCATAGCGACCCTTGCTCTGTTCGTAGAGTGGTAGAAACTTTTCCATGATTCTCTTTGATGCTCTCTGGTAAATACGTACTGCAGCTTCCTCATGATCTGTGGTTTCATTCAGAAGAACATCATCGATAACACCCTGAATATATGCAGGGTCACTGGACAACAATTTCTGACAGTACTGCGGATTTGTGGTGCAATTAATAGCACCAGCAGCAATTGCCTTATCACATTCTTCTCCGGATGGATTGTTGATCCATAGTCTTGTCGGCGTCTCTCTGTGTAAGCGGTGGAAATAATCGGCTGGCATTGTAAACCCTCTTATATTAATTTAAGAATAGAGTTAGTATATTTTAATAAAAGTAAAATTACAAGTAATATAGTTTTGGGAGATAATAATTTAATGAATAAGAAGAATTACGGATGGATGGGTAAGATATTGGAAATAGATCTGACTACAGGAACGCTGAATGTAAGAGATACTCTGTCATATGCTAGTGAGTATATGGGTGGAAGGGCCCTTGCTGCTCGAATTGCTTGGGAAGATATTAACAAAGGAATCGGGCCATATGATCCTGAAAACAGGATTATCATCGCAACAGGGCCTTTTACCGGCACCCTTGTTCCCACATCCGGGCGTACGGTAATGGCGGGCATATCACCCCGCGTATATCCAAAACCATGGTATACACATTCAACACTCGGTGGATGGTTTGGCCCTCAGCTCAAATATGCAGGTTATGATTGTATCGTGATTCACGGAAAAGCTGGATCTCCAGTTTATATACAGATAATTGACGAGCGGGTGAGTATAATTGATGCGTCTGACCTCTGGGGTTTAGATGCACGGAGAACACAGTTCATTCTAAAGGAACGTATCGGACAACAGGCCCAGGTTCTTACCATCGGACCTGCAGGTGAAAATCTTGTCCGTTTTGCAACTGTGCAGCACGCGGAGGAGAATGCTGCAGGACACAGCGGATTCGGAGCGGTATGGGGGAGTAAAAACCTAAAGGCAATTATCGTGGCAGGTACAAAAGGTATTTCAGTGGCTGATCCCAATGCACTGATCCAGGAAGCACAAAAAGCGAGAACTCAGAAGTACTCGAACTTCCTTGGATTCTTATACGACGATGGGAAAAATCCAAATATACCTGTATGCAGTCAGTCCTGCACATACTACTGCTGGGGGAATTACTATGGAAAGACCAGGGAGGGCAGACGTGTACCATCCAATTGTGTAGGAATTGTCTGGACGCAAACGGAAGCAAACTGGATGAAGTATACGAAATACTCCGGTGGAAGGATTGAAATACCTGCTGGCATGAATTATGAATCAGCGAAAGAGGCCAAACTGCATGAACTCTGCAACAGTCTCGGCCTGGATCTGTGGTTTCGATTGGTGATGCAGCCCTGGTTCATTCGTTGCAGACAGCTCGGTATTAATACGATACGTGGCTATACCATAGAACCTGAGAATGTCATATGGTTTGAAAAATTCATGTATCAACTGGCGAATCGTAAAGGTTTGGGTGATATTTTTGCTGAAGATCTTATGAGGGCAATGGATGTACTCGAAGGGGAACTTCCGCAGGAGTTGATCGATTTGGGACGAGAGCTTGAGTTCAATTTCGGTTTTCCCGCACACCGGGAAGGAAGATTCTGGGATGAAGAGCCTCTCCCATTCTGGGTGATCTCGGCGATGATGCACATCAGTGGGAGCAGAGACCCAACAATCGGTACTCATTTAAGCTCTCTCCTTCTTGCCGAGCTCTCCCTCGCTGAAGATGAGCTCGCACGCACGCAATTTCGGGTTTTATCAAATAAAGTATGGGGATATGAAGATGCGCTTGAGCCCACTTTTGAAAACAAGGCTCCCGTAGCGATCTGGAGCCAGCATCAAAATATGATTATTGACTCTCTGCCACTTTGCGATTTCGCATTTCCACAGCTGGTACGTCCCATTGAGAGTAGAGAAATGTGGAAAAAGTTGAATGATATATTGGGAGATCTTTCCCTCGATCTTCGTTTTTTTACTGCGGTCACAGGGGAGACAATTGATCGAGAGCAGCTCAACAGGATTGCTGAACGTGCATTCACACTCGAACGTATGATGCTCGCACGTGCAGGAAGATCGCGTAAAATGGAGGAGCAATTGGCCTCTCATTTTCAGCTCCCATGTCGCGCTGATGGGACTACTATTAATAGAGAAGGATTTTTAAAATTGATGGATGAGTATTATTCGTCGCGCGGCTGGGATCTTGAACTGGGCTGGCCTGAGAAAGATCTTCTCCAATCTCTCGGTCTCGGTGATGCCGTAGCTGAATTGATCGATTTACAGAGTCAATTTAAAGATTCACCCGAGCAGTAAAAAATACCTATGGTCATTCATATTGTATCTATTCAGGGAAACGAAAGAGAGGTATGTATCAGAGAATTTGCCAAAGAAATGTTCTTCAATCCGACCTATCCTTTTTAAATTTGATTCTCATAATTAAATTCACAGTTACAGCAGCACAGATGGCAAAAACCAGAATGCCGATCGCCATGCGAACATCATTTATTATATTCGGTGAGGTAACGAGAACCAGTCCAAGGCTGAGCATCATGATTCCGGAAACCAGCTTGAGCGTCCTTCCCGTCTCTTCCTTGAGTTTCCAGGCGCCGAGGGTCAATGTGAACACAATCACAATGACAAACAGAGGAATCGCGTAAATAATATTGTAGAGTGCAAGATAACCATAATATCTAGGTGTACTAAGCTCATGGAGCGTAAGAAACCGTGTATAGACCATGGGAAACCCTGCAGTGCAGAGCAGCTCATAACTGTTTGCAGCGATCGCAAGAATTATGGTTCCAAGAAGCATAGTAGAAAATTTTGTCACTTTCACCAGCTCTCTTATTCTGGCAAAGAGCTTTGGTTTTGATGATTCTGGGATTACAAGGGATACACCCCTCTTGAACCAGAAGAAGTCTTTTATATTCAATGAAGCGATTATTAAAGCAATAATACCTGCACCGTATGTTATGATTTTCAACTGCCCAATTATTAAAAAAAGGTTGAGCCAGGCAGCCATGAATATGAAGTATATGAACCCTGAAAAGAAAACAAATATCCCGCCTATCAAAAACATTCTCCCTCTTGACTGTGCATGTATGAGGAGGCTCAGCAGGAAAAACAATACAAAGAAGGCGCATGGATTGAACCCATCCAAGCCACCGATGGCTATTGTAAACAGGGGAAGAGACATCCGAGAAGCGTCCACTGAACCGAAAAGCGGGAGCTCAATGGGAGTGTCATCTTGAAGAACCTGAGGGTTCAGTGTTCTTCTGCCCATATATAATTGAGCCACGGGATCAATACAGCCTTTTTCATGGCACTCCAGTATTTTTCTCTGGATCTTCACCCCTGTTCCTATGTCACTCTCGTATCCGAATATAATCTCTTCCCCAATTAAGACTGCAGGAAATCCAATTAGATGTTTTTCGTAGGATTTCACCACCTCCCGATATAATTCTTTATTCTTTGGATTCTCCTTCATACTGAGATATTGTACCCTGAGCCATGGATACTCATTTTCAAGGTTTTTCATAAAAGCTATCTCTCGTCTGCAGTGCGGGCACCCTGGATTCCAGAATAGATACACCCTCACTTTTTCTTCATTCCCCGATATATTCTGTACGATAACAGCACTCAATATCATCATCAGAACGATGAAACCTCGAAGGGGCCTGTTCATTTTGCAAAATCCGTTTTTATCACTACGTTACTGTTTTTTACTCGATCAATCCCGGATATTCCTTGCAATATTCTACTTTAAACGCAAAATAAAAGATAGATTATATGGGAGGTTCTATTTATGAAAAAAAAGCTATCCAGATCTCAGGTTATTCATCGACTTACTGAGAACAATATTCCATACGCTGAGCTCACTCTTCAAAATGGCGTTTCTATCCTGATCTCCCAGCTGGGAGGCCGTGTTCTAGGACCTTTCATGGATAGGGAAAGCGAGAGTATTTTATGGCTCAATGACGCATGGGGAGAAACGCACGCATTTCAGAAGATGATGGCTTCCGACTGGAACCTTGGAGGCGATCGGTTGTGGGTGGGCCCTGAGATTCAGTATCTCTGCCGTAATCGAAAGGATTATTGGAACACCAGCTTTATTCCGCCTGAAATGGACCCCGGCCACTGGAAACTGGAGATGGCAGGGAAGGATCAATTGCGGCTCAGTCAGGATATGACATTGGAAGCATTTAATCTTGCAGAAGGCAAGAAAGAGCTTCGCATGGAAGCAGTGATAAATCCGATTCCAGATCCCTTGCGAATGTTGAGCAGCTATGGTGACCTGACCGATGGGGTGGTCTATGCTGGATACGAGGAGGTTATCACACTCACAGAGAAGGAGCAGGATGATATCCTGAGTGCAGCGTGGAATGTGATTCAGCTTCGTCCTGGTGGAACCATACTTATTCCCACTGTAGAATGCGTCGAAGTGACCGATTACATGGAACCGATCGACTCTAGTTTTCAAAGGATACATGCTGATCATGTAAGTCTTAGAATCACCGGTAACCACCAGTATAAGACGGGATATAGATCGGCGCACGTCACAGGTCGTGTGGCCTATTTCAATCATTTCAACAGAGAGCATGCCTATTTGCTTATCCGTAATTTCTACAATCATCCTTCTTCGGTTTACCCTGAGGAGCCACCGGAGGTACCTGGACGTCGGGGGGACTCGGTTTTCATCTACAACGATGATGGTGCGCTTGGAGGTTTCGGGGAAATGGAATGCATGGGGCAGACCATTGGTGGTAAAACCGCCAAATCGTCATGCACCGACCCGATGGCACTTTGGTTCTACATAGGCCACCCTGAAAAACTGAAACCGATCGCCTCACATCTATTGTGCCGATGCTAATGTATTAGAAACACTGATATGTTAGGAAAATCAGAGTTTCGGCTAATCAAAATATTGTATATTATAGTGGAGAAAACACATTTATTGCTCCCCTCCACAGGCATAAATACCTATTCCGCTGATAAATTTACTTGACAAAAACGGTCAACCATACTGTAATCATCTTAAGATAAGGTATCGTATATCTTATCTTAAATTGGTATGGGGTTATATTTCAAAAGGAGGTTTCAATATGAAAAGACTGATTTTTATCATCCTGGTTTTACTGTTTGCTATCTCCATTGCGTATGCAAGTGGGAAAGAGAAAGGAGGGAAGAGCGCGAAAGAGGAAGCAGTGAAATCAACGGTTACTTTTATGACCGTTGATGTTGAGTATGAGGCACGGTTCAAAGCCGTATGGAACGAATTCATGAAACAGAATCCTAATATCGATGTGGAGATCTATTTACTCAACGATGATGAGTACGCAGCCACAATACCTGCAAAAATAGCCGCAGGAACCGTGGAGGACATCTTTGAGGGGGGGTACGGCTTTACTCCCAATCCCACAAAAGACAACTACCAGCAGTTTTTAAACGTCGAAGATATCTACCAGTACTGGGACCTGCTGCCTGGAGGCAAAGAGGGATGGATACGTAACGCCAAGCTTGAGCTGGGTCAGGATGTGGACGGGCTATATGGCGTCCAGTTTGAGATGCCATACTTCTGGTCGTGGGTGTATCATAAGGACCTTGCAGAAGAAGCAGGTGCAGGAGACAAGTACAGTGTAAAAACTATGGATGATCTCTGGAACTGGCTCGATACGCTAAAAGCGTATGCTGATGCAAAAGACCTGATTGCTGCTGCTGATTTCGGAGCAGGGGCAGGTTGCGGCGGATGGTGCGCGGGAGAAGAGTGGTGGCCCATCTTCATTCAAACTCATTTCGAAACATTCGATGTTCTCGAGGATGTTTATCTGGGTAGAAAAAAAGTCACAGATCCTGGATTTGAAGTATATTACAACATGCACAAGAAGTTCGTCGATGACGGCTATGTTCCTGATGAGTGGTGGACCAGAGACTGGGAAATGGACATGGAGGCAGAATTAATTGCAAAGAAGGTCATCGCCAATTTTCACGGGCCATGGATATGGGACAAGACGCGGGACGCAACTCCTGACGCCCAGCTCACCGGTTTCCCCATGCCAACCGAGAGTGGAAGGAACCGGAAGATCAGGCTTCACCCGGTAGTGCCCTCCACATATCGATGGCTTGCGCATTCCAATATGGTCGATCGTGATGTCTACAAAAACGGCGCCTTCCAGAAAGCATTTAATTTCTTTTGCGGTCCTGAAGGGGCAAGGATACAGGCGGAGGATTGGGGACAGCCGGTAATGATAAAACTGGATCCACCCCCTTCTCAGATCGACCAATGGCAGTGGCTTGAGATTGAAAGCGAAATTGGCCAGCCCGGGCCCTGGGAGGATGTAGAATTCAGTTTTCATCCCTACGGCGTATCTTCACAGGTAAACCGGGTAGCCGGTGAAACGGATCCTTTTACCGCTAATTTCATGCTCGATCTGCTGGTGCAGGTCATGAAGGATGAAATAACTGCCAAGCAAGCGCTGGCAACATTGCAAAAGCAGCTTGAAAGAGCATACACCCATCTGCCTAAATGATTTGAAGATGTAAGACACAGAATTTAATAAGTTATGCCCGGGAGAACGATTCCGGGCATAACTGACAAATAACTTACCAAGATAGTTATGATAATAAAAACTAATAATCCAAAAAGATTGAAGGATAATCTCAACGATCTGGCATACCTTTCTCCACAGCTCGTTTTATATACCATATTTATCATTCTCCCCTTTTTCATCGGTTTCCCAATGATGTTTACAAGCATGAGATCGCTCATGGATGTAACTGTTGAATGGGTGGGGCTTGATAACTTCAGAACCATCCTTTTTGACAAGGACGCGTATGAGCATCAGTTGCTGATAAACTCTGTGTACAGAAATGGTATTTTCTTTCTTCTTAATTATTTTTTCGTATTTGCATTCGGATTGTCATTTGCACTGTTTATGTATAAGGGAAGATTCGGCCAGGGTTTTTTTACAATAGTTTATATTCCGATGATGGTATCAGGCCTTGCTATGGGCTTCATGGCAACCATGCTGTTTGCGAAATCTTCAGGATCTTTGAATCTTCTGCTCTTGAGATTGGGAATTATTAAAAAAGCCATAAACATTCAGTCGGATCTTGGATCAATGTTCTTGCTGCCGCTCATTGTGGGCTGGCAGTATGCCGGGTACAACATGGGTATTTTTCTCTCAGGTCTGTACTCTATTCCTGAAGAAACAATAGAAGCTGCAATTGTGGATGGGGCAAACGGGTGGCAGAGGCTCACAAGAATATTAATCCCGCAGATGTGGCCATCGATTATAATTGCAACGGTCATGTGTATCACAGGCTCGTTTCAAATATTCGATCAGGCAGTTGCCCTTGGAGCACTGGGTGGAAACAAGAATGTGGAGTTTGTTGTTGTTGCATTTTTCAAGCTTGCCTTTTCAGCCAGAGGCGGCAATGCCATAGCCAAGGCAACAACAATGACGATGATTGTGGCAGTGCCTCTTCTATTGATTTCAGGAGTACTATTGCTCCTTCAGAGAAAGGTACAGCAGCAGTAAATACGTTAGATCAGAGTAGTTCATAAGTAAGTAATAAACATATAGAGTGACAATGAAAATAGCTCCCAGGATAAAAAAGAAAATTATTTCTACCATAATAATTTGTATCCTTGTTGTCTATGCAATACTGACACTTATACCATTCTATTTCCTATTTGTAAGAACTTTCGTTGCCACTTCAGAAATGACCGATCTCTATATCTGGATACCCGGAAAATATGAAGTGTCAAAAAAATTAGCTGTTAATTCAATACAAGAACGACTGAAGATCGAGATGCCGAAGTTCAAACAGCGTTTCGGTATTCCTCAAGATGATAGATTACAACCACGGATGACAATAGCCGATATCGCAGAGAAGTATGATATTCCATTGCAGGAAATGATTGAGTTTTTCGAGACAAGATACCGATTTCATGGGTGGTTATTTACACTGACCCCGAGGATGGTTGAAGGACTGGCAATCTACCGGTCGATGCTGAACTCGGTCATAGTCACTGTTTCGAGTTTAGTATTAATGATAGTGTTATCTATTCTGACAGGTTTCGTTATCGCAGGATTTAGAAAAAGATGGCACTTCTATATTTACACTTATTACTTAGTAAGCTTAATTATTCCCCCTTCCCTGATAATAGTGCCAAAATATATTCTCATGAACTATCTACATTTAATAAATACTTATTTTTCTATTATTCTTCCATTTGCTGCAGGAAGTGCGCTGTCGACCATGATTTTTACTTCATATATAGGTACAATTCCAAAGGATTTCTCTGACGCAGTAAAGATTGATGGGGGCAGCAGGCTTCAGTATCTCTGGCATGTAGTGGTACCGCTGTGCATAATTCCCATAGGCACTCTAACAGTAATCGAGCTGCCTCAAATATGGAACCAGTTTCTCGAGCCTTTGCTATACCTGGAAAAACAGCAACTTTATACCCTCCAATTATATTTAAGGGGATTTCTCGGACATAACTCAGATGATTTTCAGGCCTTCAATACAGCCATACTTGTATCTATCATTCCAATGCTTGCTGTATATCTATCGGCAAGAAGATTGTTTGTAAAGAGCCTCATGGCGGGCGCAATTAAAGGGTAGCAGTATTTAAGAACGAGGAGTATCTATGAAAGCCGCTGTTTTACAAGGGAAAGAAGATATTAGAATTGAAGATGTGAGCAGACCAATTTTAAGTGCGAACGAAGTTCTTGTTGCTCCTCGTGCCGTAGGAATATGTGGTACAGACTACCATATATTTACCGGACATTGGGAAGTAGATTTTCCCCTTATATTGGGGCATGAGCTTACAGGAGAGGTCGTAGAAATTGGATCCGAAGTACAGCTTTTCCAGATCGGTGATCGAGTTGTAATTGAGCCGGATATTATGTGTGGAAAGTGTTACTATTGCACTACCCTTGGTATTAACAATTATTTATGTGAAAATCATCCAGCATTGGGTCAGGGCATAGATGGTGCTTTTGCTGAGTTTGTAAAAGTACCAGAAAAAGTTTTGCATTCTTTACCGGATACTATTGATTTTGATACTGGGGCTTTAATAGAGCCAATAGCGTGTGCAATTCATGGAACTGATCAATCCAATATACAACCCGGGGATAACGTGATTATTCTTGGTGCCGGTACTATGGGCCTTCTGTTAATGATGTTTGCTCGGTTGCGTGGCGCTGCAAAAGTAGTGATGAGTGAACCGAATAAAGCTCGGAGGAAAATGGCAATTGAACTCGGAGCAGATTTAGCACTGAATCCTAGAGAAAATAATGTCAGAACAAAAGTATTGAAAGTGTTTAATGGAAGGGGGGCTGATGTTGTAATTGAGGCGGCCGGAAGAAAAGATGCAACCGAACAAGCATTTACCCTAGCGCGTCCTGGTGGGAGAATTTGTATTGTAGGGGTGATTCCACAAGGAACACCTGTCACTATACCAGATTCCTTTGATACATTTTTTATAAAAGAACTTACACTGGTTGGTTCAATGGGCTGCCCTGGGGCAACCTTTGAGAGATCTATGAGGCTTTTAACTACAAAGAGAATAAATGTAAAGTCACTTATCACTCAGCGTTTTGGGCTCGATGATATCGGAAAAGCTTTTTCCATTTTAGGAGAAGGGAAAGAACTCGCTATTAAAATAATAATCAATCCATAATGGAAAAATTGACATAAGAATCGTATAAAAGTTAATTTTACCTGCCATGGAGTCACAGTCATTGACCAGTCAAACGCAATAAGATTCACCTTCATAAATGGCTTCTCTCCTATAGTTGAAAACGGAATGATTGTCGATTAATAGACAAGGTCTTTTTATTGTACTTTTTTCATCGCAGTGATCCTTCTCGAAAGGTTTTAGGATCCTTTACCTTTTATTAATGTGGAGGTTAAAATGGGTAGGTTAGAAGGGAAAACTGCAATCATTACAGGCTCAAACCGAGGTATTGGTCGAGCAACCGCACAACTATTCACCAGAGAGGGTGCAAATGTTGTAATCAACTATTCAAAGTCGGACAAACAGGCTGAGGATACTCTAAAAGCAATAAAAGAGGATGGGGGAAGCGCAATCATTATTAAAGCTGATGTATCGAGAGAAGCTGAGGTAAAGAAGCTGGTTGAAGGGTGTGTCAAAGAGTTTGGTACTGTCGATATATTGATGAACAATGCTGCAATAGTTGGTCCCCTTAAACCGATAACTGAGTATAGTGAAACGGAATGGGATGAGGTGATAAATATAAATTTAAAAGGCGCCTTTTTCTGTATTAAACACATAATTCCAATAATGTTAAAGAAAGGAAAGGGAAAAATAATAAACATATCCTCTATATCAATTATTGGGGATAGAGATGATTCTGCGTACTGTGCCACAAAGGGAGGGCTTGCAAGCTTAACGAGAGAGTTATCTTTGGAGTATGCGGGTACGGGAATAAATATAAATGCGATCTGTCCTGGTGCAGTAAATACTGAAATGCTCAGAAAATACGAAGAGGAATATCCTGGTTTGATTGATGGAACGGTGAGGAGAACTCCCAGTGGACGATTAGCCACTCCTGAAGATGTAGCATATGCTGCATTGTATTTATCATCGGATGAATCAGATTTTGTAAATGGAATACTGCTTTTTGTTGATGGTGCACTCAAGAACAATATCTTATAATAGTATTTAATAATGAGGAGTATGCACTTTGATATTAAAAGCAGGGGATTTTACTGTTAAATATTTTATTAAATAAGGTTCTTCTTTCACTCATCATACATTAAAATCATCTCTTCATGTCCCTGAAGCGCCAGGGGGAAAATATGTCCCGAAACCCTCTTTTTTCCAACAATTTATCATAGATGTTGCCAGGATTATCAGCTATTACTCTGCCCCATTCTCTTAAAGTCAATTTTTCCCTCTTTTGCATATCTCTGTTCTTTAAAAAATCATACTTCAACAGTACAACATACACTGTGATGTTTAAGAAAGAAGTAATTGAAGCAATACCGGGAATGAGAAAAGCAGTACATATCGATACAATAAATAGCAATACTGCATAAAATGTTATAAAGATCGACAGGATGATATTATCGAAGAATACAAGAAACGACATCTTGATGGCGTGAAAAGCTCGTCTTTCAGGTACCTGTATTTGTATTGGAAATACCCATAGAAAAGAGAAAAAAAGAAACACAAAGAACCATACATTTAATACAGAAAATATTGTGGAAAGAAGAGTTATCTTAGGGTAAAACAAAATATTTGCGATACAAAATATGAAAAGGATACAGTAGAATAGAGAAATGAGGAAGGACTTCACAAAATATTTTTTTATATATGTAAAAATCGATATGATCTTTTCACTTCGTTCAAGGAACAGCTCATAGGTCATCTTTACTATTCCCCCGAGCATAGAAAAAAATAACAGGGGCAGCACAAAAAACAAGAGGATATAATAAATCAAAACGTTTTTTAATTCTTTTTGTGGTTTTACTGGGAATGAAACAATGGATGGTGAAGAAGACTTTTTCATATCGATATGCAAGTTTGCAATAGGCTCGGCATGATTCATTTTTCGAATATCATCGAATACCGGTGTTATATCTATTAGAGCTGAGGCAGCACTCCTTGAAGTGCCGTACCCATAGATAAGACTTTTTAACGTTTTTTTCTCTACGGGTGTCTCTGTCTTCTGTGACTTTGTAATAGTATGTGCGAGTAGTCTGTATTTCTGTTTCGTTGCAAGGAAAACGGTTATGCCCTCATCGGTAACTTTTTCTACTTTATGTATCCGAATATGATGGCTTGTATTTATATCAATATATTGAGGGATGACGATAAATACAGAGGGCTCTTTTATATTGAGGTACTCTATCTCAAACCTGATGTTCTTTATGTAGGCCCTGATCTTCGGTGTGGAAACAAGTACTGAATAACTCAGTGAGAGAAATGGAATAACCAGTATCAAGTTAATAACCATGAACCTCCCGATATTATCGAGTGTATTCCAGAAATGAACTTTGATGAGTTTGTAGAACACAGTTTAATCAACCTTCTATAAAACGCCTGTTTCTTATCACTATATAAAGGATTCCAAAGAGAAGGGGTAATATGATTAAACCTATTATCCAGTAGGGGAGCCTGAGACCGCTGACAGGTTTAATGATCCGCATCGATCCTTTCGAAGCAAAACCGTCGGTGCTCATGTGTCGGAAATATATTGTCCTGATATCCATAACATCTTTACCCAGACGGTATCCATAAAAAGAGGGAGTAACAGTCTTTTCTTCAGAATCTATAGAATTAAAGTCAATTATTTCATACCCTAATCTTGTTTCTTGAGATTTCTGTACAAAATAGGGAATTTCCGATAAAATCATTTTATTCTTAAATTGACGATTTGAAGCTATTTCGATTTTGCCTCCATGTTTCGATTTTACAGTTGCCCAACTCCAGATGTGTTTATTTCCTGTTGACTGATTATCCATTAATCTATTGATGTAAAGTTCAGGGTATTCGTTTTCTATCTGTGGTTGAAGGAATAGATCGCTTTGGCCATTTACATAGAGGACCTGCCCCGGATTTGATACTGTAACTGGCCTTGTCCACTTATCTTCTGGAATCACTTTATACCCGATAATATCTTTCCGTCTCATGGGAAATACCTGGAGGGTTTTCTCACTTTCCTGAAGGATTTTCCCCTCATTCGTTTTATAGAAAATAGTATACAAGCCCTCCGGCAGATTTATAATAAATCCCACCTGGGGAAGGGGGACAACTATTTTCG
>Ga0180438_10002276_pt1 | contig 31884 bp, 29 predicted proteins | sample SS_ome_12_FD_132455 | JGI IMG/M metagenome (GOLD analysis project Ga0180438, IMG submission 132455) | Hypersaline lake sediment archaeal communities from the Salton Sea, California, USA - SS_3_D_2 metaG | ecosystem: Environmental > Aquatic > Non-marine Saline and Alkaline > Hypersaline >... | reverse complement strand
GGACCAGTTGCTCCTGTCGGACCGGTTGCTCCAGTTGGACCAGTTGCTCCTGTCGCACCCGCATCGCCTACGTCACCTTTGTCTCCCTTATCACCGGTTGCTCCTGTCGGACCGGTGGCTCCAGTTGGACCAGTTGCTCCAGTTGGACCAGTTGCTCCTGTCGCACCCGCATCGCCTACGTCACCTTTGTCTCCCTTATCACCGGTTGCTCCTGTCGGACCGGTTGCTCCAGTTGGACCGGTGGCTCCTGTTGCTCCTCGTTTTCCTGGTTTGCCAGGACACCCTGGTGGGCCGGGACAGCCCCTAGGACCAGTTGCGCCTGTTGGACCCGTTGGGCCCGTTGGACCATAATCAGTACAATTACCACATCCACAGCAATGACTGTCAGAACAACCATGACCGTGCGAACTACTGCAACTATGAGAACTGGAGTTGCTGGAGCTACTACAACTATGGGAGCTGCCATGTTTTTCGCGTAGTTGTGCACCACGTAATTCCTCTATTCTTTCCTCTGCTTCAGTAGGTTGTGACATAGCCACTGAAAATGCCCCGGAGTGCAGGCAGAGCATAATGGTGCCTAGTACCAGTGTCCTCATTCGTGGTCTCCCAAAATTTCGTGTTAAATATTTTTTTGCATATTTTCAGGCTTGTATAGAAATTTCAATACGAGGTCAACATTTTTCTATGCTATTTAATCCGAAATATTTAAGCACATAAAATCTCTTTAACAATGTTTTCAAGGACTTTTGACGAAGAAGAGCAAATTAATTACTTTACTACATTCTCCATCATGATGAAGAATCGTTCGACATATTCCAACTCTTTTTATCAGGTCTAATCGGAGTGAATAAAGGAGCTCGCAGTTGAGCGATACGCAAAATGGCTTTATGAAATTCTCTAAAAAAAAAGACGTCCACGGGTCCGTGGACGTCTTTTTAAATTATCTAGACAATGTTCAATTTATGAAATATCAGCAATCTTCACAAAGGATACGGTTGCCGGAGGATTCTTTTGTGTGTTGCCTCTATTTTTGCCATCTAATATATCCCAATAGATGACCTCATCATCTGGATATGGAGACTTATCAGAAAACTCAAGGCAAACACGAACATCATGAGGTACTCCTCCCACACCGCCAATCTGTAGGACCTTTGTACCACTATAGCAACGATAACTGTCTCTATCGTCGTCATCAGCATCTTCACCCAAGCTTTGGTTGTTTGCATTGATAAGAGGCAGCACTTCCCCGGCCTCTCCATCTACATTAAGATAGGCTCGCGAAACCGAAAAATCATCCTCATCAAGAATGAATTGGCAGTGGACTAGATATACGCCGGATGGAAGAGAAAAGTATGAATCCCCACTATTTTGATGAAAGGAAGCATCGGAGGATAACTTCTCTGCAGTGTCAAACGGGACTACTTCTTCGTTATAAACGGTTTGCCGTAATCCATTTAGGCGCGGAGCCAGTGAGGCAGATGCATAGACGGGAACGAATGAAGCTCCAGGCTCACCTTGAGGACCCTGGCTGCCCGATGCACCAGTTGCCCCGGTTGGTCCCACTTGCCCGGGATCCCCGGTAGCCCCATCTGCACCAGCTGGACCAACGTCTCCCTGGGGACCTATCTGACCTGTCGGACCTGTCGGACCTGTCGGACCCGTTTGCCCTATGTGGCCTGTCGGACCTGTCGGACCCGTTTGCCCTATCGGACCAGTTGGGCCAGTTGGACCTGTACGATCGAGGCCAAGCCCGAGTCCAGGCACTGTATCAGGCGAGGGGGGTGTAGCAAGGGGAGCTTCCGCCCTTGCTTTGTGTTTGCCCTTGACAGCAACATTAGCTGAAGAAACCGCTTCAGCACTTGTACTAGCATGTAAGCATAGCGCAATAGCACCTAAGGCTAACAATCTCATACACGAATCTCCTTTGTTTTCACGAAAAATGTTTTGAGTATGTCAGCCCCTTGTATACAAAAGGAAAGTGAAAGGTCAACATTTTTCTTACCACTTTTAAACAAAAAAAATGTCAAAAGAAAATCTCAGAGGCATATATGGAGAAGATTAGCATCTAGCTTGAGAAACTAAAAGTTCCCCCAACAGGATAGACCCGCCAGCAGCTCCGCGAACAGTATTGTGAGACAGCGTGAAAAATTTAAACGAGCCGACAGTACACGGACGAAGCGACCCAACCGTTACAGTCATTCCACCATCGATCATGCGGTGAAGACGCGGTTGTGGAAAGGTTTCTTCAGAGAAAAAACGAAGAGGTCGTTCAGGCGAAGATGGAAGGGCTTGATTGGAGAAGCGGTAGCTGCAAAAAGCATCCTGTACATCACCTATGGACACCTCATCAATGAATTCCACCGTTACTGCTTTTAGATGACCTTCCAGAACTGGCACTCGAACACAAGAAGCACTAATTGGAAGCTTGGAATAAATAAGCTCGGAACCGTCATAACATGCAAAAATCTTTTTTGGTTCACTCTCCACTTTTTCCTCTTCACCAGGTATGTTAGGAACAACATTATCAAGAATAGAAAGACTTGATACACCAGGAAACCCGGCTCCTGAGGCTGCTTGAAACGTTGTGACAATAACGCTTTTTATATCAAATAGATCCACTAGTGGCTTTAAGGCCAGACAAAGGCCAATTGTTACACAGTTAGGATTGGCCACAATCATTCCACCAGATGGATACCCCTGGGTTCTGATAAGATCAATATGATCGGAATTTACTTCAGGAATAACTAAAGGAACCGTTGGATCAACCCTATGAGGAGCAGCATTTGTAACAACAGCAACCCCGCTTTCTGCCCACTCTTTTTCAATAGACATTGCCACACTAGCGTCGAGAGCAGAAAAGGCAACCTTAGCCCGCGAAAGAGGTCTAGGAGAGGTAAGAGGCATAGATTGAACAGAGGGAGGTATAGGATCCGGCAAAAGCCAATGGACTGCGTTACCATAGGACTTCCCCTCGTTTTTATCAGAAGCAGAAAGTTGAACGATCTCAAACCAAGGATGCTGAGCCAACAGCAAAACCATTCTCTGACCGACCGCCCCTGTGGCCCCCAGAACAGCGACGGGGATCTTCTCTCTCATCTTCATGCCTCTTCTTGAAGGTCTATCCTTTCTTCGTTCGGCACTATTGAAAGGAAAAATTCAATGAGTGCCCGAACAGGGACCCCCGTTGCTCCACTTTCGTAATGGCGCATAGGCTTTGTGACATCAGCAGGCCCTGCAATATCAATATGCGCCCATGGGATATCTCCAACAAACTTTTGTAAAAAGAGAGCTGCAATAATCGCAGACCCAGGCCTTATACCAAGAGTTTTGCAATCGGCAATCTCAGACTTCAAAAGCTTTGCATATTCAGCATGGAGAGGCATTTGCCACATGTGATCACCAACATGAGTGCCAGCTGTCTCGAGTTGAAAGGCAAGTGAATCAGAATTTGAAAAGACAGCGCTGATATCCTTTCCAACAGCTATTTCAGCAGCCCCCGTCAAAGTGGCCACGTCAATAACTCGAGAGGGCTTGATCACTTCTTTTACGTAGTTAAGAGCATCAGCTAAAATAAGTCTTCCTTCCGCATCCGTATTACTGACCTCAATGGAAATTCCCGAACGCGAAGTGATAACATCTCCCGGCTTATGGGCTTTTGAACCTATGCTGTTTTCACATAAAGGAATGGCCGCTGTTACGTTCACAGGCAGTTCTAAATCAGACAACGCCTTCATAACGCCCAATACAGCAGCGGCACCAGCCATATCACCCTTCATCCCCTCGAGCCCATTACCCGTCTTAAGGTTCATACCGCCAGTATCAAAGGTAATTCCTTTTCCGACTAAGGCCGTGTGGTCACTCTCAGTAGGATTTCCCCTCCACTCAATGATGAGAAATCGAGGATCCTTAGGGGCAGCACGGGATACTGCCAGGAGAAGATTCATTCTTTCCCTTTCTATCCACTCTTTTTCATGGATATGAACTCGAAGCTTACTATTTTCGAGTTTCTTCGCACGCGCCGCAAACCCTTCCGAATCGATATCATCGGCGTTTTGATTTGCAAGATCGCGAGCAAGCGAAACCCCTCCCATCTTGGCACGAACTTCTCTTTCGACCTGAAAATAGACCGCAGGGAGATCACAAAGAAGAGCGACTTCGCGAAGGTTTTTCCCCTCCTTCTCACTTTTGTACATCTCAAAAGCATACGTTCCAAAATAGAGCCCCTCTAAAAGCCCGTATAACACTAGCTTTAGGGGAAGATTCTCAACAGTTGGAGGGAAAGAAGAAACAGAAGTTACAGTAGACGGCAACATTCTTATAGCCTTTGAAAAACCTAAGCGAATCTGCTCAACATGAATACCCTTTTTAGGACCCAAACCTATTAAACATACGCGACTCTCCAAAACGGGATCGGGATATACTGAAAGAACCTCTCCCTCCTTTCCAGAAAAATCTTTGGTATTCAATAGATGCTGACATACACGCAAAAGCACAGGATCATCAAAAAGAGGAAGGGGCTGCCCCTCCTCTCCTTGAGCAAAAGCGAGTAGACAAGCATCAGTTCGAGGCCGTTTTTCAGCAGTTGGAAATGCCGTACATTTCATAGTCATAAAGATCTCGGTTGATTGTTAAAAGGGAATATCATCGTCAGAAAAGTTAGCCTGTCCGGCACCAGGAACAACACCTTGCTGCTGAGGTCCCTGAAAAGCCGAAGTACCCGCCTCAGCCTCCACAGTGGCTTCACCTGCTTGCTGCTGTTGAGTTCTGCCAAATGGGCTAAAGAAAAGCATCTCAGCTGTTATTTCAAGTGAGACTTGAGGCGTACCAGCCCTGTCATTATAAATCTCGGGAGGACTAAATCGACCAAAGACAATGATACCGCTTCCCTTTTTCATCTTTTCAATCATCCTATCAAACCGATCTCCCCACACGGTGACGCGCCACCAAACCGTTTTATCAGCTCCGCCTTTTCGCACATTTACCGCCACACGAAAAGTCGTAACTTTTTGTCCTGTTGGCGTCACACGGTGTTCAGGATCAGCACCTAAATGACCAGCAATTTGAGTAAGCATCATATGTTGTTTCCTCCTCTTAAAGAATCGTTACTCCACAGCCCCCGAATCAAAGGGGCAAAGAAAAGAGTGTAGTACGCAGCACTGTTATTGTCCAAAAGTCTCCTGCTTCCCCACAAAAAGGGGGCAACTATGGTACAATGCTCTCTCTTTAATAGACGGAGAAATCTCCATGCGCCTTCACTACGTAACGAGCAATAAAACGAAGTATGACGAAGCAAACTTAATCTTGCATAGAGCCCCTAATATGCTTGAAAACATCGACCTTGTTCATACTCACATAGATCTCGATGAGCTCCAAGGTGAGGCAGAGATAATCGTATCTCAAAAAGTGGAACGAGCATTTCACCTGCTACAAGCCCCTGTTATCGTCGACGATATTTCTTTTGGTCTCGATGCGATTTTAGGCCTCCCCGGCCCGTATATCCGCTCCTTTCTTGAAACCTTAAAAGTAGAAGGGCTGTGGGATCTTGCCTCGCGCTACGAGAATCGTCAATGTCAAGCCACGTGCTACATTGCCTTGAAGCTATCAGAGCGTGATCCCTGTCGCCTGTTCCACGGTTCTATTCGAGGAACGATTGTCGCTCCACAAGGAACCCTACACCACGGTCCTTCAAGCTGGAATTCGATTATACAACCCGAGGGACACTCAAAAACAGTCGCCCAAATGACGCTCGAAGAGTGCAGTCAAATCTCTCCAAGAAATCGTGCATTGTCTAGCCTGAAGCAATTTTTATCGGAACACAACGGAGAACCATCTTGAGCGTTAAAGATCTCATAGTATTTGGCACATCAAGCCAGCAGCCAACTCGAAAGCGCAACCATGGTGGCTACCTTTTCCGCTGGAATAATGAGGGTCTCCTTTTTGATCCTGGAGAAGGCACGCAACGCCAATTTATCTTCGCTAATGTCGCCCCTCCTGTCGTCACGAGAATCTTCGTCTCCCACTTTCATGGTGACCATTGCCTCGGATTAGGCTCCATGCTCATGCGTCTTAACCTCGATAAGGTTTCTCACCCTATCCATTGCTACTTTCCGGCGTCGGGAAAAAAGTATTTCGATAGACTTCGATATGGAACCATATATCACGAGAATATCACCGTTATTGAGCATCCCGTACACCGTCCTGGCGGAATCGTACATGATGACGGAAATTTTCGCGTTGAAGCGCGGTTTCTAGACCATGGGACAGACAATATTGGCTGGAGGGTCACAGAACCCGACACCATTCGTTTCGACAAAGAAAAGCTAAAAAAATTCGGGATTAAGGGACCCGCTGTCAAAACACTAGAACAGCAAGGAAAACTTGAAATCGAAGGGAAGAAAATTCTCCTCAATCAAGTCTCCGAAATTCGCACCGGAGAATCAATTGCCGTCATTATCGATACACGCCCTTGCGACGAAGCCGTTGCACTTGCCCACAAGGCTCGCCTTGTTCTGTGTGAGAGCACATACCTAAAGACCGAAAAAAAATTAGCCTCAGAATATAAACACATGACAGCTCAAGAAGCTGCCCATCTTGCCAAAAAAGCACATGCAAAGCAACTCGTACTCACCCATTTTTCGGCACGTTATATTGATCACCTCCTTTTTGAAAAAGAAGCTCAGGAGATTTTCCCCAACGTCTATGCCGCCAAGGATCTTCAAAGGTTTAATTTTCATGACAAACGTAGCTAGCTCGTGATCGGCAAAAAAGAAAACAGATCTCCAATTTAAACCCTAGGCCCCTACACTGTGCTTGAACACAAAATAGGGATGATGAATGGAAAACTAAGCACTTTTCTGGCAGGTTTTGAAAAGAGCTTTGGAAAGTAGCACCACGTTGGCGCAGCCGCTGGCGGTTGCCCAAAACAGTCCGACCATGGTAGACTCACTGTTCTTATTATATGACTACATTCTTTAGGATAGACAAGTTATGACAAAACGTTGTGAAGTTACAGGTAAGAAACGGTCCCGAGGTTTTAAATACGTTACCCGTGGTATCGCGAAGAAGAAAAAAGGTATTGGCATCAAGATCACTGGCAAGACTCGACGATCCTTCCTTCCCAACCTTCAAGAAAAACGGATTTGGTTTTCTGAGGAAAAAAAATTCATTTCTTTGCGCCTTTCATGCGCAGCAATGCGAACAATTGAGAAGCTTGGTGTTGCTCATGTTGTTCGCCAACTCCGTAAGCAAGGCCAAAAAATCTAACCTTGATGAGGGAGAGGTAATTTGACCCCGCAAAATATGGGTCAGTTCTTGCAGCTTTTACGAAAAGCTGGAGAGCTCGTCGAGATTACCTCCCCTGTCAATCCTCACCTCGAAATTGCTGAGATCCATAGAAGGGTTTCTGCTGGTGGTGGACCTGCTCTTCTCTTTTCGAATGTTAAAGACTCTGCCTTTCCTATTGTTTCCAATCTCTTTGGATCCAAAAAGCGACTTTCCATGGCACTTGGGGGTAATATTGAAGAAAAAATTGGCCGCTTTCTCGACATTCTTTCCTCTCCACCTGCCCTTTCTCACCTTCAAACGTATCTCTCCCTATTAAAGGTCGGAACCTCCAAGAGAAAAAGAGGCCCCATTCTTGAGCATCAACTTAAACCAGACCTCAACTCCATTCCCTTCACCACATCATGGCCTGCCGATGGAGGAGCGTTCCTCACTCAACCACTTGTCTATACCCAAGATCCTGCAAGCGACCACGAAAACTTAGGAATGTACCGCATTCAAAGGTTTTCTCAAGATACAGCTGGTCTCCACTGGCAGATGGGAAAAGGAGGGGGCTTTCACTATCAGAAAGCAGAAGAGCTCAACCTTCCTCTTCCCATCACTATCTTTCTAGGTGGACCACCAGCTCTAACGATAAGTGGCATTGCGCCTCTTCCTGAGCATCTAAGCGAGCTCCTCTTTGCTTCATTTTTACTTGGGAAAAAGCTTTCTCTCTGTAAAACAGACCCCCTTCCGCTTATCTCTGAATGCGATATAGCTATTACAGGATATGCAAATCCTAATGAAAGACGTCTTGAGGGTCCCTTTGGAGACCATTTTGGATATGTCGATCCGGCGCGTCCTTTCCCCGTCTTCCACTGCACACATATCCACCACAGAAAAGGGGCTATTGTCCCTATCACAGTCGTTGGCAAGCCTTTTCAAGAAGACGCCTGTATAGGAAATTGCATAACCTCTCTTTTTAAACCATGCCTTCGTTTTTTAATCCCCAATCTAGCAGATATTCACACCTACTCTGAAGCCGGATTTCATTCTCTCGCCACAATTCAAGTCCGCTCAAGATATAAAAAAGAGGCTCTGACAACCGCTCTTCGCGTGCTTGGAGAGGGACAGCTCTCTTTAACAAAGAGTCTGATCGTCGTAGATCAAGATGTCGCCCTCAACGATATTCGAGCAGTCCTCACTCACTTTCTAGAACGATTTTCTCCAGAAGAAGATGTTATTGTCTTGCCTCACACCTCTACAGATACTCTCGATATCGCCTCAACAAAACTCAACCATGGAGCTAAAATCATCCTCCTTGGAACTGGGTCAAAAAAGAGAACACTTCCGCATAAAACTCCCCCTACTCTCTCCATTTCTACCGACCTCTTTTGCCCAGGCTGTCTCCTTGTTAGCGGTCCTTCATACAATGAAATGCCAGACCCTACCGCCTTGCTAAACGAAACCGCCATTGCTTCATGGCCCCTTATTATTTTTGTCGATGATGTGAATACCTGTTCCGGCTCAACAACAGAGTTTCTTTGGCAGACATTCACTCGTTTTGACCCAGGACAAGATCTCCACGCATCTGGTATAACCGTCTGTCGAAATGGGGTCTCCTTTTCTCTCCCCATAGCATTTGATGCCCGGACAAAACCTTCGTACCCTCCGGTTGTCAAGAGAGATGAAACAACTGCTACCATGGTTTCAAGGAACTGGCATGAATACTTCCCGGAAGACAAATAAGCGACCAAGAAAAGGAACCGTTCGCAAGATTCTTCGCCTTCAGTCTTCCATAAGTGTTTTCATTGCCATTGCTCTCTATACACTTCTCACCTCGTATTTTCTCTCCCCCAGAGTCCTCGAGATTACAGATAATGACCTCACCTTCATTTCAACAGACACTTCCTCATCAACGCGCCCCTCTCTCCAAAATGCCATCGAGAAAGCTCAGGATTCGGTCACCCTTATTTGCTACTCTGTAAGCGATGATAAAATAGTTGAAACACTCAAAAAGGCTGCAAATCGAAATATCGACGTACGCGTTATCTTCGACCCAACAGCTACTCCTGAAGCTGATTATATTCTTGGGAACAAAATCAAAAAATACCCTCGGTGCGCCCGTGGTCTTATGCACCACAAACTCCTCTCTATTGATCGCGACATCGTCTGGTTCGGATCAGCAAACATGACAACCACGTCTCTTCTCCAGCATGGTAATCTCACTCTTGGTCTTAAATGTGCTCCTTTAGCCAAAGAAGTCGAGAATCTTGCCGATACCCTGATTGAAAAGCGAAATTTTTCCTCTTCCCCTCTTGAGCTTGTTCACAGCCCTCAACGCTTTCGCATCTATGTTCACCCTTTCCACGGTAGAGACTCGTTAAAAGATCTCATTTCACGAATAGAAGGGGCCAAAAAAAGAGTTTTTGTCGCTATGTACACTTTTACACACCTTGATCTGATGAATGCATTAAAACGGGCCCGCGAAAGAGGCTTAGATGTTCGAGTCATTTTTGATAGAGAATCGGCAAGACAGACAAGCAAAAAAGCCTTTCAATTCTGTAAGAAACATAAGATTCGGTCTGCCTACAGAACTAAACCAGGTCTTTTACACTACAAAACGGCCCTGATAGATAATACCTTGTGCACAGGATCCTGTAATTGGACAAAGGCTGGCTTTGGCGCTAACGATGACCTTATTTTTGTTATCGATCCACTTTCTCCTTCCCAACAATCTTGGTTTTCTCAATGGTGGGAGCATGTTGAACAACAATCTTCTTTTTCTAAAGGTGTTTCATGACAAACCAACTGAGCATTGGTCTCATCGGCCTAGGCAAGACGGGATCAGAAATCCTTTCACTGCTTCCCGATTACAATATGACCTGTGGTGCCATCTGCACCAAGGGCTCTCACAAAAAAGAAAAAACCATTACTTCACTTGATAAGATGCCGTGGGGTGCTATCGACGTTTTTATAGACTTTAGTCATGCCGATGGCCTAATAGATAGAGTACACACTATTTGTGCTCATCAAAAACCTCTTGTGTTAGGGACTACGGGATGGGATAAACACCGTCAAACTGTTCTCGACTGCTTCCAAAAAAGTAATACTCCTCTTGTTTGGGGTGCCAACTTCTCCCTTGGTGTCTGGATATTTCAGTCAATTGTCTCTTCAGCATGCTCTATTCTTTCCGATTATCCTCAGTATGATATCGCCTTGCTGGAGGCCCATCACAAAGAAAAAAAGGATGCACCATCGGGGACCGCCCTCTCTTTGTGCCAGGAGATTCAACACCAGCTTCCTGGGAAAAAGGGCTTCCACTCGACAGAGTGCTCTCCGGCTCCTGAAAACGGTATCGATATAGCCACTCTTCGTGTTGGTTCAGTTCCTGGAACCCATCAAGTTTGGATAGAGGGTGAGGAAGAATCTATCACCCTAACACATTCTGCACGAAATCGCCGAACATTTGCTAGAGGAGCTCTTACAGCAGCCTCACTCCTCCACCGCTATCGAAGCGTTTGGCACATTCATGACCTGCTAAAACAACACCTGAGCCTTAAGGAATAAAAGATGCACCGTCCTGGACTCTATACAGCAATCATTACTCCTTTTTCTCCCGATGGCAGAGAAATCGATATTGCAGCCTTCCGCACGCTTGTAAAACGTCAAATTGACGGTGGCGTGCAGGGGATTGTCGTTGTGGGGACAACAGGTGAATTACCAACGGTATCCCCCGGTGAACGCGAGCTACTCATTAGAGAAGCCAAGGATATCTCTCAGGGGAAAATATTGATTATGGCGGGTTGCGGGAGCAGTTGTACTCGTACAACAATTGAACAGGCTAGGGCCACCGAAAGAATGGGCGCTGACGCTCTCCAAATCTCTCCACCTGCATACAACAGACCTTCTCAGGAGGGCATATTTAGCCACTTTTCGGCTATCCATGACGCCATCTCCATTCCCCTTTTTGTTTATAATATTCCTTCAAGGACAGGAGTTAACATAGAGCCCAAGACCGTCGAACGCCTTTTAAAGCTCGAACGATGTGTAGGACTCAAAGAGGCCTCTGGCAACCTCCTTCAGCTTATGGATATCATGGAAATTGTCTCCGCTCTAAAAAAACCTGTGACAATACTTTCCGGTGATGACCTCTTAGCATTGCCCTCCATAGTACTTGGAGCTCACGGAGTAATGTCTGTCATTGGAAACCTTCTTCCGAAAGAGACCAATGCTTTGATCATGAATGCCCTTGAGGGAAAGGAACAAAAGGCCTCAAAAGCACTCTACAGCCTTAAAAAACTTATGCAAACATGCTTTTTAGACGCAAACCCTGTTCCCATCAAATATATGCTTTCAAAATACGGGCTTGCCCATGAGCGGTGTCGCCTACCCCTGACTCCCCTGTCTTTCCAAAACAAAGAGAGCATCGATGCTCTGTTGAAATCAACCAACTTTAAGGAACTATGAAACGAAATCCTTTCTTCTCCTCTCTTTCCAATAAGTATCTCTTTCAGGAGATACAAAGCAGAGTAACCGCCTTTCAAAAGGCTCATCCAGACAAAAGAGTTCTCTCTCTTGGCATTGGTGACACCACCCAACCAATTGCGCCATCTGTTGTGAAAAGACTTGTTCGGGCTTCAGAAGAGCTTGGAGACACTAAAACATATACTGGATACGGCCCTGGAACAGGCCTTCAAGAGCTCAGAGAAAAGATCGCCGATATCACCTACTCTAAGGCATTATCAGATGACGAAATTTTTGTGTCCGATGGAATTAAAAACGATCTATTACGTGTTCTTCTCCTCTTTGAAGATGGTGTTCCAATAGCTATTCAAGATCCCTCATACCCCGTTTATTTTGATGCTGCCACCATAGCCAAGAGCGCCAAAGCCACCCTTCTTCCCTCCATAGGTGGTGATGTAGACCTTTCAAAAGCCCCCAGGGAAAGTGTTGTATTCCTATGCTCGCCTAACAACCCAACGGGAGAGGCCTTCACCCGCTCTCAGTATGAAAAAATGATATCTGTCTCGATAGAAAGAAACTTATTCATTGTTCTCGATGCTGCCTACAGAGAATTTATTCGGGGTGATTATCCCAAATCAATTTATGAGGTAGATGGAGCAAAAAAAGTTGCTATTGAAGTCGGCTCCTTTTCAAAGGCAGCAGGATTTAGCGGCGTTCGTCTTGGATGGACTGTTATTCCAAAAGAGCTCTCCTATAGCGATGGAAAATCTGTGCATTCTGATTTTCATCGTATTTTCACTTCTGTTTTCAATGGGGCAAGTATTCTTTCTCAAAAAGGGGCCCTTCAAATTCTAACTCCTGAGGGTCAACAAGAGATAAGTCTTCAGATTGCCTCCTACATGGGACAAACTCAACTCCTTAGAGCAGCCCTTGTTAAAAAGGGGTTTTCTGTCCTAGGAGGAAAAGAGGCTCCATATATTTGGGTCAAAACTGAAAGGAGCTCCTGGGACTCATTTGATTATTTCTTGAATGAGATGGGAATTGTCGTAACTCCGGGTATAGGATTTGGCCCTGGAGGAGAAGGGTTCATCAGATTTAGCGGACTTGCTCAACCTGAGGTAATCGCTGAAGCTATCGAAAGAATTTCTTTTCTCTAGAGCATGATCGCCTAAAAACGATTTCAAGGATAGTTTCAAAAGTTTGACGTAGAGATTGCTTCTTCAAAATAGTTTTACAATTCTTTTTGTTCATTGCAATTCCACATTTGTGCTGTAACATAGATTTGTATCACTAACAAGCAAAACATTTGGACTGTAGTTATGGAAGTTATGAATAAGGTGGAGCTTGGTCTTAGCAAAGCAGAAGAATATTTAAGCAAATCAGCAGCTGTACCAGCTCTCGGCACCGTTCCTGCCATTGTAAAAATAGCCCTGGGAACCATTCAGGGTGCCGTGGCAATCACATGCTTAGCGATAAGTTATGCGCCTGTAGCACGTACTCAACACATATCACTGCGAAAGAGAGCGTTAGAGCATTTGGCACACTGCATAATGAACATTGTTGCCGGCATACTTGAGGGTATACCCCTTTTAGGCACACATATGTACGTTAACAAGATGCTCCACAAAAATGCCAAAAATCACGAACCACTCTACGCCTCAAACGGAAACGATTTCAACATTCCGTACAATGCTCTCATAAAAGTAGAAATATGCGGAACAGACAACGATCTTGTGCAGAAAGCCCAACAGATGTTTCAGAAAGAGATCTCGGGCAACACATTCACAAATCTTTATCAGTATATTGTAGCTCAACACGTTGTCCGCAAAATTCTTTCGAATCTCCACATGCCTCAGAGCTGCTCGACGACACGTGAAATGCAAATATCATGCCTGGAGCCCAAAATACAGCGTTGAATGCATTAACCCTGCTCACGTTTGGAGATCAACCACCACGCTGTTCCCCATTGCCCTGAAGCAATCATGGCCTGCTGCCTTCTTGCAAGAACCCATCTCTGATAAACGTGCCAGATAGGATTACAGTCGAGTATGCCTAAACCCATGAGACGGGCATTGTTCACCACATGTTCCGCGGATCGATTCAGCTACCTGAAGTTACCTCTAATTGCCGACGCCACAACATATGGGGCTGCCACAGCACTTCGAATAACACCCCGCACCACCTTTACAGTGATAGGTACCACGGAAAGAACCGGTAGACCAGCACCTTGCTTAAAATCTTCCTCCGTTCTATCTTCCAATTCCCTAATGGGATTTGATCCAACACCATTCATGGAGTGCATAACATTACTCCATATTTAACAAACAAACATTTCCGTTATACAAAAATAAAGATATTTCTCACCAATAAAAAGCATCTTTTGTTTTCTAAGCCATATTTTACGAGATACGGTGGGCACTACCCTCAAGAGTATTTGCTCTGTTTCGAACCCCCTCCTTGTTAAAAAAGGAAACACGCTATACAATGCTTCAGGACATCTTAAAAAGGGTCCCACTGAGAATTGAGTTTCAACTTCCCCTCCTCAGCCAATGATGCTCTCAATTGTGTCTATTGACTGTGTGCTCCCTTGTAATCTCCTAGTGCTTACCGAGATTTTCGGGTCATTATTTTGATGTTTTGTGTGATTTTCCTTATCTTAGAGTAGATCTGGAAACGTTCGTTTATAAATACACAAGAAGGATTCAGCCCATGACTATATACCAGATGGTTCTTACATTGCTCTTTGTAGCAAATCCCTTTGGGTGCGTTCCTATCTTTGTCTCGATTGTGAAAGACTTTGATCCACAAAGGCAACGCGCTATTCTCCTCAGAGAGTCCACTTTGGGCGGTATTTTTGCCCTTATTTTGCTCTGGACAGGAGAAACGTTCCTGAGGGCCATTCACATCGAACAATACGCGGTTAACCTTAGCGGGGGAATCCTTATCTTTCTTGTAGCTATTGGCATGATTTTTCCTGAGAGCCATAAGGCGGTAAAAGAAAAGGCCAAGGACGGCCCAAAAAAAGAGCCTTTTGTTGTGCCAATTGCAACACCACTTCTTGCAGGTGGTGGCTTTTTTGCCACATTGATGATCCTGGCAAAGCAGGCCCCCATGGCTGATGTGACGTGGGCCGTAATTTTTACATGGATTGTCGTTGTCCCGATTACTGTCGCTTCGACATATCTACAAAAGCTTCTCGGGAAGCGCGGACTGCTTGTCCTGGAGCAATTGATGGGCATGATGCTTACAATGCTTGCAATTCAGATCATGCTTGGCGGCCTGCATGAGTTTTTAAACAGAGGTCACCTAACACTTGCTAACCTTATAACCAGTGGGTAAGAGCTATGATGTCGCTATTTTCACTTACGTTAACTCTATTTTTGATCATGGATCCTCTAGGAAAGGTAAAGCAATTCCTCTCTATCCTGGATGGAATCCCGCATAGAAGGCAACGCTTGGTCATCGCGAGAGAAATGATTATGGCATTGGTTGCTATGATGGTGTTTTCTCTCCTCGGGGAGTATATCTCAGCAGCATTTCAGGTGAATAAAACAACAATTTTCATCTCTGCAGGTATCATTCTCTTTTTGACCGCCATCAGAATTCTCTTTCCCAAAGAAGATCACCTTCCTCGGGTCCCCGGCAACGAACCATTTTTGGTTCCCCTTGCCATCCCGATGATTGCAAGTCCCGCTCTTCTCGCCACTATTATGCTCTTTTCCCAAGCAGAACCTCTTATGTGGCCAATGGTCTACAGCATCCTAATGGCATGGGGCATAAGTTCTGTTTTGTTAATTTTTTCAAGGCCTTTACGACGGATCTTAACTCAGAATGGGTTGCTTGCCATCGAAAGGCTCATGGGAATGGTACTGGTTTTAATCGCCGTACAACGTTTTCTTGAAGGGATTGTTCTCTTTATGGCAGAGCGTCATTAAAGAATCTATGGTCTACCACCATATTGCACAAATTGCCTATGACGGTTCACCTTTTTTTGGATGGCAGAAAAGTAATGACGGCCCTACCGTCGAAGAAGCTCTTGAAAAGGTCTGTTATCAGATCTTTCAAGAGCCTCTTTCATTAAGAGCGGCCTCGAGAACAGATCGAGGTGTTCACGCTCTTTGCCAAATTGTTGACTTCACAACCACAAAACCTATCGATGACTACCAAAACTTTGTTATTAGCCTAAATAGTCTTCTTCCTCCTGAAATTCGCTGCCTTCGAATAACTGCGGCTCCAAAAGACTTTCATCCTACTCTTGATGCTCTTAAAAAAAGCTATTGTTACTCGATATCAACAGGTTGTGTACAGCTACCCTCTCTTCGTCACACACACTGGCACCTTCATTACGATTTGGATTTTGAGCTATTGAAACAGACGGCCCGTTGCTTTGAGGGAACCCACGATTTTCGAGGATTCTGCAACCGTCGCCACTGCCTAAATGAAAACGATACTGTCCGTACCGTTCATTCCATCACCATAGACCAAGCACCGGATGAAATTCTCATCACTATCGAGGCTGACAGATTTTTGTATAAAATGGCCCGAAATATTGTTGGAACTATGATCTGGATAGCTCGAGGGAAGATTCCTATTTCCGCTATTAAAACAGCCTTGACGTCGCGAAAGCGTGCCGAAGCCGGAGTCACCGCCCCCGCCCACGGCCTCTGCCTCGTTGATATCACATATCCCTCTCTTTGATTGCGCTTCAAACTCGTGGATACTTGGGTTTAAAGGCAATGTATGCAATACTGCCGAACACACATAAATATTTGAGGATATGGAGTATGTCTTTACGAGCAGCGTTGCTTACTCTTTTTATGCTTAGTGCATCTCTTTCTTTTGGGGGACAAGCTCCACAAGAAAAAAGTGCGTCGTCCGTTTTAACAATTCCTGTGAAAGCTCTTGTTTCTACAACACCGCCTAAGGATTTTATCTGGATACGAGCACAAATTGCTTATAAAACAGACGATGATACCTACACCATTCAGGATAAGACAGAGCAGATTACTCTCTTTCTCCCAACCGATGAGCTAATGGAGCTTGAACTAACCTCAGGGATGGAAGTGCTTGTCTACGGTAAGGTAGATATCAGCCTTGTCACTCCAAGAAAAAATGAATTTTACGCAGAAAAAATCTACAAAGCTACAGAGTAAAATCGAAACACAGATTACGCAATGATCCGGGATTAAAAAATTTCTAGGTACTTGGCGAGAAAGTACGCTCCTAAGAGAAGCCCGCTAAAAGCACCAATCCACAGGATATTGGGAAGCATTTTTACCCCAGACCCGGGGTTACCGCGCGTCTCAAGTCCCCCAATACCGTAGGAAAAATCTTGCTGTATCGGTCGACGAAAAATCTCAGAATTTTCCGAAATAATCTGGTCTCCATCAAGCCCAAGATAGGCAGCATACTGGCGAACGAAGCCTTGAGCGTAGATAGGCGAAATTAATTTATCCATCTGCCCGGCCTCTATGGCCTCTAGATATGCGATACGTATGGACGTGGCTGTCTCCACCTCCTTGAGGGAAATATCTCTCTCTACGCGCTTCTGTGCAAATTCCTGTCCTATAGCCTGCATATCTTGTGACATATCTTTTTTTTCTTCTCCAGAAGTTGATGCTCGCCTCTTCAACAAGGAAGCACCAACCATCGTAGTGCATTACGGCCGATTTTGCCAATGAACTAATTTCAGAGAAGACCGCCTTTTTGGAAATGGATAGGTTTGGGTGCTCAGATCTCACAGATCGCTTGTGTAGAAAAAATCAGGAGACTATCATCTTTGTTGAAGTTGGCACCAATCATAGTGGTGTCTGATAGATTTGCAGAGGAGGTGTGACATGTCCGTATCGTCGGCTCAAGCAGCAGCTAACGCTGTTTACCACCTTGATGCAGTCTGGTCTGCTGAGGCCAGAAGAGAATCTTTTCTTGAATCGCTCGATCAGAATGTCTCGACCTTGGAACAAACGCTTCTCGCTCAAAATAGGAAGGTAGACCCAGAATTCTTCAAAATTCTCCAAGGTGACATTGATGCTCTCACTACCCACTACCGACAAACATCGGTAAGCGAGGAGAGTGAAAAGTGGAACACTCTTCAAGAGATACAAAGGCGCCTATTACGACTCAAGACCCAGCAAGGAGCGCAAAGGGCTCTTACCGCTCCTGTTGATCAACAACAAGTAAGCTCTGATACAGGTCAAAGCCCGACCATCTCGCAGTTACCTCCTCCATCGTCAGGAGAAATAACCGAGAGCTCTTCACCCACCCCTCATACTCCCCCAGCTCAAGCACTGGTCGAAGGGAGCGCCTCCCAAGCCCATACAGAAGATACTACAAGTGAGGAAGAGGAGCACCTGCTAGAGTCAGGGGAGTTCCAAGCCCACGCGGATGGTGCTACTGCCGAAGAGGAGAAATCTTCACGCCAACGTCTTCTCATAAGTTCCAGGAGTTCCCAATCTTACGTGGATGCTGCTGAACAAGAATTATTACGTCAGCACCATCCTACGGAATCCCAAGATGCCCAACATCAGAATGTTCAGGTGATTCCCGAAGCTGCATCTGCTGTAGCCGAACGAACAGATTCGGGAATTACAGTCGCTTCAAATGATACCGAGTCAGCTGTTGCTAGGGCAGACGAGCTAGGGGCTTCAGAGCCATTGGGCACTCCCCCTGTTCATTCAGCCAAAGATCTTAACGCGCTTTCAGATGCGCACGACGATTGGTTCAGTTCCTTTGAAGGCGGAGGCGATGATGAGGACTACTCAATGTCACCTCTAGAACTCGAGGGTACCCCTACATCAGCACAGCAATCTTCCCCCGCTTCTCTACCCCCTCGCCCCACATTCTCCTCACATGCTATTCAAGTAGATATCCCTCGTCCAAACATTCCCCCACCAGTACTCGTTTCATGCGAAGCCGATGTTCCAGCGGCTCCCCCCTCCCCTCTTCGTATGGATGAAGTCTTCATCACACCGAGAAGGCGAAAACCACGAAGAAGCTTAGGCGCGGGCGTAGTCAAACCGTTGCCCATAGAAGTGTGTCTACAAGGACTGAAAGGAAGGCGAACAAGTGCCCCAAGAAGCTGTTTTCTATGCGAAAGCCACCCAGAAACGCCAGCAAACAGGCGTAAGAGTGCTCCACCAAAAGCAATTCCCAAGAAACCTAAGAAAAGAGTGAGCTGCCCACTCTAATAATCGTCGCTCCACACTCTATAGCAAGCTCAAAATCTCGGGACATACCCATGGAAAGCTCAGAAAAAACGGGTGTGCGCAATCGTGAAAAAAGTTTTGCTGTTTCAGAAAAGGCTTGCCGCACTAGATTATCATCTCCCTTGGGAGCCATGGCCATCAATCCTTTTATATCAAGGGACGGAAGGTTTTTAATCTGGGCATACGCACCCTCCAGATCATCAAGCGAAAATCCATGCTTTGTGGCCTCTTGAAGAGGGTTTACTTGCAACAGAAGGGAAACACGCTTCCTTTCACGAGATGCTGTCTGAGAAATCTTTTGTGCGAGTTCTACACTATCGACAGAATGGATAAGACTAAAATTGCCGACAACCTTGTTTACTTTGTTTTTCTGCAATGTACCGATGAGATGCCATGATATATCTTGAGGCAAAGAGTCAACCTTTTTGAGAGCATCTATAACTCTGCTCTCTCCAAACTCTCTCACCCCGAGATTATAGAGCTCCCAGGTCGTCTCGATGCTCTGATATTTGGTAACCACCACAAGACGAACCGAGGTTCGTCCCGTGCGTTTCAGTGCCCCGTCAATCTGATCTTGTAGTTGTAAGAGCCTATTTTTAAGGCTCACGAATTCGACTCTCTTAAAGATACAGGGAGAGAAAAAATTTCGTGAGCTATCATCATCTTTCGAAGGCGAGATCCGGAGGCCTTTTTTTTCTTTGTGGGGATCTCGTCAATAGTTGGCTCAAGAGCCCCTACCTCTGGCAGCGACAGGGACTCGGACAGAATGGTTATTTCAGACGCCTCTTTTTCGCCCTCTCGATCATTCGAAGTCAATAACCGCAGAAGCTCTTTAGCAATCGAGTCTTTCACTATTCTTCCTCAGCAAGATTTTGTCGCATCTTTGTATCAGCACGTACATTTTCCAACCGATAGTAGTCGACGACCCCAAGCTTTCCTTTTATGAGGGCTTCTGCCATTGCCTTTGGAACGGCAGCCTGCGCTTCGGTCAACAGCGCCTCTTTGGCTTTTACCTCGGCCTGATTCTCTTGCTCAAAAGCAACAGCCATGGCGCGGCGCTTTTCGGCTTCAGCCTCAGCAATACGCTTATCCGATTCGGCCTTGGCAGCACGAAGTTCTGCACCAATGTTTTTATCGACGTCGATATCGGCAATGTCAATAGAGAGGATTTCAAATGCTGTCTGAGCATCAAGCCCCTTTTCGAGAACACGCTTTGAAATCATCTGCGGATTTTCTAAGACATCAAGGTGGGTCTCTGCAGCACCGATAGCGCCAATGATACCCTCTCCGACGCGGGCAATAATCGTATCCTCAGTGGCACCACCAACGAGTTGCGCGATGTTAGTTCGAACCGTGACGCGAGCACGACATTTGAGCTGCACACCATCTTTGGCAACACCTGTGATAAAAGTACCGCCACGCTCTCTGTCTGGGCAGTCGATAACCTTTGGATTTACAGAAGTCCTAACAGCATCCAAAATATCACGTCCAGCAAGGTCAATCGCAGTTGCCCTTTTCCAGTCGAGAGGAATATTCGCTTTTTGCGCAGCAATCAGAGCGGTGACAACTTCTATAACACGGCCACCGGCAAGAAAATGTGTTTCAAGATCCGCAGAACGAATCTCTTTTAAACCTGCCTTGTGGGCCATGATATGAGCCTCGACAATGACACGAGGGGGAATCTTCCGCAGGCTCATCCCAATAATATTGAAAAGAGAGATCGGAACGCCGGAGACAAAAGCCTGAAACCAGAGGCTGATATAACGCCCAATAATAGAAAGAGCGATGACAGCGACAAACGCTAAGAGAATAAACAAAAATGAAAAGGAGATAACAGTAGCCTCCCCTCCCTGCGCAAAAAGAATCTCCATACTCTCCCCCTATTTGTTTGAAGAGCTTGTTTTGACAATAAGATATCCACCTCGGCTGTCTACAACAACCAGAGTCTCTCCCTTCTCAACATATCGATCCTGGCCAATCACCTGTAACCGTTTTCCATCAATCAGAGCAAACCCAGCAGGACTTAAATCCGTAACGGCAACACCTTCTTTTCCAATGTGCTCTGGCTGTTTCTCGCTCCCCTCATACCCTTCCTGATCGGATTGTAAGATAAAGGTGTTCGTGGTTTTTCGCATACTTGTAAGAGCAAACCAAGCAACAATTCCACCTCCCACAAATGAAATCAGAAAAATGAGAATCCCCCCCATTATGCCATAGAACTGATATCCGTAGGCGAGCGCCAACCCGAAGAAGACGATGGCAATCATCGTCATAATACCACCGGGGAGATAAAACTCTAAAAAAAGCAACACGAAAGCAATTAAAAGACAGATCCACGCAAGCATATATATCCCCACTTTTTTACTATTCTAAAGGGGCTACGATAACAATATTCCCCCGAATTTCCGTGACTGTTACTCTCTCTCCTTTTTCAATAAATCGCCCTGAACTCACCGCCTCAAAAAGGTTCCCTTCATGCTCGATCCTGCCTGCTGGTCTCAACGTCGTCGTCACAATAGCCTCATCTCCAAGAGAAAGGGAAAAAAACTCCTCGGGAGCCTCAAGGCTTTCATCTAACACAATACCTGACAGACGCAACGTTTTCAAGGGCAGACGGCGGCAGAAAAAGACAATAACCCCAAGGGCCAGCAAAAGAGCGATGGAAAGCCATGCTAGCCTATGCATCACGTAAGTACCCGCCGCGTTCAGGGCCTGTCCATCGAAACGGACAGCCTCAATACCGGGGATAAGTACCGCCATCAGTCCAAAAAGAGCGACCCCTCCACCAATAACAAGAAAAATTCCAAACATGGGAAATACAAAAAGTTCAATAGCAACCAATCCGAGTCCCAAAATAATACAGATCGGCTCGAACCAAGCAATAGCCTCTTGAGCAAAGCTCCCAACCAAAATAAGAAAAAATGCCAATCCTGCCACAATGCCAGGAATGCCAAAACCAGGCATTGAAAATTCCAAATAGGCACAAACCATGGCTACAAAAAGAAGAAGCGAACTAACCATAGGAGAGACAAGAAAGGCAATAGCACTTGTTTTCATGTCCATTTCAAATGTCTTTATTTCAAGATCCTGATGATCTACAAAAAGAGGAAGCACTCTAAGATCCGTTTTCGAAATTGAAATTGAAGTCGGAAGCTCTTTTTCCGGGCCATGAGAGACTTCTTTAGGAATAACAAAATCAGAAATACCATAGTCGGCCATCTCACGAGCTGTTAAAGTCAAAAGTTTTCCCTTTGCACTGATCACAGTATCTTTTGCATATGAAGAGCGACGAAGCTCCTCTTCAGAAGAAAGTTCAATAATCTCCTCTCCTCTTTTGACAAGAAGAAGATCTGGATCGACCATGGCCCGAGCAATATCGCTATTTCTTCCAAAGAATGCTGCCCTATTGGAAAAGTCTGTTCGTAGGGCAGAGTTGACCTTTTCAGGGGCTGTCTTCATCCCTTCCGCCGTTTGAAAGACAGGCGTTGCTGCACCCATACTTGCATCGGGGGAAGCAACTATATAGCGACATGAATATGAGAGCATCGCCCCAGCAGAGATGGCCCAATTATTGATGTAGGCGATCACAGGAATACCATCTTGTGTATCAAGTGAACGGAGTAAGTTTGAAATGCGCTGAGAAACAAAAACTTCTCCACCGGGAGTATCGAGCTCTAAGATCACACAAGCTGGTTTTGTCTGCCGAAATTTCTCAACAGCAGCCTTAACGTACAGATAGGTAGCTTCATTAATACCTTGTTTTCGATCCTGAATAACAATCCGTCCAATATGACTTGTCGGCAAAAGCTCAATACGATCAAATCCTGTTTTTTTTGGACCTCGTCCAGGATAAAACCCATGGCGATCAAAAAAGTCATCCTCTACCCCAACATGCACATCCGGGTATAGTGCAAGCTCGTGTTGTGTGATGACCTGTCCAGGATTTTCACTGCTCCCCACAAACAGGTGAACAAGTTCAGCTCTTTTCTCGTACATCTGGAGGGAGGGAGGGATAAGCGCTCTAATCTCAGCATCGATCACTAAGGGGCTTTTCTCATTTGAATCGAGAGTAATGGCCCCCCAAGAAACAACTGCTGTTGTCACGACAGTATCGCATACAAAAGGAAGAAGAGCCAACGGGCCTATACACTGATCTTTAATGTAGGCGGTATATTCAAGTCCTTCAATTTTTCGAATCTTGGCAAGAAACCGTGCTAAGGAGAGCACCTCCTGTAAATCCCCGCTTGTAGAAGAGAGAACAAAATCAATTTTTCTTTCCTTCTCGTATGGCTCTGTTTTCAGATAAGTTCGCACCTCTTCGCAAACAGAAGAAGAGATATGACCATCGAGAACAATTCTCTCTGAGGCATTCGCCACAACAGAAAAAACCATGGAAAACAAGAGTAAAAATCGAACTAACACATCGACTCCTTTGTCAAAAACTCACAGATAGCACGCCCCACGGAATCGATCTCATCGTCGCCATGGGCTGAAGATAGAAAACAGGCTTCGTTCTGTGCTGGCGCCATATAAATTCCACGACCGAGCATAAAGCGAAAAAATCGCCGATATGCCTCCCCATTTATAGGCTCATTTCTTCTCACGCTTTTTCTACCAAAAAAGAGAGTAAACATCGATCCACATCTTTGTAGACACGCTTCAATATTTTCTTTTTCTATTCTCTTTTCTACTCTCTCAGCTAGCCGCTCCATTTTCTTTGATAATTCTTCATAAAAACCGTCTTCCGATGCAAGCGTAAGAGCTACAAGGCCCGCGGAAATGGCAACAGGATTTCCCGACAGTGTTCCCGCTTGATAGACGCCCCCTACAGGGGCAAGCAAGTTCATAATCTCAACCCTTCCTCCGAAGGCTGCCAACGGAAATCCCCCGCCGATGATCTTGCCAAAACAGGTAAGATCAGCATCTATTCCATAAAACGTTTGCGCTCCACCTAAAGAAAGTCTAAAACCAGTAACTACCTCATCGAAGATGAGGACGGAGCCGCTCTCTTTCGTCCTTTCTCTCAAGAGCCGCAGCCACTTATGATCGGGAACAACCACCCCCATATTAGCTGCAACAGGCTCAACAATTACAGCTGCAATCTGATCGCCATACTGATCAAAAAGAGCTCCAAGAGCGTCCATATCATTGTATGGAATAGAGAGCGTATATTGCACAAAAGCATCTGGAATGCCGAGTGACGAGGAATTGCAAAGGTATTCTGCCCCTGATCCAGCATTAACCAAAAACTGATCGGCATGACCATGATAATTTCCAATGCACTTTACAACGTATTTGCGCCCGGTAAAAGCACGTGCTAACCGAACGGCGCTCATCGCAGCTTCAGTTCCCGTAGAAACAAACCTAACTCTTTCAACTGAAGGGACACAGCTACATATCTTCTCAGCCATCTCAGCTTCCATCAACGTTGATCCCCCAAAGGTAGAACCACGAGAAAGAGCATATGCTGCAGCTTTTGTAATTTCAGGATGCGCGTGACCGTGGAGTAGTGGTCCCCATGACATCGAGCAGTCTATATATCTGTTTGCATCCTCATCTTCAATCCAACACCCCCTACCTCTTGTAAAAAGGGGTAATTCGATACCAACCGCCTTTCCTGCCCGTATAGGAGAACTTACCCCGCCAGGTATGACGGATTTGAGTTTCTCCCATATCTGCACAGAAGATCGTCTCACTCTCAACCCCCATCAATGTACTAATAGGAAATAGTGAATTCAAATAGATATCGAAGTCAACTACAATGGTATTTATCTACTCTCTTTTACAAACACACCATGCCGCTCCCAACTTACTTTTTCTTGTAGTATTGAACTTCTCCCACGTCCAAGCTCCTGTAAACCCAGCGACTTCACAGGCTTTACCCCCTACAGTATCTTTGAAGTTAAATGTGAAGAGACTACTACAGCCTCCTCGAGTGAAACTCCATTAATCTCTAAGATCCCTCTACTTCTAAGAACTTTAAGTACAGTCCTTTTATCGCGCTCAGTTCTCAGAACGATTTTTCTGATGTATTGAGGCCCCAATGTTTTATCGAACATAATTTCATTGTGAGGATACGGACGAAACACCTGTTTTGAAACAAACTCTTCAAGGCTAGGGCGTTCTGCAATATGCTCTGCCCCCAAACGGTGTTGAGCTGGCCGCAACTTTTCTGCAACATTTTCTTTAACGCGAAAATACGGATTTCTCACCCCTCCCAAATCACTCAAATAAAAGTATGGGAGACGTTCCATAACCTGAAGATCGAGCATAATAAGGATTTTCCCTTGTCTGGGACACCGAGCGATCTCATATTTGGAGGTAAATTGATTTTCAGTGAATAGGCGAGTGAACACCTGATTTGCAGATCCTGTTCTACAATTATGTATCGGAACACATCCGTGTGAAATAATTCCTCGTTGAAACCGCTCCTGAGTAGAAAGGAAACCCGTTCTAATGATATTGGCCAGCACCACAGCTGTAGGATAAGTCCCTCCGGAACAGATATGCACTCCAATGCACTCGCCCCCAAGTTCTTCAACCTCCTTGGAAATGGAGGGTAGGACATACTCAAGATGGTGAGGACCAACGAGAGAGAGCCTCATGCTTGCAAGATCTCTATCAACTCCTCGACGCTCTTTTTGCGATAAATTATTGTATATTTCGCAAGGGTCTGCCGAACTACCGAGCGTTGATTTCTTTGGAAATCGAAAATGCAAAATCCGTGCCAGGCACTCTTTTTTTTGATCATCTATACCTGAAACCATAAGAGCTGTTGGCAGCCCAATGAGAGCAAAAGTTTGATAAATCTCCTGGAGAGAGGTTCTTTGTGTACAGAAGATACGAACATTGTGGTACGCAGTCCAAAATTCAGGATCGTTGCCGACTTCCAATTCCATATTCTCCGACAGTTTTATTCTGGATGCTGTACCAATTTCCCTTACATTCCCTGATAAAAGCGAACTATCTTTCATTCCCACAAACTGAAGAGGGCCCGTTTGAAATTGACTGCAAGGGTTAAGGTCGAAGTGATGTTGAAGATGCTGCCGAGCCTTAACAGTAAGTTCAAAAGAAAGCTCACAAAAGGTCTTTTCGTCTATGATTCTTTGACAAACACGTAGCTGACGCCTTCTGATACTGTCACAACCTGTAGGAATAAAAACTGGAGCCCCAGATGCTAAAAGATGCCTTTCAGAACCAAGAAGTTTCCGCAGAGGATGTATATGCGCAACACTGAGACCGTTTGCAGCGAGGCGAAGAGCTCCAGAAGATTTTTCAGTATCTCCACCCTGAAGAAAACGTTGAGCTGCTATTTTGAGGGCTTTAGCAACTGTAGTCTGCTTAATGGCATCTGGTCGTGCCTTAAGACGATCCAAGAAACTTATTGCCATATTTACCAGGTCCTGTGGGTCAACCTCACTGGATTGTAATAGACGGCACAGCTCCTGATTCAGCTTTTCATCCTCAAAAATACCTACAAGCATTGTTACGTCTATTGTAGATATAAATTTTTGTAACTCAGGCCGACATTTTTCCCTACTTATGGGAGAAAGAGCAATAAAAGCATTTGCGATCCTCTCTCCTTCTTGCCCTTCAATAGCGTTGTAAAACTCAGTTTCAGCCTCTTCGCGACCCTTTATTTCCCCTTCTATAGTTCTGAGATCTTTTTCTTTAGCTGGGATACCTTCCAGCCTGCCTTTAAACTCTTTCAGTAATTCTGTGGGGAGTATTTCAAGACATGTATGCAAACAGGAGGTCACATACTCAGGAGGAATGGTGGAAGGCCTGCATTTGCCTTTTTTTATTCCCAGCTGTGACACAACTTTGTGGAGGAGAGGAACCTTTGTTTTGTTAACCTCACGGAGAATTTCGTCAAGATAGATCTTTCCCTCCTCCGACGCCTTTTTCCGAAAGTTTTTTTGGTGTGTTGTAAAAATAAATTTGTTTAACTCAACTCGCAGTGCATCTAGCTCTTTCAAAAATTCGTTAAATGTTTCTCTATCTATTTGGCCATCTTCATGTAATTGCTTCATCTCTACATAGATATCCAGCTTTCCACGTGAATATTCAAAACCACGTAGATCTTGAAAGTGACCGCAAAGAAGAAGACGGGTAAATTCAGCACTATCTGAATTTTGAACACACTTGGCAACAATACCTTTTTTTTCCATTGGGTTTGAATCTTTATTACTAATAGCCTCTATACAGGCTGCTAAAGACGGTTCGTCTGTTATTCCTAAATTTATAAGGGCGCCTTTAGCGTATGCTGCACTAGCATTATCATACACATCAGGGCCCTCTGTCTGTCGTCCACAGTCATGGGCTGCTCCCACAAACTGGATAAGCGGCAAAAGCTCCTGAAATGCCTTCCCTTTATAGTCTGGGTGATACTTGTGGTATAGATAGGCAAAAACAGGAGCGATAACAGCCATTCTTGCGGCATGATCGCATCCGTGACCCGCCCTAGGATCTCTATCTAAAAAAACACCCTGCCCACCTGGCATAAAGTGAGTATCAATATGTGCCTTTCCCCAAGAATTTTCTGGCACCTGATTGTGCTTGTGAGTCCCCGTGTTGTTTACCCGAATCTTTTGCCTCCAGGTAAGATCCTTCCATAGGTATGGTGAGCCTTCAAAAAAAACCGTAACCTCTTCAACAGGGGGTAACGGCTTTGCATAATATGGATTTATCAGATGTTCCTGGATAATCATTCCAATATCTTGATCTTGAAATACTGAAAAAGATGGTGAGGATGTAAATGCCGCGGATCCTTCAAGGGTATCTGAAGGAGTGCCGGCGACGGCACTTGTGCAAAAAAAGAAAAAAATAAACCATCGAACTAACATACGTCTCGCTTGTGAAGCCTGGAAGAAAATAAAAAAAGATCGCATGACATCAACTGCATCTGAAAAAACAGTTTCTCTCATTACTCCCATCCATTAAACCCCTAATGTCCCCTTTTCCTATGAACATGCCTTACAAATTCTTTGTTCGTCACACACACAACAATTCTTTACATATATTTAAACTCTGATATTTGATCAAACATGGTATTTCAAACCCATGTTTCCCCCTACGTCCTTGCTACAGATCAAATAGATGGTTGAGATGACTTAGCCGGCGATGAAGCCAAGGGTGTTTAGCAAACCGTTGGCTAAGTCAGATTAAGTATCTATTTAGGCCGTAGTAAGAGCGGGAGAAAAGAAAAATTTCAAAGAAAAGGTGACCATAAAAACTATCAGCTTCAACAGCAACCCTTTTAGAAGGTCTGCTCAAATGCAATAAATTGCGATTATTTAATCGTTCGCCTAAGGACTCCATTATTGGTTTTGGATATAGTGTAGACCAGATCGATCACACTTAGAACAGATCTGCACACAACAAGTGAAAAATTAATTACTTCAGGCAAGTATTAACTTGCTCTTCACCACTTAATGTTTCACTTGTCACGTTCGATTATGCTTAAGCGTGATGTAAGGCACAACTACAATGGTATTTATCTACTCTCTTTTACAAACACGCCATGCCGCTCCCAACTTACTTTTTCTTGTAGTATTGAACTTCTCCCACGTCCAAGCTCCTGTAAACCCAGCGACTTCACAGGCTTTACCCCCTACAGTATCCTTGAAGTTAAATGTGAAGAGACTACTACAGCCTCTTCGAGTGAAACTCCATTAATCTCTACGATCCCTCTACTTCTAAGAACTCTAAGTACAATCCCTTTATCACGCTCTCTTTCCAGAACGATTTTCCTAATGTACTGAGGCCCCAATGTTTGATTAAACATAATTTCATTGAGAGGATGTGGAAGCCCCACCTGTTTTGAAACAAATTCTTCAAGGCCGGGTCGAACTGCGATGTGCTCTGCCCCTATAAAGTTTTTAATTGGTCGCTGCTTTTCTGCTAAGTGTTTTTCAACACGATGATCCGGATTTCGCACTCCTGCCACATCACGCAAATAAAAGTATGGAAGACGTTCCATAGCCTGAAGATCGAACATGATGAGGATTTTCCCTCGTACGGGAAAACGAGAAACACTATATTCCGAAGTAAGCTGATTTTCAGTGAATAAGCGAGTAAACACCTGATTCGCAGACCCCGCTTTACAATTATATTTCGGAGAACATGCATGGCCAAGAATTCCTCGTTGAAATCGCTCTTGAGTAGAAAGCAGTCCCGTTTGAAAAATATCGGCCAGAACCTCGGCTGTACCAAAGATCCCTCCTGCAGAGATATACACCCCAATGCACTCGCCCCCAAGTTCTTCGACCTCTTTGGGAAGGGAGGGGAGGACATACTCAAGATGGTGAGGGCCGACAAGAGAGAGCTTCATGCTTTCGAGGTCTCCATCGACTCCTCGACGCTCTTTTTCCGATAAAGTATTGTATATTTCATATGGATCTGTCGAGCTACCAAGCTTTGATTTCTTTGGGAATCGAAAATGCAAAATCCGCGCCAGGCACTCTTTTTTTTGATCATCGATACCTGAAACCATAAGGGCTGTTGGCAGTCCAACGCGAGCAAGGCTTTGATGAACCTCCTGGAGGGAGATCCCCTGTTTACAAGAGATGCGAACATGGTGATACATATTCCAATATCCAGGGTCGTTTCCTACTTCCAATTCCACATTCTCCGTTAGTTTTATTCTGGATGCCGTGCCAATTTCAATCTCTGTAACCGCACCATCTTTCTTTCCCATAAACCGAAAGGGGACTGTTTGAAATTGGCTGTAGGAGTTCAGAGCAAAGCAATGTTGGAGATGCTGCCGAGCCTTAACAGTAAGTTCAAAGCAAAGCTCACAAATAGGCTTGTTGTCGATGATCTTTTCACAAACGCGTAGCTGACGCCTTCTAACACTGTCACAACCCGTAGGAATAAAAACCGGAGCCCCAGAGGCTAAAAGATGCCTTCCGGAACCAAGAAGTTTTTGCAGGGGATGCATCTGTGCAACATTGAGACCATTTGCGGCGAGGCAAAGAGCTCCAGAAGCCTTTTCGGCATCTCCACCCTGAAGAAAACGTTGAGCTGCTATTTTGAGAGCTTTAGCAACTGTGGTCTGCTTAATAGCATCTGGTCGTATCTCAAGACGGTCCAAGAGATTTACTGCCTGATTTACCAAATACTGTGGATCGACTTGCTCAGATTGTAATAGATGACACAGCTCTTGATTCAGCTTCTCATCCTCAAAAATATCTACAGACTCTGCAGCCACCTGTTCATTTACGCCTATTGTGGCTATAAACTTTTGCAACTCAGGCCTACATTTTTCCCTACTTATGGGAGGAAGAGCAGTAAAAGCGTTGGCGATCCTCTCTCCTTCTTGCCCTTCAATAGCATTGTAAAGCTCCGTCTCAGTCTCTTCGCGACCATTTATTTCTCTTTCTATGGTTCTGAGATCTTTTTCTTTAGCTGGGATATCTTCTAACCTGCCTCTAAACTCTTCCAGTAATTCTGTGGGGAGTATTTCAAGACATGTCTGCAGACAGGAGGTAATATACTCAGGAGGAATAACGGAAGACCTGCATTTGCTTTTTTTTATTCCCAGCTGTGACACAATTTTGTGGAGGAGAGGAACCTTTGTTTTGTTAACCTCACGAAGCACTTCATCAAGATAGCACTTACCATCCTTCGACGCCTTTTCCCGAAAGCTTTTTTGGTGTGTTGTAAAAATAAAACTGTTTAATTCAGCTCGCAAGGCGTCCAGCTCTTCCTTAAATTCGTCGAATGTTGCTCTATCTATTTGGCCATCTTCATGTAGTTGCTTCATCTCTATGTAGATATCCAACTTGCCACGTGAATATTCAAAATCATTTGGATCTTGAAAGTGACGACGAAGAAGAAGACGGGCAAATTCAGCGCTATCTGAATTTTGAACGCATTTGGCAACAATACCTTTTTTTTCCATTGGGTTTGAATCTTTATAACTAATTGCCTCTATGCAGGCTGCCAAAGACGATTTGTCTGTTATTCCTAAATTTATAAGGGCGCCTTTAGCATATGCTGCACTATCATCATCATACACATCGGGGCCCTCTGTCTGTCGCCCGCAGTCATGGGCTGCTCCCACAAACTGGATAAGCGGCAAAAGATCTCGAAACACCTTCTCTTTATAGTCCGGGTGATACTTGTGGTATAGATAGGCAAAAACAGGGGCGATAACAGCCATTCTTGTGGCATGATCGCTTCCATGGGCCGCCCTAGGATCTCTATCTAAAAAGGCGCCCTGTCCACCTGGCATGAAGTGGCTATCAATATGTGACTTTCCCCAAGAATTTTCGGGTACCTGATTATGCTCGAGAGTCCCCTTGTTGTTCACCCGAATCTTTTGCCACCAGGTAAGATCTTTCCATAGACGTAGTGAATCCTCAAAAAAAACTGTAACATCCTCAGCGGGCGGTAATGGTTTTGCATAATATGGATTTATCAGATGTTCCTGGATAATCATTCCAATATCTTGATCTTGAAATACTGAAAAAGATGGTGAGGATGTAAATGCCGCGGATCCTTCAAGGGTATCTGAAGGGGTGCCAGAGATGGAACTTGTGCAAAAAAAGAAAAGAATAAACCATCGAACTAACATACGTCTCGCTTGTGAAGCCTGGAGGAAAATAAAAAAAGAGCGCACGACATCAGCTACATCTGAAAAAACAGTTTCTCTCATTACTCGCATCCATTAAACCCCTAATGTCCCCTTTTCCTATGAACATGCCTTACAAATTCTTTGTTCGTCACACACACAACAATTCTTTACATATATTTAAACCCTGATATTTGATCAAACATGGTATTTCAAACCCATGTTTCCCCTACATCCTTGCTACGGCTCAAGTAGAAACTCAAGTTGCGCCCTATCCCTTTTAAGGGCTGAGCGAGACGAATAAGGTACAAGTGTTGCGACGAAGACAAGGTTTTTACCTTGCCGAGGAGTAACGCGAAGTAAATTATTTGTCGC
>Ga0180438_10002273_pt1 | contig 31948 bp, 41 predicted proteins | sample SS_ome_12_FD_132455 | JGI IMG/M metagenome (GOLD analysis project Ga0180438, IMG submission 132455) | Hypersaline lake sediment archaeal communities from the Salton Sea, California, USA - SS_3_D_2 metaG | ecosystem: Environmental > Aquatic > Non-marine Saline and Alkaline > Hypersaline >... | reverse complement strand
TACCAACCTCTACTTCATTTGGCATGTTTATATTTCTCCCTTTGATGTTTCTTTAAATCCACTAGATTTAATTTATAATTTTTCTCTTCTAAATCTTTAATATTAACCCCATATAATGTTAATAATCCTAATAAATTTGCCTTGTCTTGTTGTTGATCAACAATCTTTGTCTCTTCTTCCTCATAAAACTCTTTACCAGATAATTCTTTAGATCTTTCTGATGCAATTTTAAGTATTTTGAAAAATAAATCTATTTCCATAGATAAAAAATCTTCAAATTTATATGCTGGAAACATACTTATCAATCCAGCAATTATCTTAAATAACTCATCTTCATTTAAATTATTTAGTTCCATTGTTAGACCTTTGTTGGTCCTATACCTTCCCACATTCTATTCATAACACCAAAAACATCTCCAATATCAACAATTTCTAACCAATCTTCTCTACTTTTATTAGGATAATTTCTAGACATAACTAAAGTAAATAAATCTACACTAATATCCACTCTTTTTTGTAAAATCTCATTAGATTTAGTTTGGTCTGTTTCATCAATTTCCTTTTCTTCGATGTCTAAATCATTTAATTTATTAATCAACGCTAAAGCTTTTGGTAAATCTTCTACTTTAATTGGCTGCACAACAAATTCTTCAGAATCATCATTAGTCTTTCCAAGCTCAATCTTAAATCCTTTCATTCATAAACCTCCTTAATTTGAATGGGGAGAGAACCCACAACAGTAGATTCTCTCCCACACCACTCTCCTAATCATTACCTATTTTTAAGATGCGAAGCTTGCATCTGCCTGTCTCCACTCAACATTAGCTAATGCAAACTCTTCTTGTGCGCTTCTAATTGTGTAATTAACTAGAACCATGTTAGATAATGTTCCTGATAATCCACCACTATTTGCTCCAGCAGCAAGCGTGATATCATTACATGCACCATCTAAAATATCTGCAAAATCATCATAGGTATCGAATTTAACTGTTTCTGCTCTAGCAGAAACAGATACATTTCCCAACTCAATTGCAAGTGGTAAACGATAGTCTCCACCCCTGAATTCTTGCGGATCGCCATCATAGGTAACTTCTATGCTTCTAGCAACACCCATATTAATACTATTATGAGCAATTGTTCCTACAGAGAATTTATATGCTAGGCTCATTTGCTACCTCCTTTAAATTACTATTTATCTTGTCGATCAAGATTTTCCAGTCATAATTAGGTTGTATAAAATTATACAATTTCTCCGCTTTTATTATAGCAGCATTGTAATTTTTGTAAATATACTGCATTTTGTCAATTAGGTCATCTTCATCTGGAATTGCAAATTCTTGATCTTTAAAATAATCAGAAGTGCCTTCTACTAATTCCTCATCAGCAACTTGAAATCCTTTATTATTTATTAAAAAAGAATTTTCATCATTCAAATAATCTCTAAAACCTCCCCACTCAGTCTGTATAATAGGCACTTTTAATGCACCAAATTCAAGTCCTGGTAGCCACAAACTTTCCCCTAAACTAGCAGCCACACAACAATTTGCTCGTTTCATAAGTGATGGAACTACATTAGGATGAACAGCACAATCTATAATACAAATTTGTGGCATCGTAGAAAGCCTAAAATCTTCTGTAAATTTCTCAAATTCATGTTTTATAGTCCATCTTTGTTCATAATCCTTTAACTCACCATAAGGTCTTGTGGCATATTTAGAAAATAAAACTAAAGCAACGTCACGATTTCCATCAAAAGCCTTACAAAAAGAGCGAATTATTATATCTATTCCTTTTCTTTTATTCCAATTACCACAAAACATAAATACAAATTTATTATCTATATTATCTAATTTCATAGGACTCACTAATTCACCATCATATTTTTCAAAATCTATTCCAAATTTTACTAATTTTAATGATCCTCTTAAATCTATATCTTCACCAAATCTTTCTATATCTAAGGAAGTTGGAAGCCAAACTTCGTCGAAATCAAAACATCTATCAATCGCTTCACTATGAACTTGTCTTGTCTCCATCATTGTCCACAATATTTTTTTATCAATATCTTTAATTAATTCTGGATTATAATATCTAGGAGAAGAAATAAGAAGATTTATAATCTGCTTCTCTTTGTCTAAAGGAGCTTGTGTTAATAATTTAAAATATTGAAATTCAAACGGATCTAAATCTATACCCGATGGTATTGGATCAAGACGTATTAAATGATTTTTTCTTTCAAGTCGTTTTATTATTTCTCTAGTAAAACTGGCATACCCACCATAGTAATAAACATATCCGGTTAAATTTATCTGTAGACTTAAATTATTATCTAGCAAATCTATTACTGATGGAGTTTTAGACAGCTCTGGGATTGTAAATTTCCTGTTTTCAGCGAAGATTGAAGTAGCTACTTTGTTAGGAAGTAATTCAGTACATAACGGTTTCCAAGAATAAAATTTTTTAATAGAATCTTTATCTTCAAGCATATATTATCTCCTTATGATTCAGCCAAAACTAAGTCATATTCTATTATGACTAACCAACAATCTAAATCGTCTATATAATCCACACGTCTAGTTACTCTTCTAAATTTATGGATATCTAAACTTGAATCATAAGAAGATAAATTATCTAATTGTTTATTTAAAATATCGTCTATAACTTTAGCATAATTATATAATGTTTGCTTGCTCCCACCAACCGTTACAGTGTCTCTTTTGCTCCATATCAAAACTCCAACAGACGCAACACTAGCATCTAACTGAGGATCTGAATCGCCTAATTCACAATCTATAGTAATCATCGGTATTAAAAAAGTTTCATCGTCAGCAACAGATGCGGTTGCAGCTAAAATTCGTGTGGCTGGTATAGTAGTTATCACAGTAGCATCATTAATTAAGATACTTCTCACCGCGCTTATAATAAGTACTTCTTCAGCAGTTGACATATTATAACTATCTCCTTCTTATAACCATCTTGCTAACAATTTTCTTTGTGTACAATCTACGACCATATCTTTGAGCATATTGTGCTACAGAAAATCTAGCATATGGACTTACATTTCTAATCCATCTAGCTGTATGAGTAAGTTGATGCCTAGCACTAGTAAGTAATGGCAATGCAGGAACTTTACCACTAGGAATAGATTCAACTTGTCTTGGTTTTAATGCAGTAGCTATTCTACTAAACATACTACGATATGTAGCTCTAAAAGCTCTACGCATAAATGGATTTGCTTTCTGTCCTCTAACCCATTTTCTAAATATAATTTCATCACTATATATATTGCCTCTACCTCTTATAGTAGATGCATTAGATTTAGTAACTAACTTTTCTGATTTAGTTTTTCTATCTTTCACCTTAAAATATCCAACACGCGAAGATGATACGGGTTTAAATCTCAAAGCCTTTGATTCTTTAGGATAAATTTTCTTATGCCATCTAAGTGTACCAAAATGTACATACATACCATATGGAGCAGTACATATAACTTTACCAACAATCCAATCTGGGTGTTTTCTGTCATACCCAGCCGCAGTAATTAAACTATTTCTTAAAAATCCAGTATTTATAGGAGCTTCTTTTCTACAACGTTCCCATAATCTATGAGTATTTCTTGTCACAGCTTCAAACACTTTATATGGTTGGATTTCATATCTTTTTTGTAAATTTTTTATAGTATCAATAAAAGGCTTTTTAAAGAAAAATATACTAACTTGTACCCCAAAAGGAGCACCCATTAATTCTTTTGAAATAATACGGTTAGCTAGAACATTTGGTTGACCCAATGGAACAGACAGCTTTGCTCCAACATTTCCTATTGTAGAGCTTAGATTATACATCATGCTACTAATATTAGGCATCTTTTGGTCTCCTCACCAAATCAGCCATAATTCTTAAATGATGCAACTCATTATATCTATAATGTGGATTGATAGAATTAACATCTAAATCAACAGAACCATGTAAACTAGCGGATAAAACATCTCCTTCTTTAATCACAGAAGAAGCACTTGCAAATACAATATAATCTCCAGTAATAGCAAATCCCATATCTCTAAAAGACACAAATTCTCCAGCTACTTGTATATTACAATTTTCAGTAGCCACAAATGATTTTGTAGTTACCTTTTCACCCATATCAGTAGTTGAGGCCACACTATGACGATATACTCTTACTGGCTGTTGCATTAAATGTTCTATCATTATACAGCCTCTATAAATGCATCACTAGCTCCAAGTTGATTATAAAGCTCTGTGATTCTTTCTGCTATTGTTGGAGGCAAACCAGCAACACCACCATTACCAATAGAATATCTATAAAACCCTATTTGTTCAGAATTATATGCTCTCACTATTTCAGGTTTTATACGCTGAACTTTTTGAACAATTAATAATGTTGCAAGCTCTTTTACCCTATGTGGTATATTTGAACGACCAAAAATACCATACACAACTACATTTTGATGTCCTTTTGTAAAAGTATATTGATCATAAGTATGATCAGAATCAGTTACAATATCAGAGGAATCTTTAAATCGTAAATAACCATATTCGTTATAAACAAGAACATTATTCACATTAACAGCTTCATCATCAATAACCACTGATGCAATACTTCCAATGTATTCTTTCCCCAAATCTTGCCAATTCTCCCCAGAGCCATCTAGTGTTAATGTTTCAGAAGCGAGAGCACCAGCAGAAGCTTGAAAATCAGATTCTAAATTTGCGTCTATTTCTTCCTCTACCTCATCAAACCACCAGGAGGGAACTGTATAAGCTGTTGTTAAAAACTCATTCACTGTAGTCTGATTAGTATATCCTTTTGTCATTCTTTACTCCTTATTTCTCTAAGTAGAGAATTCCTCCTACTTTAGAAATTACTTCTTCAGCAGAAACAAGAGCTTTCATCCATTTTAAATTATTATTACGAGCATCTTGATAATCTGGCTCCTGTCCCGCTTTAAATGAACTCCATAAATGCTGTACTGTAGGCAAAACACCGCTAGAAGGCTCAATTCCTAGTTTACTTTTAAGCTTTTCACCAGTAATTTGATAACTTCTAGATTCCTGTCCTTCATAATCTATTAAAATTTCTATTGGATACCCACTATCTATCATCATAATACAATGTTTTATATAATTTGCAAGTTCAGAAATACGATAGTTTTTTCTAACAACATTAAAAATTTCACATTTATTTTCAGCAAAAAGATCCCTGTTTACAATATCTACATAAACATTTGCTGCATCTACAACATTTAATAAAGGTCGCCAATTTTCTCCGCCAGCAAAAACTCTAATAACTCCAGTAAAAAATGCGGAAGCTATCATAGCATTTGCTACTAAATCATATCTCATTCTAGGACTTGCTCCCATTAATGTGCCCATTCTAAGAATAATGGGTTTTAAAGAGGTCTTTTTAGCAGTTTCTAAAATATACTCTTCACACTTAACTTTAGATCTACCATAATTACTCTGTGGGTTAATTTCAGATGTCTCATCCAATTTTCTCCAAGGATCAAATCCATAAACACTTGCTGTGCTGGCAAAAATAAAATTATCCACTTCACATTCTACTACTAAGTCAACGAGTCTTTTAGTTGCTTCATAGTTCATTTCCCAATTTGCTGTTGAAATAAAATCAAAACTTGGATCATTCGATAATGCTGCTAAATGAATAACCGCATCATTACCATTTATATGCTCTTCGAGTATTTGCCTGATGTCTTTTTGAATTACATTTATTCTAGGTTGGACATCCTTTATACCTTCAAATCCATACCAACCAGCATCATATACAGTTACTTTGTGACCAGCAACAGCTAGTTCAGCAGATATAATTGATCCAAGATATCCCGCTCCTCCAGTTACAAGAATATTCATTTAACAACTCCTTTTTTAAGCATGTCTTTTGCATTACCAGAATAAAAAGACTCTTCAATTTTTGTATCTCTTCTCTTTTTTTGTTCCTTAACTCTAATTGCTTCACCACTATTTAACCATCTATCTTCTTTACTTTGCCATGTTGGACCTGATGGATCATATGGGTTATCTATCCAGATTACGGTAGGATTTTGTGTGATAATTATAAACATTCTACTATCACACTTTGGACATCTAATATTAGGATTTTCTTTTATACCATGTTCTTTTTCTTCTACAATATTGCATCTTGGGCATTTATAATCATATCTAGGCATTGTTCACTCCTTTTGAAACCATATAACTTTATCTACATGCTTTACTTTTCTAGATACTATTGAAGAAAGTAAAAATGCAGTAGTTAGATCTTTTTGTTGTTTATTTTGTTCACTATGAATATAGCACTGAAACATATAACTAGACTGTATTACTTCAAATCCGGTTTGAGGGCCAAATAATATCTCTAAAGCATGGTCTGTAAATCTCCAGTAATCATCAGGATATGCATGAGTTACAAAAGTGTGTGGAACAATAATATAGACTAATCCACCTATTTTAGTCACTTTAGATATTTCCTCTGCCGCTATCCACGGATACTTAACATGTTCTAAAGTAACAGAACAACTCACCACATCAAATCTATCTTTACCAAAAACTGAAGTTAAATCATGTATATCAGCAACTTGATCTATTTCTTCTCCATTTTCTATGTCTGATGTAATTATTTCTTTTATGTTATCCCCATTAAACCATTCTTTTTTATGTAATTTCGATGCGTGTTCACCGCCCTGATTTTTTGCTCCCAATTCTAAAATAGAAACATCATTCATTTCATTTAGTAGCGACAAAAAAATATCAAGTGTATGAGGGCATGTCGTAGAAGCATTATTTACTATTTTATAATCAGGCTCTATTGTCATTTTTTATGTACTCTTAAATTTGCTATTAAATCTGCTGATATATTAACCATGTGTAATAAAGCAAAATCAGGATTAATATTAGCTCGTTCTAAAGTCTCTCTAACACCAACATCAATTGGTTCCTCAAAAGATTCAATTTCGATTTCGCATCCTTCAGGGAAATGATTATACTGATTCATGGAACGTTGAATCCAGAATTCTTTAGATAAAACTTGTATGTGTCCTGGAGTCATTGTGGAGGCTCTAAATGGATGTGGAGTAATTATCTTCCATCTAGCTCCACTCATAGATATTCTAAGCATTTCATTTAACAAAGGAAAAAGACTTCTAATATGCTCAAATGTGTGTGAAGAATAGATATATGATACTGAATTATCGGAAAATGGAAATTTATCAACATCAAAATTCATCACAAGATCTACTCCTGGAATATCAAGCATATCAATATTAATAAGTCCCTCTCCTTTAGGGTACTGCCCACCACCTAATTCAATTTTTAAATTTTTAAGTTCTGCCCAATTAATTTCTGGTCTATCTACTGTCATAATCCTTGTTCCTCCATTATTAACCTTTGTGCTGTAGTGGGCTGTTGTTTTAATAAATTTGCCCACTTTTTTCTAAAATATTCTACATTTTTGTATGTTGGTTTTTTTGGACGGGTAGCAGATTCAAAATGCCAAGCCAGTGCCCAAGGACAGTACATAGTCTTATACCCTTTCTGCTTTATTTGCAGACAAAAATCTACATCATTATAATCTATATGAAGTTCCTCATCTAACTTTGTATGATTAAATAAATTTGCCTTAATCAAACATAAAGCAAATGTTACTGCATCAACTTCATCTATATAATTAATTCTTAAAGAATTAGCTGCTTTTTGATAATATCTATGCCTACATCCTCCTAAATCCTTTACTAAATTCACCCCACCATGCTGCAATATTCCTTGATTACTGTAGTAAGTTAACGGATATGAATATTCTCGAAAGTCATCTTTGTGATATGGATATAATAATTTTGCACCAACCACCCCAACTTTCTTATCTTGTGTAGCTATTCCTAACATTTCAGATAACCAATCTCTATTAACTATTATATCATCATTAATAATTACAAAATAGTCGTATTTATTTCTATTTTTCAAACAAATTTTATTATGAAATTTAGCAAAATTAAATGGTTCATCTATTTTAATTACTGGATATGGTAATACATCAAGCATTTCATCCATAACTTCATTAGATTCAATAGTATGATGCATTAATTGTATATCATAATTATCATAACTAGTTTCACGTTCTATAGCATCTAAACATTTTTTAAACATTCCAACTTTTTTATTAGTTAATAATATAATTAATACCTTTGGTTTACCATGAATATTTCTTCTAACATGATAATTTCCAGTATCTATTAAAGGCCAAAGTTTAGCATCAAGTCCTATACGCTTCATGTGATCCTCTACTGCCTTTTTAGCATAAACAAAAGCCAACCATTGACGTTCTGGATGCCCAGAACTAATATTTTTTCCATGAATTCGCCAGTTATAGAGCACTTTTGGTATATGCCCCACTTCATTTGGTTTACATAGTTCGGTAAATCTTAATGCCCAATCATAATCTTGGCTACCTCCATACTCTTTGCGCGGATAACCAACTTTTTTCGCTTCTTTAGCTCTAAATATTTTCATATGGTTAATAAACATTTCTTGTCTAAAAAATTCTGGACTCCAATCAGGTTTTTTTCTATCACCAATTATGCTATCAGTTCCAGTAATTTGTCTTTCATTAGAATATGCCATTTTAAGATTTGGGTTAGTTTCAAATAAATTAGCAAATTCAAGCAAAGCATTAGGCTCTAGTACATCATCGCCATCCATAAATGCCCAATAATTTCCAGTAGCTAAATTCATAGCTGTAGATGTAGCTTTAGCTATTCCATCATGTTCCTGAACTTTCCATTTAATTTTATTTCCTACGGATTTTTTATATGTTTCCAAAATTTCTTCTAATTCTTTATCTTCACCATCCATACCAATACAAAGTTCCCAATTTGTATAAAATTGTTTAAATATAGAATTTATAGCTATATTTAAATATCTATAGTCTGGTTTGTACAACGGCATTAAAATACTTATCTTAGTTTTATGCTCTAATCTAACTTTCTCAGGAATAACAGTATTAGTAATGGGAACACTAACTTTACCAGTATTATTTAATGTATTTAAAACAACACCAGCTAAAGCATCACAATATCTACTAAAATTATTTCTAGTAATAACATCTCTATTTTTATCCTGTTTAGACAACCAAAATTTTTTATCTTTGTTTAACGTTTTAGCTAGTTCAGCAAATTGCTCTGTTGTATTAGCATAATGAACTCTATCAACAAAAATCTCTTTAAATACTGGCACATTAGAATAAACTATTGCCGGTGTATTCATATACAAAGCTTCTTCTATTGGCAAACCATAACCTTCAAAAGTAGTGGTGGCTAATAACATCTTAGAATTTTGTATAACTTTGAACTTCTCCTTCTCGTCCATATTATTATATAAATGTAATTCGACACCTTTTTCTCTGGCTAATTTTATCAATCTATCAGAATGTTGTCCTAGATTATCCCAACCAATCATTGTTAAATGTCGTATGTTTGCTAATCCACAAATCTCAATAGCCATATCAGGACGTTTGTAATGACATAATCTAGAAATGAAACATGCTCCCTGACGAACTTCAAATGGAGTAATTTGCTTTACCTGATCAGCAATTATTTGATTAATGGCAGGATATAATACAAGCTGATGTGTCTCTTCCTTAACTTTATAGTCTTTAAAATATTCTATTCCCCATTTTCTAGCCTCAATAGAAAGATAAACAATCCTATCTGCCTTTTTAGCAGATATATTTACTCTTCTCATCTTATCTTCAATTGAAGTAAACTCTTCTAAAGGATTAACCCAAGCTTGTTTCATCCAATTAGGTGTATCATAAATAAATAATATAAATGGAACTTTCTTCTGCTCCTTAAACCATCGTGCATACCCAGCACCTTCAAACTGAACACCAATAGCAATATCAGCCTTTACTTGCTTCAGTCTTTTGGCCCCACCATAATTTCTTCCATGAATTATCTCTATAGAATCATGTCCAGGAATATCTTTAAAATAATCATGATAAGAAGGAAAATATTCTGTGGAAAGAGTTACTTTAGCTCCTTCAGCAGCTAAAGCGTGTGTCATTAAATGAGCATACAGACGACCGCCTGTATGAAGTCCTGAATAATGTTTACAAAAAACTACAACACTAATGTTATCCAAACGTCCCATGTACGCAACCTTTCAAAAAATGGGGGAGGGGAGAATTCTCGCCCTCCCCCCAATTAATTACCAAAATTAGATTATGTACTTGCGTCTGTGCTTAAGCCGTAGATCTCGATGATCCCACCAGGATAACGGATAGAGAAAGCAATTCTTTCTGAAAGAACAATTCTACGTTGATCAGATTCAATAACTTCCTCAGTCTTAACTTTAATCTTTCTACGATCACCAATTACTAGGTTATCTTTTGGGCAACAGAATGCATATCCATCTGTGCATTGTCCACTTTCGATGATGTTAATACCGTAAACAGTAGTAACCCATCCAAGCTTAATAGTAGCTTGTGGACCGAACTTGTCGATTGTAACGATTTTATCGTCCTCACGAAGCTGCTTTGCACTAATTGGGTTCACAACCATAATTAGGTTAGATGCATATCTTCCGAATTTTCCAAGACCATATCTTGCTCTGTTAACTAAACTTGTAGTCATGCTACCACTGTCAGCATTAATCTTTGTAGCAGCATCACCAGATTCAGCAAGTGCTAAAGCACCATCAAAAGCAAGTCTTGAGTCTTTTGTATACCAAGTATCTGCATCTGCGTCACCCTCAGTTTCAGTTGTGTCAGCATAATCACTATCACCCTGAATCATAGCCCTTTCTTCGGCAGTAGCCATCGCATCTACAAAATCTTCACGAACCACTTCCATCATGTTAGCAACAGCATCCTCAATAGCTTCCTCATTTACAAGCACTTGTGCAAAAAGTTTCTTTGCTGTAAGAGCCATAACACCACTAGATACACTTGTTTCAGGAGCAGTTGAACCCTCTGAAACGTAATAAACAGTAGTACCAGTAGAAACTCTAGGCACGTTGTAAACAGCAGAAGGCATATTGATAGTACGGAAGTTTTGTCTCATGATGTTTTTTTCACGAAGATTCTTTATAAACTCTGCGGCCACTATCGTAGGGATAAAGTCAGAGACACCGCTAGAAGTAACAGCCTTTTCAATAAGCTCTCTTCTCAGTGTACTCATATGCCACTCCTATCTATTATGCGCTTCCTACAAGTTTCCGCTCAGTTTGATGGCTGTTGCTTCCACTTATATTCAGCTTCCTTAAATAAGAAAATATCAGATCAAGTCTGATTATCTTCTTCTTAAAACACCAGCTAACCAACTATCTAAAGCTCTCTTTTTATCATCTTCGTCACCAGAATTCATGATGTCCTCTAAAGATTCACCGTCTTTAGGATGTTCAGCTTCCTTAATGCCCTTCGCTTCTTTTGCTTTTTTCTTAGGCATTTTTTCTTCTATAATTGAAGTAATCTTAGCTTCAAGAATAGGAAGAAGTTTAGTTTCCACTTTTTCAACGATTTCATCAACTAGATCCTCAACTAAGTCGGGATCAATATCTTCGTCCTCTTCAGCTTCATCCTCTTCTTCCTCTTCCTCAACTTCATCTTCAATTTTTGCATCCTTTTCAGGCTCATCAGTAGATTCCTCTTCTTCAGTAACTTCAGATTCTTCTTCTTCTAAATCTTTTGTTTCTTCTTCATCAGAAGAGGTTTCCACAACCTCTTCTTCAGTAGCTTCCACATCTTTTGTTACTTCATTAGTCATATCTACCTCCTGTTTGATTTCTTCTTCTTGAGCCTCTTCCACCGATTTCTCAGTCAGATCTTCTAAATCAACAACATCTAAAGCTTTTCCAACATAAAAACCAGTAGTTTTAGCATAAGGATTAGCTGGAAGTGAAACTAAACTTACTTCCACTAATTCTAATCTGCGAATCTCTCTAACCATCTGATTCACTTCTTTATCAAAAAATTTAACTGCTTTAACAATAAATCCACCTATTGAAAAAGAGTTGATTACGCCCTCTTTAACCCATTCCCAAACTTTCTCAGCTTGTTTAGAAATGAAAGCGGTAATTTTTAATCCTCTAGCATCTACTTCTGCATTAACTACTCTTCCAGTAGGACTATTTGAGTCATGATTAAATAGTAAAATTCCATAATTATTAACTAAATTATCTTTAGCTCCTCTAAGAGCATCTAAAGTTATTCTATCTGAACGAGAATCAATATCAGCAGTAGATGCATATCCTTCAACATACCATTTACCATCAGATCCTTCATAATGTCTAGTAATACCTAAATATCCTAGTTCCGTGGTATGTTTATTACTTTTAATTTTCTCCATAGACTTCTCCTTACAACGTTGTAACGTTTCACTTATATTATCAAGATATTATAAATTTTGTCAATATACCTAAATATTTTTCAATCTTTTAAATTCTATTTCAGCCATTAAATCCCACCAATTTTCTAAATTTTTAAAATTCTTCCTAATTTCTGGGGCTATTATAACCGGAGTATTAAAAACAGTTTCAATAGAGTTTAGGGTAGTGATAACACTATTTTTCGATTTATTAGTAGTCCATTCCAACAATATTGATATTAATCTACGATATATTGATTCATATATCTGCTGGCTTAACTCATTATAATCTATTGAGTTAAATATATTGTTACAATAAGAAAATAAATCTAATAAAATACCAGATAAACTATGCAACTTCCAAAAACTTACAGCTTTATAAAACGGATATATTTCATCATCTTTAAGAGAAACAGGAAAAGTAGGCCACTCAAGCATATACTCATCTGGAAATACAGATTTAATAGTTTTGCATCTTTTTTCATATCCTTTTTTAAGAATTTTAGTTGGGCTTAATTTAGATAGATTATAAGAAAGTTCAATTGTAAACATCTTAAAGCAACTATCAGACCATTTTTTTAATTTATCAGCAGTTTCTAATACTATAATTTTATCTTTTAAATCTTCTAATTTTAAACTAGTTAATTTAACATCCAAAATTTCATTATACTTATATATATTTTCATCAATAATAATTCTAAAATTCTTATTAAACACACCATGCAAAATATCTAATAAATTAAGTATTTTACTATTAGTAATTATATTTCCCACTCTGTAAAAATATAAAATATCAACAACCTTTAAAATAATACACCAACAATTATCATATTTATATCCATTATAATCAAATAAATAACGTATTGGATTCCTAGTTCGAGTAGATCCTAATAGAATGTCAAATGTTTGAGGATTCACAGCAATAAGATCTGGTTCAATGTTATAAGTTGCAGACCAAGATCCATTATCAAATAAATCTGTACCTCTAAGTATAAGTTTATTATCATCACTTAGATTATTATTAAGAATCATTAATATCGTCTCTTAAAATAGTTTCAAGAATATTTGAATAATCTTTATCTTCATATGATCCTGGCTTTCTTTCTTCTGGATCACTAATCCGCGATGGAGTTTCAGCATCAGGCCCAGGTTTTGTTCCTTTGAATCTATTACTAAGAGGACGCTCTCCCCAAGGAACAGGAGGAAGCCCACGTCTTGCTCGTATCTCATTAATTTTTAAAATACCAGCATTAGCTTCATTAACATCAATTTCAGATTGAGTAATTATGTCCATTCTTTCCATATCAATAGGTTCAATAATTACATCATTATACCCAAATCCTGCTTTAACTATCTCAGTTGTATAATGATAACACTCTAATTTAATAATAGGCTTTAATGCTCTATCTATATAAGCTTGAGTTTGTTGTACTGAATTCAATCGTCCAGTACCAGGATCACGAATCCCCATAATCAATGGCTGCATACCATATGCCCCCATCATCTTTTGTAAAATGTGTCTTTGATAATCCATAAACTCCATATCTTTATTAGACTCAGCCATTCTTGTAAATTTAGATTCTTTGTTTGTTAAAAGAAGCTTATGAGGTTTTCCTTTAATTGTAGATTCCCACCTAGCTCTAATAGCATTTAATTCATTTTTTCCCATTCCTAAAAATTGCATAATACCAGAAACTTCTCCATAATTTAAAAAGAAATTACCATTATGCAATGCAGCTAGAATATCACAAGCAATACTAACAGCCAGTGTTGCTACCCTACTTAAACCATAAACACTATGCGCTGTTGGGCAAGCAATTAGGAATACTATTTCTCTCTGATTGAACTTAGCTTTCAATTTACCTCTATGATAAAGATAATATGCTTCAGAAGGATCTATAAAATTTCCTTTTTCGTCAGTATTCTTTCTTATCCATTTGGCTGAAGTAGCATAAAGTTCCATAGGAGTTTCGTCGTACTCATCATATACAACTTCTATACATCCACTATCCATAATTAATAAATCTCGCAGCATAGCCGCTCTAATAGAAGAAAGATTTTCATCTCTCTTATTTGGGTTATCTAAAAGTTCTTGAACTTCTCTAACCCTGTCTAAAGTCTTAGATGAAGGCTCTTCCGCTTTATTTCTAGGAGCAGCACGAAGTTGTATTGAAGAAACATCTGTAACTATACGATCTATAATGTTTCTAAGAGACTCACATTTTTGATATAAATTCCACATTTCAGTAATATCTATAATATCATCTCTAGGAGTTCCTACATCACCAGTTCTGTCACTCACATCTAGAACATTTCCAGTAGTGTCTTTAGAAAGTCTATTTAATGTATTAGAAAATACATCTTTAATTGTTTTAAATATTGTCATTATCTACTCCTAATATATTGCATATACACTAGACCCCATATCTGCTTCTAGTATAGCAGATCCTACTGCTCCTGCAACTGCATCCCACAAGTCTTTACTGCCTCCTGGCATATGATCTATTTTTGTTCCTCTCACTAATCTTAATGTTTTTGCTTCCTTAATAAATATCGGATGTGGAAAATATTTAACTCTTTTTTCCATAATTGCCTCTTTTAATGTGTCATGATATTCTGAAGTTCTATCAATGCCTATTAAGTCCACAGTAAATCCCTCATCTTCAAGTAATTGTTGACTATCTATAGATTGCCATCTATCAAAAGTTACTTTTTCAATTGGGAATCCTAAAGTATCTCGTAAATATATAATTCTATTCCTAACTTCAGAAAATTTAATGGCTCCTTGTGGTGGGGCTTCCCAAACATCCATTAAATCAACTTTAACAATAGGTCTAGGATTGTTTGGATCATCTAATTCTCCATCTACATGAACCATAGCTAATGCGCATCTATCGTGAACAGCACCTAAGTCAACATGAATATAATAACTTGCACCAGGTTTAGGTTTGAAATCTTTATGAAAACTACCATCACTATTTGTTGGATTTACAATAGAGCGATCTGCATTTCTTACTAATATATCTGGATCTCCAAAATAAGGATTATCAGCAGTAGGAGGTCTAGCACCATAATCTCTCCAGGCTACTTCAGGATTACGTCTAAAATCTTCTTTTAAACTTTCAAAAGTAACTTTAGGACTCTTCTTCCATGTAGGAGCACATTCAGCATAAACAGTTTTGTTGCCCTCATCCATTTCATATTTTAAATCTTTGTATTTTCGCATACCAAAATCATCTTCCCAAAGAGGAGAAGAGATTGCTATTGTTTTATAATAATCTGGAAATCTGGTTCTACCACTAGTTTCCAACGCGTTCCAAATTCTTTCACCGATAGGTTTATCATCTCTATCCATGAACTTACACGCCTCATCTAAAATACCACCTAAAATATGAAAACCATGCCACCCATATGCTCTACTATTCCCGCACATAACATAAAGATTTTTAGGAAATACAATTTCTGTTGTAAACGGTTCATAATTTACTTCTTGAAACCAGGGGCTATTTCTAAGTCTTGCAACTATTCCTGCAAATACAACATTCTCAGCTTGGTATCTGTTAGTAGCCATATTAATGAAAAAAACACGCTCATCAGGTGCTAATCCATAATAAGTTTGAGGATTATCTAAACATAACGCTAAATAAACCAATCGTGCTTGGAGACACGAAACTACAAAAGATTTACCACTACCCATCCCCCAAATCAAAGCTGCTTGGCGAACACTAGATTTATCTAAATTAATTACAGCTTCTATAGAGGAAGGCCAAATAATTCCTTTTAAGTTCATATATTTCTTACTTAAAAGGAATTCTTCGGTCTTAACAGGTTTTTGTTGCCAATATTTAGAGCTAGAAGGTTTAACAATTATTTCATCTAATCCAGCCCACATATTCTCAACATTACTTTTGTTTTTCTTTTGAAAATTTACCACAATCCACTACCTCATCTCCAATAACCAACCATAAATTAAGTGAATCTAATTCCTTTGGAACATTATAAATCTTTGCAACTAAAGTAAGGCTATCTTTCACAATTTCCAACCTAATAGTTCCATATACTTGAGGACATTCTTCTGTGCCATCAAAATACCCAGAATATGTCATCCAGAATGAACCTCCAGCAATAGGAAGATCTCCTGACATTACTGCAATAGATTTTAAATCTAAATAAGATTTTTCTGTCCCAAGAAAATTTGCTCTAGAAGTCTTTTTTTCAATCTTTCCATTATAAATATTTTTCTCTTCTTCTTCTTCAGGTTGGGGATCTAAAAAAATAAATTTAGCGATATCTATCATTATCTTCTCCTTTAATTCCCTTTAGCTGGCTCGAAACGGCCTTTATGTCTTTTACAATGTGATCTAGCCTCTTTAACTTTCCAACTAACTTTAGGATATCTATATGCTTGAGTTGTTGTAGTATTCTTACCCTTTAATTTTCCAATAATTATATGAAGCCTTCCATTTTTTATTCTTCCAAAACTTTTCTTCTGAAATGCGCTTGGAGGCCGAATTCGACACGCGTGTTCGTTAGGATACGGTTTTAAAATCTCCGGTAGAAGCATCCAAACTATCGTTTCCAGAAATTTGTTTAATTTTTTCATTCCGCTCTCCTCTATCTGCTAATTTTCTAACACAATTAGCACAAATAATATGACCTAAAATTTCACCTTTAAAAACATCTGGATTAATTTCTTTGCTACAAATTTCACAATGTATAATTTTTATAGTATGAATTTTCTTGCTGCCGCTACTCATAACAAATGCATTAATAATATCTTTTTCTGATAACCCAATCATTCTATGCTCCTTCTACTTCAACTCTATCTAGTTCAGTACTATAATCTATACTTCCAGTTCCATTATCTCCGTAAATACTATAATGGTCAACATCAGTAGAATTAGATAATTCAAATATTATTTTTACTTTTCTACCATAAGCAGCTCTATCAACAGAATAAGTTTGATTTTTAAATACATTAGCAAACACATCTATAACATAATTAATATTAGCTTCCATATCTGGTAAAAATACTTGCTTTTCTATCACGTTATTTAGTACACATTCACCATCCACATATATCCCAAAGGTAATGGGTTGTGTTGATACCGGCCACCCATCAGGAATTGTATATTCCCATGTGACATAAACAACATCAGGAGCAAACGTGGTTAATGTAGTTTTTAATTGCTCCACCCATCGACGAATATAATTATAATAAATTACATAATTTACTTCAGTCCATCCTTTAACAGAGTATTCATAAAGTAAAGTAGTAAAATCATTAATCCATTCTCTTAATTCATAACTATATAGTAATGTAGTAAATAGAGCTAAAGTTGATTGATAGTCATATAATAATATTGAATCTTTTAATATTCTTCCAGGATATTCATAAAATATAATACTATTATCAGTAATATCATTTTGTATAATTGAAGTACCACAAAATTCTAAAACAGCATTTATAGCAGCGGCTCCATCACTAAACGCACATATTCCAATATACCCATTGCTCCCACAAGATAATTCAGTTGAAGGCGCAGGAAGAGTAACAAAATGAATTGCATCCTCCCCATAGTATGCAGTAAAAGTATTAACGCTACGCATTAGTTTTAAAGCAATAGACTGTGATGTTGTAATTGGATAACGAACACCTTCATAAACAGTACCATCTACAACATCGTATCTAACAGCATATGCTCTAGTATCTTCATATCTAATTAAAACTAAAACTTTATTATCATCATTTAATTTATATATTAATCCAGTACTCTGTCCAACTGCCGCTAATGTAGACTGAACCTGTGTATAAAGAGTAAAATCACCATAAATTGTTTGATAAATCCATCCACCATCATTCCCATCAAGTAATGTTCCAGTTGCCATCGTAAATGTTAGTTGATCATTAGCTTCTGATAAAGAACCATCGCCAAGAGATTGTGTCCAATCTCCAGAAACAGAACCATCATCAAATTCATCACTAGTTAAATCCGATTGTACACTAGGTTCAGATGTGCCCATATAATCAAATTTAGCATTTATTTGATCGGCTCCTTCACTATATCCACCAAGCCCAACCCAAAAAGAATCTTCTGCACTAGTGAAATTAAAATCTGAAATACCATTAGATGCTTTTATTTCTGTATATGTATCACCATAAAGAGAATAATAAAAAGTTAATTTTCCAGTTCCAGAATCATGGACTAATTTCAAATGAACTGGAGTTTCAAAAGACCACCCAGCAGCACCATTAGCAACTAAATTAATTGTTTGAGAACCACTAACAGCGCCACCCTCACAATAAAAAGCAAAAATATATCTATTATTAGTATCACTTTCAACCACCAATGCCCCAAAATGGTCATAATCATATCTAAACACAATACCAGAACCTTGATAACCTTCAGAAGCTTGGTTTTGAGTTTGTGTATATACAGTACATCCTTTCTTTAAATATTGGCTTATTTGACTATGTGTGTCAGCTTTAAAATAAAGAGAACCAGTTGTTACCCAATTTTTTAAAAATCCTGGAAAATCATCTTCTGTAAAATCACCACTCCCATTACCCTCATGTTCAATTAAAGCTCTACTAACAGTAGAAGATTCAGCATCGAATGTATATACCACAGGGCTTGTAGTTGATTGAGCAAATTCATAATGATTTGATGTCCATGCTTTAGCGGTAGCATTAGAATGCATGATAGTACCAATGGTTGCTGTAGATGATGATGTAAATTCTGTACCAGCATCAAAATTAAACGCTGTCCATGCTCTAGGATGTCCATTATCGTTTGCATCACATTTACAATAATATGTGTAAAATGTAGAACCAGAACGTCTAATTCTAAGCCACACGTTGTATGTTGAAACTGGATCTGTCTCCCAATCAATTATATTGGTTTCGGAAGAAACACTGTTTGTAGTATCTATTCTTCTAATACCAAAATACTCAGTCCCAAGCCATTCTTCATAATAAACCTCTAATGCAACACAATTATCCGTTCCTACTCCCATTCCAGTATAAGCAAAAAATACCCACCCAATTGTATAACTTATGGAAGCGAAATTATCTGATCTAATTTTGACACAAACATCAAAATCACCGGATTCAGTTGGTGCTGCATCCCATCCTGGTCCATTCATCACATCATCCCACATATTAAAAGCGGCATTGGCAGGAACATCTATTGTAACTACGCCAGCAGATTCAGATACACCACTACCACCAGCAGCATAGTCAGTCCAATCAGCGTGTCGAGAACCATCTAAGAAATTATCTGTACTCATCTAGGAATCCTTACAGCAGTAAGTTGAATATCATCAATATTTTTTTCTTGTATAGAATTATTTACATTTATTCTTACAGTCTTTTTATCTTTCCAATAAATCCCTTCACTAGCACATAAGGCAGCAAGTTTAGTCCAAGCACTTCTCCAAGCCATGTATTTTTTTCTATCTTTTCTATCTGTATACTCACCAATAACTTTTTTTAATTCTTCTATCTCTAACTTATACTTTCTTAAAACATCTTCAGCTTCTTCTGAAGTTAAAAATTTCCTTTCAGGAACAGGTTTATAATCTTCTCTAGGCATTCATTAATCCTCTTTTTTAACATTATTAGAAACTAATCCAGCACACACATTATTAAGAAACTTAATAAGCATCTTCTCTATGAAATCCCAAATCTTTTTTCCTCTATGAATACCAAATATTCTAACACAAATATTATTGCCATGAAAACTGATATACACACCTAAAACATGACCTTTCTTCTTAGCCACCGCCAAAGATAAAATTGTTAAAATAAAACCAACCCCAACCCCGCTTAATAAAGTCTGCCAGTTTTCAAGTAACCAATCCAAATACATAATTAACTACCATTCATATTTCTGAGAACTTGAAATATTTGTATAAATCCATAAGCTGCCGAACCAATAGAAAGAACAATTGTAACTAAAAGACCAATTACCCATTTTCTATACTGCATTATTTTATATCGTTCATTTTTAAACTGTTTAGTAATTTCATCTTCTGTCTTTTTTTGCTGCTCTAAAGCTGTAAATCTAGACATACAAATAATTTGTTTATCATAAGTTTTATTAACAAAATCATCAAATTTTTTAGATAAGTCACAAATTTGTTTAGAATTAGTTTTAACAACATCAAAAATCAGTTGTGTTATAGTTTTGCTATTAGTATTATTAGATTTTTCTGGCATATACTGACTCCTTTTAAAACTTTACAATACTCCCCTATAAGCAATTCATACATTTATATCATACTATAAGAACAAACTTAAAAAAAGTACCAAAAAAATTATTTTTTCATACTACTTTACATATAAATAGCAACTATATATAATAGAGGGGCCGAGAGGAATATATACCAATTTAAAGGAGTATAGATATGGAAACCACATTTCATCCCTCAGAACTAACTTCAAAACATAACTGCCATACAAAATCGCGCCACCCGCGTAGGCTGAAAAAGGAGACATGCCCTCATTGTGGTAGAGAAATCTCCGTATGTCCTAATTGTGGTGAGATAATTGATGCTGAAGATTATAACCCATATCGTCCTTTGTATCCTTATTACCCATATACTTCCGTTCCTTGGTGGGAAACAACTACAATAGATGTAGATTATGAAGATGGTGGCAGTTATCTCGTCAATACCACAGCCCAACAACAGGAATAGTAACTAGTTTCTTTAGTTATTATTCCGAGATAGGCTAATGGTAGGCCAAAAGGCTTTGAACCTTTTCGTGGGAGTTCGAGTCTCCCTCTCGGATCAAAGGAGAATTAATGAGAGATATTATTACTAATATTTTCATGTTTGAAATTACGATATTATTAACACTTGGAATTATAATATTAATAATTGGATTTTTAGGAAAAACTATAGGGGAATTTAGAAAAATGAGAAGAAAAAAGAAACACCCGAAAATAAAGGATTTTTTAAATATCCATGATTCGGGTGCGTAAGTTCAATGGTAGAACATTCGGCTTTTAACCGAAAAATGGGGGTTCAATTCCCCCCGCACTCACTTTGGTAGAATGGAAGGTTGGCAGAATGGCTATTGCACCTGTCTTGAAAACAGACGAACCGAAAGGTTCTAGGGGTTCGAGTCCTCTACCTTCCGCAAATGCTGGTATGATGGAATTAGCAGACATGCTACTCTTAGAAAGTAGTTCTCAATTGAGAGTGTAGGTGCAACTCCTACTACCAGCACTATAGAAGATCGTCAAAAATGGAGGGATGGCAGAGTAGCGATTGCAGCGGATTGCTAATCCGTAGAGCGGTTTATACCGCTCCGAAGGTGCAAATCCTTCTCTCTCCGCAAAATATTTTATTTTTTATTGCTCTTTGGCAACTGAATAGCAACTATACTAGTGAAGGATTGGTGAGCCGAAGTTGAAGGGTTATCTATACTAAAGATGCCCCCCCTTCAACATGACTTGTTCACCGCTTAATAGTGCCGTAGCGCAGTTTGGTCAGCGTGCCTGCCTTGGAAGCAGGAGGTCGAAGGTTCAAATCCTTCCGGTGCTACATCCTGAACCGACACGGAAAGGTTATCTAACTACATACGGTGTAGAGGGCAGCTTTTGAGGAAAGGCGATAATCTAAATTTAGTAAAGAGAATTAGATTATTATATTTAGCCTAAAAATCTTTACAAAATTTTATTGTCCTAACGGACTATCCTTTCTGTAATTCTTGTTCAGGACAAATTAAGAAATAAACTGAGCCGACTGATGAAGGGTTATCTCATGTAGAGAGAGGTTGCGGGTTCGAGTCCCGTCACTCCCCCTATAAGGGAGTGTAGCTCAACGGTTAGAGCGCTAAAAAATTCCTTTATCAAATCTTTGTTCAGTTTACAATATGTAGTTGAGCCGAAGTTAGACAATTATCGGCCAATAATCGATTAATGTCGCTGTGAGGTGATATTACATTGTCTAACATAACTTGTTCAATGAAAGGAGAATGTGTTATGCAAAAATACCAAAAAGTATTTAGCACAAAAATAACACCTCAGAATGAGCCAATTCCAGGAACTTCACAAGTGCCTAATAGTGCTGGTGGGTACTCTTGGGAAACAGATAAGTGGGATCAACTTGACAGATTCCTAATTCTTGGAACTGAAAGCGGGACATATTACATTTCAGAACATAAACTTACTAAAACTAATGCTAAGAATGTTTTGAAATGTATTGAGGAAGATGGGATAAAGGTGGTTAAAAGAGTCATAGAAATTTCTGATTCTGGTAGAGCGGCTAAAAATGACCCCGCTTTATTTGTTCTTGCTATGTGTTCAGGACTTGGGGATAATTCAACTAGAGCGTACGCACTTCAAATGCTTCCTAAAGTAGCAAGAATCGGGACTCATTTGTTTCATTTCCTTGAATATGTTCAAGCATTTAGAGGGTGGGGAAGAAGTCTGAAAAATGCTGTGGCTAATTGGTATCTTGAGAAGAGGGATAGTGATTTAGCATATCAATTAATAAAGTATCAACAAAGAGATGGTTGGAGTCATTGGGATGCTTTAAGACTATCTCACCCAAGACCTAACAACGATCTTCAAGATTTCATGTTTGCTTGGGTAGCTGGAAAATTAAAAGATTGGGGATACATAGAAAGAAATGATGACGCCAAAAAAATGCTTTATTACTTTGATAGAATCAGAGAAGTTAAGGATGAAAAAGAAGTAATAGACTGCATTAAAGAAGGTAAGCTTCCTTGGGAAGCGGTTCCTTCTGAATGGTTGAAATCAGTAAACGTGTGGAAAACTATTCTTCCATATCTTCCAATGACAGCTACCTTTAGAAATCTTGGAAGGCTTACAACTAATGGAACTCTTAAGCCTATGAGCGCCGAAGTAGATACAGTGATTGATAGGATTACAGACATAGAAAGGATTAAAAAGGCGAGAATACATCCTATTCAAGTGCTTTCAGCACTAAAGATTTATGAGTATGGTAGTGGATTTAGAGGAAGCTTGTCATGGAATCCTATTTCTCAGATTGTTGATGCTCTAAATGATGCTTTTTATATGGCTTTTGAAACAATAGAACCTACAAATAAGAGGCTGGTTTTGGGGATTGATGTTTCTAGTTCTATGATGAGCGGAAATGTTGCTGGAGTTCCAGGAATTACTCCTAGAGATGGTGCTGGAGTAATGTCTTTAGTGACAGCGGCAACAGAAAAGAAATATACAATTATGGCTTTCTGTCATCAATTTGTGAAGTTAAACATTTCTCCAAAAGAAAGACTTGATAGCGTATTAAGAAAGGTTCAGAGAGCAAACTTTGGTGGAACTGATTGTGCGCTTCCTATGATTTGGGCAGAGAAAACTGGAGTAGAAGCTGATGCATTCATTATCTATACAGATAGTGAAACATGGGCTGGAAGCATTCATCCTACTCAAGCATTAAAGCGTTATAGAAACAAAACTGGAATCCCTGCAAAGCTTGTTGTAGTAGGTATGAATGGTAATAATTTTACAATCGCTGATCCTAATGATAAAGGCATGTTAGATGTAGTGGGTTTTGATTCTGCTGCACCTAGATTAATCGCCGATTTCATTAGGGAATGATAGAATAAATTTGGGGAGACTGTGAATATTTAAATGAGAAACTTAAGACTAATATTAAGTATTCAAACGTCACAGTCTCCCCCGCGATGGATGGGTAGCTAAGTGGATAAAAGCACCAGACTGTAAATCTGGCCTCCATAGGAGTTCGTAGGTTCAAATCCTACCCTATCCACTATGCCGATGTAAACTCAATTGGTAGAGTTCCGCTCCTGTAAAGCGGTAGTTGGAGGTTCAATTCCTCTCGTCGGCTCTAATGGGAGGATAGCTCTAATGGGAGAGCGACTGGTTTGCAACCAGTAGTGTGAGGGTTCGACTCCCTCTCCTTCCACTGTATGCTGAATGTCGTCCAATCAGTTAGGATACTAGGTTGTGGCCCTGGAGATGCAAGTGCAAATCTTGTCATTCAGACCAATATGCGGGGTTAATTCAACGGTAGAAGATCTGGCTTCCAACCAGAGGACAAGGGTTCGAGTCCCTTACTCCGCTCAAAGGAGGTAAACTATGAATGTTCAGAGAGTAAAAAACCTTGCTATGATGGTAGCTATGGAAAGAATTAAAAGAGAAAGAAATGGAAATGTGGTAAGAAATTTAGGAAGAAAAGTAATAGTAGAAATAATTGATGTTGCTGATGGAGAGTGTTAAATGGCAGGAAACCAAGTGGCTTGGGGATAGATTGCAACCCTATCTAATAGGAGTTCGATTCTCCTTCCTGTCTCTGAAAGGAGGAAAATTATGCCTGATACTGCTGAATGGATAAGAGCATTATTTGGACTAGGATGTTTTGTTGTAGTTGGTGGAATATTAGCTGTAAGTGCTGTTATTGGAATTATAATAGCAATTGTATTTGCAATAAAGAAACATAAATCGGACGAGTAGATCAATTGGTAGATCGCTTCCCTTACAAGGAAGGGGCTATAGGTTCAAATCCTATCTTGTCCACTAATAGCATGGTAGCATAATGGTAATGCGCCTCCCTGTTAAGGAGAGAGATGGAAGTTCGAATCTTCTCTATGCTGCAAAAGGAGAATAATATGTTTACTATTAGAGAATTTCAAGAGATAGCATCTAAAGCCCATGCTTGCGAAGAAAAGTTAGAGAAATATGGTGATTACAACTCTATATTAAGAGACAGACTAAGAAAGCTATGTTCTTTATGTATACTGTTGGAACTTTCATGGAAAACTCATGAAGGTTTAAGGAAGGCAGCAGGAATATGAAATATATAACTGATTTCTTTGATTCATTCTTTTCAGAAGAATTTGCTGAACATCTAATGTTCTCAATTTGTGTAATATTTGTGATATATTCAATACCATTTATTATATTTAGTTGTAAATATCAGGGCTTATAGTCCAAAAGACAAGACATCTGGCTTCTAACCAGAAAATGAGGGTGCAAGTCCTTCTAAGCCCACTAAAAAAGAGTATAATATAGGCAGAAAGGTCTGCCTATGAAACTAAAAATTAATGAAATTTACCCTAATATTCACCATATAAAGTTCAAAAACCAATATGAAATAACATCTACTATGATGAGGATTTCTGAGTTTTATGAAAGTAATGTGCCAAAAATATGCGGAAAATGGTTTACTGTATGGCAATTAATGGATGCGTATGCTAAAAAATTTGGGAATTTTACATATTTTACTGATTGGCGTGGTTATAATATTCCAGGAAATGTGCTTAGAAAATTCTTTAAGTTGTATAATAAAGAAGATTTAACTAAGAAAGAAAAGGAAATATATGCGATAACTTATAATTTGATTTGCAGCAATAAAAAATTTTATTTAATAATGACATATGAAGATGATGATATTAATCATGAATTAGCACACGCTTTTTGGAATATATACCCAGAATATAAAAAATATATGAAGAAGTTAATTAAAGAATATAAATATACAAAAGAATTTAAAAAACTTCTTTTTAAAGAAGGATATAATAATAAAGTAATAGAAGATGAGATACAAGCATATTTTGCAGAGAGAAATAAAAAACATTTAATGAAAACTTTTAAATTTAAAAAAGAGTGGAAAATACCAATAGAGTTCAAAAAGTACTTTACTCAATTCAAAAAGGAGGTAGCAAATGCCTAGAAGAGATGGAACTGGTCCACAAGGTCTTGGGCCTATGACTGGAAGAGGGATGGGATTCTGTGCTGCTTATGAGGAAGCTGAATTCCAAAGTGTGCAAGGTAAATCACAATATCAACCTTTTAGCTTTCCTAGACTTAGATTAGCTAGAAGATGGAGACATGGAAGGAGGAATAGATAATGGCTGGTAATAAAAATGGTTCTGGAAAAGGTAAAGGTAAGCCAGGAGGAGGAGGAAGAAATAGAAATAGCGGAGGATGTTCAAGTGGTGGTAAAGGACATGGAAAAGGTGGAGGTAAGGGAAAAGGAAAAGGAAGAAAAGGTTAAATTATAGTTGCGGGGTAGAGTAGTGGTTTACTCGCGGGTCTCATAAGCCTGATAGGTGGGTTCAATTCCCTCCCCCGCGACTATTCAGGTTCATCGTATAATGGTAGTACGCAAGTCTCCAAAACTTGAGGTAGGGGTTCGATTCCTCTTGTTCCTGCTAAAATGGCTTCCGAAGGAGAATAAATATGGCAACATCAGAGATAATCAAAAAAGCTGAGATAATACATGATTTAAAAAGATTGGAAAATGAATGGATAAGTGTTGTAAAAAGAGTTTCTGATTTGCATATTCTATCTTCCCAAGATATGTTTGAATTAGGCGAAGTGTTAGGAGCTATGCATAATTTAAAATCGGTTATAGAAACTTCATTTCAACGGTAAAGTAGCTCAGATAGTAGAGCAAAGGATTGAAAATCCTTGTGTCAAAGGTGCAAGTCCTTTCTTTACCACTATGGTTGCATGGTCAAGATAGTTAAGACGCTACCCTGTCAAGGTAGAGATCGCGGGAGCGAAACCCGCTGCAACCGCTTATGCGCAAGTAGCTCATTTAGTAGAGCATCCGACCGATAATCGGAAGGTGGGAAGTGCAAATCTTCCTTTGCGCACTATGGGCCTATGGTCGAAAAGATATGATAACGGGCTACGAACCCGTTGATGAGGGTGCAAATCCTTCTAGGCTCACTTAAAAAAATAATTAAGGAGTAATAATGAATTTATACCAAGGTGATTGTCTTGAAATAATGAAAAGTATCCCCGATGCAAGCATTGATATGATACTTGCAGATCCTCCTTATGGTATTACTGCTTGTAAGTGGGATAGTATTATCCCAATTAAACCAATGTGGGAACAAATCGAAAGAATAATTAAATTAAATAAAGCTATTGTAATGACTACAAGCCAGCCTTTTACTGCAATATTAATAACTAGTAATATAAAAATATTTAAACATGAAATTATTTGGTTCAAAAATACCCCGACTGGCATGGCACAAGCATCTTATGCTCCTATGAAATATCATGAAAATATTTTAGTATTTTGTAAAGGAAAAATAAATATATTTAATAAACAAATGCAGAAAAGAGAAGGAAAAGGTAAAGCTTGTTATAAATATGAGCATTATTGTGGAGAATCTAATCATGTAAAAATGAATGCAGTAAAAAAATATTATAATGAAACTTTAGTAAATCCTTCTAGTGTAATTCTTTTCAATACTGTCCCAAATAGAACTAACAAAGCACACCCAACTCAAAAACCAGTTACTCTTGGGCAATACCTTATAAAAACATACACGAATCCTAATGAAACTGTGTTAGATTTTTGTATGGGAAGTGGTAGTTTTGGAGTAGCAGCAATAAAAGAAAATAGAGATTTTATAGGCATAGAAAAAGATGAAAAATATTATAAAATAGCAAAAAAAAGAATTTTGGATTTGTAGCTCATATTGGCAGAGCGGTGGACTCATAATCCATTGGATGTAGGTTCGATTCCTACCAAATCCACAACAAAATATGGCGGTGTGGTCTAATGGTTAGGATATTGGCCCTTCAAGCCAAAGGTCGTGAGTTCGATTCTCCGCATCGCTACAAAATTTTTTATTTTTTCGACATAGAATAGCAACTATAATAATAGAGGGAGTTATATATGCCAATTACCAAAATCGCAGAAAGCTTGTTAGAGCAACGATATTGTCACCCTGGAGAGAAGCCAAGAGATGTTTACCGAAGGGTGGCAAATGCTTTATCGTTGGGAGATGAGCGTTTCGAGAAGCAATTATATAATGCTATGTTTAGACAATATTTTCTTCCTAATTCTCCTTGTATCCGAAATGCTGGTATCAAAAAGGGTATGTTACACGCATGTTTTGTTATACCAGTTCAAGATAATACAGAAAGCATATTTGATGCCTTAAAAAATATGGGCATCATTTTTCATTTTGGTGGAGGGATAGGGATAAATTTTAGTGAATTAAGACCAAAAGATGCACCACTTTCAACTGGAGGAACATCAAGCGGGGCTGTTTCTTTTATGAAGATATTCGATACAGTTACAGAGACAGTTAAACAAGGAGGATTCCGCCGTGGTGCTTTGATGGGAGTGTTAAATCATGATCATGCAGAAATTACTGACTTTGTAAGAGTAAAACTTAAAGATCAACTTACTAATTTTAATATTTCAGTATTAGCAACAGATGAATTTATGCAGAATGTAGCTAATGGAAATGGTAAATTAGAATTAAAGAATCCTCAAAATGGAGAAATCTGGAGCACAATTCGTGCAAAAGATCTTTTTGACACAATTTGTTTTGCTGCATGGAACTCTGGTGATCCTGGGATGCTTTTTTATGATAAAATCAATGCAAGATCTGAAAAAAGTGTAAAAATGTTCCCAAAAATTGATATAAGATGCACAAATCCGTGCGGAGAAGTGCCACTTCCAGATTACGGAGCTTGTTGTTTAGGGAGCATAAATCTGTCAAAATTTGTTAAAAAAAGCGGTTTTGACATTCGAAATTTCCGAAATTACCTTAAAATAGCTGCTAGAGCATTACTAAATAATAATGCAATTAGCTGGTATCCTATGCCACAAATCACCAAAACCATGAAAGAGTTAAACCCGATAGGTGTCGGAGTCATGGGATTTGCTGATTGTCTTATAAAACTAGGAATTTATTATGATTCTGATGAATGTTTGGCCTTCATCGACGAAATTGGAGCAGTTTATGAGGAAGAAACCGAGAAAATAGCCAAAAAGAGCTTCTATAAGCGAATTATTGCCCCCACAGGCTCACTCAGTATCCTTGCGGATTGCTCAAGTGGAATTGAGCCAATATTCGCCACTGAGTTTGAAAAACATCTTACAGTAGGCATAATTTCCGAAAAACGAGACTTATATAAGTCAAAATACACTAAGACAGCACATGAAATTAGCCCATTATGGCATTTAAAAGTACAAGCTCAGTGGCAAAAATGGTTAGATGGTAGCATTTCTAAAACGATTAATTTACCCTACGAAGCCTCAGTTGATCATGTTAAGGAAATATACCTAAAAGCTTGGGAAATGGGCTGTAAAGGAATTACATGCTTTAGAGATGGCTGCAAGGAGGGTGTTCTAAAGATAAAAAACACTAGCAGGGAGAAGTGTGATGGCGAAGAATGTCACCTATAAAGATTTTATAACAATCAAGAAGTTTAAATCTCATATTACAGTGATAGTAGAGATACCTCAATGGGTTAGAATGAAGCTAGATATACAAGATAAGTGTATTAAGAATGCTGATAGGTGTTTTTTGTATCATTTCAGTGATGGATCTTTTGTTATAAATTTCATATTCAAAGGAAATGGCAGGGCTGTAGAAGGCAGATATGGTGAAATTGCGGCTTTGCAGGAATATTTGATAATGAATATGGAGATTGATAAGCATGAAAGAGCTAAGTGTGAAGGAACAATTGAGACTGGTTAGAATTGGTATAGTTGGTTCCATTGTTGCTATGATTATTTGTTTGGTTGCCACTTACTTTGATATGTTTGGAGGATAGCATGACTTTGATAAAATCTATGGTGTCTAGTAAATCAAATGAGTGGGAAACTCCACAAGATTTATTTGATGTATTAAATGAAGAATTTGATTTTACACTAGACCCATGTGCTACTGTTCAGAATACTAAATGTGATTTTTTCTTTATTCCAGAAGAAGATGGATTATCAAGAGACTGGTTTGAAGAAGTGGTATTTATGAATCCTCCTTATGGCAGACAAGTTGGGAAATGGATTAAAAAAGCGTACGAAGAGTCTTTAAAAGGGGCAATAGTAGTATGCTTAATTCCTGCTACACCAGATAGAAGCTTCTGGCATGACTATATATTTCCATATGCTGTCCAAATTAGATTCCTAAGAGGAAGATTAAAATTTGGAGGAATGAAAGATCCTGCTCCATTCCCAAGTGCTATAATTATATTTGCTGCAAGAAGGCATTATTATCATAAAATAAAATATTACCCAGAAAGTATTTGTAAAAATCTGAATATAAAGGATGAAAAATACTATGATCGAGACTATTGATAGAATTTGCCAAATTTGGATGTTTTATTTTGGCTTATCAGCAATTACTTTAGTTTCCTTTAAAATAAGATTAGGATTCATATTTGGATTATTATCTCAACCTTCATTTTTTATAACCGCATGGATACATGACCAACCAGGATTATTCTGGTTATCTGTTCCTTATTCAATAAGTTGGATAATTGGTATCTGGAAATGGTATTTTGTAAGTGATAAAACAGAAAAAGATACTAGATGTGAAGAGGGTAAAATTAGAAGAATGGGGTATAACCCCCCACCACCTTGGCTTATTAAAAAGCTCCCAAGACCGCGTTATGCTATAAAACCAGAATGTAAACATTCATGGTCAATATGGAAAGAAGATGGAATTGGTGGGTATATGTATGAAGATGATAGGTTTGAAAATCTTGTATGTAAATTTAGATGTGAAAAAAGAGAATGTTATAAATGTGGAAGGATAGAATGCAGAATTAAAAACCCAGATCCAAAACGAGAACAAGAAACACAAAATTACGAATTTAAACAAGTAGAAAAATTTAACGAGGGGGAACATAATGCCTGATTTTGTGCAAATTATAAAATATGGTAAAAAAGTATGGGCTTCTTCAGAAATAGAAAAACTAAGAAAAACCAATTGTTTATGTCTTAATTGCATTGATATGAAAGAATGTGAATTAGCACAAAAACTATATAAAATATGTTGTGAGGAAGATATGGCTTTAGCAGTTACTAGATGTCCTAATTTTAGAGTTCATACTGGAATTAGATTTGAAAATAGTACTATTAAAAGAAATATTACTCTCTAAAGAAAGAAACACTAAGAATGAGGTTTGATGAAAAAGAAGTAGTAATCATAATATTTGTTATAATTATAGTAATAATAATTATGCGATACGGAATTCCTTTAATGAATCAGTGGTTGTAATTGAAGAAAAGGAGCAACCCGATGCCTGAAATCGGTGATGAAGAAGTGCTTAGGGTTCACGCTTTCGTGCGGTGCTGCTGTGGCGAAGCACACGAATTACGATTGGACAGGGAGCGGCCTGACTACTGGTGCGGCGACGAGATACACCGGTTGTGCGACGGCGACCCTTACATAGTCTACACTGAACCGCATCCGTTCTGGAGGACTTCCGATGCCTGAAGCCATGAGCAAGAACGCGGAGGGGAAGAATGAATTGTTTGAGGGTATACAGGGAGAAGTTATAGCCGCTTGGCACATCTATCACGATAGCACGCAGGAACTCGGAGACAGGATTGAGCAGTTGCTTTATGTGAACATCAGGATGTGCAAACTGATAGGGAGAGCGATTCTTTTGGACAAGGAGCAACCCGATGCCTGAATATACGGACGCGGTGAAGGCGGTGCTGAAAGTCATCCTAGAGGAGCATACTCGACTTGTTGACGAAATGAATGTTGTTAAGAGTGGACTGGAATACGAGGCAATGTGTGATTTGGAAGAGGAGCTACGCGATGGCATCGCCGAGAT
>Ga0180438_10002272_pt1 | contig 31957 bp, 27 predicted proteins | sample SS_ome_12_FD_132455 | JGI IMG/M metagenome (GOLD analysis project Ga0180438, IMG submission 132455) | Hypersaline lake sediment archaeal communities from the Salton Sea, California, USA - SS_3_D_2 metaG | ecosystem: Environmental > Aquatic > Non-marine Saline and Alkaline > Hypersaline >... | reverse complement strand
CGAACCAAGGAGGATCGACACGATGAATGAGAGAACCAGGGCAAAAGCGGTGATTATCAGAGAGAAGGTGGTGACATTTCGAAGCACCGATTTTACATCCGTATCTACCATGTCAAGCCCGAGTACCCCGAGAAACTTCCCCTCAGTCCTGTCAAAGATCGGCGCATACCCGCTGATCGAGTTCACGTTGAAGGCCTCATCATAGGTATACTCCTGCTCGACCATAGGTACCCGCTCTTCAATCACCTGCCGTGCCACTGGAAAGTCGGCAATCTCGAAGAGAGAGTTGAAGTGGGAGAAGTCTTCCTCCCCGATCGTCTCCCCCTCCTCCCTCATCGCAAACTGTGGCAGCGTATCGGCATCCACCACGAAAAGGGCGTTGTTCTCGTCTTCAGTGGGCATGAATATATACACGTACCGCACCAGCTCCTCTTCTGTATCCCTGATCAGGTTCAACTGATCTGAGATGATCCGAAAATCTTCAGAGGTTTCCACCCTGTACACGTCCTCATCACCAAGCGCAGGTGACATTCTCCCGATCAGCCGTACCAAAGCTTCGGTGTCGATGAGGTGGCTCCCGACCTGCGTGAGATTGTGAACCCTGGTCTGCAGCTCTCTGAGCAGACTCCTGTCCAATATGCGGTAAGTGGAATATGAGAGACCCAGGCCCACAAGGGAACTGATGATGAAGAAGGTGAGTATTATCTTCAGCCGCAGGCTGAAACTGATCAGAAAGCCCTCTTGTTCCTCTTTCCCTGCCATTTCTGTCTCCTCATGCACCAATTATCGTATTTTTTTAAAAAAAAATCGAAAATAACTCTCTCCCAAAATCCCCCTCCCCGAAATACTAACCCCGGGATCCTAACCCCGGGATCCCTGGTACACTGAGGGGCGAGCAAATAGGGCCTGTAAAACCAAGGTAACACTTGATTTTTTTTCAGAAATGCGTATGATGTGTACAATCCTACGTATTGAGAAAGGAGTCCTGTGTATGAAGGGAAACGAAAAGCTGATCAAAGTCCTGAATGCACTGCTCGCCGACGAGCTCACCGCAATCAATCAGTACATGGTACATTCTGAGATGTGCGACAGCTGGGGCTATGGAAAGCTGCATGAGCAATTTGAAAAAAGGGCTATTGACGAGATGAAGCACGCGGAGAAGCTGATCGGAAGAATACTCTTTCTGGAAGGAATTCCAATCGTCAGTGAGCTCAAACAGATCCGAATCGGATCAGAAATCCCGAAGCAGCTTGAAAACGATCTCAAGGCAGAGATCGACGCAATCAAGGCGTACAATGAGTCGATCAAGCTCGCAGGCGATGTGAACGACTTCGCCACCCGCGAAATTCTCGAGGGGATACTCCAGGACGAAGACAGACACGTCGACGAGATCGAGGAGCTTCAAGATCAGATTGGCCACATGAGCCTTCAGATATTCCTCACTACCCAGGTGGGCTGAAGACCGAGCAATCTTCTCACAGCCTCGGATCAGTCAGACATTTGGTAACGACCGGACATGGCGAGAGTGGCACCCCAGCCTTTGAGACGTCCTGTCTCATCAATAGGGGAACTCAGAGAAAGGGTGTCTCAGAGACGCCCCGACTTAATGATTCCAATCAAAAGCCATATTCCCATGACGGTAGCGGTAAAGAAACCAGCCAGACCCAGTACAGGATACCCTTTGAGAAAGGGTCCGATGTTGGCCCGTACGATGAGCGCGGATGCGAGCAGGAGGGCAGAGATAATGATGGCGAAGGAAAGTCGGTTTCCGATCCTGTCGAGCTCGCTTACCGCTTTCTCGAGATTCTCGTGAACAAGAGGAATCTTGAGTCTCCCGTATCGAACCTTCTGTACAATCAGTCCGAGCTCTGTGGGAAGGGACTTCAGATAGAAATTGAGGTCATCCAGGATTATCAAGAGATCCTTCAGATACCTCTTTGGATTGTACTGTTCAATAAACCAGCGCCTCATGTATGGTTTCATCGACTCGGCGAGAGTGAAATCCGGGGAAAGGCGGCGTGCAACTCCGTCGATCTGAAAGAGGCTTTTAAAGATGAGGAAGTACTCGCTTGGAAATTTGATTCTGTACTTCCTGGTGATGGCAAAGATCGCGCCGATTGCAGATGACGCATCGATCTGGGATATTTTTCTGTCCCTGGTCATTTCCATGAGGTCCATGAGGTCAATCTTGAGCTTTCTCACCTCCACATCTTCTTTGATGAAGTTGTGCCTTCGGAGTGTGCGTATGATTTTGTCCGGATCTCCTTCCACGAGCCCGAAAAGAATGCTCCCGATGATCTGCATGCCCTCTTCGTCGATGTATCCGGTTATCCCGAAATCCACGGGCGCCACCACCTCATCCTGAAGGATAAATATGTTGCCAGGATGCGGATCCGCATGAAAGAACCCGAATTCGAAAACCTCCATGAGTGCAATTCGGGCCCCGCGCTCGGCGATCTTTTTCCTGTCCATTCCCACCCTGTCCAGGGTCTCGATATCTGAAACCTTGATCCCTTCAATGAGCTCCATAACCAGCACGCTGGAAGTCGAGCGTTCACGGTAAATCTTCGGGATATGCACGAATTCGGTTTCACTGAAAAATCGGGAAAATCTCTCCAGGGTGCTCGCCTCCTTCATGAAGTTCAGCTCGCCCATGAGCAGCTCGGTAAACTCGGCAACCGTTTGAATCGGATCATAGGTTTTGAGCTCAGGGATGTAGTGTACTGCAAGGCGCACGAGATGGCTGACAATGCTCAGATCCGTTTCGACGACTTCCCTGGTTCCGGGTTTCAGCACCTTCACCGCAACGGGCGTCCCGCCATCCTTCAACACTGCCCTGTGCACCTGCGCAACGGACGCAGTGGCGATCGGTTTTTCATCGATTTCGGAAAAGACATCCTCGATGTTTTCAGCATACTGCTCCTCGATCACCCGACGTATTTTCTCAAACTTCACCGGTGGGGTGCGGTCCTGTAATTTTTCCAATTCTTTCACATACTCCGGAGGAATGAGGTCGGGACGCAGGCTCAACATCTGACCGAGCTTCATGAAGGCGGGTCCGAGCTCCTCTATTGCGAGACGAAGCCTCTCAGGAGCAGTGAGCGCGATCAACGATTTTTCCTGCCTTGTGCGAAACACACTCTCCGGGAGAGCCCCGAGCCCCACCCTGATCCTGTTTAAAAATGCAGAAAATCCGTACTTCCCGATGATCGATGCAATTCTCACCAGACGAGTAAAATTCTTATAATTTTTCCCAATCTTGAGGAGCTGCATATTTTCTCCGCTCCAATAATCTGCCTTTCGCACAAGGCCTTGTTACCGCTCTTCTCTCTCAACCGGATCAGAAAGAAAAGCTGCACGGATCACCTTTGTTCCGTACAGCCGCTTCATCTCGTCGAGGAGCTCGTCCGTACGGCTGCTGTTTACTCTATCTTCTGGGCTCAAACTGCTGCTGAACAGGTCCAGCTGACCTGCCTCCGCGGTATTCAGGTTCGAAACCCCGATGCCGATGAGACGCACCCTCTTGCCCTTTCTGTCAAACCCCCTGAAGAGCGCAGTGCTCACCTTCCTGATCGTGTCGGTGTCGTCGACCGGATGCGACAGGCTCTTGCTGCGGGTAAAGGTTTCAAAACCCTGAAGCCGTATCTTCAAGGTGATGGTCCTCCCTTTCAGCTGTTGCATCCTCATTTTCCGTGACAGACTATCCGCGATATGAAAGAGCACGTGCACAAGGTGGGAATCTGACCCAACGTCTCTTTCAAAGGTTGTTTCCTCACTGATCGATTTTCTCTCCCAGCTCGAGCTCACCTCTCGCTCGTCGATTCCATTTGCCAGTTCCCAGAGGTGCAGACCCATCTTCCCAAACTCTCGCACCAACCGTTCAGCGTCACAGTCCGCCACGTCTCCGATTTCGGTATACCCAATTTTCTTGAGTCTTTCCACCGTTTTTTTCCCCGCTCCCCAGAGGGAGCTGAGTGGAAGACCCGCAAGAAAATGCTTCTCCTCACCGGGTGTACATATCACAAGCCCATCAGGCTTTTTGAGGTCTGAGGCTATTTTTGCAACGGACTTGTTGGACGCAATTCCGACACTCGCGGAGAGGGTAGTCACTTCTCTGATCCGGTCTTTGATCCTCATTCCAAGGACGGGTGGAGAACCGATGAGTCTCAGTGTTCCGGTGCAATCCAGGAAAGCCTCGTCAATGCTCACCTGCTCGACGAGCGGGGAAAACTCCGACAACAGCTCCATTACCCGCGTTGAGATTTCCCCATACCGCTGCATTCGAGGCCGCACAAACACTGCCTCTGGGCAGAGCCGGTATGCGGTGGATATGGGCATGGCAGAATGAATGCCGTAGATCCGTGCCTCATAGCTTGCAGCCGAGACTACTCCCCTCCCCTTTCCTTCCTGAGGGTCAGCCCCCACAACCACAGCTCTGTTTCTGTATTCGGTGAAGTCCATCTGTTCAATAGATGCAAAAAAAGCATCCATATCAACATGGACAATCGTCCTCACTCTCATGAGAACCCCTTTATGATTATCATGAACTCTTCTCTCTTTAAAGATATCACGTTTCCGCTGTGAAGAGAAGTCAGAGAGAGCTTTACGCTTTGGAGGAAGTAAAGACCATGGACGGTGACAAGGAACTGATGTGTATGCCGGAGGCCGGACTTGAACCGGCACGGAGTTTTCGCTCCGAGGGATTTTAAGTCCCTTGTGTCTGCCAATTCCACCACTCCGGCGGGCACAGATAATAAAATGAGGCGGCAGTCGGATTTGAACCGACGTATAACGGTTTTGCAGACCGTCGCCTTACCACTTGGCTATGCCGCCTTTCCTCTACAATAGTATACCAATCAAAAGTCTCTGTCAACAGAAAATCAAGAACGGTATAAAAGATGCGTTGTCGCAGGGTGTGCAGATTTTTCATTCGAAAATCGCTCTTTGCACCGCTCTTTGCCATCCATCCAATAGTTGGGCCCTCTGCCGTATCCCCATGGAGGGATGAAACTCTCTCTCGACCTGTATGACCTTTTCTAACTCTCGAAGATTCGTGTATAATCCCGCTTTCAGCCCAGCAAGATAAAAAGCACCGAGCGCGGTAGATTCAGCGGATAACGACCTCCCTACTACTTTCCCCAGCACATCAGATTGAAACTGCATCAAAAAATCGTTTCTCGATGCCCCCCCATCGGCCTTGAGCCGTCTTACGCTGATCCCTGTCTCTTCCTCCATGAGCTTGATCACATCATGGGATTGATAGGCAATTGATTCGAGCGATGCCCGCACGATGTGCTCGTACCCTGTGTTGCGAGTGAGACCACAGATAATGCCACGGGCATTCATATTCCAGTGGGGTGCGCCGAGCCCCACAAACGCAGGAACAATGTACACACCTCCGCAGCTCTGAACTGAGAGTGCAATTGTCTCGGATTCCCGTGCATCCTTTATGACCTTAAGCCTGTCACGGAGCCACTGCACCAGAGCACCCGCCACGAACACACTGCCCTCAAGAGCGTAGGTGACCCGTCCATTCAGTACCCAGGCCGGAGAAGCGATCAACCCTGACTTCGAGAAACATGGATCGCGGCCGCTGTTCATGAGGATGAAGCATCCGGTTCCATAGGTATTTTTCACATCACCCTTCTTGAAGCACCCCTGTCCGAAGAGCGCAGCCTGCTGATCACCAACGACTGCGAGTATTGGTACCTCCTTGGCAAAAATTTCCTTTCCCACCAATCCGTACTCGTCACTCGAATGGAGTACCTGTGGGAACATCTGCTGAGGGATGCCGAGCTCCTGGAGAAGCTCTTCATCCCAACAGAGCGAGTGAATATTAAACAGCATCGTACGGGAGGCATTTGTAAGATCGGTGAGATGTCTTCCTGTAAGGTTGAAAAGCAGCCACGAGTCAACGGTACCGAAGAGAATTTTTCCTTCTCTGGCCTGTATCAAAATCTCAGGATTCTGCTGAAAGAGCCACAGGATCTTCGTTGCTGAGAAGTAGGCATCGATGAGGAGCCCTGTTTTCTGCTGAACAAGCGTCTCGAGACCCCTGCGTTTCAACTCATCGCAAATACCCGCTGACCGCCTGCACTGCCACACGATCGCATTATGCACAGGCTTTCCCGTCTCCTTTTCCCAGAGGATGGTGGTCTCCCTCTGATTGGTGATGCATGCCGCTACCAGATACTTCATCTCCGGACCCAGCCGTTCAACAGCGGCCCGGGCGACCTCTATCTGTGAATTGAGTATGTCGTAGGGATCGTGTTCCACCCATCCTGGCTGGGGGAATATCTGTCTAAACTCCCTCTGAGCGCTGCTCACAATACTCCCGTCTTCTCTGAAGACCATCGCCCGGGAGCTCGTGGTACCCTGATCGAGAGCAAGAATGTATTCCGGCATTGTCCGCCTCCTCTTTCTCACTGGTGTAAAGTATACTCAAATTTGAGCAATTATATCCCGATAATGGATAATGAGTTATATTAGGGAAAAAATCAATTGAATCCAATCGAAAATCTGCTCGCCGAGACAATCGACATCAGCGAGATACCCTCCCTTCCTGAAGCAGCCAGGATCGCGATTTACAAGACACTGACCCTGGAAAAATCTGCTGGGGAGATCTCGAGCATCATCAAGGAAGACCCCTCCCTTACACTGAAAATTTTAAAGGTTGCGAACTCCCCTCTCTACAGAGGTAACAATCCTGTCACATCCATAAAAGATGCGATTGTGCTCCTGGGATACAAGGCGGTCAAGGCCATAATACTCTCTGTCAGCATCAAAGACCTCTTCCAAGGTAAGGAGTCCGATTGGTTTAATTATCGGAATTTCTGGCTTCATTCACTCTCAACAGCTTTCGTTTCTGAGGAAATTTCAAGGACGCTCAAGTTCCCTGGTGAGGAGAACGCCTATGCCGTGGGGCTCCTCCACGACATCGGAAAAATCATCCTGCTTCTGAGTGCAGAAGAGAAGTACAGGGAAGTGATCGAAACCGTGAGAGTTGAAAAACTTCCCTTCAGCAATGCGGAGACAAAAGTATTTGGGTTTGATCACACCGATGTTTCAGAGTTTCTTTTCGGCTACTGGGAGTTGCCCCAAAAGCTCACTCATCCCATTCACGAGCACCATATGCGAAGCGATGTATTGCTCTCAGGGTTCGACTCCACTGCCATGACCCTGAAGATTGCCAATGAAATTTCCCATATCGCGGGGTTCTACATCTCAAAGGACGAGCCTCCCTATGATGTGAGCGAGGAGCTGGTCGAGCGTCTGGGTCTCATCGATGATGATCTGGACAGGATACTGAGAAACCTCGAGGCTTACATCACAGCGGTCAGCGAGATTCTCAACATACCCAAAACTGACATCAAGGGATATTTCAAGATTTTAGCCTCTGCAAATAAAGAGCTCGGAAAGATGTACATCGAAAACCAGCAGATGGTTGACGAGGTAAAGACCAAAAAAAATCTATTGGGCGAGCTCAACAGGCTTTCCCTCCTCTTCCTGAAAGAACGGGAACTCGACACTGCGCTCCCCGCATCCCTGAAAAATCTTCTTGAAAGCTTTGAATTCGATGCAGCAGCGATCGAGTTCTACCTCAACGAAGAACGATCGATTCTTTACAAGACATTTTATCCAAAGCTCTTTACTGAGAGCGGGAAATCGGTCAAATCAGCGGAAGTGGAGGAAAGTAAAACCGTCATACCGCGCGGTCAGGTGCAGCCATTTGATCAGAAACCAGATTCCAGGACCATGACCTACACTCTCAAGTCTGGAGAAGGAAACGAGATAGGAAAACTTTTTATAAAAACCAGCCAGCCCACGGAGCCTGAAGATATTCAGACCTTTTTCGACCAATTCACGCTTGGCCTGAACAATCTGCGGCTGCATCTCACCAATAAACTAAAGTCTGAAAAGCTGAACGTTGCGGTGAAACAGCTCAAAGACGAAAACGAGAGGAGGCAGAAGATTCTTCAGCTCAACAGGCTCATTCTCGACAACTCCCCAGCCGGCATTGTGAGCACAGACGAAGTGGGGGATATAGAAACTTTTAACAGAAAGGCAGAAGAATTGTTTTTGCAGGACCTGAAAGGAAAAAATCTGTTTAACCTCGATCTGTTCGTGCAGAACAGGCTCGTGAATGCCATCAGGGAGATTATCGCGCAGGGCAGACCAAGGGATTTGAGCCTCGAGGTAGGAGGAAAACAGCGCTCTTTCCACATTGAACCAGCTCCCATAGAAGGGACAGGCTCAACTCTCGTGCTCCTGCACGACATCACCGAAAGAATTGACAATGAGATGATGATGATCCAGAAGGAAAAAATGGCCACTCTCGGAGAGCTCGCCGCAGGTATCGCCCATAACCTGCGAAGTCCACTCGCCGTGGTCAAGGGCATACCTGAGCTTTTGCTTTCTGAGCTGGAACAGAAAAAACTCATGGGGAGCTACGATATTGATGCAGTCGACAAGGAGATCAGGGACAACCTTCAGCTCATCTCTCAGAGCATGGAAAAGGCTTTCGCAATCATCGACAGCATCATGGACTTCTCCAGGCAGGAGAATGGGAAGTTTGAAAAGCTCGATCTGGAGTTGATCGTCGATGAGGCCTATTTTCTGCTTGAACACCGGCTGAAAGGGAAAAAAATCATCTTCAAAAACAACACCGGTGGTGCTGATGTGTTCGGAAACAAGAACATGCTGATCCAGATCTTCGTGAACCTGCTCACGAATTCGATCGATGCCATTGAGGAGACAGGCGTAATAGAGGTGAATCACAGAAAGCAGGATGACAGATCGATCGTTACTGTTGAAGATGACGGGAAGGGTATAAAAGAGGGAGACCTCGAGAGAGTGTTTGAGCCCTTCTATACTACATCCGGAAAGGCTGATGGGGCGGGAATAGGGCTGAGCATTACGAGAAAAATGGTGACTCTCCTCGGTGGCTCCATACGAGCTCTCAAGAGACGGGGAAAAGGAACCACCATGGAAATCACCTTTCTGGATAAGGGAATAATGCATGACAAAGATATTGATCGTAGAAGATGAAGAGCATTACGGCGAGTTCCTGGAAAGGATCATCGAAAAACGCTACCACTGCCATCGGGCGATGGACGGGGATGAGGCAAAGATGCTCATCATGAAAAACGGCTACGATGTCATCATTTACGACCTGCGTCTTCCCGGGCTTTTCGGCCGAGAACTGATACACTTTGTGCGAAACAAAGTAGACTCTGACATTGTGAACATTGTGGTAACGGGGTTCGAGGAGGACTGGCCTGCAGTTGAAGCAACGGAGGAACACGTTTTCTTCTATCTCAGAAAAGGTAACTTTAAACCAAACGATCTCTTAAAAGTCATCGAAAATGCGGTCCAACTCCGTAAGCTCAAGTTGAATGAAAAGTCCTACATACAAAACCTCATTGTTGCGGAAAAACTCTCTTCAACCGGGAAACTGGCAATTGGTATCGCCCACGAGATCAATAACCCGCTGCAGAGCATGATGGCAATCGCTGAGGTGATCAAGAAAAAGCTCCTGCAGTCAAACCACTGGGACCCACTCTCCAATGATTTTTCCATCCTCGAAAAGGGAATAACGAGAATAAAAAGAGTGATCAAGCAGCTCATAGATCTTCACAGAATCGATCTAAACAAATACGGTAACAACAGTTTCATCACCATCGTGGAGCGGGTCGTATCCTTCATCAGGCCTATCGCAAAGGAGAAAAACACGGTGGTCACCCTCCACAACAACATTCAGAACGGCAGCATTTTTGTTTCCGAAGGCCAGTTCTTTCATGTGTTGTTGAACATCTGTATGAATCTCCTCGATTACGCAAATGAATCCATCTCCATAGAAACAAAACTCGGAGAGAATTGTGTCGAAATTCGAATCAAAACGGTAAAGTCAGGGGCAAAGGGCAAAGAAGAAGAAAAAGAAGAAGGATACACGGATTCTCTGAGCCTCGAGATATCTCAAAGCCTTATTCATCACCTTGGAGGAACAATCAAACACAATGATACAGAAAAGGGTGAACTTATCACTATAAAATTTCCATACTCTATTCCCGGAAAGAATGAGCTGAAAACTCCGCTTGGATGTTGAGATTTTTGCCTCTGCATGCACATCAGATCACTGCTCCCTGAGAAAGTAAGTGCTTCAGATACTGGCCGGTGTATGAGCGGGGGTTATCTGTAATTTCTTCGGGGGTCCCCTCCGCAATGACGCTCCCACCCCGTGCTCCACCTTCAGGGCCAAGATCAATGATGTGATCCGCATTCTTCACCACGTCGAGATTATGCTCTATGACAAGCACCGTGTTTCCCTTGTCAACAAAACGCTGAAGCACCCCGAGAAGCTTCCTGACATCGTCGAAGTGAAGCCCAGAGGTTGGTTCATCCAGAATATAAAAGGTTTTCCCTGTGCTTTTCTTTGCGAGCTCGGATGAGAGCTTCACCCGCTGTGCTTCTCCACCTGAAAGGGTTGTCGCAGCCTGCCCGAGGCGTATGTATCCGAGCCCTACCTCCTTGAGTGTGCTCAGTTTCCGTTTAATTTGGGGAATATGCTTGAAAAAGGATGAAGCTTCCTCAACGGTCATGTCGAGCACTTCAGTGATGTTTTTTCCCTTGTACCTGACTTCAAGGGTCTGACTGTTATACCTCTTTCCTTTGCACACATCGCAGGTAACATAAATGTCCGGAAGAAAATTCATCTCTATCCGTATTGTTCCACCTCCTCCACAATTTTCACATCTTCCTCCCGGCACATTGAATGAAAACCGGCCAGGCTGATATCCTCTGACCTTCGATTCCGGAAGTGAAGCAAAAAGTTCCCGTATCGGGGTAAATACACCGGTGTAGGTAGCGGGATTTGAACGGGGAGTCCTCCCAATTGGGGACTGATCGATGTTGATCACCTTATCCAGCAGCTCGACTCCCTCGATGCCGCTGTAATCTCCTGTGCTCAAATGGGCCCGGTTCAAACTGTTTGCAAGCACAGGGTAAAGCACATCGTTTATCAGAGACGATTTCCCTGACCCTGAAACACCTGTGATCGCAATGAAACATCCCAGAGGAAGTCGCACGTCGATATTTTTCAAGTTGTGCTCCCGCACACCCCGGAGGGTAATAAAGCTGCCGTTCCCCTTTCTTCTGGTGCCCGGCATCGGAATGGTGAGCTCTCGCTTCAGATATTTTCCGGTAAGACTCAATCCATCTTCCATGATCTGGAGGGGAGTACCCCGGGCGATGACTCGGCCTCCGTGCTCCCCCGCACCGGGACCCAGGTCGACCACATAGTCCGCACTCTTAATTGTTTGTTCATCGTGCTCTACGATGATGAGAGTGTTACCGATATCCCTGAGATGAAAGAGCGTGTCGAGTAATTTCTGGTTATCGCGCTGATGCAGACCTATGGTCGGTTCGTCAAGTATGTAGAGAACTCCCACGAGCCCTGACCCGATCTGTGTTGCAAGCCTGATCCTCTGCGCCTCACCTCCGGAAAGCGTTTCGGCTTTTCTGTCCAGAGAAAGGTATCCGATTCCCACGTTTTGCAAAAAGCTAAGACGTGCCTTTATCTCCTTGATGATCTGCTGGGCGATGACCATCTCCCTCTCAGAGAGCTCAAGATTCTTGAAAAACTCAAGCTCTTTCTCAACAGTGAGCTCTGTTACATCGATAATCGATCTGTCAGCGATCCGTACAGACAGACTCTCCTTCCTGAGTCTCTTCCCGCTGCAGACCGGACAGGGGATCTCCTTCATGAACTCCTCCATCCACTCCCTCATGTCCTCTGATTTCGTTTCCCTGTACCGTCTCTCCAGGTTTCTTATGATACCCTCGTACCTTGCGGTATACTCCCATCGGCCCTTGCCGTTCCCGTGTGTATGGATGAAGGTGAGCTCTTCCTCGGTTCCGTAGAGGAGCTGATCAAACACAGAACCAGCTAACTCATCTAACGGTGTGTCGGGGCTTATGTGAAAGTGCCTTGCAAAAGCCTCAAAGGAATCCCTGGCCCACGATGAACGGGGGTTTAGAGTGACGATCGCCCCTTCCTGAAAAGAAAGTCTCCTATCAGGAATGATGAGCTGAGGATCGAACTCAAGCTTCAGACCGAGTCCTGTACACTCGGGACAGGCACCGTAGGGGCTGTTAAAGGAAAACATCCTGGGCTGTATCTCCGGGTAGTTGACACCGCAATGCACACATGCCAGCTTCTTCGAAAAAAACTCTTCGCTCCCGTCCTCCCTTCGTACACCCACAAGACCGTCAGTAAGAACGCTCGCGGTTTCGACAGATTCTGATATCCTCTTCCTGTTTTCAGGCTTTATCAGCACCCTGTCTACGATGATGTCGATACTGTGCTTCTTCTGCTTATCGAGTCTGAGCTCTAGAGCCTCCTCCACCCTGGTCACCCGACCATCGATCCTGACTCTCACGAAACCGCTCTTCAAGGCGTCCTCGAAGACTTTCCGGTACTCACCCTTCCTGCCCCGTACCACAGGTGCAAAGAGCTGGATTCTCTCCTCTTCGCTGAACTCCATGATTCTGTCCACGATCTGATCGACACTTTGGCGTGCGATCTCCCGCCCGCATCTGTAACAAAACGGTTTCCCGATTCGTGCGAAAAGAAGCCGAAGGTAATCATAAATTTCTGTGATGGTGCCAACAGTTGAGCGCGGATTCCGCCTTGCGGTCCTCTGCTCAATGCTGATTGCAGGTGAGAGCCCTTCTATGTAATCCACATCAGGTTTTTCCATCAGACCGAGGAACTGCCTCGCATATGCAGAAAGCGATTCGACATAGCGCCGCTGTCCTTCCGCATAAATCGTATCGTACGCAAGGGAGGACTTTCCGGACCCTGAAAGCCCCGTGATTACCGTGATTTTTTCCCGAGGAAGCTCGAGATCAATAGATTTGAGATTGTGTGCCCGCGCGCCCCGAATAAGGATGAAATTTTGCCCCATACTCTCCTGCCCATTACACTCTCTGTCTCTTCAATAAATAGACACAGATGAACCCGAATACGATGTTCCCGAGCCACCCGCCCACCGCAGGAGGAATCTTTCCGCTACTCCCAAAGGTGTAACCCAACTCGATGATGAAGAGAAACACGAGCACGATTCCGATAGTCATGCTGAAGCTGATGACAAGGGCATTCCTGAAGGGCATGCTTCCCAAAGCAAGCCCTATTATGATCACGAGAAACAGGGTCACCGAGTCTGCGATCTTCCGATGAAGCTTCGTAAGCTCTTTCCTGTAGTTAAATCCCATTTTTTTCATCATACGCACATGCGAAACCCCTTCACCGAAGGTCATATCCTCGATCTTCCGCGTGTCCCTTCCGAAGTATCGGGGATCATCTGCAATCGAGGTTTTAAAAATGGAAAATTGCTGTTGCTCACGCATTGAACCCTCAGGTGAAAAATATTGCACAACCCCGTTGAAGAAATCCCAGGACTTCCCATTCCAGCGACCCTTCTCTGCAGTTATCCTGTACTCCACTTTTCCATCGCTGTTTTTTGAAAGAATCAATACCTGGCTCATCTCTCTCTGTTTCGAAGAGTAAAAATCGATTTTATAGATGAGCCCTCCCTCACCGAACACCATCAGATTCCGCCGATCCCGGTAGTATTCCTCCGGTTCATCTCCCTGTATTCGTGCAAGGACGCGGTCCTTTGCCCTGGTGCTGGGAACGACCACGTAATTCTCGAAAAAGAGCTGGGAGATACCGATGAAGAATCCAAAAATAATGATGGGTGAGATAATTCTGTACACGCTCACCCCGCAGCTCCGGAGTGCAAGAATCTCCCTGTTCTTTGTGAGAGTGCTTATGGTATATACAGATGAAAACAGGCAGGAGGCGAACAGCGCCTGCCTCGAGATGATATTCGGCGCTTCAAGGAGCTGAAGGATGATGGTCTGCAGCACTCCATACTCTTTCCAGTCGTCCAAACCCTGCAAGATCTTCACAATGTAGGACAGCCCTGCAATGAAAACAATGGATATGATGAAAACCTTGAGGAATTCCCTCAGGAGAAAAAAGGAATAGGTTTTTCCCGGAACCAGTTTCATCCCCTTCCTTTTCTAATGAGATTGAACAGGCCGCCGGCAAAAAAGAGAATATTCGGCAGCCAGGTCGCAAGCACCGGATTGATGTCTCCATACTTACCTCTGCGCTCCAGGGTGAGAAGCAGAATATAGTAGAGAAAGATTATCAACACACCGATTCCGAGTCCCAAACCCTTCCCGGACCGGCCCCGTGTGACGGCAAAAGGGGTTCCCAGGAAGACGAAAAGCACGCATGCAAAAGGTATTGCAATCTTTTTGTGATATTCCATGAGATAGATATTGTAGCTCCGCGTGCCTTTCTCCTCCTCACCCAGAGCCGCCTGTAATTCCTTCATGCTCATGTCCCGGGGGGTCTTCACCACATTTCTTATATCTCCGTAGGAAAAGGGAATATTAAGGTCCAAAGATTCAAATAGCGTGCTGTCGAAAACATTACTCCCTGAACCTTTCGGGTCGAGGATGGACCCCTCGAGCAGACGAAGCTGAATATAGGGAATCATCTCATCTCTCGTGAGGAACCGACCCTTCTGTGCGGTAATGGTTTTCACTGATTCCCCTTCTTGTTTTTCAAAGAGGGTGACATTGATGAGATCCCCGGTCTTCTCATCCACCTCATCCACAAGTAGAGTAATGTTACCGGTCAGCTTGTTGATGCTGCGGACATCCACCTGGACATCGGGCCGAGCGAGCGTGAGCTTTTGATAGAGAGCCCGAAATTTTATGTTTCCCAGGGGTACAAAATAATCGGTAAAAAAGAAACTAATCGCACCGATGAGTACGCCTGCAATGTAAAGCGAGAGAAAAATCGAACTCAGCCGGATACCGCTCGCCCTCATGGCAGTGATCTCACTGTCATGGGAGAGCCTCCCAACCGCGATCAAAGCTCCCATAATGGTAGACATGGGCATCGTGAGAGCGAGGGTGGGAGGGATGGAGTAGAAGAGCAGAAAGATTAGATCGAACACATTCGCATACCCCTTCGCCACCAGTTGCACAAAGCTCAATATGCGCTCCAGGAGAAGGAGCATGGAAAAAAAAGCCATACTCCCAAGGTAGGGTGGAATAAATTCTTTGAGAACGTAAAACTTAAGAATTTTCATTTCGTTCTGAAAAAATAAAAGGCAATGGATAAAAATCAACACTCTTTCAAACTACTTTAAATTTCGCAACCCTCTTGTTATATTTCAAGGAATATTTTCCTTTTCTCAAGTAATCAGAATGATTACTCAGGAATAAGTATGATTACTAAGGAATCAGAATGATAGAATCCGCAGTCATACTCGCAGCGGGCTCCGGTACACGTCTCAAACCGCTCACCGATCACTCACCGAAGTGTCTTACGGAGATAAACAGCATCCCGATTTTGATCAATGCTCTGGAAAACCTGGATAATCTTGGAATCAAAAACTGTACTGTTGTGGCTGGATACTTCTCAGATAAAGTCCTCAAGGCGATCGGCAGCTCCTTTCGGAACGTACAGGTAAGCTATGTTCTGAACGAACATTACGCATCAACCAACGATATGTACTCACTGTGGCTCGCCCGTCACCTTCTCGAAAGGGGGGTACTCCTTTTGGAGGGAGACATCTTCTTCAGGTATAAAACGATTGAAAGAGCCTTCTCCATGTGTGCCAACAGAACCTGCTACCTTGCCGGTAAGTACAACGGGAAGAAAGACGAGATTCTCATTTCAGTAGACGCGGGTAAGAAAGTGCGTCATATCGAGGTTCTGCGGGGGAGGTCTGGGACGATTTCCGATCACCACTACATGTCAACCGGAATGCTCATCATTCAGGGTGATTATGGAATGTATTTATCCCACTGGCTCACAGGATTTGTCGCACACAACGCCGTGAATGTCCTGTTTGATGATGTTATAGGCGCACACACCGATGACGCAGAGCTCCTCGTGTTCGAGGTTGGCCACGATGAATGGGTTGAGATTGACACGTTAGAGGACGTGAGAGAAGCGGAACGGGTATTCGCCTGAAACACCCTTCTACTTCCATACCTCCCTGATTGATTCGCAGACTCGGCTTGGCTGATAAGGATATTTTTTTATTTCAGAACGCTTTGTCACGCCTGTGAGAACGAGGATGGTCTGGAGCCCTGTTTCGATACCGGCAAGAATATCGGTGTCCATTCTGTCCCCGATAATGACCGTGTTCTCAGAGTGAGAGTTCAAACGGCTTAGGGCAGTTCTCATCATCAGTGGATTCGGCTTTCCAATGAAGTAGGGTTTCACTCCGGTCACCCGCTCGATCGGTGCAGTGAGCGCTCCAACCGCCGGCACGATGCCGAAGTCAGACGGTCCCGTTATGTCAGGATGCGTGCCGATAAACCGGGCTCCTTGTGATATGAATTTGCATGCCTTCTCGATCATCTCATAGGAGTATGTTCTGGTCTCTCCCACCACCACGTAATCAGGATCAAACTCCGTAATTTGATACCCCACGTCGTGGAGCGCCTGGTAGAGACCCGGGTCCCCTATCACATAGGCGCTGCCGTTCTTATGCTGTCTGTTGAGAAAGGTTGCGGTTGCAATTGCTGCGGTGAATATCTTGCTGGGAGTGACCTCGATTCCCATCGTCGCCAGTTTCTTGCTGAGTTCGAGCGTGGTCTGTCCCGAGTTGTTCGTCAGGAAAAGATATTTATTTCGGTTCTTTTTCAGTGTTTCCAGAAAATCCCGTGCCCCTTCTATAAGCCTGTTGCCGTAATAAATGACTCCATCCATGTCAATGAGAAAATTCTTATTGATATATTCCATCCTTATGTGCCTCTTGCACATGAACTGTTGCATTTTTAAGGTAATAGGAAAACGGGAAAACGGATACTGTGAATTCGGTAAATGTTTCCCCTTCGGAAAGAAACACACCGCCGCATCGGAAATTCAAGCGTCTTTGTTTTCCTGCAGGCTGCTTCACGATCAGGCAGCGCGTTTTTCTGTGTAGCTTTCCCTTATGTACAGCTCTTTGTTCTCCATGAGGTTCAGCACGATCTTGTCATCGAGCTCGCATCCTTCACTGTCAAAGAGAAGCTGGACAACAGGTCGCACTATCCCCTCATTCTGTTCGAGAACCCGCGCGACGCACCCGTTGTTGAGCTTCAACAGCGAACCCACCGGATAGATGCCGATGGAGCGCTGAAAAAGGGTCACAAGTTCGATGTTAAAGTGTTTTCCACTCTCTGCCACGATCATTGACATGGCGCTGTTTGCATCAATCGCCTTTTTATATACCCGGTTTGAGGTGAGCGCGTCGAATACATCCGCAATCGCGGTCATCTGAGAGCTGAGAACCGCTTCCTTGTCGGTTAACCCATCGGGATATCCACTCCCGTTGCAGCGCTCATGGTGTTCTTTGGCGAGCACCGCGATTTCTTCATCGAGCCCGTTCTCACGCAGGATTATGTAGCCTTTCTCAGAATGTGTCTTTATCTCCTTGAACTCATCCTCAGTCAATTTCCCTGGTTTGTTGAGTATCTTCTGGTCCACAAGCATTTTCCCTACATCATGGAGCAGCGCACCATTGCAGATATTCTCCAGATCACGCCCCTCAAGGCCGTATTCCTTTGCAATGATAGTTGTGTATGCAGACACATCCACAGAATGCACAAAAGTATACTCATCGACCATGTGAATGCCTGCCACGTTCAGAAAAGCGTTTTTGTTGAGTGATATTGCGTAGATCAAATGGTTTGCCGTTTCCTCTACACCACTCACATCGAGCCTCCCGTTCCTGCTCACGTCCTGCAGTATCTTTTTCGCAGTATCGACTGCCTTTTTCTTGGTAGACTCGATCACCGGATCGTCAATTTTCAGAATCATCTTTCCCTGATAGTCAAGGAAGATCCTCTCCTCCAAGGACTCGGGATAGGTAAAGGGGATGCCGTCTCTCCTCTTTGCATCTGGCGGGAGGGGAAGCCGCAACAGCGTCTCAGAGCTCGTATCCACTTCTTGGATAGGAAGAAAATCGATTTCGCGCCTCCTGATCCCCTCTATGAGCTCTTTCGAAAGAAAGGTGCCCTTTTTCACGAGCAAGCTCCTCTTATCAGGGCCGTAAATATCGACCGCGAGCTTCATGCCGGGTTTCAGGTTATCGGTGCGTACTTTTATCGTCTTCACAGGAATACCCCATTATATTTGATATGTAATCCATACCCCAAAGTGTAGTATATGAGATGCACAATTTCAATTTTATTGATAAATCCATGGATCACAGATTTTGCAGCCTATAACCTGTGGGCCGAACCACTCGGGCTTCTTTATGTCGCCGCAATCCTCAGGGACGCAGGGGCCCGATTGAACTATATCGACTGCCTAAAGAGCAGAAAAAAAGACAATCCAAAGCCACGACAGAACGGATGCTCGAAATACATCCGAAGAATCATTGAAGCACCATCACCTCTCAAGGGAATACGCAGGCATTTTTCTGTTTACGGTATGGAAGAAGAAGAGTTCATCAATACACTCCAGTCGGTCGACATCCCCGATGCAGTCCTCATTACCTCACATATGACCTACTGGTATCCGGGCGTGTTCAGGACAATAGAACTCGTTCGCAGAGTGCTCGGCACCAGAATCCCGATCGTGCTCGGCGGTATCTATGCACAGCTCTGCCGCTCGCATGCCAGGCAGTATTCAGGGGCTGACGTGGTATTTACTGACCGCAATCTCCTCGCGCTTCTCCGGCATCTGGAACAGAGAACAGGGAAAACCTTCTCTCTTTATCCGACCCTCCAGTGCTTCAGCGATTTTCCCCTCCCACTGCACGAATTTCAAGGGCGGGCGAATTTCTTCTCAGTCCTCACGCGGCGTGGATGCCCCTTCAGCTGCAGCTACTGTGCCTGCCCTCTCCTTTCACCTGGCTTCTTTGCACGGTCATCTGACTCGGTGCTTGAGGAAATAAAGACATACTCGAGAGCTCTCGGTACACCCAACATTGCCCTTTATGACGATGCGCTTCTTGTCTCCTCGGAACAGCACATCATTCCCATTCTTGAAGAGATAGGAGAGGCCCTCCCCGATCTTGCCCTGCACCTTCCGAACGGCGTACATGCCGGTCTTCTGACAGAGAAAGTCGCCCAGCTCTTCTTCCATGCAGGAGTTGAAACTATTCGCATAGGGCTTGAGACCTCGAGCGAGGAACTCCAGTTAAAAACAGGTGCAAAAACAACAAACAGAGAGTACAGCGAAGCCATACAAAGACTGAGAGAAACCGGATACAGGAGACAACAGGTTGGCACCTATATCATGGCTGGTCTTCCAGGGCAGAGTCCCGAAAGTGTGGACCGTTCCATCGATTTTGTCTACAGCTCAGGAGGAAGCCCCCATCTCAGTTACTTTTCGCCAATACCCGGAACTGGTGTCTGGAAGGAGGCGGTTCAGAGCTCACCTTTTCCCATCGAAGGTGAACCCCTGTTCCAGAACAACACCGTGTTCATCCTCGGCAACAGGAATTTTTCCGAAGAGTGCCGTACCTATCTGAAACAAAAGGCAGCAGAACTTCGAAAGACCCCTTGAGCGGCTACAGTCCTTCGAGGAGGATTGCCTGACGTTCTGTTATTGTTTTTTCTCTCTGACCATCGAAATTGGTTGCCTCGAGGAATTCCTTCAATGCGATGTACTTCACCACTGCCGGTTTTTCCACCCTGATCTCGATCCCGGCAATCTCCCACTTTCGCCACCTCGGGGTGAGCTCCTGAACCAAACCGTATTTCTCTTCAAGCGTCTCTGCCAGTGTGAAAAAGTCGATGTATCGTTCATTGAAAACCAACGTGATCGCATAGAGCCTGTCGGTGTAAAACTGGAGGTACAGATGTGGAACTTCCGGCTCTATAGAAAGGGCAAGAATCTTTCTCTCCTCTACTGGGAAAAATTCCACGTCTCTGTTTTTCGGCACATGCACGAGTTCGTTCTCATCCGCGTAGCTCAATACTTCATCCCTGCTCATGCCGATATTGATGCCCATAAAACCGATTTCACCGCAGATGAGAGGTGAGGTTGCACCACCCAAAAATACCAGAAGGAGAACTATCCGAAACGATCTTTTCATATCCTAATCACTTTATCGGTATGATCGGTATGCGGTAAAGCTCATAATACTGTAATAATTCCTTGAAAAATTCCGTTAGTGAATATAGAATTTTATTGAACAAAGGGAGGATATGGAAAAGGATTATTACAGTATCCTCGGCGTACAAAGAGGCGCAAAAAAAGAAGAAATCATTCGCGCCTATCGAAAATTGGCCGCGAAATACCATCCTGACAAGCATCAGGGAAATCCTCTCGCTGATCTTGCTGAAGAAAAGTTCAAGGAAATCAATGATGCCTATCATACGCTGGTGGGAGACGACTTCCTCTATACCGCAGTTTCCCAGAAAGTGAAAAAGGAAAAACCTCATGAAGACATATCTCCAGACGCCAAAGACCTTCTCTATAAAGGAATAAACAACTACAACGAAGGAAATTTTCAGAAGGCCATCGGATATTTTCAACAGGCGCTCGCGATCTCGAAAACACCAACGCTCTACAATCTGCTCGGGCTTGCCTATTGTGAAACCGGAGAGTTTCATAAAGCCCTTCAACCCCTCGTTCGAGCAACGGAGCTTGATAGTACCAATGGCAAGTACTTCTTCGACGTGGGGTATACCTATTACCAGCTGAAAATATGGGAGTCTGCGATTACTTATCTGCTCGAAGCCTACAACCTCATCGAGGATGAGAAGAGGCTCGCCATTTGCTGTATCTACCTCGCCATCTGCAACTACAACATAGGAAAAACTGCACGATCTGAGTTCTTCCTCGAGGAAGCGGTCTCCTATGATCCGGAGAATTCGAGTTACAGAATTCTGCTTGCAGAGTTCAGGGAATCCCAGGGGGAAGACAGTACTACGAAGGGCAAGAACCTGAACAGGCTGAACCGCTTCACCTTTACGTCCCGCCTTGAAGAATCCCTCGGAAATTTGTTTCACACCCTTTTCTCCAAGTGAAACTCACCACCCCAATCACAATAAATGGTTTTCACTCTCCTCTGCCACGCCGATACTCAGAAGTGAGGCCCAACAACTTTTGAAAAAACCGTCTTCCCGATATATACTTTGATAAGATGCAGGAGGGGAAATGGAACGATCGAAATTCATACTGGCTGTTCCTCTCATTCTGCTTCTCTGTGCTCCACTCTCTCCGGCACTGGGAGCAAATGTATTCGTTACAACCATGGACCTAACCTCCCGGATAAACCTACAGGCAGAGATCGAGACGAGAGGAAAGTTCCAAGTATCCTTTGACGGTGGTTACAAGTACAGGGCCAAACTCTCTTTTCAGTACTATAATCTTGATCTGGAAAACGATACATCGCCAGCGCTTATCTTTGATGGCGCACAGGCAACTGTGAAGGATGTATTCCACTTTCTTGATCTTACCTACTGGACTGGATTCTACGGTATTCTCGGTGAGGGAGAGCACTATAAGGGGCATCTGTACCACAGGGATCCCGGATTCGACTATGATGGTTATTTCCCGGTGCTCGGAACCGGCATAATATTCGGTGCAGGTCATTACGAGCGCTACAGGGGGCAGCTCTTCCTCTACCAGAGATACGGAAGTAGCTCCGTGAACTCACTGGACCTGACCTTCGATCTGAGCAGCGACCCGCTCTACTTTTCTCTCTTTCTTGGAGCATCGGATTTTGTCTACAGAGCGGGCACACAGCTCAAATACCTGGGGAATGAGGTGGAGCTCTACCTGACCGTGGGAAATCCAACGATTCAGCAATCGCGGAGGGTGGAATTCGATGACTTCTACTTCCTGCTGGAGGAGTGGTTTCTGCTCAAGAACTGGAATCTCATCCTCTCAGTGTTCATGCGACCAAAAAACCACTACAACTATCTCCTTCGGGATTACGTGGATACCAATGAAAGTAACGATATAGATTTCAACTTTGATCTGAACTACTCACCCGAAACACGTTACTTTTCTGCAGGAGGAGAGTTGAGCATACAGACGAACAAGCTCGAGGATCTGGGTGTGTCACTATCTCCGTACATAAGCTTATATTCATCAGGAGTGAAGTGGAAACTGAAAGTCGACTTCAATGTTCTTTCAGAGTCGAGAGATCTTGTGACCGGCTATCTGAACATACAGGCCTCTTTCTGAAAAGTGAATCGCGCAATATCGCCAGAAAGTGTCCGGTAATCCGAGGGCGTCTCAGAAATTCAGGCGAGATTGGGAGAAAACAACTACCAGGGACTGTGCTGGAAAACCCAGGATGAGATATTTCTATCCCCTAATATGGAGCGTGCTCATTCTTTTCTCTATTACCGCTTGGACCGCCCGGTCGGAGCTGACGGTGGAATCCGCAATCCGATACGGTGGTTTCGGATTTGATTCGTCCAGAAGCGCATCAGATACAGACATCGACAGAATTGGAATCGAAGAGCTCAGCTTCAGAGTCACTTTCCCCTTTCTCCACTCCTTTTCCCTGGTGAGCGGCTACAAATACCACACACTATTTCAGTCAAAGACATTCGCTCACCTTGTCTACCGCACAGAAACGCTCAAGGCGGAAGGAGGATTCTCACTTGGTTTCAAGAACGATCTTCCTCTCAATCTCGTGCCTGGTATATACGGCAGTCTTGATGCAATGCTCCGGAGAAATATCAGGGCCAGCTTCTGGGGGCATACCTCCCTCTTCATTCAACCGCTTTTTTCCCTTTCCCCCCGAGAGTATGAATTCGATCAAAACCAGTTCGGGATTGCATGCTCCTTTCTCTCCCGAGATGCGGTTTTTTCTCTTTTATACAAAAATGAGGGTCTTCTTCGCGAGACTTCTCCGGGCACGATCACCAGCTATGGGAAAAAGAACTATGAGATCAGTATAATGACCCGCCTGACGGATTTCTGGCTCAACTCACGGACTGCCTTTGGAAGCGATGTACACGATTTCAAGGAAGGTTCCACCCGGCACCGTCTCATCGCACTCTACATAGAGGAGACACTTTTCTTTTCTTTGGGGCAGTTCGAACTCAATACCGGAGTGAAATGCAACATTTCAAACACACCGCTTGAGGACATCAGCTCAGAAGCATCATTTCCAACCCCTTCCTTCAGTTTCTCAACAGGAGTCAGTTGGAAAAAGAAAATGAAGTCGCATCCATAAAATCATCGCTACGGTACTGCTGGTACTGAATGGGCAGATTTGGCTCAACCCGCACGAGTGGTGGATGAAAATTCACTTCTGCACGTATTCAAAGCCCCTGTCGAAGGCCTTGAAGTTTATGTCCAGATATTTGAGGTTCCTCTTGGAGATCACCTCAGAGAGTGAATCCTTTACCGTCTCCCTGGAAGCAACCTCCGTTACTGCAATACACGCTCCGATCATCGCCAGATTCGCAACCTTTCCACTTCCTGACTCTTCTGCAATATTGTTGGCGGGAATATAAAAGACTTGAACATCCTCACGCAGGACCTCCCTCTCGATCAGAGAGGAGTTCACGAATATGTTTCCCCCTTCAGCTACCCTGCTCTCGAATTTGTCCAGGGAAGGGGCGTTCATCACGATCAGCGTGGTCGGGTGTGGAACCAGGGGGGAAGCCACCTCAGTGTCTGAAATAACAACCGAACAGTTTGCAGTGCCTCCCCTCATCTCGACTCCGTAGGATGGGTAGTGCGATACGTACTTTCCTTCCAGCATCCCGGCGTAAGCAAGGAGCTTCCCTGCCATGACAACCCCCTGACCTCCGAATCCTGCGATAATGATTTTCTCCTTCATTTTGCATCCTCCCCGGCTCCATTATCCCTGATAACTCCCAGACGGTAGTACTCGGTCATATATTCCTGAAGCCAACGGGCAGAGTTTACCGACGACATCCCCCAGTTCGTCGGGCACATGGAAAGCACCTCTACAAAAGTGTACCCTCGCCCCTCCATCTGGTATGTCAACGCCTTCTTGATTGCCTTCCTGGTTTTGATGATATGTTTCACATCGTGTACAGAAACACGTTCGATATAAACCGGAGCTTGAAGCTGATTCAGAAGTTCACACATCTTCAGAGGGAAGCCCGCCATTTGCGAGTCTCTCCCGAAGGGAGATGTCTTGGTCTTCTGGCCGATAAGGGTCGTGGGAGCCATCTGGCCACCGGTCATTCCATAGATCGCATTGTTGACGAATATGACGGTAATGTTTTCACCCCTGTTTGCAGCGTGTATAGTCTCCGATGTACCGATCGCAGCCAGATCGCCGTCGCCCTGATAGCAGATCACCATCTTGTCCGGCTGAGCTCGTTTCAGACCTGTGGCCACTGCCTGTGCCCTTCCGTGGGCTGACTCAGTGCCGTCACACTCGAAATACTTGTAGATGAGAACCGAGCACCCCACAGGTCCGACAATCACAGTCTGTTCCCGTATCCCGAGCTCGTCAATGATCGATGCAAGAATTTTATGCACAATGCTGTGCCCGCATCCGGGACAGTAGTGCAGCTTCACATCCTTAAGAGATTCAGGCCTTTTGTAGACAACATTCATTGGATACCTCCACGATCTTTTCAAGAAGCTCATTCTCATCCGGCAGCATCCCTGCAGTTCTCCCATAAAAATACACATTCTTGCAGCCAGCCACCGCGAGCCGTACGTCATCGATCATCTGCCCCAGGTTCATCTCAACGTCGATAAAGGCCCTCACCCGGTCGCTCTGGGCCAGCTCTGATATGATCCCGGAGGGAAAAGGCCAGAGGGTCTGAGGACGTATCATTCCCACCTTCAATCCCTCCTTCCGTGCCATCTGGATCGAAGCCTTGCAGACCCTGGAGGACGTCCCGAAAGAGACAATCACAAGCTGGGCATCGTCGATCATGTACTCCTCATGCCTCACTTCCTTGCTTTGTATTTCCCTGTATTTTTGCATCAATTTTATATTGTGCTGCTCCAGTGCCTCTGGAGGGGTGAGCCGCAGGCTCATCACTGTTCTCGGTGCTCTGTTCTTCGCGCCATCGAGCACATAATCCTTCGGAGGAACCAGCCGCTTGGACGGTTCAGGCAGCACAAGAGGTTCTGTCATCACGCCAAGGATACCGTCACCGAGCACGACCACAGGTGTTCTGTAGATGTCAGCAAGATCAAAGGCATCCACCATCATATGTGTGAGCTCTTCAACGCTCGCTGGTGCGAGCACGGGTGTGTAGTAGTCGCCGTGACCCCCACCTCTGGTGGCCTGAAAGTAGTCTGCCTGGGAGGGTGCGATATTCCCTAATCCGGGACCGCCACGGACGATGTTGACAATCACTGCGGGAAGCTCTGCCCCTGCGAGATAGGAGATCCCTTCCTGCATCAGGCTGATGCCCGGTGAAGATGAGGAGGTCATGGCACGCTTTCCCGCGCATGCAGCGCCCCATATCATATTGATCGAAGCAATCTCGCTTTCCGCCTGAATAAAACATCCTCCAACCTCAGGAAGCCTTTTTGCCATATAGGCAGGTACCTCATTCTGCGGGGTAATCGGATAACCGAAGTAGAATCTGCATCCCGCGATTATTGCCCCCTCGCACAGCGCTTCATTCCCTCTCATGAGTATCTTTTTTCCCATTTTTTTAACCCCTTTCACTGTGCTTTCAGCCTACTTGTAGACTTCGATACATACATCAGGACACATGATCGCACAAAAGGTACAACTGTTACAATCTTCTTTTTTTTGAAACACACAGTAGTGATAGCCTGATTTGTTGAAATTTGATGACATGGCGAGTACCGATCTGGGACAAGCAGTGATGCAGAGCTCACACCCCTTGCAGCGCTCCTTATCGATTTTCACCCGTTCCACAAAAGCCTCCTCCATTGCCGAACTGTAATTGACATAAAGCGTATTCCTCTTCTCTCGAAAAACGGTGTATCCGGAGGGAAAACCGATCCTGAAAGTGTTAGAATGACCGAGGTTTTCAAGAAAACCATTTTATCTTTTTTCATCCAGTACGATAAAAATAACAGTGGTGATACTTTTTTGCAAGGATAAATGTCCCATGAAAAAGAGTATGGCGATAGTCCTTTTCCTTCTCACTTTCTGTGCCGTGCATGCCCAGGACATCACTGTGATACCCAGCGGTGTGCTCGATACGGGCGACAGCGCACACGTCACGGGCGATTATGTGAGGGTCCGAAGCGGTCCGACCCTTGAGCACAGAATACTTGACAAGGTGAACAGCGGAACTTCGGTGAGTATACTCGAAAGAAGTGCTGCGGCGGAAAAAATCGGTGACATGGACAACTACTGGTACCGGATCAAAATAAAAGAAACTGGACTTGAAGGCTGGATGTACGGAAATTTTCTCAAGAGAGACACACCGATTGTGACTCAGGACATGCAACCCGAAAAAAGCCTTCCGATTCCCCCCGCCCAGACGGAACAGCCCAGACCCAGGCTCGTTTTAAAAGAAATCGGTAGCATTCCCCAGGGGGAATCGTTCGCATCCTCGGGTGACCTGAATCAAAACGGAGCAACAGAGATACTCCTCCTCCAGAAAGACGAACAGGGAAGATACTTCACCGCCTCTGCGTATGAACCTTCGGGTGAGGGGTTCAGTGAAGCATACCGCATCAGGTTTCGAAACGCATCGATTCAGCGTCTTTCGGTGTTCAGCCATCCCAATCTCACACAGCCGATCATCGCGGCTTCTGATGAACATTACACCTATCTGTACAGTTATGACACAGGGAAAAAGCTCCTTCGGCTTCTCTTGAAGCTCAGATCTCCGGCTGCGGCTTGCGGAGTGCTGGACGGCACAAATCCCTATATCGTGCACCTCAGAAAGAACAGGGTCGTGGATAATGATGGAACAGTCACCTACTATCTACAGGCAGAAAGAATCGAATACAGCAGGGGAAGAATACGGCTTGTGGATAGAGTTGAGTATGAGAAGCCTCTTCCCGTAAAAAATCTCCTCCTCTTTGATCTTGACAGCGACGGCAAGGACGAAATTATCACTGAGATCGGCGCAACCCAGTACGGTGGCGGTATCTGTGTGCTCAAGCAGTCGGACGGTGGGCTGACCCGGACGATAAATACCGGCATACCCACTTTCAACAGCAGCAGCTTTGTCCAGATGTGGGGTATGCAACAAAATGGAAAACCCGCACTCGTAATCTACTCAACAGATCCACACGCAGACACGGATGTGAATGTGGAATTCGGATTCATCTCTGCCTCGCTCCAGGGAAATACCCTCTCTGTGGACAAATTCAGACCGCTCAACAAACGGCTGGATGAGGTAAACAACGGCAGGCAGGTGGTACTGTATCAGAACGGGACTGGAGAGCTTCCCTTTCTCATCCTGGACCTCGACAAAGACACCGGTCGCTATATGGTCAAAAAGGTTTTCATTGATTCCCTCCCATGACAGCTTCCCACGTAGCGCTTGACAAAAAAAAGCAGGTGTGATGTAATTATGGAGGATCTGCAGTGTACGCTTTCTCAAGCTCCTTCAGTGTATCCAGCGTACTCAGACGGGTACAACTCAGTGAAAAGGAGGTGAGGCCCCAAAGGATTGTTCTCCCGTATCCTGTTGTTTCATGCAAATTTTGAAAAGGAGGAAGCTGTATGAAAAGAAAATTTCTCATTCTTTTGATCACAGTTGTGTTTCTGTTCAGCATCGCGTCCGTCAGCCTCGCGAAGGACAAACAGCACTTCGACGGTATAAGGATCGTGTTCTTCCCAGGCGGTCCTCCTGGCTGTCCCTTTGCCTCTGTGGTCTACAGGGGGGCCAGGGCAGCAGAGCTTGATCTCGGCTGCAAGGTGGATTACGTGTGGTCTGACTGGATCCCTGACAAGATGATTGCACAGTTCAAGGACGCGGTGGCAAAGCGGCCGGATGCAATCTGCATCATGGGCCATCCGGGACCGGACGCGTTTACCACTCTGGTTGACGAAGCGTTTGCCAAGGGAATCATCGTCACCAGCCAGAACACCTCGCTTCCGCCCATCGAATCGAAGTACAAAGCGGAGGGCTTCGGCTATGTGGGACAGGAGCTGTACCCTTCCGGTGTGATGCTCGCGAAGGGGGCGATGCAGCGGGCCAGGATGAAACCCGGTGACAGGGCCATGGTGTGGGGACTGGTGTCGCAGGAAACCCGAGGGCTCAGATCCCAGGGCTGCATCGATGCGCTGAAGGAAGCCGGGATGACGGTGGACTACATCGAAATATCGGACGCAATCAACACGGAGGCCCCCCTCGGAACACCTGTCTTCACAGGGTATGTCTCGAAAAATCCCGATGTGAAGCTCGTCATCACCGATCACGGCGGTCTCACCGCAACTGCGGAAACCTACATGAAAGCGACCCGCAGGAACCCCGGTGATATCTACGTCGCGGGATTCGATTTGAGCGCAGCAACAGTTGACGCGATTCGAAAGGGGTATGTGGGGGTGGTGCTCGATCAGCAGCCGTACCTTCAGGGGTATATCCCGATCCTGCAGGCCTGCCTGGCGAAAAAGTACGGCTTCTCTGGCCTTCACATCGATACAGGGGCTGCGCTGATCGACAAAACCAACATAGAGTTCGTTGCTCCTCTCGCACAGCAGGGCATCAGATAAACTCTAGAGAGAGAAAGGCTTGGTAAAGATGGCAGTGAATCCTAACGAAGCTCGCCTTGTGGTGATGGCGAATATAAAAAAATCCTTCGGAAAGGTAAACGTTCTGAAGGGAATAAACTTCCACGTGGGCGACAATGAGATTGTGGGCCTCGTGGGAGACAACGGTGCAGGGAAATCCACCCTCATCAAGATACTCACCGGAGTGCATCGACCCGACGGAGGTGAAATTTACTTCAAGGGGCAGAGAATCACCATCCATTCCGTTGAAAAATCGCGGGAACTGGGAATAGAAACCGTGTACCAGGAACAGGCACTCAGTGAGCAGCAGACTCTCTGGCGAAACATCTTCATGGGCAGAGAGATAAGGACGAATCTGGGATTTCTCAAGATCGATGAACAGAGAAGGGAAACAGAGCGAATTCTCAGAGAGCAGATGGGGTTCACCTCCAAAGCAATCACCACAGATTCAATTGTGAAGTCGCTTTCCGGCGGGGAAAAGCAGGGCGTTGCAATCGGGAGGGCGCTGTATTTCGACGCTGACCTGATCATTCTCGACGAGCCCACCATGGGTCTTTCGCTCGCTGAAACGAAGAAGGCGCTGGATTTCGTCCGGAACATCAAGGCGCGAGGAAAATCTGCCATCTTTATCAGCCACAACATCTACTACGTCTATCCTGTTGCAGATCGGTTCGTCATTCTGGACAGAGGCATGGTCGCCGGGGAGTTTCTCAAGAAAGAGATAACGCAGGATGTTCTTGTGGAGAAAATGGTACTGCTCGCGAAGACTGGAAAGATAACCTGAAAGGACAGATAGATGCGGAACGAGGCAAGGGGGAGGGAACTTCGTCTTGAGTTGAGCATTCTGGGAGTGTTCATTGGAATATTCCTCTTTTTCATAATCGGGAGCCCGAGCGTCTTCACCCGATTCGACATCTACTACTCCTTCATGTCCACAATCCCTTTCTCCGGCATCATGGCGCTCGCTGCGACCTTTGTCGTTGTCTCCGGTGAAATCGATCTTTCATTTCCGTCCATAATGGGTTTTGCTGGGTGGGTATTTGCAAAGCTCTCGAATGTCATGGTCAACAGGGGGATGAGTCCGGATCTGGTGATTGTTCTGGCCGCCTTAGTTTGTTTCGCGACAGGCATCTTTGCGGGGTTCATGAACGGCATTCTCGTGTTGAAAACCAGGATACCGTCTCTCGTTGCCACAATAGGAACCATGTTTTTCTGGAGAGGGCTCGTCAATGTCGCAGGGCAGGGGTTTGGTGAAACACTCGTGCCTCTGAAGGAGACGGTCTTGTTCAAGATATTCGTCGGCAGGCTCGGCGGTGTATTGCCTGCCCAGGCCATCTGGTTTTTGGCGCTCTCCGTACTGTTCTGGCTTGCGTTAAAACGGCACAGGTTCGGTGCCCATGTGCTCATCGTGGGAGACAATGTGCAAAGCGCACGGATGATGGGTATACGGGTCACCGGAATCAAAATGATCGTTTTCATGCAGATGGGGTTTTTTGCATCACTTGCCGGAATTCTCGCCAGCCTCGAGGTGACGTATCTTTGGCCATCCATGGGTGAGGGTTACCTCTTGAGAACCCTCGCTGCTGTATTCGTCGGGGGAACCTCGGTGTTCGGCGGAATGGGGACGATCTTGGGAACATTCATCGGCGCGATCATCATCGGTTCCCTTGAAGGAGGTATCGTCGCAATCGGCCTGACCGGGTTCTGGACCCAGCTCATCTACGGGTTGATCATCGTGGTGTCTCTTTCCATCTACTCCTATTTCAGACAGCGGGAATAGCCTTTCATTCAATCTCACTTCCCAAAAAATTGAACTTCCAGATAACCATCATTGAAGAAATCTGAGGATGCATTAAAAATATTTCCCGATAGTATGTAACCTTTCTCCTTTTCTCGCGTCTAACTGAGAAAATACCAATGGAAGGAGGTTTCACCATGAGCAAAAGAATCGTTTTTGTGATTTTCGTCGCTGCGCTGGTGATTTTCATTCCCCTCAGTCTCGCCTTTGCAGGAAACAGAAGTGGAGTGCCTTCTGGTTCAGGTGGGAGCGGGAGCCCAGATATTCAGTCCACGCAGACACGAATGAGAAATCAGGACCAGCAGTGTGAGGAAGAGCCGCTCATGACGCAGGACAGGACAAGGGAACGGCTGCGGGATTCAGAAGAGCCGCTCAGGACCCGTGACAGAGAACGGCTCCAGAAACTTGACGAAGAAAATGCCTACCTTGCATCCGATGGCAAAACCTACGAGTGGAAGAGAAACTACACTGTTAAGGCTCAGAAATACGAGGAATCGCAAAACGTCCAAGCGCTGAACAGCTACCTTAACAGGATCGCAAACCGATTCCGCTTCCAGCATGAGAAGGATGTGGAGGGATTCGTGAAATGGGCACAGCAAAACAAGCCCTGGAATTTGTAGCAGATCACGATTACCTTATGCACATAAGGAAGGCTTTCTCTTCTAGAAAGCCTTCCGGAAGGTTCTCCGGTATCGGAGTGCCCTCCGGAAGGCTTTTCCAGGGAGGGCCGGATTTATTTCAGACATACAACACCCTGGGGATCGTTTTGAGCAGCTCGAGCCGTTTTGAAGAACTGGTAGAAGACTACAAGGACATGGTATTCAACGTGCTCTTCCGACTGAGCGGCGATTACCACCTGAGTCAGGACCTCTTCCAGGAAACCTTCATTCGCGTATACAGGGGGTTGAAAAATTTCCAGTCCAGATCAAAGCTCTCCACATGGATCTACTCGATCGCAGTCAATGTATTCCGGGATCACATGAGAAAGAGGTCGTGGAGGCTTTTAAAAAACGAGAAACCTGCGGATGGTTTAGGACACGGCATAGATGAATACAACCCTGAAATCCAGTTCATTCGGAAACAGGAGCAAGAGGAAATCCAGAAAAAAATCTGCCGTCTCAGAGAATCGATACGTGTTCCACTGGTGCTCTACTACATCGAAGGAATGAATCTTCAGCAGATCGCAGAGATCACAGAAAGAAGTAGCTCTGACATAAAGGTCTCCCTTCACAGGGCACGAAAAAAATTGAAGGAGATACTCCAAAAGGAGGGACCTGAAGATGAGTGAACAGTTTCACGATGAAACGATGAAAAAACGGCTGCAAGCGCTTTCGAGGATTACCGCTCCTCAGTCTTCACTCGACGTGCTTATGCGCAGGGTAAGAGAGGGAGAGACAGAAGAGAAAGACTCATATTCTTCTTTTCTCACCTTTCTTATGACTGTGCGGCAGCTCTTCGCATGGAAAGTCCTCGCTGCTGTGGTGGTCACTCTCTT
>Ga0180438_10002271_pt1 | contig 31959 bp, 44 predicted proteins | sample SS_ome_12_FD_132455 | JGI IMG/M metagenome (GOLD analysis project Ga0180438, IMG submission 132455) | Hypersaline lake sediment archaeal communities from the Salton Sea, California, USA - SS_3_D_2 metaG | ecosystem: Environmental > Aquatic > Non-marine Saline and Alkaline > Hypersaline >... | reverse complement strand
TGATTTTCGTAATAGCATCATAGTCATGACCAGCAATGCCGGTGCCGAGCTTATTAAGCGCGATATGAGCCTCGGTTTTGCTGCCCATGTCGATGGCGAGGGAAAACAGCAGGTGGAGTACGAGAAAATGAAGGAGAAAGTGCTTGCGGAGATGAAGAAAATTTTCCGACCCGAGTTCCTTAACCGCATTGATGCTACAGTCGTGTTTCACGCTTTAAATAAAGAGCACATCCGCCAGATTGTTGACTTGATGCTTAGCCAGGTTGCCACTTCTCTTATGGAAAAGAATATTACCTTGGAAGTAACTGATGAAGCTAGGAATTTTATAGGCAGTAAGGGTTATGACCCTGTTTTTGGAGCCCGCCCCTTGCGTCGCACCATCCAGAATTTGGTTGAGGATCAGCTCTCCGAAGCTCTGCTGCGCGGTGAATTCCTGCCTGGAGACACAGTGGTTGTGGATTGTGTAGAGGAGAAAATTGCAATGAAACCATTAGTTAAGGAGGCTGCGTAAATATGGCCCAAGAAGTAATTGAGGCGCCGCTACCTGGGAAAATAGTACGTGTTGATGTGAATGTGGGTAATACAGTGAAGGAGGGTGGTGTGATTTGCATCATAGAAGCTATGAAAATGGAAAATCCTATATTATCTCCAGCAAAAGCCTCAGTCATAGAGGTGGCAGTTTCACCAGGACAGGCAGTTAAGACTGGAGAAAAGATAGTCGTTATTGAGTATTAGGCACCTTGGCCAGCAGACTTGAAATCTAACAATCGGGACAAGTCCAAATTCAAAAGTGTCTTCATCTGTCAGCAATGTGGCAAGGAAAGCCCTAAGTGGTTAGGGCACTGTCCTGATTGCCAGGCATGGAATAGCTTCGTAGAGACCAGGGTCGCTTCATCCCGTGCTCCCAGTCGGCTTCACGCTAAAGGAAACAGCCTCCAGGAACTTTCCCAAGTGGAGAAGGGTGACTTTCCTCGCTTTCACCTTGGTTTTGCTGAGGTGAATCGAGTTCTGGGGGGTGGTTTAGTTCCAGGCTCTCTGGTGCTTGTTGGTGGCGAGCCGGGGATAGGCAAGTCCACGCTTTTACTCCAGCTTTCAGCGATGATGGCTGAGAATAATAAAGTTGTCGCCTATATCTCCGGTGAGGAATCCATCAATCAGGTTAAACTTAGAAGTGAGCGCCTCGGCATAAGGGGCAAAAGGATATACTTCCTCTCTGAGTCCGATTTAGCTGCAGTATTGGAATGCTTGGAAGAACTTTCTCCTGAATTGGCGATTATCGATTCTATTCAGACTATGTATTTGGAGGATGTAGCCGGCATGCCGGGCAGTATTTCCCAGGTACGGGAGTGTACTTGGAGGTTGGAGAGGTGGGCAAAACAGAATGATGTGCCCCTTTTAATCACGGGGCATGTGACTAAAGAGGGAGCCATCGCAGGGCCAGGAACGCTAGAACATATTGTCGATGTGGTGCTTTACTTTGAAGGTGAGCCATTTAGCAGTTACCGAGTACTACGCAGTGTAAAGAACCGTTTCGGCTCCACTAACGAGGTAGGAATATTTGAGATGAGCGATAGCGGATTGATAGAAGTGGATAATCCCTCTCAGGTTTTCTTATCCGCATATAAGGATGGAACTATTGGTTCAGTGGTGGTGCCCACTCTTGAGGGAAGTCGGCCTTTGTTGGTCGAGATTCAGGCTTTAACTACCCCTAATAATTTTACTCCACCAAGGCGCATCGCTAACGGCGTCGATTTTAATCGGCTGCTGCTGATAATTGCTGTGCTCACCAAGCGTGCCGGGTTAAGGCTTTTTAACCAGGATGTTATAGTCAATGTCACGGGCGGCTTGAGGGTCAATGAGCCGGCGGTTGATTTAGGAATCGCCGCAGCCATTGCATCCAGTTTCCACGATAGTAAGCCGACTTCGAGCTTGGTTGTTTTGGGAGAACTGGGTTTGAATGGGGAGCTTAGAGGAGTACCGCAGCTGGAACGAAGAATCGCCGAGGCTGTTAGGCTGGGCTTTAAATCCTGCCTTATCCCTAGACTTAAATCCAAAGCTTCCCTAGACTCTGCCAAAATTGAACTGATCGAGGTTAACTCGGTGGCTGAAGCTCTAAGGCTAGGACTTAGCAAGAGCAAGTAAGATGTCAGCTATGAGGGAACGCAGCAATCCCAAACTGGGAGTGGTTATAGTTGCCGCTGGGGGTGGTCAGCGGATGGGTGGCATAAACAAAAGTTTTGCTCACTTAGGGGGGAAACCGCTACTCGCTTGGGCTGTGGACACTTGTCACAGATGCAGATTGGTTCAGCAGATAGTCCTGGTATTGAATGATAAGGGTTTGACTCGGGGGAAGAAATTGAAAGAGGAGCGAGGCTGGTCCAAAGTTGTTATATGTTCAGGGGGAGCAAGGCGACAGGATTCGGTTGGGGAAGGGCTACACATGTTAAACGATTGTGATTGGGTCATGATTCATGATGGAGCCCGCCCTTTCTTGACTGTGGACTTGATTGAAGATGGACTAGAGGCGGCTAGGGAAACTGGGGCTGCGGTAGCAGCAGTGCCAGTTAAGGATACTATTAAGCTTGCTGCTGGCGAGAGATTGATTAAGGAGACACTTCAGCGAGACAGGTTATGGGCGGCGCAAACCCCGCAGATATTCAGCTTCGATGTAATAACCAAGACTTACGGGAAGTTGGCGGCAGAAGTCACGGATGATGCCGCTGCTGTGGAACACCTGGGGTACAAGGTCAAGCTTTACATGGGCAACTACAATAATATAAAGGTAACCACACCCGAGGATTTGGCATTGGCAAGAATCATCGCCAAAAGCATCTGAGTTTTGCCTATGTCTGTGTTAAATTAAAAGGGAAACTATGGCAAAAACGTCGAACCAAGAAAAGTCAAGGTTCATAGCAAGCTTTCGTCTGAAGCCAAGCCAGTCATTCGCGGGCTTGAAGGCACAGATCACCACAGCTGATGGCTATGAACTTTCCTTCCACGATGACATGGTATGGGTCGGATTTGACGCTACGTCAGATAAGTGGCTGACAGGCTAGATACAGGAACTCAAGCATTAAGAACTCTCTTGGCGATTCTCACGATCCAGAAAGGGTATCCATTCGATTTGGAACCTATCCAATGGATCGAGGATAAGCCCAGAGATGAGTCCGGCATAGCAAACTATGTCTTGGGCAGATTGGGGCTGGACTTGACTGTGCAAAAGGAACCTCCCACCATAAGGACCGAGCATATCCACGACGGGGAGATTTATGCTCATCTCGCGAGTAATAACGCGTACTATCGGTATGCATTGTTGGACTATTCAGTAGCCTTGTCCTTCCCACGGGAGTCGATTGTCTTCTGTGCTAGGTCGGTGGAGTGGGTTGAGAAATACTTTGATGCCGTCAGGCGGTCGTTACCGGGGCGAACGAAATCAGGCAAACGCAAGTTGATGAAGGCCGGCCTGAAATTACCGGGAAAGTATCTTGACCGATTCTTCGAGATTGCCAACGAGACGGTGATAGCCAGGCATCCGGGCGACCCAAACAAGATCCGATCTCCTAGGATTGAGGAGATCACGTTCTGTGTTTCCTTCAGCCGGGTAGTGTTAGACAGGTTTGCGGCTTTCCTGTGGTATAAGTTATCTGATGAGATTCCATCGCAATGGAAGTATCCTCCGAATGAACGACCGCCAAGTGAATTATTCGCAGCCAACAACTCTAGCCAGATTAGTAGCCTGAAGCAAATCCTCAGCGGCCAACTGCCCTGAGACTGTGAACATCGGGCTTACGCCCGTCTGTTAAGGTTAGAGGCTTCGCGTGCTAATTCCTTACAAACGCTTGCTTTGTTATCTAGTAAGACAAAATAGGGATTGGTGTAGCTGCGGTATTATTCTTGATTGCTTTTCCGACACTATCGGATGTAGCTGTGAATGTTGACTTCAGGTTTATTATAACCATTGACGAAGAGCGAGCGGAGGGGTATTATCATGATAGTAACGGATATGGAAATTCTGGATAAAGGAGGTAGTATATGGGAACATATATTATGCTGTTTGGATTCACACAGCAAGGAATAATGAACGTAAAGGAGAGTCCTGCCAGGGTCGAAGCGGCTAAGAAAACCTGTCAGGCTATGGGAGCGAGGGTGAAGGACTTTTATGCGGTGATGGGTATGGACCGGTACGATACACTTTTTATTTTGGAAGCGCCAGACGACGAAACAATAGCCAGGGCAGCTTTGGCTATCGGCTCGCTAGGGAGCGTGCACACTGATGCTCATCGTGTCTTCACAGAGGACGAATACAGAAGAATCATCGCAGCATTGCCCTGAGTAGCTATCTAGCCCGCCGGGGCAAATGACGGGGGAGCAGTCAGGACATAAGCAAAGCTCTATACTGAGGGTTACAGTAACGTAAAGTTAACTGTAGTTTAGGATTTGGCCTTAGGACGAATCATCACGCGAAAATGGAAAGAGGGGAAATAAGGGTTGGCATTGGCTATGATAGTCACCCTTTGGTTTCGGGGCGGAGGCTGATTTTGGGTGGTGTTGATGTCCCTTATCACAAGGGCTTGTCGGGTTGGAGCGACGCTGATGTGGCAACCCATGCCATAGTAGATGCTCTGTGTGGTGCTGCTGACCTGGGAGACATTGGCACTTTATTCCCCTCCCAAAAACTGGAATACAAAGATATCCCAAGCTTGGTTTTGTTAGGCAGGACCAGCGAACTACTTAAAGGCAAAGGATTCAGGGTGGCTAACATTGATGTTACCATCATGGCTCAAAGTCCCAGGCTCTCGCCTTTCATCCCCGAAATGAGGGAACGCATCAGCCAGGCCCTTGGTGTGGATTCAACACAGGTGACAGTTAAAGCCACTACTACTGAGGGTTTAGGCTTCATCGGCAGGGAGGAAGGAATAGCCGCTCAATCCGTAGCTTTAGTCCAAAAGATGGAAAGCTAGATTACCACCATTTCGTAGCTCGGCTTGTCCTCTTTCCAGGAAATTACAAATTTAACCTTCTTTCCCTCTACTAAGTACTTCTCGCTTTGGCTGCGGAGCTTTTTAAAGTCCATCGATTCCAAGAAAGCTTTGAGAATCTCGATCCTATCCTCAAGTTTTTCATCCTCCTGCCCACTTTCCATATACTGGTTTACTGAATTCCAGAATTCCTCCCTGGCTGTAGTTTCTATGCAGTGGGAGAGGCTGGGGGAAAGCTCGATTCCATCCATATTTCTATTTGTATCACCAAGGGGTAGGCGTGGTCAAAATTTGACAATTTTGACGTAGTTCGTTAAGATTATTATTGACATATGTTCATAATTAGTAGCGAAGATGGGGTGATTTTTAATGGCTAGGCCAGCAAAGTTGCGATGCGTGGCCCAGTTTCCGAATGTAGGGTTTTTTAGGCCGGTGGGTGTACCGGTAAATGCTTTGCATGGTGTTTGCCTCTCGCTTGAGGAAGTTGAGTCTATCCGCCTTAAGGATTTAGAGGGACTGGAGCAGGAGGAGTGTGCTCAGCAGATGCGAGTTTCCAGGCCAACTTTCCACCGCATATTAGAGTCGGGTCGAAAAAAACTGGCCGATGCTCTGATTAATGGCAAGGCAATTCAAATCGAAGGGGGCAATTTTGAACTTCCTCAGCGGCGCTTTATATGTGGCGATGATGGACATGAGTGGAACGTGCCTTTTGAGGCTATGGCACAGAGGCTTCCTTTGTCTTGCCCGAAATGTCTGAGTGGGAATATAGAGCCCATGCCTTTGCCTGCGTTTGGTTTAGGCAGAGGACACGGCAGGGGATTTCGCGGTGGCAGGCGATGGTGAAAAAATAAAAGGAGAGGAGGTGATGGAGATGCCGTTTGGAGATGGAACTGGACCGAGGGGACTAGGGCCAATGACCGGAAGGGGCACTGGCTTTTGCACTGGTTTTGGCGCGCCGGGCTTTGCCAACCCAATGCCTGGTTACCCACACCCTTATAGTTATGGTCCTTCAGCACCGGTATGGCCTGGGCGGGGCTATGGCTTTGGTCGTGGCTTTGGTCGTGGCTGGCGGAGATGGGGACCTTATGGTTACCCTTGGTGGTAAAGTTTAGATTTTCTTAAGGGGGCGAGGAAATGTGGCCCTGGTTTGGATTTTGGCATCCTTGGGCATGGCCTGGATATAGAATGCCTTACGGATATCCGTGGGGAGGATATGGTTATACTTGGGGAGCTATACCTAAGGAGGAAGAGATGGCCCTGCTTGAAGAGCAGGAAAGATGTCTGACTAGAGAATTGGATGGAGTGAGAAAGAGGCTTGAAGAACTTCGGAAATAGAAAGGAGGTGAAGAATGCCTTATGGATATGGTAGAGGATTTGGAAGGGGAGGATGGGGATTTGGCTTTAGAGGAAGCTCTCCTCCCTGGCCTTATGTTGGTCTAGGGAGAGGAGGGTTGCCTAGATGTGGCTATTTCCTCAGTGGTGCTGTGGGGATGCCCGCCCCGCCGGGTTATCCCTCTTATGGTAGCCCTGGGGCTATGCCATATGGTTATGCCGGGGCGCCTATGGGAACAGTGCCAGGAGCAGACCCTTATGCTCCGCAGATGACCCGGGAGCAAGAGCTGGATTTCCTGAGGAGCCAGGCTGAAGCAATAAAGGGGCAATTGGAGCAAATTGATGCTAGAATAAGAGAACTGGAGACGGACTAAGTTGAAGAGAGGTGCATCGTGAAAATTGCAGTATCAGCAACAGGGCTTGACTTAGATGCTGAGGTAGACCCTCGCTTTGGAAGGTGCCAATACTTCATTATCGTTGACCCCCAGAGCATGCAATTTGAGGCCTTGGATAACTCTAATGCCATGGCTGCCGGTGGGGCAGGCATCAGCACAGCCCAGATGATTGCCAGCAAAGGGGTAGAGCTTGTGCTAACGGGTAATTGTGGGCCCAATGCCTACCAGACGCTATCAGCCGCAGGGCTTCAGGTGATCACTGGCGTTGACGGCAGAATAAGGGATGCTATTGAAGCCTATAAAACAGGCAAGTTTCAATCAAGCACTCAACCCAGTGTAAGCTCCCATTATGGGATGGGTATGGATATGGGGTCTGGAATGGGCATGGGCAGAGGCATGGGCGTGGGTAGAGGCATGGGGCGAGGCGTGCAAATGGGGCCAGAAATGATGCCCCCAGCAGCGCCTCAAGCTATGGACTCGGAGCAAGAGATAGAGATGCTTAAATCTCAGGCTCAGACGATAGCACAGCAGCTAAATGAGATTCAACGTCGCATCGAAGAGTTAGAGAAAGGGAGGTAAGCTATGCCAATTTATGAGTATCAGTGCATTCACTGTGGACAAAGGTTCGAAGTTCGCCAAGCCATTGGCGAAGATGGTTCCAAGTTGAGTTGTCCCAAATGCAATGCTGGAACCCCGAAGAGACTCTTTTCTTCATTTTTTAGCCCTGGCTCAAGTGGAACTGAATCCTCAGAGATGAGTTGCCCGACTTGCAGCTCTGGAGTCTGCGGACTCCCGCAGATGGGGTAAAATAAAAAAACAGTTCTTATTAGGGAGGAGACTTATGCCTAGAGGAGATGGCACAGGCCCTTTTGGCCAAGGGCCAGGAACAGGAAGAGGAATGGGGCGTGGTCAGGGAAAGGGAAAGGGAAGGATGGGTGGAACCCGCCCTGGGGCAGGGCCCAGCGGAAATTGTTTGTGTCCTAGTTGTGGGACAAGGATTTCCCACCAGGCGGGTGTTTCCTGCTATAACTTGAGTTGCCCCAAGTGTGGTGCAAAGATGATTAGGGAATAGAATGATAATATCTGTTGCCAGTGGGAAAGGTGGCACGGGAAAGACGCTGGTAGCTAATAGCTTAGCTCTTTCTCTAAGCGGTAAGTTTGAGGTTCAACTGTTAGACTGTGATGTGGAGGAACCCAATGCTCACATTTTTCTGCGTCTAGCTCTGAATCAAGGCTGCCCTGTTTATGTTCCCATCCCCAAGGTGGACGATACAAAATGCACCTATTGTGGTAAATGCGCCGAGGTCTGTGCCTATAATGCTATTGCGGTGCTCAAGGAAAAAGTACTCATCTTCCCTGAGCTTTGTCATGGTTGTGGAGCATGTTCCTATTTATGCCCTGAGTCTGCTATTACTGAGGAGGGAAGAGAGGTGGGAGTCGTCGAAAGAGGCGATTTAGGGGATTTAGAATTAATTCAAGGAAGGCTGGCCATTGGCGAAGCGATGGCCCCTCCTGTAATCCGGGAGGTGAAGAAGTATATCGATCCTACAAAAGAAGTCATTGTTGATGTTTCTCCAGGAACTTCTTGTCCCGTAGTGGAGACAGTAAAAGGGAGCGATTTTTGTCTCTTGGTGACCGAGCCTACCCCTTTTGGGCTGAATGACCTTTCACTGGCAGTTGAAGCAGTGGGAAAGCTGGGCATTCCATGCGGGGTAGTCATTAATCGTGTTGGGGTAGGAAGCGAGGCAGTTGAGCGATATTGCCATCAACAGGGGATACCAATTTTACTGAAAATCCCTTTAGATAGAAACATCGCCATGTTCTATTCTAGAGGAATTCCTTTGACAGAAGGGATGCCTGGGTGGCGTAAGGAGTTTCTCAGACTTTTTCAGGACATCAAAAGTATAGTTGCTGCTAGGTGGGTGGCAAAATGATGGCTTGGCAGGAAGTTGCCGTAGATGGAGAAAAACATCTCAAGCGGTTGGTAGATATGTATGAAGAGCTTGGCTTTGAACTTTACCTGGAGCAAGTCAAGCCTGAGGAAGTTGAGCAATGCACCCAATGTCTAGAGGAGAGCGGTGAAAAGATATACCGAGTCTATGTGCGGCGCAAGTCGGAAGTTCAGGAATAAATGAAAGAAATCGTGGTTCTAAGCGGCAAGGGAGGAACAGGTAAGACATCTATAGTGGCATCCTTTTCGGCCTTAGCCCAAAGCAAGGTATTGGCCGACTGTGATGTAGATGCCGCTGACCTTCATCTCCTTCTCAAACCCGTAGTCAAGGAGGAAAAGGAATTCTGGAGTGGGCAAGTCGCAGTTATCGACAAAGGGAAATGCACAGAATGTGGTTTATGTCAGGAACTATGCCGCTTTGAGGCCATCAGAAATTTTGAAGTAGACCCTGTATCTTGTGAGGGTTGTGGCTTCTGTTACCAGGTTTGTCCTGTAGATGCTATCGCTATGGAAGACAGCATGGCCGGGCATTGGTTCATTTCTCAAACCGAATACGGTTATCTGTGCCATGCTAGGTTGTGCATTGCCCAGGAAAACTCCGGGAAGTTGGTGGCACTGGTGCGGCAAAATGCCAAGCTCATTGCTGAGGAACAAAATCTTGAATATATCATCACAGACGGGCCTCCGGGCATAGGGTGTCCGGTTATCTCCTCACTATCGGGGGCAAGTTTGGCATTGCTGGTGACCGAGCCCACGCTGTCGGGGATACATGACCTTGAGCGTGTCATTGGTGTGTGCCGTCATTTCAGCGTTCCTGTTTTAGTTTGTATAAACAAATATGACCTCAATGAAGAGAATACATGTCAAATTGAAAGCTATTGTGGTAACGATGGCATAGAAGTAGCGGCAAGGATTCCCTTTGATAATGTAGTGACCGAGGCAATCATTCAGGGTTTGCCTGTGGTAGAATATTCCGACAATAAAGTAACGCAACAAATAGAAGAGCTGTGGCGGATTATTCCAGCGAAACTAGGCGAATAGGAGGGAAGGAATGCCTATTTATGAATATAAATGCCAGGAATGCGGGAAGATTTCAGAGATATTTCTCCGCAGCATTGAGAGCCGAAATATCCAATGTCCATTATGCGGCAGCAGCAAGTTAGAGAGGATTCTCTCTGCCTCTTATGCTTTGCGGACTGATACTCCTGCGGCAGGCACGACCTGTTGTGGCAGGACGGAACGCTGTGAGACGCCTCCTTGCTCTCTGGATGACACTTGCAGGAGGGATAGCAAATGAGATACGCAGTACCTGTGGTAGAGGGCAAAGTGGCTGCCCATTTTGGCCATTGCAGCCATTTTGCCTTATTTGATGTTGATGAGGAGACCATGGCAGTTGTGAGCAAGCAAATCATACCGTCGCCAGGACATCAACCTGGGCTTCTCCCTGCATGGCTGGCTGAAGAGGGGGTTTCCGTTGTGATAGCTAGTGGCATGGGTTCCAGGGCCCAGGCTCTTTTCAGTGAAAGTCGCATTGAAGTCGTTGTTGGCGTGCTTGGTGATGATCCTGAGAAGGCTGTTTTGGGTTATGTAAAAGGGGAGTTGGCAAGAGGCGATAACATATGTGACCATTAGAGGTAGACTATCGAGATGAATAATGATGGCGCCAATGTTATGAGCATTTTGGGACTGACCAAATCTTGGCAGTAAGTTTTTTGATTAGGAAGTTTTCTTAGATACGGAATTAGTAAAGGGGCAAAGATGGTCTTAAGATATTTTAGAAATAAGTATGCTACTACCATGGATCTAGAGGATGGTTCTCTTTTAGTGCGGGCTACTTTAGAGGACGGCTTCTTCGCCGGTACAGTGGAGATGGAGGTGAAGGTTCCCGATCTAGAGATAGCTTCAATCAAGGGAGAAATAGAGCGAGCATTCAATGAAGAGTGCCAAGAAGCTATTCCTCTGCTTCAGGAAGCGGTAGGTTTGCGGGTAGGAAGTGGGATTAACAGGACAATCACTGATTTAATCGGAGGTTCAGAGGGCTGTCCCAAGCTGGCAGACCTGATCCTCGAGTGCATTGATGAAGTTATCCTTCGGTTTACCCTGCCTACGATAAGGGAAACGCAGTCAATAGACTGGAAAGAGCGAATAGAAGGTATGAAGGAGATGCTCAGGAAAAACCCCGGTATGCTAGGTAGTTGTATCGCCTTCGCGAAAGATAGCCCGTTACTACAAGGGGTGGAGTTGGAAAAGTAAATTTTAGGAGGTTAAATGTCAACACTGACATTTGCAAGAAGTAAGATTGTGGGCATTGAGTGCCCAGATGAGAATACTTTCCTCGCCCACGGATTGCTGGACGATTATGTTTATGCTTTGGAGCTTGACGTTGAAGTGAAGTTGCCAGATTTTGAAATCGCTAGTGTTCATGGAAGGTGGAAGAGATACACTACCCCGGAATGTACCAAGGCTATCGCCAAGCTACAGAACGCTGAGGGGTTGCGTATTCCTGAGAAGGACTTTGCGCGGAAAATACGCCGGGTAGTAGGGAAGGAAGGTTGCACTCATTTCGCCAATTTACTAATCGAGTGCTGCGATGGGATTATGCAAGCAGCGGCTTATGGGGAATGGAAGGAGCTCAAAGAAAAAAAGGCTGCTCCCGAAAAGGAAGGGTATCTGAAGAAGAAGTTTGAAGGCATCCCAGGTTTGAAAGATAGCTGTATGGCTTATTCGAGAATGGGCAAATGAAAGGCCTTGATTTCAGTGAGCTAAATTGATTATCGATCTTCATGTGCATACTAAAGCGCTTTCCAGCGATAGCAGTCTGGATCCTGAGGAAGCGATTAAGGAAGCAATAAGGATAGGGTTGAATGGCATCTGTTTTACAGAACATAATAAGATTTGGGAAACAGAGGAAATTCGCCGCCTAAGCCAGAAGTGGGGGTTTCTGGTGGCAAATGGTGTAGAGGTAGATACCGTTGAAGGACATGTGCTAGTTTTTGGCTTGCATAGGGATTTCGAGAGGATTATCCATGTGCAGGAGCTTCGAGAAATGGCCAACCAGGCAGGCGGGGTGATGATTGCTGCCCATCCTTTCAAAAGTTTTCGTGTTTTTGGCGTTTCTGACTTGAGCCTTTCTCCAGAGCAAGCTTCTCAAAGACCTATTTTTAAGTCGGTAGACGCCCTTGAGGGGTTTAGCGGAAAGACGGCCGAGAAAGAAAATATCTTGGCGCAGGATGTAGCCCAGATTTTGGGAATGAATATGACAGGTGGGAGTGACTCCCATTCCTGGGAAGCAATAGGTAAATGCGTGACCATTTTCGGAAACAATATTAAGGACGAGGCTGGACTTGTTGAGGAATTAAAGAGAGGCCGATTCCAGGCGGCTTACTTTCGGAAATAAAGAGGAAAATGATTATTGTTGGTCTTACAGGAAGTGTGGGGACAGGCAAAAGCACAGTAGATAATTTTTTTAGGGAACTGGGAGCTTACATCATTGATTGGGATGAACTAGCTCGGGAAGTAGTCCGGCCTCATTTGAAAGCCTGGGAAGAAATAGTAGAGTATTTTGGAAAGGATATTTTAAATGAGGATCTGACCCTTAATCGGCAAAAGATAGCTGATATGGTATTCCCCGACCAAGAAAAGGTGGCAAAGCTAAATCAGATGGTTCATCCCCAGGTCTTTAAGGAAGACGAGAGAATCACGAATGAGATAAAAAGCCTTGACCCTGATGCTTTAATCATCAAAGATATTCCGTTGCTGACTGAGGTCGCTCGTCCTCTATTTGTCGACAAAATAGTCGTCGTCGCTGCCAGTGAGCAAACCCAAATAAGACGATTAGAAGAAAGGGGAATGAGCAGGGAGGATGCTAAGAACAGGATAGAGTCTCAGCTTCCTCTTGAGGAAAAAATCAAATTTGCCGATTTCGTTATCGACAATGATGGGTCGCTTGAAGAGACAAAGAGACAGGTGCAGGAAGTATATGCTCTGTTAAAGAAAGGAGAGCAGCATGGAAAACTTGGGTAAGTGGGGAACTCTGGTCAGGAGATTGGAAGCTCTGCTGCGGCTAAAGACGTTCCCTGTAGCTATTAAACTTTTGGAAGATTCCGAAGAATTAGACAGAAATAGATGGGTACGACGGCCAAAGAATCTTACTTTGTGCCAGTTGATAAACATTGTCCGCAATTTTGATTGGACGGTGGGTGTTACCGCCGATGATTTTCCCATCGAATGTGCCAGCATTGTAGGGCTTGTAGGCTTCAATGATTTACCAGAGCCGTTGAAGAACGGGACGTTTAGAAGCTTGGTATGGTGTAAGACTAAGGAAGATGGGAGGAAGTTTGAAGAGTCGATTTCAAGAATACCTGCAGGCAAGTATAAAGCCATAATGCTTGCACCTTTGGTTTATGACCCTTTTGACCCTAATATAGTCTTAATCTACGCTAACCCGGCACAGATGATTTTGGTTGTGAATGCTCTTCAGTTTGAAGACTATGAGCGACTTCAATTCTATTGTGTCGGAGAGAGCTCTTGTTCCGACGCCATTGCACACTGCTACCTTTCGGGGAAACCATCTTTAACGATACCCTGCTATGGCGAGAGGAGGTTTGGCCATGCCCAGGATGATGAATTAGTGATGGGTTTGCCGCCCCAATATGTTGAAAAGGTGGAAAGGAATTTGGAGGAGCTTTATAAGAGAGGTGTTTGTTATCCAGTTTCTTACGCTGGCGCCCAACTGGATATAACTTCAGTGATGCCTCCCGGCTATCTGCAGACTTTCGGTAATGAGATAGGGCTTGAGGGAATACAAATGCCACTAAGGAAGATAACGCGGTGGTGAAGAAGCTGGGGGTGACTAATTCATGGCAGAATTACCAAATGGAGGTGATTTGGTGAATAAAATTGAGGCAAAATCAGAGGAAGCACTGAACGAAGTGCTTGTCCCTGGGACAATGCGCAGCCTGGTACAGATGAACTTGGTTCGCAGCATTGAAGTCAAGGATGGCAAGGCGAAAATAACCTTGGCTTCGACTGCTATTCCCGTCCAATACCATAGTTGGCTGAATGACAAAGCGGCGGCAGCAATTAGTGAGCTTCCCGAGGTGGAAGAAGCTGTGGTTGAGCTTGTCGAAGCTAAACCCAAAGAGCTTAATCAGGTTCAGAAAATAGTAGCGGTGATGAGTGGTAAGGGAGGAGTAGGCAAATCCCTAGTGGCTGGTTTACTGGCTACTTCTCTTGCGCGGGAGGGAAAGAGCGTTGGCATACTTGATGCTGATATTACTGGCTCCAGTATCCCTAAAATGTTTGGTATAAATGCTCATCCCAGCGGTAGTGAGACAGGTATTTTACCCATATCATCGAGGTCTGGAATTGAGATTATGTCCATGAACCTACTCTTGCCCAGCGAGGATGAGGCGGTTATCTGGCGAGGTCCTCTCATGTCCAAAGCAATCACACAGTTTTGGGAAGAAGTCCTTTGGGGCAAGCTGGACTATCTCATAATAGACTTGCCACCGGGCACAGGTGATGCCCCGTTAACAGTGCTCCAGGTAATACCAATCTCAGGGGTGATCGACGTTTTTACCCCGCAAGAGTTGACAGAGATGATAGTAAGGAAGGCGGTGAAGATGGCGCAGAAGATGAATGTTCGCGTGTTAGGGGTAATAGAAAATATGAGCTACCTCACGTTACCTGATACAGGTAAGAAAATGGAAATTTTTGGTAGGAGCAGGGGGGAGGAGATGGCTAGCGCTTCTGGTGCTCCTCTTTTGGGAACGTTGCCCATTGATCCAGAGTTAGCCAGGCTGTGCGATGCGGGAGAAATTGAGAGGTACAGTTCAGACACCGTATCTGAAATGTCAGCCAATGTCGTTGCTGCTCTCAATGGAAAAGGTGAAGGGTAGCTATATATTGCTGGTTGAGCTTGCTACTGGGAAAGATATCCTTGTAGGGAAGCTAGGTTATGTTTCTTTCCCTGAAGCTTCTTATGCTTATGTCGGCTCTGCTATGAATGGGCTTAGAGCAAGAGTAGGCCGTCACATGCGGGAAGAAAAGAAGCCACATTGGCATATTGATTATTTCTTGAAAGAAGCTGAGATTAAGGAGATAATGCTGTGCCTGGGAGAGGAAAGGATTGAATGTTCTCTAGCTCAGGCATTAGCCGAGGAGTTCCAATCCATACCTGGCTTTGGGGCATCTGATTGTAAATGCCGAAGCCACCTTTATTTTGCCAGAGGGAAAGATAGGCTAAAGGCAAGGGTTGCTCAGGCAGTCAAGCAAGCGGGTCTTGCCTATGAAATATTTTTTCAAGGGAGTAGAGAAGATGGCACAAGAATTTGATGACCGTTTCAAAGAGCTGGAGCAATCCGTCATGGAGGATATGAAGAAGGTCTACTCAGAAAGGACGATTGACCATTTTCTCAACCCAAGAAATCTGGGTGAAATTCCCGCCCCCGATGGATTTGGGAGGGTGACCGGTCCCTGTGGGGATACTATGGAAGTATATCTCAAAGTAAGGGATGGAAAAGTTATGAATGCTTCTTTCTGGACAGATGGCTGTGGACCTAGTATTGCCTCGGGCAGCATGGTCACCCAACTGGCTACACAGAAGAGCCTCATAGAGGCCCAGAAAATTACCCAAGGCGATGTACTAGATGCTTTAGGAGGACTCCCTGAGGATAGCCTCCACTGTGCTCTCCTGGCAGCTAATACGCTTAAAGAGGCAATAAAGGACTACCTGGCCTTCAAGAAGGAACCATGGAAAAGGGCTTATAGGAGATGAAGGCTTTATCGGGTTCGAAAATAAGAGGAATACATTTACAAAATGTTTTTAGCAAAAGGATATAGAAATTATTTCTTTATACCCTTCACTTTTGACTGAAGCGATTGTCAAATTTCTATATGCAATTTCTTAATTCTTCCCTAACTTTTCTATTTTAGCCAGGATATCATCAACTTTTTGGGATAATGCTCCCACCTCTTTTCTTAATGAGGCTGGAGAAGGGGGGGGTCTGCCCTTCGAGCAAGAGCGGGCTGATAGAATTCATATCTATAGCTGGAGGCCGGAGCTTGCACTCCGATAATTTCACTTATTCTATAGCCTACCCAGGGATTCTGCTGGCAGGCAAAAGGCGATGTCTTCCCTTCCGCCACTGCTCTGGCAAATTGCCCACAATTACCATACCCACAAAGGCCACAATTAAGCTTCGGTAAAGCCTCATAGATATTTCTTATGACGATGTTCCCTTAGAGGCACGTAAAGGATTGAATGTTTGGGGGTTTATCATTTTTGAAATTTTGGGAAAATAGAGAATTACTACATTATTCTGATTGTGCAGTTTATAACGAGCCTGCGTATCCTGCTGGGCCATGCGACTGTGGTGCTGTTAAAGCTCACAAAAGATGGTGGACATACCTTTATCGTCTTTTTTGTATCCGTCACGCTCGCCTACAAAGTGTTCTTCGGTCACGATTAAGGACTGTATCAGGGCTACCTCCATCCATGTCCAATGGGGTACCTTATGAGAACGAGAGGTGCCGCCTGTTTGATAGCAACGGAGCATCTCCTTTCGAGTCTTGCTTAAACCATAAGCATGAGGCTCAACCGTGCGAGGGTGTCCAGCGTAAGTGAACTTCAGTACACATCTATCACGAATGGCGTCACATATTGTTTGATTCATCCCAATTCAATTATAGCACTGGGTTAGAGGGTGTCAATGGATAATTCTATTTGTTTGACATGGCAATACGCCAAATTACTATAATGGAGGCATGGATTCTGTGGCAGCTTTCTTTGATGATAGTGGTGAATTAGACCCAGGTAGCGGACATGATTTTGTCTGCCTAGGTATGATTGTTTTGCTGTTAATAGCATAAGAACAATCTCTACTACGTGGAATTCTCTAATTGCTAGTCATTTACGAGTCAATGCTGATGCACTTGCAGTAAATGGCATTGAAGCCAAAAGCAGTGAGGTATACGAACTTAGCAGGCGGCTAAGGAATGGGCAGCCACCCAGGGGGCTACAGTTGCCATTATACAATAGGGGGCTAAATAATTCGCAAAAAGTGGATGACCTTATTGAAAGTATTTGGGAGTTCCTTTCAGATAGTAAGAAAGAAGTAGCATTTCTCGCTTCAGTAGTGAATAAACCAGTGGCATTGAGAGAGTTCAAATCACGTGACTACGAACAATTTCTCAGTAGGAATACAAACGAACAAAAGACTACCATTAAAAATTTGAGAAAAGAATTATCTTTATATATGTGCGATTGCCTTTTTGACTGGTTATTACAAAGACTTGAATTCTTGGGGAACCCCAATGAATGGGATTACTCCGATGGCTTCATAATTGGCGACGAAAGTTCTGTGAACAATTTCATGTATAAATCGCAAGCTGCAACTCAGTCTGGCTTGTGCAAGTTTACTAATCTACCGAAAATTGTTAACAATATTTGGTTCGGAGCCAGTCTACACAATCCTTGCCTTCAAATAGCTGATTGGATTGCTTATTCAGTTAGAACATGGGCAGAAAAGAGACAAGGGGCAAATTTACGTCTAAAGATGATATTACCTCATTTTAGGGGATTCCCTAATAACGTTCTCGGTTGGGGAATAGTCCCCATCCCAAGGTCTAACAGTTTCCCTGCCCTGCCAACATAGCTTGACAAAGAACATTTGTTTGCTTATAATATAGGGTGATGACAGAAGTTGGCGTTACTCGTAGCGTAATGCCCCTCGGGGCGACAAACTTCTGTTATCCAATGGTGGGGTATTTACCTTGGTAAAACCGACGTCTAGTTCAACAGAAAAGCGAAACCTAGAAGACCATGAGCCTGGTGCTACACGGGCTCAGGTCTTCAAAGCGTTAAAGAAGGTAGCGAAAGCCGTCAAACCTTCCGAGAAGCACGATTGACAACCTGCTCTATCATAGTCATAAACATCGGTTGTTCATCATTCCTATGGCTATAGCGAAAGCTATATTCATCAGCATATTCCTGTAAGTGTTTCGCCGTTACATGGTGGTAAGTGCCATCAATACTACGCTTTAACTGACTCCAGAAACCTTCAACACAATTGGTGTGAATGTCTTTTCCACTTACATAGACTTTCTTTGAATGAGCCACAGCTTGATGCTTGAAACCTAGTTTGGAAAGTCGTTGATAACTCGGTAAATCATCTGTATACACATCGGCGCACTTTATTACGTTGGCTTCGATATGCGGAATTAATGTCTTGGCTTTTACGTCAGGAACTACAATAGCCCTTGCTCTACCATTCCGTTCGACGATGCCTAACACAACAGATTTGTTTTCAGAGCCCCTACCACGTTTGCCCTGTTTCCTACCGCCAATGTATGTTTCGTCAATCTCTACCTTACCCAAGAACTTTATCTCATGCCCGTCAGATAAGATTGACCTAATTTGTTTCCACATTCTATAGCCAGTCTTTACAGTAACACCCAAGTCTCTACTTAGTTGGCGTGACGAAATACCACACCTTGTTGCCGCCATTATTGTTATGGCTTTGAACCAGAGTCTCAAATGGTCAAGATTAGTGTCCTGAAAGATAGTGCCAGCCATAGGGTAAACATGATTACCGCAGAATTCACATGAATAGCAAGGCCTACCATTGATGCGATAGTGAGTAGTAACCTTATTACAATTCGGACACTTTACACCTTTAGGCCAGCGAGCTTTTAATAACCATTCAAGACATGCATCATCGTTAGGGAAGTCTCTTTCAAAATCTTTCGTGCCATACTTTTTCATGTCACACCATCCTTAACTTGTTATAATATTAGTATAGCAAGTAATTATCCGTGTGTCAAGGGGAACATCACGTTTCTTATTTTCTCCCTACTAGTGATTGCCCTTTCCTCCTTCTATTTCCTTTCCTTTTTAAAGTTTAAGATTTGCCCCCTTTCGCGGTCCTTATCGTCATGGATAAGCATCTCGGAAGATTCCCTTTCCAAATAAAAATTTGCATTCCTTATTTCATCTTCAGCCTCTGATTCCATATGCTTTGGCGAAACTGCAATAAGGCCGTCCGATTTTAAAATCCTATAAATTTCCTCCAATAATCTTTTCCTATCAGCCATCTGGGGGAAATAGTTATGATGAAAAACATCGAAGAGAAGGATTAAATCAATGGACTCATCGGCTAAACCAAATTTCAATTCTCCAGATGTGTCTATCCTTGCTATATTCTTTAACCCTGCTAACTTAGCTTTTCGCGTTAGCTCATCCAAAGCTTTTCCATCTTTATCCAGAGTGTACACTCTGCCTTGCTCACCAACTATTTTGGCAGCCGCAATGGTATACGTGCCAGAGCCACAGCCAAAATCCAATACAACCCGGCCTTCCCCAATGCCCACCTTTCTTAATACTTCGAGGGCTTGTAATTCTAACTCCAATTTCTTAACTTCATCCTTGAAGGTATCGGAAGACCGACATAGTGATCATAGCGCCGTTTGCCACAAGCAGCATTTTGACCCCACAAATCACGGCAGCTGAAGTAGCTACTGCATCATCGGTGACAATATGGCCTATTGCGACACAGGCCAGCCCGGAAACAGCCATCTACCTAACGAACCCATATTTATCGGTGAAGGTAATTTCATCCAGTCTCTTCCTTCCCTTTTCGGGTGTCTCTGTAGGCTGACCGATTGAGATCAGCGATAGTAGCCATTATTCGTCGGGGATCTGCAGAACTTGCTTTGCCTTTTCTTCGCAGTCTGTGCCATGAACGCTGATCCAGCATGTTCCTAAGCCCAGTCCATGTGCCGCCAACAGCATATTCTGGATTGCTGCTGCTCCCTCTTGCTCCGGATGCTTCGAGGCCTTGGGATCAACCACTACTGCGATCCCCAAGGATGCTTCAGCTAAGAATTTGCCTGTGGGGATAGCCTCAGCAAGGTCTTCCCGTCCGTGGGTATTCTTCAGAACTATGAACTTCCACGGCTGGCTATTGCCCCTTGACGGGGCCCATCTCCCGGCCTCCAGTATCTGTGTGACTTGCTCTTCGTACAGGGGATCTTTCTTGTATTTTCTGATGCTTCTCCTGCCCTTGATTGCTTCCAATATGTCCATTTAACAAGCTCCTTCCGTGTTTCCCTTTTTTTTAATATCGATAGCTGCTATACACTTGGCTTACAGCATCTTAATTGCCTCCAGAGGGCAAGATTCAACACATGTGCCACAATCCTGACAAAAGCCTGGAATGGGATAGGGCAAATCGTATGGCTCCTCTTGTTTCCAAAGCTTAGTGGGACATTCAAGAACGGCAGCACAGACTCCCTTATCGCATCTCTCAGGGTGGCACTTCTCATAATCCACCGCGACTTTCAATTTTGGTTGCAACATGTTCCCTTCATAGCTAGAGTAGTGCCTCTACCTTAGGTCGGATCATGCTTTCGGGAAGAGCGCCAAGACTGGAATCTATGAGTTGACCGCTCCTGAAAAACAGCAGCAAAGGAAGGCTCATTACCTCATATCTCGCGGCCATCTTAGGATTTTCATCCACGTTAAGCTTGCAGAACTTGAATTTACCATCAAATTCATTCGACAGCTTCTCCGTTATTGGGGCAATCAGATTGCATGGCCCGCACCATGGGGCCCAAAAATCTACCACCACAGGTAAGTCGGATTTTAGAACCTCATCCTCGAAATCTTGATCTGTGATCTTTACTACCATAACGCTCTTTTCGCCTTATGTCTCCTTACATTTACGGCAATAACCTTCCAAATACATCTCGACCCTAGTCACAGAGAACTTATTTTTTTGTTGCACCTCTATTACCAATTTGCGAATCAGAGGACTCTCAAACTCAAGCACTTGTCCACAGGCTTCGCATACTAGATGCTGATGTTCTCCTCCATGTTTCATCTCATAGTAGCAATGTGCCTGCCCCAGATGCCTTTCGTTTATCAGACCTTGTTCCTTGAATAAGCGAAGATTGCGGTAAACTGTGGCGAGGCTTATGCTGGTATCCCTATCGCTGGCCCGGCGATAGAGTTCTTTAGCGTCCAGATGCTTTCCGGCCTCTTGCATAACACTCAGGAGAAGCCTTCTTTGGGGTGTATCTGGCTGAATCTTTGTTCTGCCATTGCGATTGATTCTCATTCTCATTCAACAGTATGACAATTCCTTTTCACTTTGTCAAGGCGACAACTAGGAGATTGTTTACCAACAGATTTCCTTGAAATTGCACGTGGTTTCATTCTATATTATTGAAGAGCCGGGAAAAGGAGCTCGAGGAGATGTCTGAGTCTAAAATTCGTGCCTTCGATTCTCTGGCCTGGGCTTACGACGCTTGGTTTGAGCAAGAAGGAAGATTGATATTTGCTGCAGAGGTTGAGGCCTTGAGGCAAGTCTTATTTTTGCTACCCAGGCCTTGGATAGAAATTGGAGTGGGCAGTGGTCGTTTTGCTCAGGCTTTAGGCACAGATATTGGCTTGGACCCATCTGGCGAACTTTTGAAGATAGCCAGGAATAGAGGCACAAGCGTGCTTATGGGGCGAGGTGAGGGGTCACCGTTTAAGGATGGTACTTTTGGGGCAATTTTTATTATTGTTACCTTGTGCTTTGTTGATTCACCCGAGAGAATTTTGAGCGAGGCTAACCGCCTCCTCAAAAGTGAAGGGAAATTGGTATTGTGCTTGGTATTGAGGGAAAGTCCTTGGGGGCAGCTTTATCAAATGAAGAAAGAGATGGGGCACCGTTTCTACAAATATGCTAGATTCTATAACTATGGTGAGGTTGACATGTTTTTGAAGCAAACAGGTTTTTTAATTGAGAAAGTTATCTCAACGTTGTTTCAAAATACCGGCAAACCGGATCATGTTGAAGCGCCACAGCAGGGATTTTCCCAGGATGCGGGTTTCAGTGTACTTTTAGCAAGTAAGGTTTTATCTCAGAGATAGCACGATTGTCCAGTTCTATTATTTGTGGGCCAGTACCATCTTGGCTGGGCAGTCACTGGGAGACTTTCACTGGAAAAGGATTGCCATTATGGAAAAGCAGTATAGTCTGGAATTGAATCCTGTAGGGATAATTCATTCTCCTTACAAAAATACGGGGGAAGCACCTTATCAGGGCTATAAAAGTGAGGAGATTTCTCAGATAGAGGTATTTAAGGAATTCGAGGAAGGCTTGAAAGATATTGAGGGGTTCTCCCATATTATCGTCATTTATTGGTTTCATAAGTCCCAAGGATACCATATGTTGGTCAAAACGCCCTGGGATGATAGGTTACACGGTCTCTTCACTACAAGGTCGCCACATAGACCTTGTCCCTTGGGGTTGACTGTAGTGGAGCTCGTAGCCAGGGAAAAGAATATCCTCAAGGTGAAAGGACTGGACGCCGTGGACGGCAGCCCTCTTTTAGACATAAAGCCATGTATCCCTGCCATAGACGAGCGGTCGGTTATCAAACTTGGCTGGCTTGAAGGCAAGCTGGGGAAAGAAAGAAGCTGACAGCAACATATATCTCGATACTGCTGGCTGCCGGGGCAGGCGCTGGTCTTGCCAGCGGACTGCTGGGTGTGGGGGAGGGGCAGTTTTATCATGGTTCCAGTTACCTAGGGGTATGGAAGAAGAGGCTCACGATGACAGGGACCGGCTTCTAGAGAGTGATGCGTGTGCCGGCATTATTGAAAAAGAAGGCCTCGCCGAACGTCTGGGCCAAGGTGGCACATGCTGGTAAGCCGGTACAGTGGCAGGCTCCCAGCCTCTGGACTCCAGAACTCATTAATTCGGCAATAGTCAAATCCATTCGCTGTGGTGAGGCCCTGAGAAGATGGGTGCCACCGATAACTGCGTAAATAGGCTCTACCCGGGTCAGCTTTTGAGCATGCCTTATGGTATTAATTACCCCTCTATGGGCACAGCCCAGGATGATTATCAACCCCTTCTCAGATTTGACAAAAAGAGCCTGGTCATCCCACAATGGGTCAGGTTTAAGTTCACCCTTTTCCTTGACATAAAGAATGGGGTCAATCTTTTCGTATTCGGTGACCATGGGTATCTCACCGCTGGTAACAATATTTTCGCTGATCCACACTGGTTCCTTGGTCAAATTGAAGGATGCTCCCAAAGTCTCCGCGGCTTCCTTGGGGAAGGGCACTCCAGCATATCGGTCTTTTTCTCCAGGGCGCCGGCCATATTTGGCTGCCCAGATATCGGGGTGGGCGATTACTTCTACCGCATACCTCATCATCTTAAGGACGTGTAGTAAACCACCCGTGTGGTCAAAATGGCCATGGCTGAAGACAATTCTGTTGATTTGTGTTAGGTCTATTCCCAGGGAAATGGCATTATAAGCTACTGAAAAAGTTGTCCCCGTATCCAAGAGAATCTTGTGGTTATCCGCCTCTACTAAGATACTCAGTCCCCATTCCGCAAGAAGATTTACCCCAGCAGCGGTATTTTCGGTTAGCGTGGTGATTTGGATTGACATTCTGGCTATCTTCTAACTATACAACCGAAATTATTTTTATTTCATCTCCCTCCACCATGCCCAGAAAGTCACAGGCGCTTCCGTCTCTTAGCGATATTTCAAGATAACCACTGCTGCCCATGATAGCCATTACTCCTTCATTTTGAGCGTAATAACTGCTTATACCTTGAATACAGTACCCGGCTGCCTCAATCATAACATCTTTTCCAGGCAGGTCATGATTCTTGATATTTGTAATCAGGTTGCCAAAGCGGTCAATATGTAAGACCTGGCCCATCAGGTTATCCTCTTGATCGAGGGAGGGTTTTGGTATGGGGAAGACATGGAGGGAGTTAATTTTCTCCCCGAATTCATAAAGTGAAATGCCCAGAGAGAGGCCGGCAGCCACGGGGGCAAAAACATCTCTCCCGTGGAAGGTGGGGCTAACCGGATGCCGCCAGAAGCGAGGATCGGTGATGGCTACAGCTTCCAGGCCTGTTTTGAATATTACCTGTTCTAAGTTGTGACTATGTTGGCTTGTGGGACTTTCAATTTGAAATAAATCATTAATGATATAGCTGAGGATGCCATTATCGGGGGCAACTAGGAGGGCTGAAGGTGTTTTCACTATTATCCCCTGTCGCTCACTACCCACGCCGGGGTCAACAACAGCCATATGAACCGTTTGCTGTGGGAAATAGCGATAAGCAGCATTAAGTACGAAAGCAGCCTGAATGATATTCCGCGGCATGATGGAGTGGCTGATGTCTATAATATTAGCTTCAGGGTTAACGCTTAAGATGGCGCCCTTCACAGCGGCAACGTAAGCATCATCATAGCCAAAATCTGTAGTCAGGGTTATTATGGAACTCATCTGCGAATACTAAGACTGGATAACGACAACAACAGCAAAAACGACAAGCAGGACAGCCAGGATTATAGTCAGCCTGAGGAGGGTGCTTTCCAGCCCTCGCCGTGTTCGATATACTGAATCAGCCTGCCCAAAGATACCACCTATGCCTCCACCATGTAGCTGAAATAGGACGGTGACAATTAGGGCTATTGCTATAAGTATCTGGGCGATGACAAAATAAGTAGGCAATTTATTTCCCTCCTAGCTCTTGCATAATAATCTCTCTCACCATGTTTGGGTTGGCTCTCCCTCTGGTAGCTTTCATTACCTGCCCTACAATAAACGTCAGGGCCTGCTGTTTGCCAGAGAGATAGTCTGATACAGCTCCGCTATTACTGGCTATCACTTGTTTTACCAATTCCCTTATTTCACCCGTATCGCTAATCTGGCTGAGTTTCTTTTCCGTTACAATCTCGCTGGCTCTCTTGCCACTGTGAAACATCTCCTCCAACACTGCCTTGGCAGCCGGTCCGCTTATAGTACCATTATCTACCAGGACAAGCATTTCTATAAGACGTTTCGGACTTATTTTAGCAGTTTCAATATCAATGTTGGTAGCATTAAGCAGCCGACTGAAATCTCCTAAAAGCCAGTTACTCACCGTCTTCGCTTTGTTGTGCTCCGTAAACTCAAGGCAACTCTCAAAATAATCGGCCAATGCCTTAGCATTGATCAAGATGTTGGCATCGTACAGGGGCAAGCCATATTGTGCCATAAATCGCTCTCTTCTCGCTTCCGGTAATTCAGGAAGTTTTGCTCTGATTTCCTCTATCCAGGCCCTGTCCAAAACCAGGGGAGGCAAATCAGGTTCGGGGAAGTATCGATAATCATCAGCGTATTCCTTGGTTCTCTGGAGCACCGTTATGCCTCTCTCCTCTATCCAACCTCTGGTCTCCTGCACTAATTCACCGCCTGCCTCGAGTAGCTCTCTTTGTCGCGTGGACTCGAACTCCAGAGCTTGGTAAACTGCTTTGAAGCTATTCATGTTTTTAACTTCCACCTTGGGCAAAAACTCTTTACTATCTAATGGACGGATGCTTATGTTGGCATCACATCTAAAGCTTCCTTCCTCCATATTGGCGGTGGACACTCCTAGGTAACGTAAGATGTTGCGTAACTTGATTAGATAATCCCGAGCGTCATCGGGAGAGCTTATTTCGGGCTCGCTGACAATCTCCATCAATGGCACCCCGGATCGATTGACGTCTATCAGACTGTTAGCTCCCCTGTGCCACAATTTGGCTACATCTTCCTCGAGATGCACCCTGGTGAGCTTGATTCTTTTCCTAGTGCCATTGCTATCAATGGTCAGCCACCCTCCTCTTCCGATGGGGGCATCATACTGGGAAATCTGGTAGCCTTTCATCAGGTCAGGGTAGTTATAATTCTTGCGGTCGAATTTGGTATATTCGGGAATCGTGCAATCTAAAGCCAGTGCGGTCATCACCGTATATTCCACCGCTGTCTCATTGATAACAGGGAGAACGCCGGGCATGCCCAGACAGATGGGGCAGACATGGGTATTTGGGGGAGCAGTGGCATAATCGGTACTGCAGGAGCAGAACATCTTACTCCTGGTTAATAGCTGAGTATGCACCTCCAGACCGATGACAGTTTCATAGTCCATGAAGCTAGTATAGCAACTTTGCTTAGCCTGGGACAATGCGTTGACCAAGATAGAAAATGAGAGTAGAATTTAGCAGTTTTGTAGGCGAAGCAATAAATAGGAGGCAAAATTGGATAAGACAGAGGTATTGATTATAGGTGGCAGTGCTGGGGGGCCTGTCGCGGGCATAACAGCGAAGAGGCATTATAAGGACGCCAAGGTAACCGTCATCCGGAAAGAGAAAGAGGGACAGGTGCTGGTTCCCTGCGGACTTCCGTACATCTTTGGCACTGTAGGAGCACCTGAGAAAAATATAATCCCCGACGCATTGCTTACTGGAAATAATATTGATTTTATCGTTGACGAAGCCACTGCCATAGACAGGGAGGCAAAAGCGGTCGCCACAGCAAGTGGCAAGTCCGTGGGATACGAGAAGTTAGTATTAGCTACTGGAGGATTGCCAATCATAATTCCTATACCGGGCAAGGATTTGCAGAACGTTTTCTGTGCCATAAAGGATGTAGATTACTTAAAGGGATTGCTTAAGACGTTGGACGAGGTAAAGGATGTAGTAGTTATCGGGGGTGGATTTATAGGCCTTGAGTTCGGTGATGAACTAAAGAAAAGAGGATTGAATGTAACCATCGTGGAAATGTTGCCTCACTGCCTCCAGCTTGTCTTTGACGAGGACTTTTGTTCTGTGGTGGAGGACAAGTTGAGAGAGCGGGGGATAGGTGTAAAGACGAAGGTTCAGGCAGAGGCGATTTTGGGAGAAAAGAAGGTTGAAGGAGTCAAGCTTAGCACTGGGGAGAAACTAAAGGCAGACTTGGCATTTATGTGTATTGGAGTGCGTCCCAATACTGAACTGGCTCAAAAGGCGGGGCTCGAGATAGGGGAGACCAGGGGGATATGGGTTGACGACTATGGCAGGACGAGCGATAAAGATATTTTTGCCATTGGCGACTGCGCTGAGAAGAGGTCATTCTTCACTAAAAAACCTTCTCCCTTGAGGCTTGCTTCTATTGCCTGCACTGAGGCCAGAATTGTCGGTGCCAACCTTTTTGGCCTGAAGCGGAGAAACGAAGGAGTGCTTGGCAGTTTTGCCACCATTATAGGAGAGTCGGGTATAGGCATGGCCGGTCTTACTGAAACGGCAGCAAAAGCGGCAGGTTTCGATGTTGTGACGGCTGAGATTAAGACCCCGGATAAGCACCCGGGTTCCATACCTGGCGCCACAGAGTTCAGAGTGAGACTGGTGTTTGAGAGGGCGACTCAGGAAATACTGGGTGGGCAGGTATGCGGTGGCGCGACTGTAGGGGAGGTTGTTAATGTCCTGGCAGCTCTGATACAAAACAGGATGACGGCCAATGAAGTTGCCACTTTCCAATATGGTACTCATCCTTTCTTCACTCCTTCACCTATACCTTACCCTATTGTGAATGCCGCCGAAGTGGCACTAACTAAACTTTGAGACTAAGCCGGTTTTGATCTGTGAGTTTGACCAGAGTTTCTGGTCCTTGTTAGAATTCGGCTTGTGGGGGATATAGCTCAGTTGGGAGAGCGCTGCGTTCGCATCGCAGAGGTTGGGGGTTCGAATCCCCCTATCTCCACCAGGGAATTCGCATCCTAGCTTTGCTTGCCTACCTCTAATTCGATTAACTGCTCCAGGGTGCTATCGCCGTTCTCTGGTGGGTAGTATCTGAGCACTGCATTGTATTTGGGGTCTGGGCCTATGACGTTCCTGGTGCTTTTCACGGCTTCTCTTATAGTCGCCCTCTCAGTACATATCTGTCCCATTAAGTAAGGAGTGGCTCTATCAACATAGGACAAATCCACGGTACCATCCCAGCCAAGATAGACCGAGGCACCTTTGTCAATGAACGCCGTAGCCAGGTCCGTCAGGTAAAGGCAGGAGCAGCCCATCATTATGATAGCGGTACTGTCGAATTTCTCTGCCATGCTCTGGGTGATGAATTTTGGGGTTATGGCGAAAACCAGGGGATAATCTGCGTCAATCCTGGCCATTAATAGACGGTCATCTAGCTGGTCGGCGACATGCTCTCGAGTGCTATATGGCTCGTTGGTGAACAGCGAGGTTGTTCTAATCACCTCCTCTTGTGCCAGTAGACCGGAATGGGCTCGAAAGACGATGAGTTTATAGCCGTAGCCTGGCAGCTGGCGATAGAAATCAACGGTAATCTCATCGCCCTGGTAGAGGTCAAGTTTGAAACCGTAGTCCTCAAGCTCGCTGGTGATCCTTGTAATTAAATCCCGGTTGGGCTGGAGGTTATAAAGCTGGTCGACAATTGCTGCCTTCGGACGGTTCAAATTGTCTGGGGGTGGCTGGCTTGGAGTTTGACTTGGTGTCCGGCTTGGAGTCTGGGCAGGAGTCTGGCTTGGCGGTTGGCTTGTGGGGTGGGCCGGTGCACAGGCGGCAACGAGGGCAATCGTCAGTACTATAAGCAGGAATACAAAGCTAGGAAAGCCCCTCAGGGGGGGCTTTCCTCTAGTCTGCTTATCGACTTTTGCTCTGGTCAAAGTTCAACTCTGAGCTTTACGGCGCCTTAGGGCATACCAGCTTATCCCGCCCGCCAGGAGCACTGACAGGGCAATCCAGGGTGCCAGGACGGAAGCCTTGCTCACGGGGTAAGCCTCACCACCCACCGGTGGCGGCTCCCGGGAGACAGCGATGTCGGTAGCAACTTCCTCGACGTGCCACCAGGTCGGCTCTGGGTCAAATATATTACAGATGGTCACATCATCCACATGCCAGTTATCCATGTAGTATGCATCGCCAGAGAACTCAAAACGCACCTGCGTGGCACTGCCGATATCCGGACTGATATCGATCGAGTAGGTGCTGGCGGTAACGTTGCCTGAGATAGGATTGCTCCAGGGCGTTACATCGGTCCACCCGTCGCCTCCATCGGCTCTGGTGTAGACCGTGCAGTAATAGCCCCCGGCGTAATCATCTATAAAAGATTTGAACTCCAGCGTCAGGCATGACGCCCCGGTGGTGTCAACCGGCTTGGAATCCAGATAGGCATAGTCGCCGGATATCCAATCCCAAAACAAGAGTGCTTCTGGGGATGTTCCTCCAGCATAATTGGTATCCCACTGCTCCCAGTCGTCAGTGTCCCATCCGCCGGGCAGCCAGTAGGAGAAATCTTCATCCAGTGGGCAGGTCAGCAGGTCGTATGGTCCCTGGGGCATCAGCAGGACATAATCGCAGTAGCCAAGCTCACTGGGGGGATTGCCAGTGTCATTCCAGGCGATGATCTGGTACTCCTGGCAGAAGACGGGGTAAACCTCATGCCACCGCGTGGAATTGGGCGCCGTGAGCACAGCCAGGTCATAGCCACCTTTAAGCTCGATGTACATGGGTTTGGGTGCTCCACCTAGAGGTGATTCGAGCGGGAGATAAACCTCGTCCACCACATGGTTTCTCGCCGGCGTCACATTCAGGGTGATGGTGACCTCCTCCACGTGGTAAGGTTTGACTGCCCCGTCGGGCTTCTCGTACATGTCAACCCAGTCACAGTGGCTGAGGATGCCGTCGCCGCTGGTGTCATTCCAGCTGCTCAGGTAGTACTCGTGGCAGAAGAAAGGCCAGAGCTCGTGCCACTGTGTGCCCACGGGGTCGGTTAGATTAAACAAACCATCTTCGGCATGTAGGTAAATCAGATGGGTTGGCAGGGTGGAAATAGCACCAGAACGGCAGATTTGGACATCATCCACATACCAGTAATCAATGTTCCAGTAGTAGCCATCGAACTCAAAGCGGACCTGGGTGCCAGTGCCGATATCCGGGCTGATGTCAATGGAATAGCTGTCGGGGGCGACGTTGCCCCAGATGGGATTGCTCCATGGTGTTATATCGGTCCACCCATCGCCTTCATGTGCTCTGGTGAAGACTCTGCAGTAATAGCCCCCCTCGTAATCATCTATGAAAGATTTGAACTCCAGCGTCAGGCTCCCTGCGCCGGTGGTGTCAACCGGTTTGGAATCTAGATATGCATAATCGCCGGATATATATTCCCAAGTCAGCCATGCCTCCGGAGATGATCCTTCTGCATTTTTGCTATCTGACTGGTACCAGTCGTCTGTTGCCCACCCGCTGGGCAGCCAGGAGGAAAAATCTTCATCCAGGGGGCAGGTCGGTGGCTGTGCGGCTGCGGTCCCTGTCATTATCAGACCCGTGAACGCCGATGCTATCACCGCGATTGCCACCAGGCTTGCCAGTAGCTTTTTGCTAAACGTAATCATGGTCTTAACCTCCTTGTGAGTACGCTGTATTCTACGCTCTTTTTGTCAGAATACTACTGAGAGACTGCAAATGTCAATACCTGGGAAGAAGTTTCGCAGATGAATTGATGATTGCGGGGAGTGCTACAGGGAAACTAGGAAAGCAAGGGGGCAAGCCCGCGAAGGCTTGCCCCTCTCATTGTCGTTGCGAGGCGCATTAGCGCCGAAGCAATCTCATGTCCTGCGCCGTCTTAGGACGAGCACGCCAGTACCGGCTGCTACGAATACAGCCAGGGCAATCCAGGGTGCCAGGAGGGGAGTCTTGCTCACGGGGTAGGCTTCACCGCCTACCGGTGGAGGCTCGGGGGTGACGATGATATCGACGGAGACCTCCTCCACGTGCCACCAAGACTCCTCTCCCGTCCCTTTGTCCATCAGGAGAATACCATCGCACCAATCAAGTGTTCGGCTATCGTTGTCCATCCAGCCGGTGAGGTTGTATGTCCTACAGAATTTGGGGTGAACCTCGTGCCACAGGGTGCCAACGGGATTCATGAGGACGCTTTCGTTGTAGCCACCCATAAGCTCGATGTACATGGCTTCCTGTGGCAGCTCGTTACCCTGTGGGGGTGGACTGGTTCCATTTTGGGCGTGATTATTCGGGAGAGCGACCAACAGGGTGATGGTGACGTTCTCCACGTGGTAAGGGCGGAGCTCCCCGTCGGGCTTCTCATACATGTCAATAGTGTCGCAGTAGCTGAGGATGCCGTCGCCGTTGTCCTCCCAGGAGCCGAGATGGTACTCCCGGCAGAAGATGGGCCAGAGCTCATGCCACTGGGTATCCAGGGGGTCAGTCAGATTGAACAGGCCGCCTGTGCAATGCAGGTACTTGAGGTTGGATGGTGTTGCTGGATGCACCGCAGTGCCTTCAATCCGGAAGGCAAGGTCATGGCTGCTTGGGTCAGAAAGCACAGTGGAAATTGGCGTCCAGTCGGTCCAACCCGATGAAAAATAGTCGGTGGGGTCAAGGAACCGGGCAACGGCGAGGTTGGTGGTGCCAGACGTCTCCCACCACCACTGGCCATATAATCCGAAGTCCAGTGTGGGGTAGAAGCACAGCCAGTAGGTGCCCGGCGGCAGATGGAGAGGCGCGCCCTGGGCCATCAAGATGTCCAGGGTAACATCTTCGCTACTGGTGCCGCTGATAGTGACTTCTGGATCACCGGGCTTGCAGCTGTAGCTCCACAGCTCTCCCCCAGCGCCCGGGTAGCCCGCCGGCACGCCACCGACATCGGGATAGATGAGCCAGTGGAGGCTGTCTGCAGCAGACAGCGAGGGTGGATCGTATGAATACCCGGGCACAAAGATGGACAGGATATTCCAGGGATTGGCATTGCTGAAGTCGTCGGCGCTATAGAAGCCATAGCCGAAGTCTGGGAAGTATGAGGAAGCGATGTTCCCGCCATCGCTGGGCTGGTCCCAGAGGGCATCTGGGGACCCTAGCGGTGCACCTTCAATGCCTTCCCCCGATGGCCCGGTGCTGACTACAGGCCCCTGTGCCAGGACCAGTGCCGGCAGCGATAACAGGATTAAGGCTATCGCTATAGCAATTAGAAACCTTGCTTTCATTTTTCCTCCTTATTGATTAGCAATTGGAAGATCCAATTTCTATCATTTTCATCATATCGTTGTTACGTGAAATGCTTGAGTCTAACCTGCCTCTATTATACTAGCAGGGGGATGGGGCTTGTCAATAGATTTGAGTGTATTGCCGTAGTGAAAAGGTACTGGGAGACTGCGCACTCCAGCAGCCATAAAGGAGGCAGGTAAGCAGAGAAAGCTTCAATAATCACAAAAACGGGGGAGAACGATTGACTTTGGCCGAGGCGGAGATGTAAAATCGGTCCTGGGGTGAGAGATAACACAGCCACAGGGGCTGTTATATGTGGGATGCTAAGAGGACAGATATGGCTGAAAGAGTGGGGATTGTAGCGGCAGGCCAGACGAAGTACCACCCGAACAGGAGTGATGTGAATGAGGAGGAGCTGGCTTACGAGGCGATAAAGCAGGTCCTGGAGGCGACGGGACTCACTCTGTCTGATATC